>Ga0268262_10001559_pt1 | contig 28139 bp, 25 predicted proteins | sample TergutNc150P3_FD_190354 | JGI IMG/M metagenome (GOLD analysis project Ga0268262, IMG submission 190354) | Nasutitermes corniger P3 segment gut microbial community from laboratory colony in Florida, USA - Nc150 P3 (SPAdes) (version 2) | ecosystem: Host-associated > Arthropoda: Insects >... | reverse complement strand
GGGGGGGGGGGGGGGGTTGCAGTGCACACAAGCGAATTTAATTTAACTTCTAATGAAAAGACTTTAGAATCAAAATATTTATGTATCTTTAGAGAAAGGGATTATAGAGAAATTGCTAGGAAATTAGAACAAATGGGGCATTATGTTTATCCATTGAATTTTAAAAGAGGAAATGAAACTTTAGATAATTTTATTGATATTCCTCCTTATCAATTGGATTTTCATTTGCGGTTGAATTTATCTAGTTTTGTATCTACAAGTTTTGGAATAATTATTAAGAAGGGGTGTTTATGATAAAATGGTTCTTAAAAAAAGTTAGGGATTTTTGGATTAGTCCAATAATATCTAAACTAGACAATATTAACTATGTTATACGTATTGTTAACCGAAGTGCTGGTGTGAATGATGCTATCCGTCCTGCTCCATACTTGGACAGTTTTGGTTATAAAGTTTATTCGCAAAATGATGAAGATGGTATTATAAATGAAATTTTCAAAAGAATAGGAACAACGAATAAGACTTTTGTTGAGTTTGGGGTTCAAGATGGCGTGGAAAGTAACGGGCATTTTTTGCTATTTAATGGTTGGCGAGGACTGTGGATTGACGGTTCTGAGGAACATATTAAAAAATTAAAGGAATATTTTTCGGAACCTATTTCTACAAAACAATTAACGGCCATTAATGCTTTTATAACTGTTGAAAATATCAATAATTTAATCGAAGAGGTATTTAATGGCGAAATAGATTTGTTAAGCATAGATATTGACGGAAATGATTATTGGATATGGCAAGCGATAAAATGTATTCAACCTAGAGTTGTTGTGATAGAATATAATGCAAAATTTCCGCCGCCTTGTGAATGGATTATGGAATATGACCCAAATCATATATGGGATGAAAGTGACAAATACGGAGCTTCTCTAAAATCGCTAGAATTACTTGGAGATAAATTGGGCTATAGATTGGTAGGAACAAATATATGTGGCGTTAATGCGTTCTTTGTTAAAAAAGAGTTGGCTAAAGATCTGTTTCCAGAACCAGCAACTAGCGAAAATTTATATCATAGGTGGAATATGGCAAAGCATATGGGATTTTTAAATTGTGTTTACCATACTAAACATACACACAAAAAATATATTGGTAAAAAAATATCATTCCAAGATGAATTGGAGGGGTCTAAATGAGTTGTTTAGATGTAAGCGTTATTCTTGTAAATTATAATACAAAAAAACTTACAATAAATGCTATAAATTCGGTTTTTGAAAAAACTGAAGGAGTTAATTTTGAAATTATTGTCGTAGATAATGCTTCGATTGACGGTTCAATTGAAGCGCTTAAAAATATTTTTGGTAACCGTATTAAAATTATAGAATCAAAAGAAAATTTAGGGTTTGGTCGAGCAAACAACCTTGCTATAAAGCAAACTGAAAGTAAGTATATATTTTTGTTAAATACCGATACATTGTTAATGAATAACGCAATAAAAATACTATTTGACTTTATGGAGCAAAATCCAGATGCTGGAGTATCTGGCGGTAACTTATATGATGCCGAAGGCAATCCTACAGTTTCATTTAAACCTAAATTATTTAGACCAGAAAACGCATTTTCGAGCGTTTTTAAATACTATATACACAAATACATTAAACAAACTAGAATAGACGATTTCAATTATTCAAAAATGAATAAAAAGGTAGGATATATTTGTGGTGCAAATATGCTTATAAGAAAAACTGCGCTTGATGCTTCTGGTTTATTTGACGAAGATTTTTTTATGTACTTTGAGGAAGCTGAATTAACAAATAGACTGACAAAAAATGGATGGCTTTCATATTCCGTACCATCAGCTAAAATTTCTCATTTAGAACGTGGATCCCAAGGTGGTGACACAGTTAAAACCTGGAGGTTGTATAATCAAAGCGAATATCTGTATTATAAAAAAGTTTTTGGAAAATATGGTGCAAAGAAACATTTTCAGTTTAAATTGCAAGTTGAGCGATTGTTTTTTTTGGCAAAATTTTTCAATCTTAAGAATTATAGAAACCCGATTAAAACATTTAAAAACAAATATCAAATTTATAAACAAAATCTTGAAATACAGAACTTATATTGGAAAGAGGTTAAAGAATAGTATTTCAAAATAAAAAATTCTTTTTCTATCTTTCCATATATGCTCCGCAAACTGCCTCTCTCTGGTATTCAAGATTTTGCTAAAATACGCAATGAATACGCTGTGTACGTGGACAAAACCGCATATATTCATAATTTAATTTCCAATTACAATGCTGTTTTCCTTTCTCGCCCTCGCCGCTTCGGGAAATCGCTCACTTGTTCCGCGCTAAAAGCGATTTTTGAAAATCAAAAAGATTTATTCAAAGGGCTTGCCATAGAAGCCTTGCCTTGGGAATGGAAAGAATACCCTGTAATTCACTTGGATATGAGTGCGGAAAACTGTGCGGCTGGGAAAGATAGGCTGGTAGAATTGGTAAATAGATATTTGAGAAGCAATGCGGAAAAATATGGTGTTGATTTACCAGAAGGCAATTTATCGACAAAATTTGAACATTTAATAAGAGAGCTTAACAAAACCAGAGGCAAAGTAGCCATAATAATAGACGAATACGATTGCCCTTTGCTGGATGCTATTAACCATCCACAGATACACAGCGAGATAAAAGAAGAATTGAAAGGCTTTTACAAAGTACTCAAAGCCAGCGACCAATACATTCAATTTGTGTTCATAACTGGCATAACAAAATTCGCGCAGGTGAGCCTCTTCAGCGGAATGAACCAGCCAAGGGATATTTCTCTTGATGCCACGTTTGATGCGCTTTGCGGCATAACGCAAGAGGAATTGGAAAGCTATTTTGATTTGGAAATAAATGAATATTCAAAAAAATATGAAACTAGAGAAAATTATCTGGCAAAACTCAAAGGTTTTTACAACGGGTATAAATTTGCCAAAGATGCAAAATCCGTTTACAATCCGGTTAGCATTCTAAATCATTTTGGAGACGGCGATTTTAGAGTTTATTGGGCATCAACTGGTACCCCTAGTTTTTTAGCAAACTACATAGACAGAAACGGAGCAGACATAGCCGACATTGAGAACGTGGAGCTTCCGCCGGAGGCGTTCGGGAAATACAATGAAGATGAAATAACGCTTATTCCGCTTATGTATCAGGCTGGATATTTGACAATAAAAGATTATAATGAGCTTTCGTTGAGCTATAAATTGGGCTATCCCAACACAGAAGTCCGCAGTTCATTCTCTGAATTTCTTACCAAACAATACTCAAGCCTAGATATGCTCAAACGTGCCTCTGTTATGAACAAGCTTTTCAAAGCCTTGCAAACTGGTGATGTGGATGCTTTTATGGAAACCATAAAGATTTATATGCAGAGCATAAAATTTGATTTAATCACGAAGATGACAGAATACTATTTTGAATTTGCTTTTTCCAATATATTGAATATGCTTGGGTTTAACTGCGAGATAGAGGTTCATTCTGCGGCAGGCAGTGTTGATGCGATTGTTAGATTGCAGAAAAACGTGTTTGTCATAGAGGCAAAACTGGACAGACCAGTTGAGGAGGCATTGAGACAAATTGAGGAGAAAAAATACTATATTCCTTATATGGAGAAAGGGTTGAATATATTTAAAATAGGCGTTGTGTTTGGAGAAAAGGAGAGGAATGTTGTTTCTTATTTGTCTGGAAAATAATAAAGAATTTTCTATCTTTCCATTATGCTTCGCAAACTCCCTTTTTCCGGTGTACAGACATTCGCAGACGTAATAAACGATTTTGCCGTGTATGTGGACAAAACTGCATATATTCATAATTTAATTTCCAATTACAAAACAGTTTTTCTTTCCCGTCCGCGCCGCTTTGGAAAATCACTAACTTGTTCCGCGTTAAAAGCAATTTTTGAAAACCAAAAAGATTTGTTCAAAGGGCTTGCCATAGAAACTCTGCCCTGGGAATGGAAAGAATACCCTGTAATCCATTTGGATATGAGCGCAGAAAACTGCGCGGCGGGGAAAGATAGGCTAGTAGAATTGGTAAATAGATATTTGAAAAGCAATGCTAGAAAATACGGGGTTGATTTGCCTGATGGCAATATATCAACAAAATTTCAGTATTTAATAGAAACGCTTTTCAAAACCAAAGGCAAAGTAGCCATAATAATAGACGAATACGATTGTCCACTTTTGGATGCTATTAACCATCCACAAATACACAGCGAGATAAAAGAAGAATTGAAAGGCTTTTACAAAGTGCTGAAAGCCAGCGACCAATACATTCAATTTGTGTTCATAACCGGCATAACAAAATTTGCACAGGTGAGCCTCTTCAGCGGAATGAACCAGCCAGAGGATATTTCATTTAACTTTAATTATGCAGCTTTATGCGGCTTTACGCAAGAAGAACTTGAAAGCTATTTTGAGTCAGAAATAAATGAATACGCAAAAAAAAATGGCAGTCGGGAAAATTATTTAGACAAGTTGAGGAATTTTTACAACGGATATAAATTTGCAAAAAACGCGGATAAAGTTTATAATCCAATAAGTGTGATGAAACATTTTGGCAATGATGGCGATTTCAGGGTGTTCTGGGCGGAAACGGGTACCCCTAGTTTTTTAGCAAACTACATAGACAGAAATGGGGCAGACATAGCCGACATTGAGAATGTAGAGCTTCCACCAGAAGCATTCGGGAAATACAACGAAGACGAAATAACGCTTATTCCGCTTATGTATCAAGCGGGATATTTGACAATAAAAGATTACAACGAACTTTCATTGAGTTATAAATTGGGCTATCCCAACACAGAAGTCCGCAGTTCATTCTCTGAATTTCTTGCCAAACAATACTCAAGCCTAGATATGCTCAAACGTGCCTCTGTTATGAACAAGCTTTTCAAAGCCTTGCAATCCGGCAATGTGGATGCTTTTATGGAAACCATAAAGATTTATATGCAGAGCATAAAATTTGATTTAATTACAAAAATGACGGAATACTATTTTGAATTTGCATTTGCAAATATTTTGAATATGCTTGGGTTTAACTGCGAAATAGAGGTTCATAGTGCAATAGGCAATGTTGATGCGATTATCAAGCAACAAAAGAATGTATTTGTGATAGAGGCGAAACTGGATAGACCCGTTGAGGAGGCATTGAGACAAATTGAGGAGAAAAAATACTATATTCCTTATATGGAGAAAGGGTTGAATATATTCAAAATAGGCGTTGTGTTTGGAGAAAAGGAGAGGAATGTTGTTTCTTATTTATCAAAATAATGGAGACCATGAATCTGGTTATTGAAAGGTGGCTAAAGAATGACACAAAATTATCAGTGCAAAATATGCAATAACACGCAAGGTCATCAACTTGTGCTTGCTCGTGAAATGATGTTTGGATTTCGCGATGAGTTCCTATATTTCAAATGCCCTGTTTGTGGCTGCTTGCAAATAGCTGAAATACCTAAAGACTTATCAAAGTACTATCCCCAAAATTATTATTCGTATCAGCAACCACCTACTGTAACAAATAAAAAGTTTAAAAAAGCCATGAAGATTCTTCTTGTAAATGCTTATATGCATGGACTAAGAATCTTGAGGTATGCTCCGTATCTGAAACATTTCACTTCTCTAGAAATATTTCTATTGAGTATTTTAAAAGATTTTAGCAAAAAACAGTCCATATTGGATATTGGATGTGGGGCAGGAGGGTTATTACAAAAAATATCAGAGTGGGGATATTTAAATTTGACAGGTATAGACCCATTTATAAAGGATGATATTTTGTATCCATCTGGCGTTAGAATATTGAAGCAGGCAATAAATGAACATAGTGGCAAACATGATTTAATTATGCTTCATCACTCATTTGAACATCTGCCGGAACCTCATAATGCCTTAGAAAATATCCACAAAATCTTGAATGACGATGGCATATTGTTAATAAGAATTCCCGTATCGGATTCTTTCGCTTACCGGAAATATTTAAACAATTGGTATCAACTAGATGCTCCGCGACACTTTTTCTTGCATACAACAAAGAGTATGAGCTATTTAGCTAAAAATAACGGTTTCATAATAGAAGACATAGTTTATGATTCAACAGAGTATCAAATTCTTTACAGTGAAAAATATTGTAGAGATATAAAGCTTATTGACGAAATGAAATATTCATCAGTATATGTTAAAGAGTGTGTAAAATTGGCGAAGTATCTAAATAAAATGAAGGATGGCGATCAGTGTTGTTTCGTTTTGAAAAAAACTAATTTATGAATGAAAATTATTTTACGAATAATTTGCTAATTTTGTTTTTTAAAAAACTTTTTTCGCTGTTTTCCAATCCCAATAAATAGGAACTAGGCAAAAATAGAAACAGAAAAGCAAAAGTTGTCGCAAAAAATAATGTGATAGAATTGCTTATGCTAAAATACAACCAAATTGGCAATGGGAAACTCATTGAAAATATTGCAAATATGCGGATTAAAACCTTTTTGCAGAATTTTTTAGTAGAAAAGCAAATCAATTTTCTAGCAAATAAATTTATTGCCACTATGCGAACTAAATTCATTGATATATAAACAATAGGTACAGTTACTGGAGAAAAACCTAATTTAAAAAATACATAGCATAGCACAAAATTCATAACGATAAGAATAGAATCTATAATAGTGAAGTATTTTATTTTACTTGTAGCATAGATTGCAATATTAAAAATACTCCATAATGGATAAGAAAACAAATGGTCTAGCAATCTTATTTGACAAAATACAATCGCAAAATCTGGTACTTGTTTTAACCACAAGTTTAGAACAAAATCCATATTTAAAACAAGTGGAATTATAAACAATGAAAGTAACAGAAAAGAAAATCTAATTGAACGAAAAATTAAACTGTGTAAATATTCTATGTCGTTTTTCGCATAAGATTTAATAATTTGCGGATTTATGGCAGCCATAAAATTCAAGAAAAATTGCGTGACTGCATCATTAACTCGTGTCATTATCCCATAAGCCGCATTAGCAATAACCCCGTGAAATACATTCAAGAGCATATTTACGCCCTGCAAAGCGGCTATCGCAGAGGTTCCCTGTAGCATTGTCCACCCCCCAAACCCCATCCTCTCCATAAACATCTTCTTATCCCAAAACCACTCAAACCTCGTCTCTTTGAAATTCCTACGGCAATAAACATAATAAAAACCATTCATCACAACAAAAACCCCAAACAACAAAACCGAATAAAACTCCAACTTGTCAAAAGGCGCAAAACCGAGAGCAAGCACAACGGCAAGCTTAAACACCGCATCCGCAATTCCAGCGTAGGCAAAAACTTTCATCCTCTCGTGGGCAGTAATAGCAACCATATATGGCACTTGCAAAATCCCAACGCAGGCAGAAAGCACGGAAAACTGATATACAAAATTAGCCGCCCCCATTCTTTCTTCAGGAATAACCAATTGCGTATTCAAAAACCAAAGCCCGATTGTTTCACCTAAAATTAAAATCAACAAAGCGGTAAAAATATGAATAACAATACTCAAACTAAAAGTCTTTTTCAACTGTTCAAAATCACCCTTTCCCAAATCAAAAGTAAAAAATCGGCTCGTTGCGCTGTTCATAGCACTTTGAATAAAACTGAACAGCACAATAACTCCGCCCACCACATTGTAAACACCAAAATCGCTAACACCAAGCTGCGCCAGCACCTCGCGGCTTGTGTAAAGCCCCACGCCAAGGGTTAAAATGCTGCGGAAGTAGAGGAACAGAGTGTTCTTCGCTATGCGTTTGTTGTTTTCTGCGTTGGAGTTTTGCATTGGGTTTATGGTAATATAGAAATATTATTTACGAAAAAAATAAGTTTAAACACTTATCGGATAATTGTGATTTTTCTACATTTAGGCAGAGAGTGTAGAAAAATATGCAGAGAAAAAAGGTTTTTATAAGTAGCGTTCAATCGGAGTTTGCAGCTGAACGGCAACTATTATTTGATTATCTTACTTCAGATGCGTTGCTAGGAAAATTTTTTGAACCGTTTATTTTTGAAAACGTTCCTGCTTTGAACGTAAAACCTTCATCTGTTTTTTTAAATGAGGTTGAAAATTGCGATATATATCTCGGCATTTTGGGGCAAAATTACGGTTTTGAAGATTCGAATGGCATATCTCCTACCGAAAAGGAATTTGATGTAGCAACTTCGCAAAATAAAATTCGTTTTGTGTATGTAAAGCAAGTTGAAAAAAGAGATAGCAAGGAAAAGCTATTCCTTTTAAAAACGAAAAGTGTAATTGTACATAAAAGTTTCGTTACCCCAGAACAATTGAAAACAGCCGTTTATGCTTCTTTGGTAAATTATTTATTAGAGAATGAGTTTGTCCGCACAACACCTTTTGATGCAACTTTACATTTGGAAGCCACGATAGCAGATTTAAACGAAAATAAAATTCGTGATTTTACGGAAATTGCACAACGCAAAAGAAATTTTCCGTTTGACAAAGATGCGGATATTGTAAATATACTTACACATTTGAACTTGATAAAAGAAAACAGAGTGACCAATGCCGCATTGTTGCTTTTCGCTGATAGTCCTCAACGATTTTTTATAACATCTGAGGTAAAATGCGCCCATTTTCATGGCACTTCCGTATCAAAACCCATTCCTTCGTATCAAGTATATAAAGGCGATGTTTTTGAAATGATAGAACAAGCTGTTGATTTTGTTTTATCTAAGATAAACCTATATGTAGGCGATAGAAGCAAAAACGTAACTGTTGATGTGGAATATGAAATTCCCAAACAAGTTGTTACAGAAGCAATAGTGAATGCTGTTGCTCACCGTGATTACACAAGTAATGGTAGTGTACAAGTTATGTTATTTGCAGACAGATTTGAGGTGTCTAATCCTGGTAATTTTCCTCACGAATTAACTGTTGAACAATTATATACAACACATCGTTCATTACCTGCTAATCCACTATTGGCAAATGCTTTGTACTTGATAGGTACCATTGAACAAATGGGAACTGGTACCGAAGAAATGACTAAACAATGCCTAGCAAAAGGACTAGGCAAGCCCGAATTTAGCCCACATTACGGGTTTAAAACCGTAATAAGAAGGCAACAGCAGATTACCCAGCAGGTTACCCAGCAGGTTACCCAGCAGGTTACCCAGCAGGTTAAGGAATTGTTGAAAATACTTGATGGAGAAATGAACAGGGCAGAAATACAAGGAGTCTTGAAACTTAATGATAGAGAAAATTTTAGGCGGAATTATATTCAACCAGCATTAAAATTAGAATTTATAGAACTTGTATATCCAGATAACCCCAGCCACCCACGGCAGAAATATCGATTGACGGAAAAAGGAAAAGAATTATCCTCTTCTCTACTAAAATAACCCCACCAACCACATTGTAAATTGTAAACGCCAAAATTGCTAACATAAAGCCCCACGCCAAGGGTTAAAATCTTCGCTATGCGTTTGTTGTTTTCTGCGTTGGAGTTTTGCATTACCTCACCTCATAAATTCCCACACAGGTCTAATCTCAATTTTCTTTCCATTGCGAATATAAGTGTCTTTTTGATTAAAAGTAAGAATAATGCCTTTATCACTACCAAAAAAATCCAAAGCTTCATTCAACCCATTCTTTTCCCGCATGGAATTTTCCGGCCTAAGCTCGTAGCATACCTGAACTGCCAATTCAAATTTACCATTTTTGAAAACAACAAAATCGCATTCTCCTTGCTTTTCCTGAAAATAAAACGATTCCTTCCCTTGACGCCTGAAATGCCAATAAACTAAATTTTCAAGCAAATGCCCTTTGTTGGGAGAAAACGATTGCGAGGCAACCGATAAAATACCTGGGTCTATAACAAATATTTTTTTAGGATTTATTGCCTGCGCTTTTGATGAATAACTGAATTTAGGCATAAAATTTATCAGATAGCAATCTTCCAAAAAAGAAAAATATTCCAAAATTGTGGTTGAACTCTGGACTCCCAACGGTTGCAATAACTTTCTTGCCGATACCAAACTTCCGGTATTGGAAACTAAATAAGCGGAAAGCTGTTTCAAAGAAAGGATATCTCTTATTCCGTGCCGAACCGCTATGTCTCTGTTGAGTATATCAGAAAACAACATCGCTAAAATATCAGAATTACCCGTTTTCACAACTTCAGGAAACCCTCCTATTTCTGTGTATTTTTGCCATGAGTCCGCACTTGCCTTAAATTTATTGAACGATAAAAACTCCGTGTATGAAAAAGGAAACAATTCTTTTGAGATATGTCTCCCTGTTAATTTTGTTCCCAGCTCCTTACTTAGCATAGAAGCGTTTGAACCGGTTATCACAACTTTATAACCTTCGTCAAGTTTTTGGCGAGCATACCGTTCCCATCCGTTTATAATTTGAATTTCGTCAAAGAATAAATTTTCAACATTCATTTTTAAGATTATGGTATCCAATAATTGAAAATCCGCCAATTCAAAACCAAACAACCGTGGGTCTTCGAAATTCAAATATAAAGAGTTTTTATGTTTTTGCTTTAACATTTGCAAAAGCAATGTGCTTTTACCGCAACGGCGAATGCCTGAAATTATCAAGGCGTGGGAATTCAAAGTCGGCAATATAGGAAGCAATTCTCTTTTTAAGCTGTTAGAACCGGTCCGTAGCTTGCCTTTTTGAGTTTCTATAACTTGACGAATGGTTTCCTGTTGTATCATAATGATAAATATAGTAAAATATGTCCATTAGCAATGGTCAATAATGTCCATTAGCAATGGACATATTTGCATTACCTCACGCCCTATAATTCGGAGCTTCTTTTGTTATGATAATATTATGCGGATGGCTCTCTATTAAGCCTGCGCTTGTTATCTGCATAAAGCGGGCTTTTGCTCTGAGTTCCGCTAAGTTTGCAGCACCTGCATACCCAAGAGCTTGGCGAATACCGCCCGTTAATTGATAGACTAGCTCGCGGAGCGGACCCTTGTAAGGAACTCTGCCTTCAATGCCCTCTGGAACGAATTTGGAATCCTCTTCATCTTTTATTTCGGATTGAAAGTAGCGGTCTTTTGAACCTTCTTTCATAGCTCCTATTGAACCCATTCCACGGTAGCTCTTAAATGTGCGGCCATCTGCCAAAATGGTTTCACCAGGGCTTTCTTCCGTTCCAGCAAAAAGACCGCCCAGCATAACGGCGTGTGCACCCGCAGCCAGTGCCTTCACAATATCGCCGGAGTATTTTATCCCGCCATCGCCTATTATGTTAACGCCGTGTTTTACGGCTTCTGCTGCACATTCCAGAATTGCGGTGAATTGAGGAACTCCAATGCCTGCAACAACTCTTGTGGTGCAGATAGAGCCAGGTCCAATGCCAACTTTTACGACATCAGCACCACTTTTTGCCAAATCCTTAACACCTTCTGGTGTTGCTACATTCCCGCCGACAAGCGTTAAATGCGGATATTTTTTTTTGAGCGTTTTAACCATGTTGCGAACATTTATTTGATGCCCGTGCGCGGTATCCACAACCAGCATATCAACGCCGGCTTCCACCAAAGCCGCTGCTCGTTCCAGAGTATCTACGGCTGTGCCAACTGCTGCGCCAACGCATAATTGCCCATTTGAATCAAGGCATGCTTCTGGATTAGATTCTCTTTTCAAAATATCGGTTAGAGTTATTAAACCTTTTAAATGATTTTTGTTATCCACCAGTAATAGTTTCTCTATGCGGTTTGTATTTAGAATCCCCTTTGCCTTTGCCAGCGAAACTTTTGGCGATGCGGTGATTAGTTTTTTTGTCATCACTTCTTTTACTTTTACGCTACGGTCTGTTATTGTACGCATGTCCCTGCCTGTTATTATGCCTACGAGTTTACCACCCGATAGCACCGGAAAACCGCTTATCTTTTGCCTTGCGGCAATTTCAAAGGCTTTTGAGACCGGCTCATCTGCGTTTAGAGTTATGGGGTCTAGTACAACACAAGTTTCCCATCTTTTTACCTTGCGAACCTCATCCGCTTGCATATTGATGCTCATATTTTTGTGTATAACGGAAATGCCGCCTTGTAGAGCTAAAGCGATAGCTAATTGAGCAGTTGAAACCGTATCCATAGCTGCGCTTAAGATTGGAATGTTCAATTTTATTTTTCCGAGTTCGGTTTTTATTGAGGTATGCGGTGGCAAAACGCTTGACGCACCGGGGAGAACCAGCACATCGTCGAATGTAAGACCTAGTTTCATAAATTGAATATAGTAATTCTATCTATAACTGCTCCAACGTTTGCCGGTAAATATTGGATGGCATTTGCGTATTTTGGGGAAATTCCTTCTAGCTTTTGCTCATGATAGCCAGCTTTAAACTCGGAGAATTTTAAACCGTGCGCAGTGCTTATAATAACAACGCTTTCTTCTTTTGAAATGCTCGCTTTTTCGTGCAGTTTAAACAAAGCTCCCAAAGCAACACCAGTGTGCGGGCAACAGTAAAGTCCTATTTTATCAGCTCTATGAGCCGCATCGGAGAGTTCCTGCTCGGAAACCTGTTCAACAATTCCATTGTAATCATTTATAGCTTGTTCCGCTTTTGGATAACTGACAGGGTTGCCTATTTGAATTGCACTTGCTAGAGTTTTTTTAGCCGACACCGCTTCCAATTTGTCAAAACCTCTTTTATATGCCTGATAAAATGGGTTTGCATTTTCTGCCTGCGCAACTACTATGCGGGGTTTTTTGTCTATCAATCCAATAGCCAGCAAATCATCCATTCCTTTTGCAAGTGCGCTCACATTGCCCAAATTCCCTCCCGGAATAATTATCACATCAGGCAAACTCCAGCCCATTTCTTGGCAAAGCTCGTAGCTGATTGTTTTTTGCCCCTCAATTCTGAGCGAGTTCATTGAATTCGCCAAATAAATGCTTTTATCTGCCGTTACTTCCTGAACAATCTTCATGCAACCGTCAAAATCCGTGTCCAATGCCAAAACGATGCTGCCATTTGCTATGGGCTGCACAAGTTGTGCAACGGAAATTTTTCCGGCAGGCAAAAATACAATGCTCGGTATTCCAGCTTTTGCACAATATGCGGAAAGTGCGGCAGAGGTATCGCCTGTGCTTGCGCAAGCAACAGCTTTTATGGGAATTTTATTTTTTATCAGATGATTCACTTGGCTGACTAAAACGGTCATGCCCAAATCTTTGAAACTACCCGTATGCGAATTTCCGCACAATTTTACATGCAGGTTTTTTATGCCAATTTCCTTTGCCAGTTTCTGTGCATCAAATAACGGGCTCCAGCCCTCTTGCAAAGTTACAATGTCTTCCTCGGGGATTTCCGGCAGAACAAACTCACGCTTGCTCCACACACCGCTCAAATCCGCAGGTGCAAAACTCGTTCTGCGGCTCTGGAACAATTTTTTCCAATCATCGGGGGAACGAGATTTCCACGCGGAACGGTTATGGCTAACTTCTAAAAGCGAACCGTCTTTGCCTCTGTAAACAACTTGCGACAAAGGGTATGTATCATTGCCGCTGAGGCTTTTGAACTCCGCATGAAACACTTTTTTTATCCGTCAATCTTTTATCACAAGCTCAACCCTGCGATTTTTAGCTTTGCCTTCTTCGGTCTTATTATCTGCCACGGGTTTGGTTGAGCCATAGCCAACAGCTTTTAACCGGTTTTTATCAACACCTCTTTCCACCAAATAGTTCAGAACCGAAGTTGCCCTCTGTTGGCTGAGAAGTTTGTTATCCTGCTCCTTGCCAACATTATCCGTGTGACCCTCTATAACTACGGCGGATTCCGTGAGCAGGTTTTTGAGGATAGCCGCAACTTCCGCTAGGTTCTCCCTTAGTTCCTGAGTTAAATCGGATTTTCCCGTCTCAAACAAAATACCGCTCATGGAAAGAATTGTTCCTCTGGCATCTTTATAAACGTTAATCGTTTTGCTGCGTAGAGCTTCCAACTTTTTATCGGCTTCAGCCTTTTGCTTTGCGAGCAAGCTGTCTTTTTCCGCGAGTGCTTTTTCCTTTTTTGCAAGCTCTTCTGCCAAGCGGGCTTTTTCGATGGAATCTTTCTGCGCAATTTCTGCCAAGCGGGCTTTTTCGATGGAATCCTTCTGCGCATTTTCTCTGTTTAACCTCTCCAGACGATTGCGTTCATCATTCAAGGTCGCATTGAGGGCTCTTGCACCTTTGGCATCACTAATCCACAGGTCTATGAGTGAATCCTTAATTGCGGAGATTTTCTTTTGCGTAGCCAGATTTTCCTGTTTTATCGAATCCAAACCTTTCTGAAGCGCAATTTTTGATAACTGAATTTTGAAGAGTTCAACCGCCAAATTACAGTTTTTTAATTCCGTTTCGTAAACTTCGCCATTGCGTTTTTCCACTTTAACATCTTTTAACTCCTTTATCCTCGCATTCACAGAAGCGTAAATGCGATCTGCGGAAGCATCTCTTGGATAAGTGTTTTTAACGGCATCAAAAGAGATTTCGCAGGAAATTTTATCCTGAGCGAACAAGCTTGCAGCGCAAGCCAAAATTATCAATGCTTGATTTTTCATAAAACCTCCTTAATTAACCTGTTTTGGTGCATTTTTTTGTTTGCTCAGAACATCGTGGTAAACGTCCAAAGACTCTTTTGACGTTGCCAAATCCTTTTCAGCATTCTGTTTCTCTTTTACAAGGGCTGCCTCCTCACTCTTGAGCATGGAAAACTGATATTGCAAAATCGCCCCGTCCGCCAGAACAAATGCTTGCTCCGTTTGGCGCTCATCGCTTTGTTTTTCGGCAGCCGTTATCAGTGAGTTGCCTGCTGGGCTCTCCAAATTAACGGCTTTAGACAAAGCCCGAAGAGTTTTGGCTTCGGTTATTGTAGAATCCACAACACCTGCCCTTTTTGACGCGCACGAAATCATTAGAGCCGCGCACATCGCAATTGGTAGTATCTTTCTCATATAGAACCTCCTTGTTTTGATTTCTAACCAGCGCGCTTGGTTTCTTCAAGCTCGCTTTCCTTTACCTCTATTTTACATTCAACGCACTTGGTTGTGGTTGGAACCGCTTCCAAGCGAACCATAGGTATGGTCCTTTTGCAAAGTGTACAAATACCATAAGTCCCTCTTTTTATACGAGCTAACGCATCTTCCAACTGCAAAAGATATTTGCTATTGCGTTCCGCAAGGTTCAGATTCATGGTCAAATTTGCGTAATCCGATGCCGCTTCCGCAGGGTGGTTCGCGTAAGAAGAAAGCTCGGCTCCAGTTTCTCTCTGATTTTCCATAATAGAAGACTGCTCGCGATAGCGAAGTTCTTCTAAAAGAGCGTTATATCTTTTGGTGATGCGCTCCTCAAAACGGGCTAAATCTTCTTTGCTCAAAGTTTCCATAAACAATCCTTTAAAAAAATAAAAAATTATCAGTAAGCTAAAACTATATATTTTTTTTGAAAAAAAACATATTTTTGAATTTTTTTCTCAATTTTTTCCGTCTAATAGGCATGAAAGAGGAAAATTTGTTGCCAAGAGAGCGGATTTTTGCCGGAGAACTTGCAAAATTGTCCGTAGAAGAGCTGCTTTGTGTGATTTTAGGCAGGGGAATGCCCGGAAAAAGTGTTTTTGAGCTTGCAGGGGAGGTTTCAGGTGTTTTGGAGAAAAAGTCAAGGATGCCGACCATCGGCGAACTTTTGGAAATTCGCGGTCTAGGACCGGCAAAAGCCGCCCAAATTCTGGCTTGTTTGGAACTTTCTGGCCGTTTTATGCTGGGAATGCAGGATAAAGCCGTTTGCAGCCCTGCGGAACTTATGCCTCAGTTGTCATTTTTAAAGCATTTAAAGCAGGAGCAAATGATTTTAATTACCTTGAATGGCAGCAATAAAGTGATAAGAATTCACAAGATAACCGTTGGAACGGCAAATTCAACTCAGGCACACCCTAGAGAAGCCTTTGCCCCAGCCTTGGAAGACCGTGCTGTTTCCGTTGTATTCGCGCATAACCATCCATCCGGTAATCCTGAGCCTAGTGTAGAAGATCTGCTTTTAACGCAGAGACTCTGTGAAGCGGGTAGAATTTTGGAAATACCTGTCTTAGACCACCTTGTAGTGAGTTCAGGCGGTTTCACGAGCATAAGGAATGATAATGAAGAATATTTTGAACCTAATAATGGATAGCTCCTCCTAAACTCGGAATTACTATATTTATTTCACCAGCGGGAGTAGCTCAGCTGGTAGAGCGCTAGCTTCCCAAGCTAACGGTCGCGGGTCCGAGTCCCGTCTCCCGCTTAATTTTTTTGGAGAGGAAATATGGCAGCGAAGAAACAGAAAGCAAAAACTGGCAAAGCAGCAACAGCTCGCAACTACGGCTATTTTGACGATGCACGCAAGGAATATGTGTTGCTCAATCCTGCTACGCCTATAAAATGGTGCAATTATGTAGGCACATTGGACTTTGGTGGCATTGTGGACACCACAGGCGGAACTGTGCTTTGCAAAGGCGACCCTGCGTTAAACCGCATAACCAAGTACATAAGCCAAATGCCGGCTAGCGATTTCAAAGGTAGCACTGTTTATATTTGCATAAGGGAAAAAGACAAAAGCAGAATTCTTTCTCCATTCGTCGTTCCAACTTGCACTATTTGGGATAAATGGGAATGTCGCATTGGCCTTTCCTATACCAAATGGATTGTCGAGGGTTTTGGTTTGCGGGTTAAGGTAACCGTATTTGTTCCTTCAAAAAGCCGCACTTTGATTCAGGATATCACCGTTGAGAATATTTCCAACAAGGCGATGGAAGTGGATGTTGTGCCCGTTTATGAATTCAGCCATTTTGATGCCCTAAAACAACTGACCAACGCGGACTGGGTTCCTCAAACCATGACGCTTGAAGCCCACAAGGAAAGCAGTGGGCACGTTATATTGGAACAATACGCTTATATGAAAAAGCAATATGCGGTTAATTATTTCACCGCCAACAAACCAGCCGATAGCTTTGACGGCGACCGCAAGGCATTTCTGGGATTGAATGAAATTACGGGCTGGGCATGCCCCTACACGCTTCACAAAGGTAAGTTAACCAACAGCACCGCTTTGAGAGGTGATAACATTGCAGCCCAAATGTTCAAATTCAAATTGGCTCGCAAAAAATCAGGGCGTGTTGTAACCCAGTTAGGGCAAGAGAAGAGCATAGATGCTGCAAAATCTTCAATAAAAAAATATCGCAACTTAAAAAACGTGGATAAAGCATTTGCGGAACTTACGAATTTTTGGAACAACTATTTAAACGCATTGCAGGTTGCAACTCCTGATGCCAGTTTCAACTCAATGGTAAATATCCATAATCCGCGTCAGTGCCACACAACAAAGTATTGGAGCCGCTACTTGAGCCTTTATCAGTTAGGTTTTGGAAGTGACCGTGGAATAGGCTACCGCGATTCAAGCCAAGATTTGCTCGGCGTTATGAGTCACATGCCCGAAGAAGCCTGTTTGCTCGCAGAAAATTTGCTCTCCGTTCAATTGGAAGACGGCAATGCCATGCACCAGTATTTTCCAAGCACAATGGAGGCAAACGAAGGCGATTCCCGCGAAAAGGAAGACCATCCAAAATACTATGGCGATGACCATCTGTGGATTGTACTGACGGTTGCATCTTATTTAAAGGAAACTGGAAATTTGAAATTCCTAAGCAAGTCAATTCCCTTTTACAACAAGAAAAAAGATATTAAGCATAGGGAAAAAGGTTCGGTGTTGGAACATTTGAAACGCAGCCTTGCATTCACTTGGAAAGACCGCGGCAGGCATGGCATTCCGCATCTTGGCTTTGCGGATTGGAACGACACGGTTAATTTGCCGACAGGTGCAGAGTCTATTTTCAATGCAAGCCTTTTTGCAAAAGCGTTGCTGGAAATGATCGATATTTGCGAAGCTATCCGCGATAAAAAACTTGTGGAGCAATATAAGAAATGGTATGAGGAAATTAAAATCAAGGTGAATAAAACCGCTTGGGATGGCCAGTGGTATGTCAGGTGGTTTGATGAAAAGGGCAAAGCCCTTGGTTCAAGCAAAAACAAAGTGAACAAAATAGATTCGCTCGGTCAGAGCTGGCCCATTATCAGCGGCATCGCTTCACCGGAACGTGCGAAAATCGCCCTGAAAAGCGTTTACAATTTGCTCAACACCAAAAACGGAATAAAACTCTCGTGGCCCGGTTACAAAGGCTTTGACCCGCACGTTGGCGGCGTTTCAACGTATCCCCCCGGAGCAAAGGAAAACGGCGGCATATTCCTGCATGCAAACCCCTGGGTTATGATTGCGGAGACCATCGTGGGCAATGGCGACAGAGCCTTCCAGTATTACAACCAGATTAACCCTGCCGCGAGAAACAACGGCAGAATAGACGAATTTGAATCCGAGCCTTACTGCTACCCGCAGAACATTTTGGGCAACGAGCACAAGCAATTCGGCTTGGGGCGCAATGCGTGGCTAAGTGGCACGAGTTCTTGGACCTATCAGGCGGCAACCCAATATATTTTGGGCGTGAAAGCGACTATAAAAGGCTTGTCCATAAATCCATGCGTTCCAAAATCTTGGAAGGAATTCAGCATCAAGCGCAAATTCCGCGGTTCGGTCTATGAAATATCCGTGAAAAATCCCAGAGGCGTTAGCAAAGGGGTTAAATCCATAGTTATAGACGGCAGGGAAATTGTAGGCAATGTTCTCCCGATTTTGCCGGGCAAAAAGCATGTTGTTAAGATTGTGATGGGGTAGCGGATTTATGCGTTTTAGTGTTATAAATCTATCCCAACACAAACCGCTCCGGCAGATATACATTCTCCATATTTTCATCAATCACCGCTTTAAAAAGCGGAGCCACTTCTTTTGGCGTAAAGCCCGCTATTCCGCAGCCTATTTCCGTAACTAGGAATTTTAACTCAGGATGCGTTTTTGCAAAAACCAAAAATTCATTGATATAGGGTTTCATCTCTTCTACGGTTTTAAACATCGTTGGTATGGCATAAGTTTGCCCCTGCAAACCAACACCTTGCCCCCAAACCGCTCCCCATTCCATAGCCAATTCGGCTGCGCCACCACCGTGAAAGCCAGCTAAGTTACTGCCAAAAACAAAAATTTCGTTTTCGCCTAAAGATTTAATCCATTTCGGGGAAATATTTGGCATCTGTTTTTCTCCTTGTGTTGGAGAATTTAGAAAAACGAGAATTCACCCCAAAAACCCTATTTTTGACATTTTTTTCAAAAAATTGTTATATTTTACTATTTTTAAGCGGGATTGGCAAGAGTATTTTCTAAATTTCCTGCATGACCAAGCCAAATTTGCTTCCTGAGTGGAAAGCTCTTGAAGCCCAAGCACGCATCGCACAAAAAACCAGTATGTGCGATTTATTCAAAGCAGACCCGAGCCGAGGGACAAATTATAGCGCTGAAGCATGCGGAATTTATTTGGATTATTCCAAGAACCGCGTAAATTCAGACACTCTTGATCTATTGGTTAACCTTTTAAAAAGCTGCGGTTTTGAAGAAATGAGGAAGAAATTCTTTGCCGGCGATAAGATAAACAATACGGAAAAGAGAGCCGTTCTGCACACCGCGCTCCGCTATCAGGGAAGAGAGCCTATATTGGTGGATGGCGAAGATGTTATGCCAAAGGTAAAAGCCGTACTTGCCCATATTAAAGAATTTACCAACCAGATTCGCAACGGCAAATGGAAGGGGCACAGCGGCAAACCGATTAAGACGATAGTCAACATCGGCATAGGTGGCTCTGATTTGGGTCCAGTTATGGTTTGCGAGGCTTTAAGGCATTATGCTGATGAAAATTCCCCTGAGGCTTATTTTGTTTCCAATGTGGACGGTACTCATATTGCCGAAACCCTAAAGAAAGTGGATTTGGAAGAAACCCTTTGGATAGTGGCTTCCAAAACTTTTACAACCCAAGAGACGATGACCAATGCCAACGCAGCTAAAGCTGCGGTGTTAGCTAAATTCAACGGCGACACCACCTCCATAGCCAAGCATTTTGTGGCGCTTTCCACCAATGCGGCTGAGGTTTCTAAATTCGGCATAGACACCGCAAATATGTTTGAATTTTGGGACTGGGTTGGGGGTCGCTACAGTTTATGGTCTGCGATAGGCTTGTCCATAGCTTTGAGAATAGGTTTTGAAAATTACATTCTCTTGCACGCCGGCGCTTATGATATGGATACGCACTTCTGCGAAGCTCCTATTGAAAAGAACCTTCCCGTTATTTTAGGGCTTTTGGGTATTTGGTATAACAATTTTCTGAAAGCCAGTTCCTATACAATTCTGCCTTATGACCAATATATGCACCGTTTTTCCGCGTATTTTCAGCAGGCAGATATGGAATCCAACGGTAAAACCATAGACCGAGATGGAAACAGGGTGGACTATCAAACCGGTCCTATTTTGTGGGGCGAACCTGGCACAAACGGGCAGCATGCCTTTTACCAGTTGATTCACCAAGGCACAAAATTAATCCCTTGCGATTTTATAGCCCCGGTAAATTCGCTCAATAAAATAGGCGACCATCACCGCAAACTGCTTTCCAATTTTTTTGCCCAGACCGAGGCTTTGCTAAACGGCAAAACCTTGGAAGAAGCCCAAGCAGAGCTTATTAAAGCGGGCAAAACCGATGCAGAGGTGGAATTTTTGGCTCACCACAAGGTATTTGAGGGTAATAAGCCTTCCAACTCCATTTTGGTCAAAAAAATAGACCCCAGAACTCTGGGTTCCCTGATTGCCATGTATGAGCACAAAATTTTTGTGCAGGGCATTATATGGAACATAAACAGCTATGACCAATGGGGGGTTGAACTTGGCAAGCAGCTTGCCGGCAAAATTCTGCCGGAGCTTGAAGAAGGCGAGAGAGACCCGGATATTGAGCTGAACCACGATTCAAGCACCAACGCGCTGATAAAATGGTATTTGAAGAATAGGGAATGAGATGGGCGATTTTTGTTTGGCAAAAAAAATTGCGTTTTTGTTCTTTCTCTATTTTGCGGGAAACTCCGTAGCTCAAAATGTGGATATTAAAGTTCTAAAGCAAGGTGCAGGCGAACCTACCAAAAAAAGGCAACTCGTACGGGTACATTATACGGGTTGGCTAATAGATAGCACGAAATTCGACAGTTCCCGCGATAGGGGGGAGCCGCTTGAATTTGTGCTTGGAGCTGACCAAGTTATTAAAGGCTGGGATATTGGAATAGAGGGGATGAAACCGGGTGAGATTCGCAGTTTAAAAATTCCCGCCGCCCTTGCTTACGGCAGCAATGCTGTAGGTCCAATCCCTGCAAATTCCGACTTGCTTTTTGAGGTTGAGCTTATCAGTGCGCAAAAGAGCTTAGAGCCGGATACCCTTCTTAAACCAGCCTCTCTAAAATGGAAAAACCTGCGACCAGGAATAGAAATTTTTGATGAAAAAGAAGGGGCAGGAAAAGAACTCCGCACCGGAATGGAACTCACATTCCACTATACCGGTTGGCTTTTAAATGGGCATAAGTTTGGGAGTTCTAAGGATTTGGGAAAAACCGCCAAAACCATACTTGGAACTGGAAAATTGGTTAGAGGTTTGGAAATAGGTTTGGAATCACTCAAACAGGGTGGCGTAAGATGGCTAAGGCTTTCGCCGAGCATGGCTTATGGTCCTGCAGCGATGTCCAATATACCCGCAAATTCCACGCTTATATTCCGCATTCAGGCGGATTTGATTGAAATTGACAACGAATTTGCAGCTTCCATGGATTTTTTTCCTAATGCAAGTTCAATAAAATGGATAGATGGTCAAGAAGGTTTAAAATATTTTATAGAAAAAGCTGGTAGCGGTAAACCTGTTCAGACCGGCGATGTTATAAAGGCGCATTACACAGGTTGGCTTTCTGATGGAACAAAATTTGACAGTTCAAGAGACAGAGGCGAACCGCTTTCTTTGCAACTCGGAGCAGGTCGCGTGATAAGAGGCTGGGATTTGGGACTGGCAGGGATGAGACGCGGCGAAAAACGCTTGCTGTTAATTCCACCTAATCTCGGTTACGGCTCAAGAGGAGGCGGACCAATCCCGCCGGATGCAACACTCATATTTGCCGTGGAAATGATGTAAACATTTATGTTTGCAATAATTTTAGTAGAACCTGAGCATCCGCATAATATCGGCTTTGTTGCACGCAGCATGAGGAGCAACGGGTTAAGCGATTTGCGTATTGTTCGAAAATCGCAGCCCTTGCCTAGAAAATGTTATAATACCGCCCATGCCAGTGCGGAAATTTTGGATAAGGCAAAGATTTTCCCAACTTTAAGAGAAGCCATAGCGAATTGTTCTTATGCGGTGGCTTTCAGCCGCCGCCAATTCGACACCGTTGTTCCGCATATTGCGCTGCCCGAATTGTCGGCTCTTTGCAAAGAGAAAACCGGCATAGTCGCTTTGATTTTCGGACGTGAATCCCGCGGACTTTCTTTTGAAGAAATTGAGTTGTGCGCCGTTCAGTGCGAAATTCCCGTTGCGGGGCTGATGAGCTTAAATTTGTCCCATGCGGTTAGCGTTGCGAGCTATGAGCTTTGCCGTGAGGGTCTGCTGGGTGAGGGTTTGGCGTTTAGAAACAAACTGCCCATAACTCATAGAAAAGCCGCGACAACGGAGCAATTTGAAAGCATTGAGAATTTTATTTTGGAAAATTTAACAGAGAGATATAAAAATTATTCATGGACAAACGCTTCTATACGTAGCTGGCTCCAAAAATTGAACCCTAGCCAGGCGGAATTATCTGCGTTATTTGGCTTGCTGAGAGCATTGACCAAGAAATCTCCTTAAATTTCCTGCTTTATACTGAAAAATCTGAAATGGAAAACGAGTGATAAAACTCCTGTTTGAAGCCATCGTTTTTCGGAGGTTTTCGCTTCTTCTTTGTAAGTGTTGTTTGGAATTGGGTCAAGAGATGGGAGCGGAATATTGAAGTTATGCCCGTATGCAAGCGTGGCTAGAAATTTTTCGCTGAATTTTATTGTATTCTCAAGCCTTAACATCGCGCCTATTCCCAAAAGGTGTTGCGTGTCAGGGGCATTTTTTTGGGCATTGGTATAAAGGTATGAAATAGTTGGTAAAACCAATTCCCCTCCTAATTCTAAGATATTGTTTTTCAAAAAAGTGCCTGATATGCCAAAAAATGACCAAAATCCGCCATAAATAGAACTTTTAGTCCCCGGACTGATAATTAAGTATTTTGGAAAGAGCGCCATCCAAAGCGGTATTACTTGCATTTCTTCTTCCATATTCACATATTTCTTATATTTCTTTGGGATTTTATTTTCATGCTCTTGCAATATTTTTGGGGTGATAACCGCATAAAGGTCAAATTTAACACCCGGATGTAGCTCTCTGCCTACAACCCCCGGAATCCAGAAAAAAGCCGGACCAATTCCCACGTTTATGGGAACTTCAACCTCTTGTTTCTCCTTTGACCATGAAAAAGAAACGAGGATAATAAAAAAAAGAACAAGTACTCTCATTAAGGGTAAATGTAGAAAAAACGGTAGCAGGCTAGAATCAGGGTTATCTGGGTTCAAACTAGCGAGTTAATCAGCATTTTTCTTTATTTTTTTTTATTTAACCCTTGCTTTTTTCAAAAAAAAAATCTAAATTTGTGTAGGAATTCCACATAAAGGAGAAATGTATGAAAAAAACAGACCTTGTTGAGAAGGTTAAAGAGTTAGCATCCTTAGAAAGCAAGGCAGCCGCAGAGCGTGCTCTTAATGCAGTCTTAGGAGGTATTGAGGCCGGTTTGCAGAAAGACGGCGAAGTCCAGTTGATAGGCTTTGGCACATTCAGAGTCAAAGACCGTCCGGCTCGCGAAGGTCGCAATGTTAAGACAGGCGAGAAAATCAAAATCAAAGCCTCCAAGACTGTTGCGTTCAAAGTCGGTGCTGCTCTTAAAGCCAATGCGACAAAAAAAGGTAAAAAGAAATAATTTCTTTTAACTATTTTGAACGGCAGAGTTTTCAACTCTGCCGTTTTTTAATATAACCATGCGGTCGCATACCTCGGTAGCAAAAGCCATGTCGTGGGTTGCTATAATTTTTTCGTGTTGCAAATTCTTTAAAGTATTGACAAGCAATCGCCGCGCTTTTTGGTCTAAATAAGCGGTTGGTTCATCAAACATCAGAATAGAAGGATTCATGGCTAATACGGTTGCTATTGCCACCATGCGTTTTTCCCCGCAAGAGAGTTTTAGCGAGGAACGGTTGCGAAGGTGGCTTATATTCAACTGGCTTAAAGTTTCTTCCACCCTTGCCTTGGTTTGCTCCTCCGGCATTCCAAAATTACGGCAGCCAAAAGCTATATCATCGTATATGAATGGCATAAACAATTGGTCATCCGGGTTTTGGAAAACCAAGCCTACCCTCTTGCGAAATTCATTAAGCGTTTTTTTTGAAAGCTGCATTCCATCTATTTCAATTGTGCCTTCCGCAAGCTCAAGCACCCCTGCTATTGCTAACAAAAGCGAGGTTTTGCCCGCACCGTTATCGCCGAGCAAAGCTACATTCTCGCCGACGTTGAGCGTAAAACTTAAATTATCAATAGCTTTTGTTTTATCCGGGTATATCACCGTGACATTTTGCAATTTGAGCATTGGCTAAATCCTCTGAAAACGAAACCAGATGCAAAAAAAACAGACCACGGCAAAGAAAATAAAATCTTTTAGCATAAAATTTCTTCCGTTTTGCGGAAGAATGTGAAGGGCATAGCCCCGGCATTTCATAGCACTGTAAATACGGTCGGCACGGTCAAAGCTGCGGAGCAGAAGCTGCCCCGCGAAACTGCCCATATCTCTCATTTTAATCCCCTTTGCGCCTGCACTCCTCAAAGAATAGGCTATATACATGGAATGCACTTCCTCCAGCAACACGCATATATAGCGGTATGTCATTTCAAATATAACAATAAATATATTGGGAATTTTCAAAAAACGCAGGGAATTTGCAATTTCAAAAAACGGCGTTGTGGACACAAGCAATAAAATTGCCATAACACATAAATAAGTTCTGAATATAATGGTAAAAAAGGAAATCACGCCATAAGGAGCCGGAACAAAAATCAAATTGCTCATCCCAGCAAAAAAACAGAACGGGAATGCGACCATAAACCTTTTGAACAGCATTGAATATGGAGTTTCGGAAAGAGCCATCAAAAGCGTTGGGTAAAAAATATATGGAACCAATTGCCTCAAAGCGTATCTGTCATAAGAAATAACCGTAATTATAAAAAAGACAGCCGAGAGCAACTTAGCCATGGGATGAAGCCTATGTACGAATGTGTCTCCGCTGGATAACTGTTCAAGCGCGTTTAATTCCTGTATTCTGTGTTTCATTAGAGGCTTGCTAAGTTAGTAATTTCCTCAAGCCTTTTTGCCCCGGGTTCAATGTATTGGGCAAAGGATATTATCCCTTTCTTTTTGCTCAAAAAGCAATATGCGCCGAGAGCTTGCATAATCCTTTGCATACTCGCAATCAAAAAATTTTCCCAGGCTGCTTCATAAGGCGTGTCTTTCAAAAGCGGATTTGCTGAATGCCAAAGCGTGAACAATTGCTTGACCGTTTCAACAGGAAGCATCGTGTAAGGGTCCCACAGAAGGGAAGCTACGTCATAATAGATAGAGCCATTTCTCGCACCTTGAAAATCTATGAAAGCTACGTTTCCGTTGTTTATCATAATATTTTGCGATTGAAAATCTCTATGCATCAAAACTCTTTGCTGCGCAGTTGCATTTTTTGCCAAAATTTTAAAAGATTCAATTAAATTCGTGGAGACCTGTGTGACTTGCAAATGCCCTTGCAAATAATTTTCCATAAAATAAGTAATTTCCCAAACATAATCGCTTTCACCAAAAATTCTGTTTGCAAGTTCGCTGTCCTGCTCAAATACTTTTTCGCTTGCCTCTTGCCAAGATATCAATTTTTCTAAAACAAGTGGATAATACAGCAACGGTTGTTGAGTATCGCAAAGGCGAGCAGAACCTAAATCCTGCATAACAACCCGCCTTTCCTTTTCATCCACCGCATAAATTTCCGGCGTCGGAAGCCCCAAACCGCTGAACAACTTCCCATAGCGAACAAAGCGTTCAAAATCTGCATCCTCTGCATGTGATTGCTGCAAAATCAGAGAATGCCCATTCGCTTGCATTCTGTAATATTTTCTTCTGGAACCCGCTGTGCCTGCTACGGTGAGGTCATTAGGTTCTTTTAATCTTTCACTTACCGCTTCCATCAACCCTTCTGGATTGCCTATGTCTATCCAGTTTCCTTTAGTCACAAAAACTGATGGCGCTTCGCCTGCTTTGCAAAGCCGTTCCCAAAAATCCCAGATGTTTCGCTCGCTTTCCTCAATTTTTTCCCATGCTTTTTCTGAATACCAAGATATACCTGTGAATGTCGCATTGCTTGAACCTAATTCCCCGAATTTATTTTTTATGCCGCATAAAAGATTTTTTTCATTTAAACAAAGGGTATTTATTTTAGGATTGTCAATGGCGAGGAGCGCGCAAGTTGTACCTGAATTTCGGGCTTTTTCCAAAAAGAGTTCAACATCTAAATTATGTTCGCAATCTCCATTTAGAACCAAAAGCTCACCTCTCTCGCCTTCTCTCCACATTCTGCAAATGGGACCACCGGTGCCCAGAAGTTCTTCTTCCACCCAAACCCTGCTTATGCCGAGTTCCGGGGCTGCGTTTTGCACTTGCTCCGCCAAGTGGTGTGCATTTGCGTGAATTTTTTGCGAGCCGAGTTTTTTCGCGAGAGCAGCCTGCCTTGCTAGAGCAGAGCTATCTACTATTGGAATTAAAGGCTTGGCTATTCGCTCGGTCAGTGGGCGAAGTCTTGTTCCCAGCCCAGCCGCAAGAATAAGAGTATGAAGCACAAGGGAAATATAGAATAATCGTATGGAGAAAAAGGTTGTTTTCTTGTGAAAGTTGCCTTCAAAACTCCCCCCTTCCTCTCAAAACACACCTTGCCCAGCCTAAACCTAAAAGAATCCTTTTTTTGCAGTTTTTCGTAGAGTTTTGCGTCTTCATTTGTCTCTTCCCAAGAAAATCCTTTGCTCCCAAGCCATAGCTTAAAAAGTTCGCCGTAGCCAGCCATCGCGGGCAAATAAAAATGCTTTAAAGTCAATGCACCTTTGGAATGTTCAACCAAAAAAGGATTGAAATAGGAATCCAGAATTTTAATAACATTCGGGTAAATTTTTTGCGATAGTTCCGCTATATGCGCCAAGCTGTTTATTGTGCCATTACATTCGCTTTCAATACTCGGCAAAATTTGCAGACGAACCTTGTTTCTAAAATGGCTTATGTTTTTATTCGTGGAATCCTCCCGCCATTCAACGCCATTTTGCTCCGCGTATCTTTGCAAATCCTCTTTTGTGAATGTCAGCATAGGGCGAATAACCCCGTCTTCTCGCTCTGTTAAAATGCCTCGTAAACCTTTTAGGCTTGTGCTTCTCGCTATGCGCAAAAACACGGTTTCCGCTTGGTCGTTTTTGTGGTGCGCGGTTGCCAAAAAATCCGCATTTAATTTATTTTTCAATTCAAAGAGCAAATTATATCTCGCAGTTCTGGCAATGGCTTCAAAGTTGTTTTTGCCTTCAAAAATTTTTTGGTCTATAAAAGTTTCATAAAACGGTATGCCGTATCCTTCGCATTTTTTTTTAATGAGTTTGGAATCTTCGTTTGCATCTTGCCTAATTCCGTGGTTCACATAAGCCGCATACAAATTTGAATAATTTTTTGCATCGCTTGCAAAGCGATGCAACATGCACATGCTATCCAAACCACCGGAAACTGCCAAGAGAAGCGATTTGTCCTTCATTCCAGCACCGCGTCCCAGTCTTTCCAAACAGGGTCATAGCCGTTCTTTCTTATCTTTTGCTCAATTTCGGCGGGGCTTCTGGAATCGTTTACCTCCCATTGCGTAAGCTCATTTTTAGAAACCGCATAGCCGCCAGGGTCTGTGCGGCTGCCTGCGCTCATGGTGGTTAGCCCAAGCATCATCGCCCTGTCCCTGAAACTGGCGGACTCCCTTGTGCTCAACGAAATTTCCACATCGGGGAAACAC
>Ga0268262_10001558_pt1 | contig 28144 bp, 16 predicted proteins | sample TergutNc150P3_FD_190354 | JGI IMG/M metagenome (GOLD analysis project Ga0268262, IMG submission 190354) | Nasutitermes corniger P3 segment gut microbial community from laboratory colony in Florida, USA - Nc150 P3 (SPAdes) (version 2) | ecosystem: Host-associated > Arthropoda: Insects >... | reverse complement strand
CCGCTTCGCGGTCTCTACGACGAGGAACCCACAGAAGATGTTTTTCCATCACGCAATTTGCCCTGCCTTTGTAAACATTTATTCGGCATACATCTTAATCGCGCATTAAATTAAGATTGTTACGCAATTGAACAGATAACAAAGAAAAAGATGAATACTCTCTTCACATTGTTATCTGTTATTTGTATTCGCTCAGGGGCGAACCAGCCGGAAGCCAATGTCGTAGTCATCGTAGTACGGGTATTTGATGTTGCCCCGAAAGGGCGAACGCGCGTAAGACGCAATGTCCTCCCAACTCCCGCCGCGTGCCACCCGGTAACTGCCGGCAACCGCTCCCATGGGATTTGTTTGCGCTCCACTCGAGTAGTTTCCGTACCAGTCCCAGCACCATTCATACATATTCCCGCTCATGTCGTACAATCCTAAACCATTGGGAGCCTTCTTCCCTACTTCATGTTTTTTCCATTCACTGTTACCGGAATGCCATGCCACATCACCTATAGTGTTGCTCCCTGAATATGTGTAATTCCCAGGCGATCCATTACCTCCTCTGGCGGCATATTCCCACTGCGCCTCAGTCGGTAAACGATATCCATTAGATCCGGCTACTATTTCTACTGCGTTCCATGTTGAGTTACTGCTGGTGGGTACTGTTCCCCATACTGCAGGATCAGTACTTCCTGATATGCGGTATGCAGGATTTAATCCTTCTTTAATACTCAGTTTGTTACAGAATACAAGCGTGTCATACCAGCTTACCTGTTCCACAGGTCGCTTACCCTGAACTTCCCCGGACGCAGGTGAATCTCTATAACCGTGATTATTCCCCATTACTGCTACCCATTGTTCCTGTGTTACCTCATACTTGCCCATGTAAAAACTGCTCAGCGTAACCGTATGCACAGGTCGTTCATTTTCCCAGCCAACACTCGTATTAGGATTCCCCATCTGGAAACTACCGCCGGGGATTTGTACCATATCAACAACAAGTTGATAGCCATAATAAATATTCACTGTCTTTGGCGTACCGTTTATTACATATGGTGATTTTGAAACTGCCACACTCAAGTTTCCACTCGAAATAAAACCGCTGATGGGTAAAGTGTATGGATTGGAACCGCTTAATGTCCCTTTGCTCGCGCCATCCACACCGCTCAGTGTGATGTCTGCGGCGGTAAGACCGGAAACCACCTTGTCAAAAGTCAATGTCAACTGCGTAGTAGTCTGCGTTGAAAAACCATTAGCAGTTACGCTATTAAGAGTAGCGGTTATGTTGTTGTTGTTGGTGTTGCTGTTGTTACTTCCACTGCCATTACCACTACCGCCGCCGCTATCGCCGTCATCGCAAGCGGTCATTGAAAACCCGATTACCACCGCCAGTACAATAATTCCAAGTAATTTGATTATGTTCTTCATAAAATATTCCTTTTTGTGATTCCTATCTCTTTAACAGAAAATCATGTAAAGTTAACAGCCATCAAAAGCAGTTGTTACCCTCAACGAGAGTTCCTTCTTTGTTTATTCCTCATTATTAACAAATTCTATATAACAATTTTTTATACGTTATACATTCTCCATTACTGTGGTGGTAAACAGATTTCTTATAAAAACCGAACTTACCGCCTCGTGTTCTCCATCCACTAAGCTCCCCCAACAAAATCCTCGTACTCCGACGAAGGGCGATCGTTACGCGCTCCCCGCCCGCTGTGGCGGTCGGCGGCGCTGCACTTTCGCCCTTCGACCCAGCCGCAGAACTCAGGGGCGAATTAGCCGGAAGCCGATGCCATCGTACCTGACGGGCGGGTCTTGGTTGTACCGAAAGGACGAACGCGCGAGAGACGCATTGTGGTGCCGACACCCGCCGCGTAACACCCGTAAACTGCCGGCAGCCGCTCCCCTAGGATCATTCGCAGGACTACTCGAATAATAGTAATCATCAAACCAGTCCCAGCACCATTCATACACATTCCCGCTCATGTCGTACAATCCCAAACCATTGGGAGCCTTCTTTCCTACTTCATGTGTCTTCTCTCCGCTGTTACCCCAATACCATGCCACGTCGTCTACATTGTTGCTCCCTGAATATGTATAATTCCCGGGCGACCCGTTCCCTCCTCTGGCGGCATATTCCCACTGCGCCTCAGTCGGTAAACGGTAACCATTGGATCCGGCTACTATTTCTACTGCGTCCCATGTCGAGTTACTGCTTGTTGGTACAGTTCCCCAAACTGCAGGATCGGTACTTCCTGATATGCGATACGCAGGACTTAATCCTTCCTTCATACTCAGTTTGTTACAGAATACAAATGTGTCATACCAGCTTACTCTTTCCACAGGTCGCTTACTCTGAACTTCCCCAGTAGCAGGTGAATCTGTAAAATAACTCGGATTGCTCCCCATTATCGCCGCCCATTGTTCCTGCGTTACCTCATACTTGCCCATGTAAAAACTGCTCAGCGTTACTGTATGTACTGGTCGTTCATTACCGGTGTATTCCATACTTGTATCAGGATTCCCCATCTGGAAACTGCCAGCTGGTATCAAAATCATTTCTATTTTTTTATAAATCGTCAGGATTCCTGCGGAAAGTCCATTTACAGCGTTATAATTTGTTGTCGCCGCCACGTCAAAAGTTACAGTATATGTGTTTACCTCAGATGGCGCGGTTGTACTGCCGTTGTATTTAACGGTTATGGTTCCGGTTGATTTTCCTACTTTGGGCATTATGGTAACAGTCTTAGGACTGCCGTCATAGTTTTGCGTTAGTTCGCTAATGTTAAAATCATCGGCTGTAGGAGTTCCTTTAATCGTCAGGGTTCCTGCGGAAAGTCCGCTCGCGGCATTAAAATTTGTTGTCGCCGCCACGTCAAAAGTTACGGTGTATGTACCTAAATTCAATGGCACGGTTGTACTGCCGTTGTATTTAATGGTTATGGTTCCGTTTGATTTTCCTTCTTTGGGTGTTATGGTAACAGTCTTAGGACTGCCGTCATAGTTTTGCGTTAGTCCGCTAATGTTAAAATCATCGGCTGTAGGGGTGTTTATGTCTAAATTTCTAGTTTCACAATTTATCTTGCCGTATGTTATCTTAATTGGCTGTCCATTGTGTGTTAAATAATCTAACTTTTCACCCTCGGCAGGGTCTGTAATTATGCTTTTTATCTGAAAATATTCAGCGGTTATATTATCTCTTGTGCCGTTACTGTAAGTCAGTGTAACTTCCAGCCCTGATAAATTAAGAGCGTCGCCTTGCGCATATGTTAATTTATTAGGCTGTTTATTAACTCCAATACCGGTAACAAGTCTTGAGTCCGTCATAGGAAATACCGCGGTAATAACACCGGAACTGACGGCATTACTAACCGATGTTGCCCCCGCAACCGTGAAAAAGTTAGCGGCTACTTTTTTAAAGGTATAACCTGTTTTGGCGGTCAGCTTAATGGTCGCCGTGTATTCAGTTAAAGGAGCAAAAGTAGAAGGATTGCCGCTCCATGTTACGGTTCCGCTGTACTGCGCATTTTCTGTAATGACTCTAACAGGGATTCCGCCATTTGCGGGAACTGTAACTCCCTGTATGGCGGCTATATCAATTTTAGTTGCCGGCGGCGATGAATCGTCAGGTTCCTCGCAAACAACCAAAGCAAAAACCAAAACTGCCGCAAACGCTGCAACACACAAACCCTTAACCATCGTTTTCATAAATACTCCTTTTGTTATCAGTAAAATGTACTATTTTGCTGTATAATTAAAACGACCGTTTAATTTATCCATGTTTATAGGTATTTTTCCCTATTTTTGGAAAAAAAATCTTTTATTTGGTTTTTTAGAAAAACTGCTTATTTTAGCTAATTTTTTGTGTTTTTTCTCAAATTTACTTGATATAAAATGAAATATTATGTTATTATTCCGTAGTACAGAAGTTTTCTGTACCAATTAAGACCGGATAAATTAAACGGTCGTTTAAAATAGCCTAAAACATCAGTAAAATCCCCTATACCCCTGTTCAACCCCTGCTCATGAAAGTCGCTTCGACAGGCTCAGCGACCGTCGGGCAATAAAGCCTTTAATTCCGCTATCTCTTACACGCATATATGTAGTAAATCTCACCGCTTTCTAGGTTCGTGAGTGTTCGTGTCGTTCGTGGTAAAATTCTTCCCTCTTCCGTGCTGGTTCGTGGTTAAAAATTCTTCATCAAACAAATAATAATTATCACTTATTTTCAAGAATCGGTAATTTATTAACAGTGATTTATTAACATATTGACATTCCGGTAGACATATGGTACACTTTTGCGTATAAATTGAAACATTTTTTTAGAGGGGTATAAAAAATGATAGTAAATGTTGAATCTGAAGTAAACAAATACAAAATTAAAGGTCGGGACGAGATTGAAAGAGCCATTCAAGAGTACAAAAGTCTTGCGATGCAGCACGCGAAAGATTTTACTTTGGCAGGGCAGTACAACATGGTAGCGCAAAAGCTTCGGGTAATTTGTGACAAACTTCCGCCTCCTAATTTAAAACCTCGTACCAGCAACGCGCCAAGAGCTTCTGTAAAAACAGTTGCGCTAAATAATGAAGACAAAGCAAAAATAAACGCCGCGTGGGAAAAAAGAGCGGGACGCGGCGACAAGAGTTAACGCCCGGGCGTGATAATATAAAAATATCAAAGTAAAATTGTTAAAGATTACCGGAGCGGTTGGACCATTCTATCGCTTTTTGTCTGAGTTCCTGCACGGTATTGCATTGCAGTTTAAGCTTAATATGTTCTTTATGAGTGTCAATTGTCTTTGTGCTTAAATTTAACCGCGACGCAATTTCAATGGTGCCTAACCCCTTGGCAATGAAAGAAAAAATCTGTAATTCGCGGTTGGAAAGTAATTGCAGTGAGGTAATCCAGTCTTTAACGCCGGGTCTTGATTCTTCCGTCATCGTTTGAAGTATTCTGTCCCTTTCGTCCTCGCTTAAATAAACCTTGTTGTCCAGAACGGTATTTATCGCGGCTATTATGGATTCGGCGGACTCTGTTTTTGAAACATATCCTCTGGATCCAAGACGAAGAACTCTTTCGGCGTATAAACGTTCATCCTGCATAGAGATTATTAAAATAGAAATATCAGGGTTTATTGCTTTTAACTTTGGGATTAACTCCAATCCGTTTTCATCATCAAGACTCATTTCCATAAGCACTAGGTTAGGTTTTTCTTTTTCAGCTATTTTTTGAGCGCCGGCGCAATTATCGGCAATCCCGACAATTTCAAACCTTGAATCTTTTTCAAGAATGATTGAAAGTCCCAAACTATAAAGAGGAAAATTATCAATAATAAGAACTTTTACATTTCCGGTTTTCGCCATTAATTTATATTATCATAAATTCAAAAAAAAATAAACCATATTATTTAACTTTTCCGTAATAAGTAGTTATAGACATTGGAGACAGAATTACTTCCGCACTGTTACGTGATGTCCTCTGTTTACCTGTTTTTTTAAGGCTTTCGTTTTCCGATGTGCGCCATATTTCAAGCTGATCGTATTCCGCTCCCGTTAAATCCAAAAGAACGGAAAAATGAGTGATGGTTTCGTTTATTATTACTATCGCGATTTCTTTTGTATTCGGGTTTTTGTACGCGCTTGAATAAATGCCGCTTCTGGGGGACGCGTCGCAGTCAATTCTCTGCCAGCCCGGACGGATAAAACGCGAATATTGCCCCATCGCGTAAAGACGTTTGGAAGTAATTATTTCGTCATCGTAAACTTTTATAAGCGCGCCGGGAAAATCCGCGGCGGAGTTGTTTGTCCAAAGCCACCAGTAAAGGAAGGCGTTTGTCTGCGTCAGAGTCATGTCCCAGTGAATCATTCGTGCGTAAAAAAGAGCGTTATGAATTCCCGGTCCCTTGGGAAGAGCGGAACCCGAACCGGAAACTTCTGTCTGCCAAAAACGTTTGCCCGACGCTGTAATCTCCGGGAATTCCATTGATCCCGCCCTTGAGGACGAATCGTTAGTAGCGTTGTACTGGTGTAACGCGATATGCGTTATAATTTTTTCGGATTCGGGGTTATCAAGCGACGGTTTTATCATCTCGTTAAAATTGATATTAAAATTTTCAAATTCCGGCATCATAATGTTAATGCCGCCGCTGCCCGCTATAACGCCTTTCATGGGGAAGCGTTTGGATATTGTAATAATAAAGTCCCGTAAATCAGCGCCGTTCCAGTAAGTTGTTTCCCAACTGGCGTTCCAGTTTGGTTCATTTTGTACGGAAAGAATGGAAAGGGGAGCGCCCATTTTTGATTCAAAGTTTTTTACATAATCGGCAAGAAGATCGGCGTAATCGTCGTATTTGTCGCGGCGTAATCTTCCCCATCTGTCGGGCAATGACCAGTTCATTACATAATTGGTTTTTGCGTTGACGCTTGTAATGTCTTCTTTCCACCGCGTTACGCGATTATTCGGCACTGTCCAGGGGGCGCTCATTATTGTTAATTTTTCCGGTCCGCCTGAACCAAGGGCTTTTATATGTTCTATAAGATTTTTTGTGCTTGAAATATCCCAACTGTTCCAATTTAAATTAAAAGTTTTTGTACCGTCATGGTTTACCGTGTAATCGTAAGTATTATCATTCTTTCTTACGACAAAGCCGTCGTTATTACTAGGGTCGGTATCGCCTTCCAGCCGCTCGCGGAAAGGAATTCGGTTACGAAGAATAGTAAAGCCCATTCCTTCGGTTCTGGAGAAAAGAAGTTTGACAAGTTTTTCCGCAATTTCGGGATCGCCCGGAAGCCTTGTCCACGCGTTTGATCCGCCGAATCCGTCTATCGTCTGGCGGTTCTCGTCATACCCTATATTGATAGATTTATTTAATTTTTCTACGTTAGCGGTTCCGCACGCGAAAAACGCAAGTGTAATTATCGTTAGAATCGCTGAAATTAAATATTGTTTCATAAACGTAATGTTTTTTTAGGATCAACGACCGCCCAAAACGCCTGTTTAGGCTTAAGCTCTCCGTCCCAAAGACAGGGGTTCCCCAAAGATTTCCAACTGAATTCATCGTCCATGCCCCACATTGTTACACGTGTTATGTGATCTTTGTTTTCCTTAAATACATTAAAAAGTTCCGCGTAAGTTATAGCTTGAATACGCTGTTCAACCTCGGTAGTGGCGGTATTTCTTCCGGTTCCAAAAGAACCGCTTCCTACGCTTTTTATCTCAACGTCAAGTTCGCTTATTGCGATTTTTATCCCAATATCTTTAAATTTTTGTATAGAAGTGCGCACATTGCTTGCGGATGTTGATGTCCCGTAATGCGCCTGCATGCCGACTCCGTCAATAAGATTACGGCTGTTGCCTTCCGCTTTGTACCTGTCATTAATGTCTTTGATCATATTAACCGTTACCTGCACTTTTCTTTGGTTGTCCAGATTGTAGTCGTTAAAGTAAAGTTCAATGTCAGGATCAGCCGCTCTTGCTGTTCTAAAAGCAAGCTCTATATAATCAGCGCCCAATGCCTTAAACCAGCCTGAATCTTCGCGAAGCTGAGTTCTCCAGCTTAAATCCTGATCACCGGGATTTATTCTTTCTCTTATGGCTTCGTTAACAACATCCCATGAAATTACTTTTCCCTTATAGTGCGCCAAAACAGTATTTATATAACTTATCATATTTTCTTTAACTTGCGCGGGCGTTCCCGTCGTCATCCATGCGGGCGTTTGTTTGTGCCATACAAGAGTATGTCCGTGAACTGTTATTCCGTATTTTAAAACTTCATTTACCATGTAGTCGGCAGGTCCAAAGTTGTATTGACCGCCTTTATCGCGGGGAACAAGATTATCGGGTTTCATTTGGTTTTCGGCTGTTACGGTATTAAACTGGGATATAAGAAGTTCCTGATATTCGTCCATCAAATACCTGCCGGTAAGGATATTTCCGATAGGAAAATAATCTTTGTAAACGTCTTTAAGCGCGGGTAATGCCCCTTTTTTTGCCGATGCGGAACCTTTTGATGTTTCGCAATTTGAAAAACCGCAAACAAGAGAAACAAATAATAAAACTATAATAAATTTATTTTTCATAAAAATATCTCCTTAATATCAAATATATTAATTATTATAAAATATCACATTGTACTTAATTTAGCAATGACAGATTTTTAAGACTTTTGTATCTAAACATGATAATATAACTTTAAGATAGGAGTATATATTGAAAGATAATTCAGCGATTCTTTTTAACAATGACTGGAAATTCCTGCTTGGAGACGCTAAGAACGCCCATGCGGAAAATTTTTCCGATCGCAAATGGAAAAAAGTTGATCTGCCGCATGATTGGGTTATATCACAGCCGTTTTCCCGCGGAGAAGAAGGCGGCTGGACGGCTCAAAATATGCAGGGTTTTTTTACGTGGGAAGGAATCTGCTGGTACCGTAAAGAATTTACATTAAAGGATATTGCAGGAAAGGCGGTTTATCTTTATTTCGGCGGCGCGTATCGTAACAGTACGGTTTATATAAACGGAAAAGAAGCGGGCGCTCGCGCCTTGGGCTATTCAAGTTTTGAAATTGATATTACTGATTTTATAAAAGAGGGAAAAAATATTGCCGCTGTACGGCTGGATAACGGCTGTGAACCGCCCGACAGGTGGTATTCAGGCAGCGGGCTTTTCAGAAATGTTTTTTTTAAAGTCGTTCCCGTTGCGCACATTAAAACATGGGGCGTACATATAGAGCCTGTATTGTCAGCTAACAAAAAGAACGCAGACGTAACCGTAACCGCAACAATTATCAGCCGTGAAAAAAAAGGCGGCGTTGTTGTTTGTATACGTCTGCTTGCTCCCGGCGGTGAATGTGCGGCGGAGAATTCAGGTCTTCTTGTTTTTGATGGTTATGAAGAAGCTGCGGTAGAAAAAACGCTGCGTATTAAAAACCCTGAGTTGTGGTCTGCGGAAAAGCCGAATTTGTACCGCGCTGTTGTGCGCTTGGAAAAAGACGGTAAAGCAGGGGAGAGCGTAGAGACCGTATTCGGCGTACGCGACGTAAAGATTGCGTATAACAGGGGAATGACAGTAAACGGAGAGAAAGTAAAGCTGAAAGGCGTGTGTCTGCACCATGACGGCGGTATAACGGGCTGCGCGTATTATGACTCTGTTTGGCGGCGGCGGTTAAGCGTTTTAAAAAGTATTGGCTGTAACGCGATAAGAACAAGCCACAATCCGCCAGCGGAAGAGTTTTTGGACTTGTGCGATGAAATGGGTTTTTATGTAATAGACGAATGTTTTGACAAATGGAAAAGCGGCTATTACGCCGCCCATTTTGACGCTGACGCAGAACGTGATTTGACGGATTTTATTCTACGCGACAGAAACCACCCGTCTGTAATTATGTGGAGCGTCGGCAACGAGGTGGAGAATCAGGGCGCGGACAGCATGCTTGAAATACAAAAAAAATTAACCGACATTGTCCGCAGTCTTGATTCGCGTCCTGTAACCTGCGCCCTTGCCCCTCACGCGAATCCGCGCAGTCTTGTGAACGCGCCGCCGCAGGAGCTTGTCAATTTAACAAAGAAACTCGCGAAGGATGTTGACATATTGGGTCTTAATTACCATGAGCCGTTATACGAACATTATACGAAGTCAATCAATAAGCCCATTGTCGGCACGGAATGTTATGAGTATTATTCAAGCGTAGGCACGAACTTTGAGGATGTTTGCGATAAAAACCCGTGGCAATTTGTACTTGAAAACGACAACGTAATAGGACAGTTTATCTGGGCTGGTATTGATTATCTGGGAGAAAGCCCGTATCCGGCAAAAGGATGGACAGGATCGATTTTAGATATTTGCGGCTTTATGAAGCCTAACGCTTTTTTCCGCAAAAGCATCTGGTCAAAAGAGCCGTTTGTCTATTTTGCCTTTTATGATCAAAATAAAAAGCCCGACTATTCGCGGGGACGCTGGTCTTTCCCTCAGCTTACCTCGCATCTTAACCACGAGCATTTTTTGCGCCGTACCGCAAAGATCGCTATTTTTACAACCTGCGACGAGGCGGAACTTTGGATCAATGGTAAAAAAATGGGACGAAGAAAGAGAATCGATTTTAAAAACGGAATTATAGAGTGGACATTTGAATATGTTTTAGGTAATATTGAGGCGAGGGGAATAAATAACGGCAAAGAAGTTTGCTCCTATGTTTTAAAAACGGCGGACAAGGCGCGGAAAATAAAACTTATTTCTGATAACGCCGATTTAAAAACAGGTGAAATCGCCCATATCGAAGTAAATATTACCGATAAAAACGATCTTATTTGTCCCAATGAAGAATTGATAGAGTTTTCACTGGAAGGCGGCGCGGAATTTCTGGGAGCCTGTTCCGGCGATTTAACTCAAAATTTGGGTTTTACAAAAACAAAAGTAGTTACTTTTGAAGGAAGAGCGCTGGCGATGATAAAAGCCGGCGCGGCAAGCGGAAATGTAATGTTACACGCAAATTGCAAAAATCTTGAAAAAGCGTCGTTACGCTTTCAGGTAAAGTGAGTTGAAAATGAAAATGACAATGCGCTGGTTCGGACCGGGCTACGATCCCGTAACTTTGGACAAGATACGGCAGGTTCCCGGTATTAGCGGAGTAATTACCACATTGTACGGCGTTCCGCCCGGCGAGGAATGGAAAAAAGAGGAACTTCTTGCGCTTAAAAAACAAGTTGAGGATAACGGGCTTGTTATCGCGGGGATAGAAAGCGTCAATGTTCATGACGCGATAAAAACCGCCGGCAAAGAGCGCGATATGTATATCGAAAAATATATCAACACGCTTAAAATAATCGCGCAGGCGGATATACACCTTGTCTGTTACAACTTCATGGCGGTTTTTGACTGGACGCGCTCCGATTTAGCAAAACCCCGTCCCGACGGCGCTTTTGTGATGGCGTATCAACAAAAACTTATAGATGAAGTTGACCCCGCTAATATGTTTGACGTAATGAACGCCAAAGCGCAAGGGCACTTGCTTCCCGGCTGGGAGCCGGAAAGAATGGCGAAGATCCGCGATCTGTTTGAACTTTACAGCAATATTGACGAAAACGCGTTATTTGCAAATTTGACATATTTTCTTAAAGCGATTATACCCGCTTGCGAAAAATACGGAATTAAAATGGCGATTCACCCTGATGATCCGTCATGGTCGGTATTCGGTCTTCCGCGAATAATGAAAAACAAAGAGGACTTACTGCGTCTTGTAAAAGCGGTAGACAATCCCTGCAACGGCATAACTCTTTGTACCGGTAGTTTAGGAAGCAGTCCCGCCAACGACATACCCGTCATTATCCACAGCTTGAAAGGACGCATACATTTTGCCCATGTTCGTAACGTAAAACACAATGCTCCCGGCGACTTTGAAGAATCCGCTCATCTTTCAAGCGACGGCTCTCTTGATATGTACGCCATCATGAAAGCGTTATACGACACAGGATTTGACGGACCGATAAGACCGGATCACGGAAGAAGCATCTGGGGCGAAGTTTCAATGCCCGGGTATGGGCTTTACGACCGTTCTATCGGGTTGAGTTATTTATCCGGTCTTTTGGAAGCGATTCAGAAGGGGCAAAATTCCTCTTGAATTGGCATAAATTCGGCATTATAATTAATTAAATGAAAAAAGGGCTAATTTTACTGTTTTTATCCCTCTCCGCCGTCGCTTTCGCTGACAGCGGACTGAAAATAAAAGTGGAAGATAACAGTTCAGGGCTTTCAATTACCGGTTCTACGGGCAGAGCAAATACCCTCGCAATCCCTGAAACCATTGACGGTAAAAAAGTTACCATAATAAGCGACGGCGCTTTTATCGGGAAGGGGTTAAAAGAGGTTACTATCCCAGACTCTGTAACAGTTATAGGGGACGGAGCGTTTTCCTTTAACAACTTGGAAAGCGTAACAATCGGGAATAATGTTACAAAAATAGGCATGGGAGCTTTTACCGGAAACAAACTGTCTAAGGTAACGCTGGGGGCGAATATCACAGTTATCGGCAAAGGGGCTTTTTCCAACAATATGCTGGAAACTGTAGTTTTGCCCGCTTCTTTAACATTAATCGACGATTACGCTTTCTTTAACAATAAGATTAAAACTATTGATATTCCGTCAAAAGTTACAACAATAGGGGAGGGTGCTTTCTCCGGCAATAAATTTACAGCAATAGTGATTGGATCGGGCGTAACAACCATAAAAGACGGCGCATTTTACAATAATTTCATAACAAATGTTACAATTCCGTCGTCGGTTCAAACTTTGGGAAACCGAGCTTTTGACGCCCGTTCATCGGACGGACGAATCAGGGGCAGTATAGTTTTTACCGATGTCGGCGGAAATGTTCTGTATACAACGGCAAACAATTTTGACGCATATTATTCTTCCAACGGCAAAAAACCGGGCAAATATTTGTTGGCGGACGGTAATTGGAAAATGCAATAATGCGCTTTTTATAATAAATTTTAACCGCGAACCACCCGAACTGGGATAAAAGTTTTTAAAAGAAAGGTTAAAATGTAAAGGTTAAATGCTATTTTCCCTATTGACATTTCACTTTGAAGTGGTAGAATTTAACAAAGCACGTAAAAACACCTGTGGAATTAATATAAATGTTGTAAAGTAAAGGAGTTATTATATGAGCCTGAGAATCAAGTTAACCACTATTATCCTTGTGATGATCCTAGTATCTGTCGCGGTTTTGTCCGTGTTCAACCTTATGCGTTCTTCAGCTTTGCAGTTGGACACAACCCACACATACGCCCAGACATTGGCGCAGCTTAACGCAAAGGAAGTCCAGCGGCAAATGGAAGTCTTTACGGATTACGGAAACGTACTCGTCCAGATTTTCAACAGCTATGAAGATACGGAAATGAGCGGGCGGCGGGGAATGTATGACGATGTTATGCACAGCCTTATCTCAACAGTCGACTCTATTGCCGGTATCTGGACAGCGTGGCTTCCCAACACCATAGATAATCAGGACGCTAGACTGGGGCAGTATCAAACATATTTTCATAGAATGAAGGGTCCTGTTGTCAGGGAACCCGCCGGCTTTGAAGGTTGGCAGAGACAACTGGCTAGAGTAACCGTAAAAGGGCTTACTTCTACAACAGGAAGAGAACCCGCTTTTCAGGAACTTGCGGATGTCTTTTGGGCGGATGTAGTCGGCGTGGGGAACGTCCCCATCGTTGCCGTTATTTATACTTTTACAAATAATGCAGGCGAAATTGTAGGGCTGGTCGGAGTCAACTTTATCAGTACAGTTCAGAAAATAGTAAATGATTTGATAAAACAAGTATACAACGGCGCGGGTATAGCCGCAGTATACAGCGATAACTCTACGGCTATAGCTCATTGGGACGATGAAAGGGTTGGGGTAAATTTGAAAGACAACGCAAAAGATAAAGAGCTTTTTGGAAACGACGTTGACCATTTAGCCGACACGATCTTAAACGGAAAAGTCTCTATACTGGAGAAATATTCCCAAGCCATGAAAACAAATATATACTATATTTTCCAGCCTATTCTCGTTTCGGGCTTTGAAACAACCCCATGGTCTCTGCAATTAGGCATCCCAGTATCGGAAATAAAAAAACCGATTCATGCCTTGATAAATTATTCCATAATATTCGCCTCTGTCCTTCTGGTATTGGCGGCGGTTATTACTCTGCTTGTCGCACGCGGCATTGTTAAACCGATTATCGGCGTAACCTCTACCTTAAGAGACATATCCGAAGGCGAAGGCGACCTGACGCGGAGCGTTGCCGTAAGTACAAAAGACGAGGTAGGCGACCTTGCCATGTACTTCAATAGAACACTTGAGAAAATCAAAAACCTGGTGTTTCTTATTAAAAAACAAGCGGGTACATTGTCGGACATCGGCAATGACTTGTCCAGTAATATGACCGAAACAGCGGCGGCGATAAACGAAATTACCGCCAACATACAAGGCATCAAAGCCCGCGTAATTAACCAGAGCGCAAGCGTAACCGAGACCAACGCAACAATGGAAAACGTTATCGCCAACATCAACAAACTCAACGGCCATATTGAAAAAATGGCGTCAAATGTCGGTTCAGTAACAAACACACTGCTCGGCAATACCGGCAATGTAAAAGCATTACAGGAAGCCTCCGAAGTGGGAAAGACAGGATTGCAGGAAGTAGTGACAGACATTCAGGAAATTTCCCGGGAATCCGAAGGTTTGATGGAAATCAACTCCGTAATGCAAAATATAGCCAGCCAGACGAATTTATTAAGTATGAACGCCGCGATTGAAGCCGCACACGCCGGAGAAGCGGGAAAAGGATTCGCGGTAGTCGCGGATGAAATCCGCAAACTTGCGGAAAGTTCCAGCGACCAGTCAAAAACGATCGGCACTGTTTTGAAGAAGATAAAAGAGTCAATCGACAAGATAACCAAATCTACCGAAACCGTATTAACGAGGTTTGAGTCTATAGACTCAGGCGTCAAAACGGTGGCGACTCAGGAAACAAACATCCTCAACGCAATGGAAGAACAAGGAGACAAACAGGTATCGGGCAGCGTCAGTTTGACCGAAATTACAAAGATGGTAAAGGCCGGTTCCGAGGAAATGCTGAGCGGCAGTCAGGAAGTAATAAAAGAAAGCAAGAACCTTGCAGTAGTAACGCAGGAAATAACAGGCGGAATGAACGAAATGGCTTCCGGAGCGGATCAGGTAAACGTGGCGGTACACAATGTCAACGAGATGACCCAAAAGAACCGTGAAGCCATAGACAGTTTAATAAAGGAAGTTTCACGCTTTAAGGTTGAATAATTATTTATTAGCTGACGGGAATCGGAAAATACAGTAACGTTTTTCTCATAATTATTTTTAATCGCGAACCAACATTATCTGAGATATAAGTTTTGTCTGAGAATAATTAAATATTATTATACATTAACATTTTCCATAAAAAAATCCATATTTTTTCTTGACGATCATTTTGGAATATAAATATATTAATTACATGTGTAAAAATACATGCAGCATAGGAAGCCTCAACTTGAACCGTGTAATGGCGAGGTTCTCATCTTAATGCCGCTATTGTTAAAGTGAAGGAGTAAATTTATATGAGTCTGAAAGTCAAATTAACTGTGATTATCCTGATTATGATTCTGGTATCCGTCGCGATTTTAACCGTGTTCAATCTTACACAGTCTTCAACTTTGCAGATGGAGACAACCCGTACTTATGCCCAGACGTTGGCAAAACTCAACTCAAATGAAGTCCAGCGGCAAATGGAAGTCTACACAGACTACGGAAATGTGCTTGTCCATATCTTTAACAGCTATGAGGATACGGAAATGAATGTGCGGCGGAGTGAGTATGACGATGTTATGCAAAGCCTTATCGCAACAGTAGATACTATTGTCGGTATATGGACAGCATGGTTTCCCAACACCATAGACAATAAAGACGCTCAACTGGGGCAGTATCAAACATATTTCCATAGGATGAACGGTCCTGTGGTTAGAGAACCCTCAGGCTTTGAAGGTTGGCAGGGGCATCTGGAGAGAGTAAATTCGAAAGGACAACTTATTTCTACAACAGGGGCGGAGGCTGCTTTCCAGGAACTTGCAGACCCCTATTGGGAATATGTAGCCGGTAAAGGTAAAGTTCCCATCATTTCCGCTATTTTTACTTTTCAAAATAGTAAAGGCGTAACTGTAGGGTTGGTTGGAATCAACTTTATCAGTACAGTTCAGCAAGTAGTAGATGATTTGGTAAAAGAAGTGTACAACGGCGCGGGAATGGCGGCGATATACAGCGATGACGGTACGATTATGGCTCACTGGGACAAGGATAGGGTCAAGGATAATATCAAAACCAACGCTAAGGAAAAAACGCTTTTTGGAGACGACATTAACCTTATAGCCGACATGATCTTAAATGGCGGCGGGGAAGACCGTGAATCCCTTATACTGGAAAAGTATTCCCCTATCAATAAAACAAACGTATACTTTATTTTCCAACCTATTCTAGTTTCAGGCTTTGAAATGACTCCTTGGTCTCTGCAATTAGGTATCCCCATATCGGAAATAAAGAAGCCGGTTCAAAGCCTGATATCTTATTCCATAATATTCGCCGTTATACTTCTGGTATTGGCGGCATTTATTACTTTGTTCATCGCCAACAGCATTGTAAAACCGATTATGCGCGTAACCGCTACTTTAAAAGACATATCCGAAGGCGAAGGCGACCTGACACGGAGCGTTGTCATCAATTCAAAAGACGAGGTAGGCGACCTTGCCATGTACTTTAATAAAACGCTTGAAAAAATCAAAAACTTGGTTCTTCTTATTAAAAAGCAGGCGGGTGTGTTATCAGAAATCGGAACTAACCTGTCCAGCAACATGACCGAAACAGCGGCGACAGTTAACGAAATTACCTCTAACATTCAGGGCATCAAAACCCGCGTAATAAATCAAAGCGCCAGCGTAACAGAAACTAACGCGACTATGGAACAGGTTATCGCCAATATCAACAAACTTAACAGTCATGTAGAAAACCAGACTCGCAATGTTTCACAGGCATCGTCCGCCGTTGAGGAAATGGTAGCTAATATTAATTCAGTCACCAACACGCTGATCAACAACGCCTCAAATGTTAAGACATTACAGGAAGCCTCAGAAATAGGGCGGGCGGGATTGCAGGATGTGGCTCAGGATATTCAGGAAATTTCCCGCGAGTCCGAAGGGCTTTTGGAAATCAACGCGGTAATGGAAAACATAGCAAGCCAGACCAATCTGCTTTCGATGAACGCGGCGATAGAAGCCGCGCATGCCGGAGAGGCGGGCAAGGGCTTCGCCGTAGTCGCCGATGAAATCCGTAAACTGGCGGAAAGTTCCAGCGAGCAGTCCAAAACAATTGGTACGGTGCTTAAAAAGATAGCGGAATCAATTAAAAAGATTACAGGTTCCACCAAGAACGTACTAAACAGATTCGAGGCGATTGACTCAGGAGTTAAAATCGTTTCACAGCAGGAAGAAAATATCCGTAACGCGATGGAAGAGCAAAACGAGGGAAGCAAACAACTTCTGCAAACCTCAAGCAGTTTGAATGAAATTACCCAGCAGGTAAAGAGAGGTTCCGAAGAAATGCTTAACGGCAGCCGGGAAGTAATGACGGAGGGACGGAATCTTGAAAAGGTAACGCAGGAAATAACCGGCGGCATGAACGAGATGGCAAGCGGGGCGGATCAGATGAACGTCGCAGTACACCATGTCAATGAGATAAGCGGCAAAAACAGCGAAGCTATTAACGCTTTGTTAAAAGAAGTTTCACGCTTTAAGGTTGAATGATGAAAAGAGCCAAGCCTTTTCATATTAGCAGTTTTGGGCTTTGCCCAAAACTGCTAATATATTGAAACATATGTCTTTGTATTCTTTTCTGCGCTAAACGTACTTGCTTGCCTGCGCTTTCCACATTTCCGTATATTTTCCCTCTTTGCTTAATAGTTCCTCGTGCGTTCCTTCCTCAATAATTTTTCCGCTGTCAAGCATAAAGATTTTATCCGCTTCTTTGGTTGTTGATAATCGGTGCGAAATAAAAACAACCGACTTTTCGTTAGTCGCCATTTTCATCGACCTGTTCATGTGATACTCGGCTATCGGATCAAGGGCGCTTGACGGCTCGTCAAGAATAATAAGGTTCGCGGGTTTGTAAAATACTCTTGCAGTGGCAAGTTTTTGGCTTTCCCCGCCCGATAAAGCGGTTCCTTCGTCATCAAACTCCCGCGTTAACTGCGTTGAAAGACCCACGTTCATTTCGCGTAACCTAGGTTCAAAGCCGCTTAACCGCACGGCGTCATAAATAGTGTTTTTGTCCGCGTTATGTAAATCCATTACAATATTTTCCTCGACGCTTGCGGCGTAGATACGGAAATCCTGAAAAATTGTTCCTATTAAGTCGCGGTATTCTTTTAAATTAAAATCGCGGATATCAATTCCGTCCAGCATAATGCTTCCCTCTGTTGGGTCGTATAAACGCATCAGCAGTTTTATCAGAGTAGTTTTACCCGCGCCGTTGTATCCTACAAGCGCTATTTTATCCTTCGGTTTTATTGTCAGGTTGATGGATTTAAGAATGTAGTCCTGATTCTCAGTATATCTAAATGAAACATTGTTAAAACGAATTGTTTTAATTTCTTTTGGAACAGGTCTATATTTATAGTTAATAATTTTTGTTTCATAATCCAGAAACGCGCGTATTTTATCGATGTATAGCGCGTTTTCAACCGCCTGGGGCAGAAGTTCGGAGAGGATTACCATGCCGCGCCGCATAGAACTGGCTACTCCCCATAAAATAAATAATGCGCTAAAGGTCATTATTTTTTGAACGACTGTTTTATACAGCAAATAAGCAAGGTATATTCCGTCAAAAATAAAATCATTCAGTAAATAGTCGGATAAAAACCGGATACCCCATTTTTTCTTCGCTACGCTCTTGCGGATATCATATATTTTTTTATTGTTGTCATCAAAGTTGACAAACAATCCGCCGGAAACGCCTTTATTAAGGCGTAATTCTTTAGCGTAATCGTTCAAATAAAAAACCCTGTGAATGTAAGCGTTCTTGCGCGCAATGGGAGTTTCAGCTAACTTTACCTTAAAATCAATTTTACTGATTATCTTGCCGAAAATAAATCTCGCTAAAAAGGACGCAAAAACAAAAAGAACCGAAACAGGGTTTTTTAATATAAAAAATATTCCGTAAGAAAAAACCAGCACAAGTCCCGTAACCGCCTTGTCTATTAATTGAATGGTGCGTTCAATGGCGTTTTTTGACTCGGAAACCGAAAGTACAAAGTCATTATAGTAATCAGGATCATCGTAACATGACAAGTCGATAGATTTTGCTTTTTTGTAAAGCGTAAGACGCAGTTTTTCTTCCGCTTTAATGCTTATAACAGGCCGAAGATAATGATGATAAGTGTTACTAAAGAGCGCTGAAAGCACCTCTAAACCGAGCAATATAAGTATAATGCGCAATATATCGCCGTAATCGCGCCCTGATTCCACCCAGCTTAATACGGAGTTGACTCCAATCGCCCAACCAACAAAAGCCATTCCATGCCATCTAATTGAATCCAATAAAATCATAAAAAATAAAAACGGAGAAGACGAATAAATTGATTTTATGATAAACAAGTTGTGTTTTATTGTTTTGCCGAACGGCATTTTTATTTTTTCATTTTCTTTCATAATAATTCCTCGTCTTCATAATTGTCAAAATCAGATTCGGCAGGCTGGTAATTTCTAGCCTGCTTGTTAAACATATCCGCATATTTTCCGTTCTGAGCCAATAACTGCGCGTGTGTTCCTCGTTCTATAATCTCCCCGTTTTCGAGCATAAAAACTTCATCCGCGTTTTTTACAGACGACAATCTATGAGAAATAAAAATCATAAAGTTATTTTTACTTTCTTCCAAAATGCTCTCAAACAGTTCATACTCCGCAATAGGGTCAAGCGCGCTTGACGGCTCGTCAAAGACTTTAATAGGCGCGGGGTTAGCAAAAGCGCGGGCGACTACAATTTTTTGAAACTCGCCGCCTGAAAGAATCTCTCCTTTTTCATCGAATTCTTTTGTTAGTATCGTGTCTATTCCGGCGGGAAGGCTGTTAATTTTATCCATTACGCGCGCGCGAGTTAATGAGCGAATAACAACTTCATTTTCCTGCGCAAGTTCTCTGCCCATTAAAACATTTTCTTTTACGGTTCCCGCGAAAATTTTATAATCCTGAAAAGCCGCCGCAAAAAGATTCCGGTATGCTTTTAAATTGTACTCCTTTATATTTATGCCGTTAACCAGAATTTCTCCGCTCGTAGGATCATAAAGCCTGAATAACAATTTAACGATAGTCGATTTTCCCGCGCCGTTATGCCCAACTAAAGCGATTGAGGATTTATTGTTCATTACAAATGAAAGATTTTTAATTACAGGAGAATCTTCTTTGTATCCAAAACTGACATTTTTGAATTCAATACTGGAGATTTCTTCCTTCGGCATAATGCCGTCCTGATCCTCCGCAATAGTTTCTTTATGATTCATAAACGCTCTTAAATTGTGTAAGAACATTCCGTTGCGTCCGCAATCCATTAAATTGTTTGCGCTGTTAATCAAAGCCCATGAAGCAAGCCCCATCATGCTTACAAGCACGGCAAATTCGCTTAATACAATTGTCTTTAAAACAACGGCGCAGTATGAGCCGTATAATAATATTCCTTCAAAAATAATAGGGTATGAAAAATAATGCTGACCAAATCCGCTTGCCAAATTTTTCCATTGGTATTTTTTATAAGTTACTATCGAATTTTTAACCGCGTCTTTATAGGTGTTTTCAAGCACATTGTAAACCTGCGAAAGCCGCATTTCTTTTGCGTAATCTGACAAGTACATAACACGGTTTACATATTCGGTTCTTCTGGTATAAGGCGTATTTTCTTTATACATACGCAGTCTAAATTGATTTAATAACGCGCCGAAAATAAAATTGCCAATAAACGGCGAGATAACAAATAAAATTAAATATTTGTCAATTTTAAACATGGCAATATATGTAATCATTCCGGCGCATAACGCCGCAAAAACCTCAAAGAGCAGTCTTGTAGTCTGGGTTATTTTTTCGCTTGCGCCGTCAACCGCCATTGTGTACTTGTCGTAAAAAGAACTGTCCTCGTAACATGAAAGTTCCACATTTTCCGCTTTGCGGTATATTTTGTCGTATATTTTTGTATATATATTTATATCGTCTAACGGCAGTATGACGTTTTTTACATACTGATCATAAAGCGAAATTATCAATGTTGCGCCGCAGACTACGGCGACATATGTAAATATTACAGAAAACGAAGTATTGTTTTGAATCGCTTCCACGATATACCGCATGAAAAATGTGCTGTAGAACATCCATGTCATATAACCAAAGAGAGCGGAAAACATCATGTGTATAACGCGCCGCCTGCTTACGCTCCATAAGAGTTTAATTGCGTATATATTATTTGCGACAGCTTGTTTTAAAGAGATATTTTTTTCTTTCTTCAATTTTGTACCCCGATTAACTTAAATCAAATAAAGATAATTTATTCTGACAATAATAAAAAAAGGGAAATGAACATTTTTCATCATTTAAAAAAATGTAATATTCTTAATTTTTCTCCGCTTGCCGATTATAATAAAATTATTGTATCCTATATTAACATGAATTGTCTTCCCGTTTCTACCTACTCTCTCAATCAAGCCGCGCAAATACTACGTAACGGCGGTATTGTAGCGTTTCCAACGGAGACAGTTTACGGTCTTGGCGCTGACGCTTTTAACGCCGCCGCTCTGGCGAAAATATTTGAGGCAAAAAACCGCCCTCACTTTGATCCGCTAATCATTCACATCGCCTCGCTGGAAACTCTTGAAAAAGTGGCGGATTTATCAATACTGCGCGAAGAAACCCGTCAAAAACTTTTTACGCTGGCGGAAAATCTGTGGCCTGGACCGCTTTCCATTGTTTTACCAAAAAATAAAAAAATACCCGGTATTGCTACCGCGGGACTTGAAACCGCGGCAATCCGCTTTCCCGATCACGAAACCGCGCGGAAACTTATTTCGCTTTCAACAGGCGCGGTAGCGGCTCCTAGCGCCAACCCCTTCGGCTCTTTAAGCCCGACAAGAGCGGAACATGTGCGCGATAAACTAGGCGATAAGGTAGATATGATTCTGGACGGAGGACCCGCCCGTATCGGGCTTGAATCTACCGTGATCGACATAACGGGCGGCGCCGGTTCCCATCCCGCAAGCGTAAAAATACTCAGACCCGGCGGTACGCCGAAAGAAGTGATTGAAAAATTAATTGGTCATGTTGAGGACGGTTCTCCTGTCGCCGATGTATCGGGCGGACTTGTTTCTCCCGGACAGCTAAAAAGTCATTACGCTCCCCATGCGCCGCTTATCGCTCTTAATAAGGAAGAAATTACAGAAAAAGCGTATGAAAAAGACAGCGCATTCCTCTTTTTTGATGATCAAGCTAAAAACACATGGATTTCCGCCCAAAAACCGCCAAAAACCGCTATTTTTAGGGTTCTTTCCGAAACAGGGCAGATTTTGGAAGCCGCTTCGCGCTTTTTTGAAACCCTTCATGAATTGGATAATAGTAAAATATTAAGAATATTTGTGCAATTAGCGCCTCAAGAAGGGCTTGGAATCGCAATAAACGACAGAATTTCGCATGCTTCTACAAAAAAATAATTTTTTCGTCTTCCCTATTGCCATACCGCTTTATATGGTGTATATTAAGAAAAACGACACTATCTGTATGGTAGTCTTGTTCTGAATAAAGGGTTTGGGGAATGAAGGTTCAACGTTTTTTCACTGACCGCGAAAACGGTCCGTATGCTGATATTGTCTGGGAACGGCGCAAAAGCGAAATCCGTAACCCAAACGGCAAGCCGATCTTCTCGGAAGACACTGTAATAGTGCCGACATTTTGGAGTCAAATTGCCTCGGATATTATTGCGCAAAAGTACTTCCGTAAAGCCGGAATTCCAAAAGAAAAAATTTATGAATGGAAGAACTGGGCTAAAGCCGGAAGCAGTTCCGAAGACCCCGGGACTTCTTTGCCCGAAGACGGCGCCGAGCATGACGCGCGGCAGGTCTTTCACCGCCTTGCCTACACATGGCTTGAATGGGGCAGACAGAATAAATATTTTGACACTCAGGAAGACGAAAATGCCTTTTACGATGAAACCTGCTATATGCTGGCTCATCAATACGCGGCGCCTAACAGTCCGCAATGGTTTAATACCGGTTTGTATTCAGTGTACGGGCTCGACGGTCCCGCGCAGGGACACTACTACTATGATACCGAAAAAGAAAAAGTTGTTTTGTCCGACAGCGCCTACAAACGCCCTCAGCCTCACGCTTGTTTTATTCTTTCCATAGATGACAACCTTGTAAACGAAGGCGGCATCATGGATCTTTTAACCCGTGAAGCCAGACTGTTTAAATACGGTTCGGGGACAGGCTCCAATTTTTCCCGTATTCGCGGAGTAAACGAAATTCTTTCAGGCGGCGGAGTTTCGTCCGGGCTTTTGTCGTTCTTGAAAATCGGCGACAGATCCGCCTCGGCGATTAAGTCGGGAGGCACGACCCGGCGCGCCGCCAAGATGGTAACGCTGGATGTCGACCACCCCGACGTAGAAAAGTACATAAGCTGGAAAGCCGGAGAGGAACATAAAGTCGCCTCCATGGTAACCGGTTCTTTGATACTAAAAAAACATATCGACGCGGTTAAAAGGGCGTTGGCGGGTTTCAGAGGACCGGAAGAAGACAAATTCAGCGCCGAAAAAAACCACGATCTTGCGATAGCTCTGCGGGCGGCGTTAGGTGATAAAATCCCTCCTTCTTACCTGTACCAGCAGCTTCGCCGCCTTGAACAGGGCGATGAAGAAGTTGATGTTTCCCAGTATTCCACCGCGTGGGACGACGAGGCTTACAATACGGTCTCCGGGCAGAGTTCCAACAACAGTCTGCGCCTAAGCGATGATTTTATGCGCGCGGTGTTAAACGATGAAGATTGGCAGTTAAGGAGCAGAACCGGCGGAGAAGTGATTAAAACCGTAAAGGCTCGCAAGCTCTGGTCTGACATAGCGAAAACAAGCTGGCAGTGCGCCGATCCCGGGTTGCAGTACCATACAACGATTAACGATTGGCATACATGTCCCGCCGGCGGAGAGATACGCGCGTCCAATCCCTGCTCTGAATATATGTTTCTTGACGACACGGCCTGTAATCTCGCGTCAATAAATCTTTCAGCGTTATACGATAAAACAAATAAAGCTTTTAACGTTGACGGATACCTTCACGCAATTGATATTTGGACTACAATTCTTGAAATTTCCGTAGTAATGGCGCAATTCCCCTCTCCGCGTATCGCCGAGCTTTCTTATCAATACCGCACCCTCGGTCTTGGTTACGCCAACTTGGGAACGCTTCTTATGATCATGGGGCTTGCTTACGATTCAGATCAAGGTCGCTCAGTAGCGGGAGCTCTTTCCGCTCTTCTTTCAGGCGAAGCGTACGCTCAATCCGCCCGCATGGCGGCTGAACACGGCGCGTTCGCCCGTTACGGTGAAAACGCCGAGAATATGCTCCGTGTTATACGCAATCACAAGCGGGCGGTAAACAACGCCCCTGACGGCGAATATGAGGGGCTTCATACAATCCCCAGAGGAATAGACCCGGCGCATTGCCCTGTTTATCTTTTGAACGCCGCAAGATCGGCGTGGGACAGGGCGCTCGATCTCGGCAAGGCGCACGGATATCGTAACGCGCAAGTTACGGCAATCGCGCCAACAGGTACTATCGGTTTCTTGATGGACTGCGACACCACGGGCATTGAACCCGATTACGCTCTTGTTAAATTTAAAAAACTTGCGGGCGGCGGCTACTTTAAAATAATTAATCAGTCTGTGCCTCCCGCCTTGGAAAATCTGGGCTACTTGCCGCAGGAAATTGAAGAAATTATCGCTTATGCTACAGGCAGAAAAACTTTAGGCGGCGCTCCCGTTATAAGCCATGAAACGCTTAAAGAAAAAGGTTTTACTCAAGAAGTTATCGACACGGCGGAAGACGCAGTAAAAACAGCGCTTAATCTTGAAGCTGTTTTTAATCCCTATATACTCGGCAAACAATTTGTCGAGGAAACTCTTAACATTCCTGAATCCACGTGGTCGCTGCAGGGCTTTAGTCTTCTTAAACATCTCGGTTTCAGTTCGCAGGACATTGAGGACGCTGAATTATTCGCCTGCGGAACAATGGGTCTTGAAGGCGCGCCCGGGCTTAAAAAAGAACACTACGCCGTCTTTGATACTGCCGCTCCTTCAGGCAAGAAGGGAAAACGTTCTATTTCATGGACTGCCCATATCGGCATGATGGCGGCGGTTCAGCCGTTTATTTCCGGAGCGATTTCCAAAACGATAAATATGCCCAACTCCGCCAATTACGACGACGTAAAAGGCGCGTATATGCTCTCGTGGAAGAACGCCCTTAAAGCTGTCGCTTTGTACAGAGACGGCTCAAAACTTTCACAGCCGCTTAACACCTTCGCTCCCGGAACCGATCCGTTAGCTGACACTATCATTAAAGTTGAAAAAGGGCTTGAGCTTCCTTCCGCGCCGGACAGAAAAAAAACGGCGAGTCTGCGAGGGCTTCGTAAATCTTTACCCAACCGCAGAATGGGATACACTCAAAAAGCGAAAATCGGCGGACATTCAATTTTTATAAGAACCGGCGAATACGAAGACGGGAGTCTTGGAGAAATCTTCCTTGATATGCACAAGGAAGGCGCCGCTTTCAGAAGCCTGTTAAACAGTTTCGCTATTACTGTCTCTCTTGGACTGCAATACGGCGTACCATTGGAAGAATATGTCGACGCGTTCACATTCAGCAGATTTGAGCCTAACGGCATGGTGCAGGGACACGATTATGTGAAAATGGCTACCAGCGTAATAGATTACGTCTTCCGCGATTTGGCGATTAGTTATCTGAAACGCAGTGATTTGGGACAGGTAAAACCCGAAGACCTTGTAGCCACGGCGATGAAGAGCGAAAACGAAGCGGCAGACTCTAAGCCAAAGGGCGAAAAACAAAGCCTGGGTTTTAGACCGAACGCGTCCGTTTCTGTTCCGTTGACGACTGTACCGGCTGCGCCCGCTAGCGGAAAATCCTGTAAATTGACTTCCGGTAACTCAGGCAATGTTACCAAGGGATTGGCTCTTTCGCCTGTACTGGCTCAAACGCAGACGCAGGTTGCGGTAATGGAAGAATCCTATCCGCAGGAAAGCGAAGTAATAAAGATTGTACAGGCGCGCATTAAAGGTTACGAAGGAGACCCGTGTTCTTCCTGCGGTTCATTCACGCTGGTAAGAAACGGAACTTGTATGAAGTGCGACACCTGCGGCAGTACCACAGGGTGTTCCTGATAAAGTGATTTTGTATTACGCGACATTTATTCCCGGTTTACAGACCTTTATTGCGCAGGTAATAAAAGAGCGGCTTTCCGACGTAAAGATAAATAAACTATTAGACGGCGCTGTTATTTTTGAGACGGAAACAAGTTACGATAAACTTAACTTTTTTTGTTTTAACAATATTTTTGCGGTTATCGGCATTATGGAGCAGGCGCAAGGTGCAAACGCTTTGCAAGACCACATAAACGCCGTAATTCACGGCGCTTACGGCGATGAAAAGATAATTTCGGCTAACACCAAAAATATCCGCACCTTTAGAATTGTAATCTCCCGTGAAAACACGCCTGCATCTATCGATGAAAAACTGCGTTTGAAGGCTGAGAAACTGATAAGCGATATTTCAGGGCTGAAAATAAACCGTACTCTGCCCGATACCGAATTTTGGTTTCTCTACCGCAGCGAGGAAAACCAAAAAGAAAATTTCTCGGTCTTTATGAAACGCCTTACCCTTCGCCCTTCATGGGAAAAAACGCTCCACAAGGGAGAACTGCCGCCGCCGCTTGCGTGGACGCTATGCCGTCTTGCCCGTCTCTCCCACAACGAAACTGTTCTTGACCCATTTTGCGGTTACGGCTCTATCCCCGAATCGGCGTTGAAACATTTCCATATAACCAAATTTATCGCCTGCGACAACGACAAGCAGTCTGCGCTTTTTTCCGCAGAAAGGTTCAAAAAGCGCAAAACAGGCGAATTCATTATTCACCAAGCGGATTTTTCCGCGCTCCCCACGCTAATTGCGGAAAAAAGCATAGACGCAATTGTTACCGATCCGCCGTGGGGTCAATACCGAGAAATTAAAGACGCCGCTTTCCATGTAAAAATGTTTGAAGTTTTTAACAAATTACTGAAAGACGGCGGAAGAGCGGTTGTGTTATACGCTAACGACGATGAATTTTTACGGGCGGTTCCCGATTGTTTCAAATTGGAGAACAGTTTGCAGATACTGCTTTCGGGGAGGAAGGCGGCGGTTTATGTGTTTGTTAAGAAGGAATAGCCTAGATCGGTGAAATTCGGGCGTCAGGCGTGTTTTGCGTGTACTTGCTTAATTTAAGGTAATATGGTATATTTAAATATGGATAGTAAGGAATTAAATGAAATAACAGGACGGCTTGAAAAAATAATTACTTTGCTCGAAGTTATTTCAAAGCCTCAACCGTTTATATATAGGGTTTTAAACGGAATTGCAACTGGTGCAGGAATTCTTGGAATTCTTGGGGCGATTGAAGTTATAAGGTCATGGATGTTTGGGGGTTAATTATGGAATGGAAAATTATTTTTACAATAGCAATGTTTATAATTTCAGGTTCGCTGTTCTTTATTTCAAACAAGTATTTGAAAAACAAATAATCCTTTTTCGGATAAGTAAGGCGATGGTTTATCTGTTTCGGCGGTGAATGGGGAAGGTTTTTACAGAAGAATTTAACCACGAACCTCACGAACAAGGGAGAAAGATTTTTCTACTTGTTAATTTGTTACAAAGTGAAGGCAAGATGTATGCCTAAAAAGTTCCTTTGGGGTCGCACTGTCGGTCACCTAAAGGTGACCTTACTTATTATTGAGAACTGCGGCATTTTTTTGTGCTCTCAGCGTGCGGCATTGTTAATCCACACTGCTTACGCAGTGCTTTTTTTGGGCTGTTGTTCGGAAAAAAATAGCCGTACATCCTTACATCGGCACGTCAATTTCGTTTTTCCGACCACCCCTCAAGTATTTTATTGGGCATACATTTTATTTGCACATGTTAGAAACACGCAAAAGGGGTGTCAGGCACGCCGTACAGCATATGTGTTATGCGTCATATTGAGTCTTTTTCTGCAACTTCGTTATGTGCAGTACAGCCTGTACACTATTTTATTTAGTAATATATAACATTTTATTTCCATTCCTTAAAAAATTATATTGTGTTTCAATTATGTTAACTATATATCTTTTTTTTAAATATTCAACTATATTCATTGTTAATTCCGAAGGATTTCCATCAAGATCAACAATTGGCGTAATTCGTATTTCTTTACAAATTCGCAACATTTCCGTCATTGTTTTAACATGGAATTCAAATCCTAGTTTAGTATACATAAGTAAAAA
>Ga0268262_10001557_pt1 | contig 28145 bp, 2 predicted proteins | sample TergutNc150P3_FD_190354 | JGI IMG/M metagenome (GOLD analysis project Ga0268262, IMG submission 190354) | Nasutitermes corniger P3 segment gut microbial community from laboratory colony in Florida, USA - Nc150 P3 (SPAdes) (version 2) | ecosystem: Host-associated > Arthropoda: Insects > Digestive... | reverse complement strand
CTCTGATCCGAAGCCCTCATACTGTATTAGGGCGAAAATGATCAAAAAGCATGATCCAAAACGAAAAATTTAAGACTTTATTCGCTATTTAGCGCGTAGTTTGCTAATCACTCGCAAACCTTCGCAAACCCTTACATCCCTTTGCGTTCTTTGCGTTCCTTTGCGCCTTTGCGTGAAAATTTGCGAATAAACCCCCTCCCTCGCGAGGAAGTTTCACCCGAAAGTGACAGGCTTTCAAGCGGCAGCAGTATGCTTTTTTTTTAAAATATTGCTTGAATAAATTTCAATTATATAGTATAATATTATTAAGGAGTGGTCTCTATTTCCTAAAGAGAGGTGGAATATGTGTAAACTAAGAAAACCAGCGGTTTCTTGCATATTTGTCCTTTTGGCAATAGGCCTGTTCCTTACTTGTGAAGATCCGAGTAATACTTTCAGCGGTAATCCTTTCAGCAATAACCTGGGCGAAAAAGTTGTCGTAGAGCCGCCGACCATAAATGTGGAATCACCCGTGTCCGGCGCTTATATTTCATCCAAAGGCGATTATGACCCCGACACAGGCGTAATGACTTTTGCGCCGGTTACTTTAAAAGGGCGCGCCAGAGCTTACATCAAAGTCGAAAAAGTAGAAATGTATGTTTTCGAGAACATACCAAACGGACAGAGAGAAGTTAAATGGACCGATAAGGGCATAAAACTTTCCGGCGATTTAAAAAACAAGACATGGACTTTTGACTTTGATCCAAACAACTATAACAACTGGGATTTCGACAGAGAAGAAAGAGCCACCCCTAAAGACGGCGTGGTACGGATGCTGTTCCGCGTATTTGATTCAACGGGCAACCCCGTAGAATCCGTGCCGCTGGTTTACATAATCAAGAACCGCCCCTCTGTTGTTAAAATGGCGTACCCGAATGAAGACGATATCAGAAAGGCCTCGGAGCCGGCAAAAGTTCAGTATGACAACGATATCCGGGGAACGATAACAGACCGCCGAGGATTAAGGCCCGGCTATCCGCAGATAAAACTCTGGCCGGTCGGCAAGTATACAGCCCCTGACGGTACTATATATAATTACGACGAAATGGAACAACCGCCGGACGATGATCCGAAATGGGGCTATGCCAGCCTGTTCCTCTCCGATATCGACAGATGGGAGTACGGACCCGGCGATGATCCGGCATTGGCATACGGCGTTTACGCCGACCGCAGCCAGATGCGCGTGGTAAACGGCGCTACGTTCCATTTACACCTTGCGGATTACACGATTGTACCCGATTCAAAATATCCGGATAATCCCGACTTGCGCCGTATCAGATACACGGTCGATGGCCAAGGAATGCGTAAGCCCTTTCCCCCGAACGCGGTTTTCAAATTTATAATAAGGACAAGGGACGTGGCGCCCGATCCCCTTAACGGGTCGATTCCGAGCGCCGATCCGAATCCGATCGATCCGAATGATCCGCCCTGGATTGAAGGCTTCTTCCCTCCGAGGGATTTCGGGACCTCCATGGCCGACAATTTCTTCATCCGCAGAATAGACGATCACAGCCCGGAAAGTGCTTGGAATCCGGTAAATCCGGTAACTATTACAATTTTCAATTCCGATTCAAAGCTGGCGGTAGAAATTAACAACGACGATATAAAAGCAACGAACCCCGGCGCCCTGGATGAAAAGCCCAATATTTATATACTGGAAAACGAGAAGACTTCGTATAAAATCGAAAAGGCGGGATTCCGTCTGCGGCTTAGGGCATTCTACGACGGCGAGGGTGACGACAGCACTATTAAAAATGCGACCTTGGAATGGCGGCAAAAAAACGACAGCGATCCAAGCGGCTATATAAGCGGCAAACTCACATGGGATGGTCAAACAACCCCTGACGCTACCTATGCCGGAGAGATTAACCCTAATGGCAGCGGCAAAATCTTTACCTTTACCACCAGCGAGCATTCCGAAGAAGCAAAGAATTTTAAAAACAGTACCGTGCGCTACGAGCTTATTTTCAAAGTATGGGAACAGAACGCTGATCCGGCCAAGCCGTCATTAACATTTAGTTGTTATGTGTACATAGACGGGAAAGGCCCGACCGTAAATATCCGTTCCGTCCATGGAGCCGCCGATGTTAAGGCTCCGGAAGGCAGCAAAATGGTCAGTTACACGGTAAACGGCAATATACAGCCGGTGGTTGACAGCAGGGACGAAAACAGCATTATGGCTTACAGGGATGGCGGCGATCTGGGAGAGAAGGCCCCGCCCGAATCTGACAGTATGGTCAAGTGGATTGTAGACACGGCCACGGCGGCGGAAAACGAACCCCTGGCCACAAGCGCCGTGATGAATATGCTGAAAACCTACAGCGATTCTCCGACCTGGGATAACCTGAGGGAATTTAAGGCTATTACAGATTCGCTGAGATCTTCATTGACCAATCTGCCGTCCGGCTGGGTCAGAAGGCCCCTTCCGGACAGCGCGGCGCAAATTGAAGCGGACAAGAACAACCACTTTAAGTTAAATACCGGGATCGACTCCCTCACCGGCGGGACTACCGGTTACTATTGGTTATACGTCATTGCCATGGACCAGGTGCAGAATCTGGGCTATACCTATAAAAAGATCTATGTTGACCAGGACACCGACAGTCCCGACAAGGATATACAGCCTCTGTCCAGGTACACTACGCAGGCCGGCTCTCCGAGTATTACGAACAAGGATGAGCTGAATGTGATCGTGACACTGACAAATCCGTCAAGTGGCGTGTTCTCAAAGTCAGGCAACTGGGATGCGAATGCAAGAAGCAATGTGCTTGACAAGGATGACAACATAATCCTGAATTTCAAAGATGATGACGGAATAAACCTGAGTACCGGCGGGGTGACAATCGTTGTGACGGATCTGAACACTCCCTCCGCCCCCAATAAAACGATAGAGTTCAGTAACACGAATCCCGGCCTGCTTTGGCAGCTGTTTAGTCCCGGTGAAGCAAGCGTAAAAGATTTGTCCGGAACCCTCAGCCAGAGGATAATGGCGACCGCCTTCTACGGCGTGGCCACCGACAAGCTGAAAGACGGGAAGTACCAAATAGATTTTACGATAACGGACGATTTAACCAAAAAAGTAAAGATCGGAAATAATGACAGATACCCGCCCCAGACAATTGAGGGCGACAACCCGGCTGCCGTGACGAAAAACCTCACATATTACTTCGCGGTGTCTACGCAAAATCCGGTGATAACTATCACATCCCCGGAGATTGGCACAAAGGCAAGCTCGACGCCGATTGACATTAAAGGAACGGTGAAAAGCCGGTTTGAAATACAGGGTATGTGGATTAAATTTGATCCGAATGTAGTGGCATATTCTGGAAGCAGCCCAAACCCGCCCCCCTCTTATATCAACCTTGACATGACTCAGTCGACGCAAGACGCGGAGGGCTATTACATATACAACTGGCAAAAGGAAGGCGTTATTTTCAATCCTTCGGGCTTTACCTCTACTTCTCGCGAGCGGCGTTTCACCGTGGTAGCCTACGACCAGCTGGGCAATTCAAGTTTGGACGAGCGCGTACTGCAGGTTGACAACGATCCGCCGATAGTGACTCTGGTATCATTTAACTACTTTAACTCCATCCCCAGACGGGCTCCCGATCAGATCTCCGGGACCGATGGGACTGGCAAACCGACTACGCAGCCTGACACGGTGTATGTGTACGGCAAGGTTCCCTTTATTGTCACCGCCTCGGACGGGGGAGGCTTGTTTGAAGAAGAAGTGAACGGCGTCCCCATGTCCGCTATTAAATGGTGGGTTCTTGAGGAAAACGCTACGCCTCCTAACTGGGATACGCCCTACCCAGTTTACACAAAAACAAGCCAGACCCCCGATAAATGGACAGGCGGCGGCTATTTCCGCGACGACCAGAAAAAGAGCGGCGGGCAGTATACCGGCATTATTGACACCAGATATCTGGCTGATAAACCACAAAAATATAGATTGTACATTATAGCCAGGGACAACGCCGGAAACTTAAACGAAACTCCGTTAATGACTGTTATCAAGGTGAGCGGCAACGAGGTTAAAACCTTTACGGTTGACCAGAGCAGAGACCATCCGGTTATATACGAAAATGTAATCAGCCCCAAACCGGGTAATGTTGTCGATCCAAAAGACCTGGTCATTTCGGGCAGGGTTTACGACGCCGACCTCTTTGACCCGGCGCCGGCAACCACGGGTATCCCCCTTAATAAGACCTATGTGCAGATACGCTTCCCCAGCCTTGTTGATCCCATCACCAAAGCGCCTACAGCCTGGCCCAACACCTGGATACCTATAGATATTCCCAGTACATACGGTTTGGCGGGCATTGATCCCGGAAACGCCATAGTTTACAGATATAATGCCACCGGAAATACCTATTTCTCCGATGACGGACCCAAGTATTACCAGATAAGGGTTACGGACGAACCGGACGCCGGGACGGAAGGCAAGAACTACGGCAAGAACCCGGACGAATTCATGAGGAACAATGCCGCGTATCCGGGCTATAACGCTATTTATCAAAAACACGATAAAATTTCCATAGTGTTCCCCAAGAATGAGGCGAACCCCTTAGACCCAAATCCGTCCGAATCGTACAAATTCTTTGTGGACAATACCGATCCTGAAATCTACTTTAATATGTATGATCCTGATCCCAAGCATATTGAAAACTACAGCGCGGACCGCCCGACTTTCTCGAATTATGAGCAGCTGCTGAAAGCATTAAGCAATGACCCCAAAAAAGGAACCGGAAATTATGTAAAAGAGTACAAACTCAGGAATCTGACCATGACCTGGAGCGCCGGGAATAATACCACTCCCTTTATCAAGATCCTTGTAAGTAATCCGGAAGATCCGAAGCCCCCGTATGCTAACGATCAATATTTCTGGGACACAAGCAAGTTTTCCAAAGTTGACGATGATAAGCTGAAGGCGCTTTTCAACGCGGCGCCGCAGGGAATGCAGATCATATCATTCGAAGCGACAGACATGGTTTCGCATACCGGCAGAACCACATGGACTTTCTACAAAGACACCCAGGGCCCCGCCATTAACTTCAGTAATATTAATAGGGCGATTAAGCGTGACTTTATGCCAACAGGAGTCTTGGCAGATAACAAATCATTCACCGACCTCACTAATGCCACTAACAATAATTGGCCTTCTGACTGGCCCACTAACCGGCATACAACAGATCCGGCGGTATGGAAGAACGGAGCGACCGCGATATCCGCGTGGTCTGACTCCTGGCAAACCACAATAAAGGACTGGCCTGCGGATTACGCTTTGTTATCTGTGGATCAAGTCAAAGCTGCGCTTACTGCTGAAGGCATAACACCGCCTGCCACGTTCCCTGGGGACTGGCCTTCTGACTGGCCCTCAGGAACAGTATGGAAGAGCGGGGTAACCGCGAAAACCGGATGGATCGGGGCCGCCGCATGGCAAACTAGCTGGCAAACCATAATAAAGTACTGGCCCTCCGAGTACGCTTTCCGTACCGCGAAAGAAGTCTTTGACGCGCTTACTGCCGAGAACGACCGATACGCGTCACTCAGCACAGTCATAGGCGATGATATTACCCCCCCTGTTATAAAGGGAACTTTCGATGACGAGTATTCGTCTGTCACGGCGAGTACTGACGCTTACTTCTATTACCGGTTCAGGGACAAGGAAGGCAAGCTGCAGACCACTCCGGCGCCCACCGAATCTTTTGACAGCGGCCTGTGGTTTAAGAACAAAATAGAAGGCGGCCAGAACGCGAAATCCGCAAACTGGGAAATTACACTTGACGCGGCTCACGGCTTTGGCGGGACGGACGGCGAGAACTGGGTTGATATCAGGGTTGAAGATGTCCCCGCCGGCAATGTTTCGGAAATATTCAACGTCGCTTTCCTGGTTGACCGCGCTCCTCCATTGCTGGGGCGTTACCAAGCTTATGATAATAATTCTCCAATCATTGAGAACGAATTCAGGATTTCCAAAATCAAAGGTACTACTCCGGATCCGGCTCACCCCAACTTGGTGCTGCCCGCGGAGCAGCGCGTGTTCAGCGCGGCAGGCGCCGATGCCGACGATACCAGCGTAATATTCCAGGTATCGGGCAGGGTCAATGACTATAACCTTAATTATATGAAGATAACCATAGGGCAGGACGGCTCTACCGCGTATACCGTCACCTCGGAGGCGTTTATAAATCTGAACGCTTCGACGAGTACTTATACGGTTACTTATAAAGACTCCGACAACTACAATACCGGCGGCCACACGCGGCTGACCCTGTCAGGCCCGTATATAGCCGGTACTATTACTTCCTATACCTCTGCTTCTGTCGGTGTGCCTGAATGGGAATGGACTCTGGATATACTTGGAAAAGACGCGTTCAGACTCCGCCAAGTAGCGGGAATCGGGTCTGACGCCGAGTTTAGCACCCGCCGCTTTATAAGGGTGACGGCCTCCGACAAGGCGGGCAAGAGCGTTCCGCCGGTGGAATGGCCTTTCTACCTTGACAGCAGAAGACCGGTTATTGAATATTCCCTGGATAAGGGAAGATCCGGAACCTCCTTTGCCAGTGATGTAAAGCTCTCCGGCCTTGTAAGCGACGACACGAAGATCAGGAACCTGTTTTACATAATTGGCAAATGGAATTACGCGACTAAAGCATGGAACTGGTACGATGGCAGCGGCTGGACATTGACCGCTCCGCCGCCGCCGCCGACCTCGTCGACCTCGTCGACTGATCCAAGATGGGCCAACTACTTTACAGATGATTCAACGCCGGCGCGGCTGACAACAATGGACTTTACTATAGACAATGACAAGCTTAACGCGACGAACAAATACCCGCAGAATATGTTAAATACGGAGGGCCAGTACAGGCTCGATCTGTATGTCACCGACTGGTCCTATGGCAGCGGGAATCCCCATAACACGACCCTGGCGAACAACGACGAAAACGACGCAAAAGCATTCCAGGATTACGATACAGCGGGAGTACTATACAACGCCAAGACCGACAAGGGCAATGTTTCGGCGCGGGTATTCTATTTTGACAAAGAGGATCCGGTTCTTAGATGGGCGGAGGCTATAGAAAATAAAACGTACTTCAGAAATGAAGAAGGAGACAATAAAGGTCAGGTTATCTTCGGGTTTATAGCGGGCGACGGCAATACCCTGCAAAAATGGGAGGCTGTGGTCAGGAAAGGCACTGAAACAATTCCAATCACAATCGATGGAACTATATGGCAAAACGGGACTACGCCGCCTGCCCAGACCGCTATACCTGTACCTTTTACTGCCGATTACAGCGATCCCGCTACCACAGCCGGACAGTCAATTTCCGTAGCGTCTACAGTCGTGCAGTATTTTGAAATTAAACCCTTCATGACCACGACCGGAACCGGCGCGGGAAACGCTCTGGACGTAGGTCAAAATCCTCTGCCAACCTACAGCATAACTATTACCGTAACCGACGGCGCGGGCAGGACAAGCAGCATCATTAAACAGTTTACCCTGGACAACACGCCTCCCAAGTTTGACAAATTCAGTCCTCCGAGTTTCAAATCCGACGATAAAAACACATGGGACGCGGTGTCCGGAAAGTTTAATATCCGGGGCAATACCAGCGATAACAGCAACCAGTTAAAGAGGGTTGCCTTCTATGTGGTTAATAGAGGCAATGACACGAACTTTAGTACCACCCATTTCCCGAATCTGACTAATCCGGACGCTATCAGCGAAACTCCTCCGGCAGCGCCCAATAACGAGAATTTCTGGCATTGGCATGATCCTAAGAACGCGGGCAGATACAAGATAGATATTGGCGGCACTACCTTCCTGGAGATTGAGGACGGAACCTTTGCCTGGAACATCAAAGTGCCGCAGACCAGCCTGTTCCTTAGCGACGCGAACGCCAAAAAATATGTGCAGTGGACAAAGACCGGCGGGATTCCGATTGCCGGTCCTTCAAAACCCGGAGATCCGGATAACACCGTAACGGCTCTAAATTATCTTGACCTTGATACCGGTACATGGACGGCAGCATCAAAACAGGTACCCGCGCTGACATTCCCGGATCTCAATAACCCGTACACCGCCAATCCCAAGCAAATTTACGGCGGTGAAGACGTGGGCCTGATTACCGTGTATGTGCTTGCCGAAGACGCGGCGGGCAACTTTAAATACGACGCGGTGAAATACTGGATCTGGCCCGAGGGCGACAGACCCATTGTCACCGCGATTAACAGCCCCGACAGCACCAAGATAGAGGCGGAACGCCTGCTGAACGGAACCATAAGGCTGAGCGGCATGGCAAAGGACAATGAGCGGGTTAAGAACGTGTGGTTCAGGGTGTTCCCTGCTAAAAACGGAAAACCCGACGGAGCGCCCTATACGCTTGAGGTGCCGGTGTGGAAAGAAACCGACTCAACAGGCATTAATGAAGCTGCCAACTTACAAGGCAATCCCATAGGCGGAAACTGGGACGAAAGAGGGACGGCAAAACAGACCGCGGTAGACGCCGCGCCTGACGCTAACAACAACACGGCTATCGGCGCCAAAAGAAACGATGATTCATTTAATTCTGTGTACGGAGTTACCACCGTCACAGGCGGCTGGTATAAGGCCAACGGCGGCAACTCAAAAGAAGTAAGCTGGTGGGTATATATCAATACCAAAGGCGAGATGGATCCTCAGGGCACCGATTCCAAAAGAGAGTTTATCGTCGAGGTGCGCGCCCAGGACGTAACCTGGGACGACAGCCTTAACAACAACCAGGGCGGCTGGAGACCCTATACACCTAACTACAAGGGCTTTGTAAGCGTTCCCCTGAGGGTAAACGCGTGGGTTGTCGCGGGAGCGCCGATTTTCGAAAAAGACCGGGTCGCCTCCGTTCCTTCCAATGCCGTGATAAGCTGGGATGAGAAAGAAACCGGCAGCGACATATTTAAGTACTCCATTGACAGAATACACCTGAGGAACCGTTCCTCCTACAAGGTTACCGTAAAGCATAGTTCGGGCCTCTCGTCCATACGCTGGTCGCCGACCCAATGGGTTGTAAACACGGCTAACCCCAACGGTATTTTCCAGGCTAACCCCAATCTTGACACGTTCAACCTTTTGGACCTTTTGAGTGAAACTACACAGTCTTCTGTCTATGTCCGCCGGAACACTGCCAACAACGGGTATGAACTTGATAATGGAACCCAGATAACCGTGTTTAGCGACATGGAATACCCCAAAAATTTGACTACGACTCCGCGCATGGCCCTGACGATTGACCGCAACAGCATGAAGACCGGCAGTAGTGTAAGCGTGAGTACGACGAAGAACTACCTGATATTGAAATGGGATACCGCTCTTGCTTCGATCCTTCCGACAAGTATTACCGGTGATAATTCTTATTATGAAGCCGGCAGGTATCCGGGTAATCCGGATAGTAATACTGTTACCTTTAAGGATTTAAAGAATACGGTCTTCACACCCAAGCAAACCTCAGGCAATATAGGAAACGCGATAATTATCGAGGCCTCCGAGCCTGAAAACGGCGTTAGCTACTATAAATGGGACGTCTTTGTGGATGTGCGCGCGGACTTACTGCTGGCCGACATGCTGAAAGACGATCCCGCCTACGGCAACGGCTCGTCGGCCCGCACCGGCCAGACCAAAGATTCGGTGCGTTACCCGGTATACTTAAGCGCGTCCGAGGTTTCCAAGGCGACCCCGCTTACAAGCAGGGGCGACGCCTTGCTGCCCATAGACAATCTGCCCCCCTACGGCATGTACACCCTTAACCGGAAACCCGCGGGAACCGCGGTTACCATAGGCGGCGAAGCGGGCGACGACGGCCCGGTGAACGGCATTGCCAGAGTGGTAGTGTGGTTCATGAGAACGGAGAAGGATGCGCAGGGGAATAATGTATATAGAGGCGTATCCTGGCACGAGACGGCTTCAAACGAATTACCTGTGGCATTGCGGAACGGCAAGTTTACGGAGTACAAGAACGCGGCCACGCCAACACCGTCCACGCCTCCGGGTGAATATACAAGCGGAGGTCCGGTCTGGTGGGAAGATTTTACCCCGAATACAACTAAATACCCTGGCGCGCTTAAGCCCGCCATAGGGAAAGAAGATAAGGGTTCAGGCGGCGACAGCGCCATTGTAATTGACACGCCCAGCCCCTCCGTGGGCAAGGCAAAATGGGGACACACCCTGCCGATGGGCTTTAGCGACGGCGGTTTGGGCAAGATATGGTATGTCGAGATTAACAGTTACGGCATTAAATCCGGCCCCGTTGACATGCACTATGTGGTAATAGACAAGGCCGGCAACTACACGCACTACAGAGAAAAGCTGGTAATAATGAACGGCGTGGCCGTGATTGACAGGATCAAGCTCGCCACCGATATACGCCATAACACCGGCTTCCCCGCGGGCCACGACCAACGTTTAGCCGGCGCTAAAATTAATGACAAAGTTCCGTTAGTTTCGTCCCAATGGCCGCTCTTGAACGCCATCCGCGACGCGGTTCCGCAAGGCGGCGAAGCAACTGATATAAATGACGACGTTAAGAAGGGAATAAGCGACTGGATTCCGGCCAGCGCCCTGGGCGCGGGAAAGGTAATAGACTTCAATGTGCGAAACAACTTCTTTGCCCTGCGTATAGAAACAACAAAGCCGCCGCTGGACACTACAGATGATTATGCCAGGACATTCAGGCTTGAGTATGTTTCCGGCGGGACCCTGTTAACCAGCGCGGCCACAGCCGATAACCGGAAACTGACAGCCATAACGGCGGGCAAAATATACGTGATTAATGATCCCGGCACGGCCAAATGGGGCGTCTTTGGCGCCGAGGGGGACGAGTCCGCCTGGAAGAAGCGGGGCTATGCCTTTATCGCCACTATCAGCGGCTCTGATCTTGATCAAACTGCCAAAGATAATATAGGAACGGGTTCGGTTTGGGAATTAACCACGTCCCTGCCGCTTTCAACCAACACTCCGAACCCCACAACCGCCGAAAGCGCCGAATTCCGCTACGGCACCGGAGCGTTTAGCACTATCGTTGACAACACCGGCCCAACAGACACGGCCTTCCCGCCGACGCCTAACGCTAACTACACCGACTGGACAAACTGGGACAACGCGCACAACTGGTCGCTGTTCATACTCAGGGTGTTTGACGGTCCGGAGACAAACTACTTCGGCGACTTTAACATACTCCGCGTCAGGGTGAACAACGACGACAAGTCGCCGCCATTCGCCCAGCTTTACGATGTTAACCCCAAAACCGAGGGCGAGGACCGCTCGAATATAGCGGGGGACAGCGCGACTGTGGAGGAGAGGCGCAACATTTCCCCGATGTTCATAGGCGAGGGCACGGGCAGCAACCGCACAAAGGGCGGCCTGTGGAATATTTCCCCGACCTTAGGGGCAATTGAGAAACCCGGCCATATTGAACCCAGGAGAATGAACGGCGCGGGTTACGGAACCCTGTACACCTCGGCGCAGTCCGGGGAATTAGTGGCGCGTAACCACAGCCTTTCCAGCGCCCAGATGGGCGGAGCGCCGACCTCGGCCGACGCTACTATTACAAAGCCCTGGGCGAACCCCGCGGGATTCTTCGCGGAAACAACCGCCAACAATGTCAGCGGAGGGGACACAGTATCGGGCAGGGTAATACTTCGCGGCTATGCCGAGGACGACCAGCGGGTTCACAGGGTAAGTCTTGTTATAAACAACGACACCGCAAACCCCATTATCATACTGGACTACCCGAGCGGAGGCACTGTCGCCGCGACCCCGGCTGACAGCGCCACATACATGTCTCCCAAAACAGGAATGTTGTCAATCCCGGCGGCGCGGATTGTGGACGGCAAACCGACAGTGTACTATACCGACAGCATAGACCTGTACCGCCACCGCGTTGAATGGGCCTATATCTGGGATACGGAAACGATTCCCGGCGGCTCTAACGTGGTAGGCAATAATATCAGCGTGGCTGTTATATCGTATCCCAGAAACGGCGCCACAGGCGCTACTCCCAAGACGAACACGCCGAGCCCCGAGATTCGCGCCCCTGGAACGGCTCATACCAACGATACCGAGGCTAACAGACCCAATACCAGCCCCTATAACCCCGGTTTCCCGGTCGGGCTTAACAAATACAACAGAATCAACTTTAACCTGAGGCCCTACATAAGCGGCTTCCTGCGGAACAAGACGCTGTTCTCCCACGACACAAGGTCCCGCCAGGGCAGGTACATGTTCTACCGGGGCGAGACCGCGGTTCTTAAAGGCTTTAACCTGGGCAGCGGGACTATGAAGATAAACAACGGAACTGATATTACAACCAGTTCTGTCACCGCCGCCGCCGATCTGGCCAGTTACGGCATAGCAACAGCGAATAACAACCGTTACCGGCAGTTCACCCTAGGCACGGGCGCCGTAACCGGCAACGGCCTGGTGACCTATTCGCTTAGTACCCGCGACGCGGTTAATACCGGCGGTGAAAGGACGAAAGCAACAAATACCGCTACGCTTGTCCGTCCAACTTATATTCAGCCCTGGAATATAGAATATTCCCCGGGCATTGACGGCTCCACGCTTTGGGACGACTTTACGCAGGTGCATATCTGGCAGTCCAATGACACCAATAACGGCGCTGACCGCGGCTACTTCCCCAAAACCCAAGCCAACTCGGAGGTTTTTGATCCTTCCATGTCCATAGACCCGGCGACAGGCGACCTCTGGACAAGCCATAACGAGGGCGGCTTCGGCAACGGGAGCAACTCAGGCAGTACCAAAGTGGGCAACAACAACGGCAAGGGCGTTCAGACCGTAGCTAGTTTTATAGACCCGATTATTAACAGCGACATTTACATCAGCCCGAGACAAAGCGGTTATGACGGCAATAACAACGCGTTTACCGTATGGACAGCCTACAGCATCATAGGAAAGCCGGGCGGCGGCACCGCGTGGAATAATTTTGGCGGTATCTGGATAAGCGGACCCCAGGGCGGCAACCCAACTCTTACCCAGGGAGTGCCGGCGGTTACTACCAATAACGGTTTTACCAACAGAGGCGACATATCGGCCGTAAGCCAGTACATGGCTGAAAGCACCTTCTACAACTCCCAAGAGAGGGTGGATCCGGCGTTTGGGCCAACCCTTAACCAGTTTGCAAGTCCCCATATTATTGTTAACCTGGACGGTGACAACGAGCGCATACATGTAAGCTACTACGACACCAAAGACAAATCTATTAAATACCGCTACAACCTGCGGAACGCCCCGGGAACGGTTAGCTCAAACAACACTGCTCTCAGGACCTGGGTTAACCTGGACGGCGGTTCTGACGCTGAAGACACGGTAATTGTCAGCACCAGCCGCGGCATTGACGCGGGCGAGTCTAACTCCATTGCCCTTACCAGCGCAGGTTATCCGGTGGTAGCTTACTTTGACAAGACCAACCAGAAAATCAAGCTGGCGATCAGCAACAATACCGTTCCCACCGCGGCCAATAACTGGACGATAACTGACAATGTTATTAGCGATGCTCCCGCCGGCAGGCAGAATACCTTCAAGGGCACCGGCACGTATGTCAGCATGAGGATCGACACCAGACAGGGCGCGACTCAGAATACCGTCCATATCGCCGCCATGAACTCGATGACCAAGAGCCTGGTGTATATCAAGGGAAGGATAAGCGGAACAACGTATACCTGCGACAGCGTGCAGGTGGTGGACAGCGTGGGCAGCGTGGGCCGCTGGTGTTCTATCTCGCTGGACGATCAGGCCAACCCCTGGATCAGCTATCAGGATGAAAGCTACCAGGGTTCGCGCGACGGTATAAAACTCGCGTACTATAACTCCGACAGGTACTACAAGGGCAGCAGCACGTATCGAGTCGGGGAAGATAAAGACATGAACAACGTGCGGATCGAAGGCTGGGAGGCTATGCACGTTCCCACCCAATTTAGGGTAGAGAACGCCAGGCAGGGTATGGAGAATTACCCGACGCGCAACTTTACCGGAACGCGCAACCCGCAGACCAAATTCTGGAGAGGCGCGGTCGGCTACCTGGGCCAGGATTATTTCCGCGCCGCATACTATGTGGAATAAGGAGGGAAGAAAAATGAAAAATATATTGAAAACATTAAAACTTTTTTCCCTCTTCTCTTTGTTACCTGCTGCCTGCTACCTGCTACTTTTTCCCTCCTGCGAGCAGCCTTTCAAGGCCGGCCTTGGCCCCCTAATCGACCTGCAGGATCCTACCATAGTCCTGGACAGTCCGATAGCGGGCGCAAGCATACGCGACATAACCACATTTAAAGGCCGCGCCTCCGACGACTATCAGTTGGATTCGGTCTGGTTCAATATATCAAACTACCCGATGCCCGATGATCCGACAGAAGAGCAAATATCAGACTACCCGCTGCCCTCGACAAGTTACAAAAAAATCAAAGTCGGCAACGACATATTCTACAAAATAACGGATACCAGCGGTGACTCCCGGAACATTACCTGGAAATTTGACATTGACACCGCGCGGGTGGATAATAGAGGGGAAAGGGTGTTCCCCGACGGCGACTTCAAGTTAAGGCTGCGCGTGACGGACTCCATGGGCAAAGAGGTTATTACCGACGAGATCGTATTTTACATTAAAAACGACCCGCCCCTGATCACCTTAACCGACCCCTCAATGCTGCAGGGAGGGCCTGAAGACACAGGTTCGCTGGGCAGCGACCATCTTAATTACGATTTTGATCGCCCGTTTAAACGCACAATGGATACCAACGGAAAAATAATGGGCAGGATTTCCGACCACACGGGCATTAACAGAAGTAAAGAAGATCCGCGCCAGAAGCTTGATGAAAAAGGCAATCCGATGTCTGACGATAATTATAACCCGATAATGACGAAGGAATTGTTCCCCCCGCAGATCCGTTTTTGGCAGGTATACTTTGATGATCAGTGGCCGGTTGACAAACAGGGCGTGCCGGTCAGAGCGGGAACGGCGTACCCCGACAGATATTACCCCAGTCCGGGTGAGGTACCCTGGGTTGACCTGGGGACAGGGACAACCACGCTTGAAGAGCTTAATGTCACGGACATGCAGTTTACCTACCAGTTGGGGGACGTGGCCGGAAGCTATTACGCTTTCGAGCTTAGGGCGCAGAGCAAAGACGGGATAGCTTCGACCGTCGAATACCCACGCGATTACAGTAATTATGAAAATAACCGGCTGGAGGAAAATTTATACGTTCTTATCCTCCTGCGCGAGCCTGTGGAAAAACCCGATATCCAACTGTACGATCTGGAGGATATATACGGCGACCAGTGGGGTGGCAAACCCGTGCGCGCCACGGATCCCAATAGCGGGTCGAGCAAGACGGTCTACCTGTACAATGATTTACCCGGCCTCGGCCCGGCAGACAGGAATAAAATAGAGGGGAATCATGAATACGTTCTAAGAGACTCCGCCAACAACAAGAAAGGCCCCTTTACCCTGCGGGTAAAGGCGTCCCACACCGGGGGCATAGCTTCCGCCGCGGTATACTGGGAAAAGAGCGACAAGAGTAAGAAAGGCCGCTTTATATGGGATCCGGTGCCTCCTTCCCGTCCCTGGTGGACCTGGTGGAGGGCCGTTATACCTTCCCCAGCCGCCCACTATACCGAATGGGGCCTTAACGAGCCGGACGGCGTTACCGAGGTCCGCAGTTTTGTCTTTACCTATTCCGACTTGAACAAAGCTGACGATAATTCCACCACCGCGAAGTATGACAGGCTGGAGGAGCGTCCGGAGTTCGCCAACAATATCATGGGCGACATACGCGGCAGGTCAAAGATACAGGTGTACACAGGCGAAAAAAATAACCCGAACAATGATAATAAACCATATAAGTTTGACGAACTGCCGGATGATCTCAGAAACTGGACGGATATATATAAACTCGACGAGGGAACCTACAATATCTACGTGTACGCCACAAGCAACAGCGGCACGCCTGTCAAAGACCCCCTTTACGTAAGCATCACCATTGACAGGATAGGCCCCTCAATTGATTTGAATTATATACAAGGAAGCGCGGGCGAGATAACGGAAAATCGGGAGAGGAAAAACACCGTTAACGGCGTTATAAGCCCCAAATTCCTGATCTCCGATTCCCGGCCTGTGGATGCCGGTTTCCGCGAAGAAATTAAAGGAAATATATCAAAATACTTCTGGAAAAATTCGGACGGCACCAATTGCTATCTTGAGCAGGCCTATATCCTTATTTCCCAAAACGATGCCTTTAAAATGCAAGAGGAATTGGTGAATAATCCCTGGCCTTTCCTCAATGAAACCCCCGACCCAAGCAATTCGGCAACAGCCGCTCCTGTAATAAGCGGGGTGACGATTAAAAAGCACGGCCCCCTGGACGAGAACATGTCCTGCAAGTTCAAGACATCGTACATCTACAATGACGGCAGTGATACAGGTGCTGGTAAAGACGATCTTCCGGACGGCGAATACCGGCTGTACGCGTTTGCCCGCGACGGCGCCTTTAACGTAAACTATAAATCCTTCCCGATAAAAGTCGAGCGCGAGTCGGATTATCCCAAGATAGACCTCGGCGACAATATCAAAAAGGCTGTCACCCAGCCAGACTCGGCTTACGATTATACCAAGGCTAACGATAGCAACGCATCCGCTAATTCCAACAAGGGCTTTGGTTTCTTTATTAAAGGCGATGACAACCCGCGCAATATGTTCACCGCCAGCTCCTCTATACAGTTAAAGATAACGGACGATGACAGCCTGTACATGTTCAAAAGCACGACGACAGACCAGCCGGGGATAGAGATAACGCTTCTCGGCTCAAAACCAAACAGCTCAGCGGTGCTGGAACAGTATAACGAAGATACTCATCTTATAACATTGCAAGACGACCAGATTAAACAGGCCTTTAATCCTTTCCAGACTCTTGAGGGCCTCGGGAGATCAATTGTCCTTGACAGCAGGGGCAGTATAACGCACAGAATGTTGGCCGAGCTTGTCAGAACCGCTCCCGCCTACGATAGCCTCTATACCGGCGACAAGGTAAGCGCCACAACCCTGCCCGACGGCATTTACCGCGTGGGTATAAGCGTCAGCGACGACCGTAGCCACAAGCTGAGAATGTCCACAGATACTAAAGGGGAAGCGGACTCGGTTACCGTGAATATAAGTAATTATAATATTTCTCCAAGTCAGAATCCTCCTACCGACAAGAAAATCGAATATTTCTGGATAGCCGTAGACAACAGCAAACCCATAGTTACTGGAAAAGATACTAGTGGTAATGATACCGGTAAGCCCTTCGAATTGCCTCCCAACACCACTATCAAACCGGGTGTACCGCAAGAACTTTCCGGCTATGTTTCCGATGAAAACGGCCCCATTACCCTTGTGGGTTGGAAAATTAGAGACGGCAGTACACCTGTCTCGGATATGAGTATGGGTAGTGACATTGATACCAACAAGCCGAGGATAGCTATTAAGTCTGGTGCTGACTATGTGACTCTGACGGAAAGTACCAATAACCTGAAATATATAGAATACAAAAAAGGTAAATGGGTATACGATTTCACATACTACGTGGATTTACCAGCCACGGCTAAAGCCTCTTATGACTTTGAAATAACATTCCAGGACCGTTTTAAAAAAACAGTCACCCTGTCGCCCAAGTTCACGGTAGACAATGTGCCGCCGACAGTGTCTCTTATCAAACCCATAGAAACCTTCTCGCGCACTATGATCCCTGATACGGATATCACGACTCACACGCATATATCCACCAATATACAATTAAACAAGGAACGCCTTGCCGTTAAGGTGGTCAACTTTGGAATAAGCGCCGATGACGCCAGCGGAATCGCCGGAATACGCTGGTGGCTGCTTCCCGCCAATGTCGGCGCAGATAAAAACCAACTTAATGCAACCGGTTTTGTTTCAGGATACGACGCTTGGCCGGTGGGTTATAATGGCGCAGGCTTCAACCCGGATACTCCTAAAGTATGGTACCCCTCCGATAATATTTCGAGTTTCAGCAATAGTATTTTCGGCGTTATGCAAGTGCCGGATACAAATACCAGTACGGAGGCGAAATACACCGTCGCTTTTGACAGCAGAAAAGTGCCTGACGGCGAATACCGCCTCCATATTATAGCGGTCGACGGCGCGGGCAATTATTCCAATTATTTAAATACCAGTATAAACGTAGACAATGTCTTCCAGGTGGTATTCTTCCTGCAGAAACAGGACGAGCCCTACTTTGACAATAACATTACCCCGGGCGTGCGTGTTGAAGACGGCGCGGACGACGGCAGAGGGTGGCCGACAGACAAAGTAGTGCAGGTGCTTGGCGGCGCCCCTGTTATCAGCGGCACCATCTGGGAAAACAACGGCTTCTTCCGGAAAAACACCACGACGCCGCAGACACTGGCCTGGGACAACTCGGTCACTATATGGTTAAGCGGCGAGGGTAAGGACCTCCCCATTGGTTGGAAGAACATGGTGCAAAGCAATTCCGAAATAGATGGCTATAAAAAAATGGTTGTCCCCGCCACCAGTCTTGACCCGCAGGACAGGAATATCAACCTTTCAATAGAACTGACATCGCTTTTCCCCAATGAATTTAAATCTGACGCTGACGGCAGAAAGCGCTACATCATCAAGGCGACAGATTCGCCTGTAAACAAACTCAAGGAATTACAATACCCGACGTACTCGATCTACACCCCCGACGAAGGAAACGCGGAAAAGATGGGTATGGGTTATACGGACGGCACGGGTAGCGCGCCCCCCGACAACGACGGAAACATCCGCGAGTCCAATTACAGGCAGTACGCCTTTGTGTACGACGGCGTGCCTCCGACGGTTGTTATTGACACGCCTCTTGACAAGCCGTCGCCGACAACCTACGGCAAGGTAAGTTTTAAAAACCCTACAGACGGTTTTGTTCTTGGCGGGTATATCTCCGATGCCAACCTGGCGACCCTGAAATATTATTACGAAAGCCTTAAACCATCAGACCCGGATTATAAACCCCTTAATAATGGCGAATATACCGGCACGGACGGCAGCAAGTACTATTTTAAATACTACGTGAACAAAGACACCCAGAAGCTGTTCATACTGGAACCAAGGACCGACCTTAACTTTACTGTTTCTACCCCCATTTCTGTTGATGCAAACGGAGCTCCTACGTCTGGATCCCCAACGTCTATTTCCTGGAAAATTGTTGACGGAAAGACGATTCCCATACCGCCCGCTACCAATAAAGATGGGCAGCATATCTACGTGATAACCCAGGATAACAAAGGCAAGATCACCGTGTACTTCAGGATAGGTGTAAACGACGTTGCGAATAACACGAAAAACCCGAATAATACCCCGAAAGGCATCATACCATCAGACCAGTTCGAGGGCATCAAAGATTACGCGGGCAAGGGCCTTCCCGAAGGCCAGAACACCCTTTACGTGTGGGCATGGGACCTTAGCGGAAAACCGGGCGCGGCCTGGGTCAACTTCATCAAAGACATAGAGCCGCCAAAGATCACCTTTAGCAATTTAACCCATAAAACCGGAAAAAACAGTAATTACGACTCAACTAACGACAGCAAGGTTGACAAGGCAACCTGGTGGAGTACGACTCCGGCGAACATAACAGCCAAACAAACCTTGCTGCTTGTCGATGACGGCAGCAATGCCTCGCCCAAGCGCCCGCTCCCCCTGACCACTATTTACTACGACACCGGCATACCGGAACTGAGGGGAACTATTACCGACCTTGTTTCCAATATTAAGCTCACAACCACCACCAATCCCAATGTCGGTACCGGCGATATTAATAGTGACGCCATTCCCAACGCTGATCCCAGTCTTGCCAAGCCAGCCAGCGCCTTCAAGTACTGGATTGACGGCGAGACCACGCCGCGTTACCATGCCGTCATAGACGGAAAAGACACCAAGAGCGTCCGCTGGACAATCAACCTGACCGACAACCTCGTATCAGGGGACGGAAAAGCCGGAACAACAGGCGGAAAACCGCTTTACGACGGCGTACACACCATAGTGCTGACGGCCGCCGATGTGTCTGGCGAGGAAATCCCTGAGGCCCAGCGTTATATGATCGCTTTCAGGATTGACTCGAAACCCCCGCGGTCGGCGGTATCGGTTACCGGAGTCTCCTCGGACGTTGTGTTCGGCAATACCGCTTACCAGACTGATCCGATGTTTACCCTTAACGTGACCGGTGACGACGCCAATCTGGAAAGGGTGGAACTGCAGATTGTGAATACAACAACAACACCAACCCTGCCGACCAAAGTTACTTTTACCGCCAGGGACAGTGATACATGGACATACTATCCAAAAGGCGTCCCACTTCCGACTACGATTACGCTTCCTGATTCGCTTACACGCCCGGATTCGCCTTTGACCGAGGACTATGTTTTGTTCCAGGGAAAACACCCCGTATCCAGGACGCTGTTCACCAATGACGGCAAATACGAAGTAAAAGTTGTCGCCTATGACACACGTGATAACAAGTCCGAAGAGTATGTATTCCGGTTCACCTATGACAAAACCGCGCCGGTAATCGAATTCACCAGCCCGGCCAATGAAAATCAGAACGGCACCGGGACTCCTGTTCTTACACCGACAGACTTCATCGATTCGTCTTCACTGGCGGCCCAGAACAAGATCAGCCGCCTTACCAGCGACAACCTTAGAATCCAGGGTACTGTCAAGGATACTTTCAGCCCCATCCTCAAAGTGGAAAGCCGGGTTGAAAGATGGGACTGGGCAACGGGCGCATGGGTTCTGGTACCGGAACAGGGACAAATAGACGGTTGGAAGTCCCTGGGGGATTATTCGAATAACACGCAGACCCAGGTTGCCTGGACCAAGAACCTGCTGGGCCAGAATAACACCGACAGTAATCCCAGCGTTGATCTTGATATCAGAAAGATAGATACAAATAACCCGTCAGGCGAGGGCCTGTACCGCATACGGATACGGGCGAAAGACGCGTCTAAAATAGCTCGTCCATTTGTCGGCGGCGGAAACGACGGATGGGAATCCCCGACCGGCGAAGGCAACCCCATAACTTCCGGCTATGTGTACTTCTACTATGACCGCACCAATCCCACGCTGGAAATTACCGGTATAAACGGCTCGACCACCGCGATGCAGACTTACTATTCAAAGCCGCCAAGCGGGGGATTCAGGTTTAATGGAACGGTGACGGATAATAACCGCTTCGCCAAAGTGGAAGTGGAGTTCAAGACCGCCGCCGGCATATCGTATCCCATGACCGTTACCAGGTCAAACCCTGACGGCGGGGCAACGATAACCAGCCTTAATCAGGGGCCGGCAACGCAAAAATGGACTGCCGTCTTTACCAACGCCAGCCTTAACTTGCCGGACGGCAAGTACACGGTCACCGTGACCGTAGCCGACATGGCCGGAAGGACCGCTTCGGAGACCAAGTCCTTTATCCTGGACGGCACCTCGCCGACCATGAAATTTACCCTGCCGGCTAAGGTTCCGAACAAGGGTTACGGCGACGACAGCGAAAATAAAAAACCCACTACCGGGGCCACAACCGACGGCTTTGCTTCCGTAATGGTAAACGGCGGCGAGAACGCCGTTATTACCGGCGTGACCGATGACAAGCCCGGCGTCGGCGGCGAGACCGGCAGCCAGAGCGGCGTTGACCAGATGTGGTTCCACCTGGGCTTCATTGACGGCGACACCTATAACACAGCCAACCCATTCCCGACAAAACAGGCCATAAAGGATTGGGAAGACAAAATAATCAGACTATACGCGAGAAATGTGCATGTGGTGGTTGATACTAATGGGGTATTGACTGAGGAAGATCCTAACTCCGCATGGGACGGCATCGCGGATTTGACTGTCAAGCAGCGAAACTTTTATATGGATAAGGTGTCCGATTACAGGGCGCCCGGCGAAAATGCTGCCGCAGGCAACGCCTGGTTCAAGCTGGGCAGCGTTAATAAAGAAATTCCCACGGGCTTCGTGATCAATAACCCCAACATCTATGACTGGCGCTTTGAGATTCCCAACAACTATCCTGTTCCCGCCTCCGGCGATGCTACCAACGGCGAGAAAGACCTGGAGGCAATGAACATAACTCCGGTTACTATAGGCAGTACCCATTACTACCCAATCGGGGGGCTTAAGCTCTACGGCAGTAGAGAGATCAAGATTAAGAACAGAACGTATTACTTAAATCCCACGAGTGCCCAGCCAAACCGCCGAATGGTAATGGCAGTGCCGGGACAGGCCGGCGGCGTTTACCGTCTGCCCCTGTGGGTGCGCGTTACCGATATAGCGGGCAATGTCGATTACTACTGCCATGACATCTGGATAGACACCAACGGCGACATACCCACAACCAGCATTGAAAGCCCGCCCAACAGTTCGAAGAGCAGCGCGAGGGGCGGAACCATAAGCGTGGACGGCGTGGCGCGCAGCAATACCTCGGTGTATGACGTAATATTCCGCGTCTTTGCGGATAACCAATCAACTACCGACCTGGATGGAACTTCCAAGACAATTGGAACTAACCCAATCGACTTACCCGACGCGGAGCAGAGGGAGAATCTTGTCAAAGTTCTCAATTATGAAACTGTCACAGACACCGGAGTCCTCAACAGAATTCCCGCTGATTATAAAAAGACCGACTGGCAGAGGGCAAACCTGACGCTGACAGGCGGATCGGGCGAGCCTATTATCCCCTGGAGCATTATGCTTAACTCCGAGGATCAGATTAAAAACCTTATAGGGACCAGGGGCTTTAACTCCGACAATCCAAACAGCCCCACCGCCACCAAGGACATGATCCGCGTCTGGATGGAAGTGTTTGTGTTCAACGGCGAAGGCTCGCCGATCCGCAGCAGCATCTACGCTGACGATACTCTGAATACCGGCAACGGCGAGCTCTACGGCAAGGCAAACCCGGAAGGTCCTTTGTATCAACCCGGTCCCAAGCCTTATGTAAGATCCTTCTATATTAAGACCGGCGCCGCGCAGATTACCCATCCCAATGTCGCCACCTGGGCAAACAACGCCTTCACCTGGAATCCGGAAACACCGGGATCTTTCGGCGAGGCATATTACGGTTACAAGGGCGCCGGCACGGAAACCCGCAGCAAACAGTTCGCGGTCAAGGCTATCCTTGATCCGAATCCCTCCAACACTTCCAGTTCCGGCCTTGGGGAAGTCGCTTACAGGATACGGCTGGACGGCGGCGCGTATACTACATGGACTACGGCCTGGTCAGGGAAGCCGAACGCGCAAACAGGAGCGCTTGAACCAGTCCTTCCCGCGAACTCAGGCGGCGTAAGAATCACGCGCCGTACCGATACGGTCACTCCGGCGCACGGATACAGGTACGATTTTGTATATGCTATTGACTCCACAACCCCGACAAGTTCCGCAGACTGGGCCGTGATAAACTCAGGCGCCTGGATGAATACCGGCGGCACTATCACCGTGCAGATACGCATAAAGGACAACCTGAGTCCGCCGAACGAGGCGGTACAGACCATACAGGTCAGCGTTGACAACTTCACGCCCCTGGCGGACAAAGATTACAGAAGCAACTCCAAGGTTGCCGGCACCAATGTCAATTTCATAGGCAGGGTGTATGACTACGCCAATCCAATTTCGCCAATACCAACATCGCCAACAGCAGATTACCCGAGCACTACGGTATCTGACTCGATGAATTCGGAATATACGCCGAGGAAGCTCGCCAGGGTCTCGGTCTGGTTCACCAAAGTAGTGAACGGGACAACGCGGTATGTAAACATGAACGGCGTTAACGGAAAGCCGGCGCCGGTGGCGGGTCTTCCGACAACCCCCCCAAATTCGCGTTCAATCAGCGTAGCGCCGGTTAACAGCCGTACAGCCAAGATAGTGGGCGGCGGAGTCAACGACGCGGTAACGAACATCACCGTAACCGACAGGGGCGGCGCCGTGGCCAGCATGAATTATCCGGGTCTGGGTACCCAACAAGCCTGGACTGCGGACTATGTCAGGGATATTACCCCGGCAACCGGCCAGCCCGTTAACAAGATGCTATGGAGCCAGGTCAACTCGTCGAACTATGACGTGCGCTGGTCATTAACCCTTGACTCCACCCTGCTGCCGGACGGCGAAATGACGCTTCACTACATTGTCGTGGACGAGGCGGGCAACGCCAGCTATTACACGCAGACAGGCATATCGGTGCGGAACAATTACCCGGAGATTAACAAGGTAACCCTGTACACGGACAACAACGGTCAGGGCGCGCAGTATACCATGGTCGCGGAACAGGAGTACTCCCTGAACGATTACCGCAGCAAGATGTTCGCCAACTACACCGATCCGTCGGAAAAAGCCAAGCAGTTCACAACCGGCTACCTTAACTCGGGCTTTATCTCCAAGAACAAGTATATAGGGTTCAAGGTGGAAACCGACAACGGCAACCGGCCCCTGAAATTCCGGCTGCAGCACGTTACGCGGGAAAAGATAGAACTTGACAGTACAAACCTGGGTCAGATGGTGACGGACAGGACAAATACATCAAAGATCAGCCTGTACACCATTGCCTGGAACGGTAATTACACGCCGCAGAAGTGGAAAGCGCTCGGCGTGCCGATAGACAACCCGACGCTTGGCACCCACTTTGTATTTAACCCTGTAAATCTCGCGGATCCTACAAAGGCCTTTGTTGTGGCTGACGCCGTCGGCACCGCCGAGGTCTGGAGATATACCGCGGTTGTTACCAGAGACGACATTACTAACTTCACAGGCGCGGGCCAGGCGGCTAACTCGACCGACACGGTCGTGTACGGGCCGACCGATGACTTTAGATTCTTCGGGGACACCCACTTTAACAACGATGCGAAAAACACCCCCAATATGACCGGCAGAATCAATGAATTTGACGGCAGCCACCCGACCCTTGGCGATACAAAAGATGATGACCCCACTAAAACAGCCTTCTTCCTGATCAGGGTGTGGGATTCGATAAGCGCCACCGGCGGCGCCGACGACATGTTGTACGACGCGTTAGTTGTCGGCATGAACGTGTACCTTACCGATAAAAATCCGCCTGTCGCCCGGCTCTACGATCTGAACCCCTACACCGAGGCAAAGGTAACAGAGGGCAATCCAACAACGACCATACGTGAAGCCGCCAACCCCACGGCTATAGGAAGCAACATAGTCCGCGGCGGCCTGTATAACGCCGGCACCTCGCGCGCAATGGTAAGGTCGGGCTTCATTGATCCGCGCGGCGGATCCACAGCCTTAACTCCAAAGAACGGCGTGTACTTCAGGGATAAAGTAAAAGAATCAGACCCGGCAGCGTGGCAGTTGATCAACGGACTGTCCCTGCCCGATTACCCGCTAAAGGTAGCCACCGACGGCAGTCCGGCCGGTACTATTCCCGGCGCTGCCAGGGATCAGGTCAGCGGCAAGATCATCCTGCGCGGCCACGCCTGGGACGATCAGCTGGTTGACGAGATACGGATTAGCATAAACAACGCGACTCCATTCGCCATCCTCAAATTGAACGCGTCCGGTAAAATGGTGACTCAGCCAGGTTATACGGACACGGCCTTTGTCATTGAAGACCTCCACTGGAAGACAGGCCATTCGGTTGAGTGGGCTTATATCTGGGACACCGAGAAAGTTCCCGCCTCATTGAACGGCGGTCCCTCCACGACCCCTGTAACGGTACAGGTGACGGTAACAGACAGGAACGGCGGTAATTCAAGCGAAACCTATACCATGACCCAAGAAACCGCCGATGCCGCGGCCAGCAAAAAATACCACAACCAGATCAGCGTTGACGTAGTGCCCTACATCACCGGCTTTGAACGGAAGACCCCCGATTTTACAACCAAGCGTTCATTGCAGGGCTGGTACAGCTTCTACCGCGGCGAACAAGACGTTAAAGTGAACGGGTATAACTTTGGAGACACTGCGGGTTCTGTAACCCTGGGCGGTACACCCATGACAAACGTAAGAAACGGCACGCCGGCAAGCCAGCAGCGCGTTTTCAACATACCTACCGGAGCGTCATCAGGCGCAATAATGGTGACTACTTCCGTGGCGGCCTACAATAATTACACCCTCACTGCCGGCGGCATAACGGGCAAGTCCTGGAACAGGGAATTCAACGCTTATACCCCGGGATCAGATCTGTGGATTAACAAGCCCTACGCCCATATCTGGCGGACCGAACAAGAAGAAGGCTCCAGTACAACGCCGACGGCGGGAACGATTTTTGCCTCGGGCCAAACGAGCGCCGGACTTGACAGCCCGGGCATGTCCCTGCAGTACACCGAATCCACCAACGGCGGGGGCGTTGGCAGGCTCCACGGCGTGTGGACAACATACGGTCGTGAATCTTTCTTCTACGCGCAAAACAGCGCCGACAAACCGTCATTCTATAATAACGCGATTACCAATCCCACTATTGGTAACGCCACAAGCGGCGAAGGCGCTGATTCTCCTGCTCCTACCGGTATTCCTTATAAACGCCCCGGTTCCGTGTTGCTGGTAAAGTCGGGCGAGCCTTATTCTGCCGGCGATATCGACTACTATAACAACAACACCAATGGTGACTACCGCAATAACATAAGCGCGGTAGCGGCATATCAGCGTGACGGAGGCCCCTGGCTCATATTAAAGCCGAGGCTAAGCGCGATTGTTTTCAACAATAATAACAGCACAGACGGCGGCGGCACCGACGGCGCCTACAGCATCACGAGAGAGCAGAATCCTGTATCCACCAACCGCTGGAGAAACACGCGGATTAAAAAAGTAGCGGTATCCACAAGCGACGCTCATCCGGGCAAGGTTTTTGTAACCGCTTATGACTTAACCTATAAACGCCTGCTCTTCAAAACGGTGAATGATACCGTTCAGCCCAGTCAGGGCACCCGGGATAATAACGGCGGCACGGAATATTATATTGACGGCGGCACCAGCACTACGGGAGTCGGAGGGATTGGCGCCGCGACGATGGCGGGTAACTGGGTCGCTCTGGACTATACTTCCGGCGGCAATCCGGTTGTCGCCTACTTTGACGAACAGCATCAGACCCTGCGGATTGCCTATGGCGGCACCACTACCCCCGCGGCGGGCGACTGGACGCGGCGTTATGTGCTGCAGGAAACCAACCCCCTGTACCTGGGTTCAGGCTCCTATGTCAGCATGGCGATTGACCGCGCCCCCGGCGCTAACCAGAACCGGGTTCATCTGGCTTTCTACAACAGCAACCAGAAAGCGGTTGTTTACGCGACCGGCACTATAAACGCCGCAGGCTTTACCCTCACCAGCGCCAGCGTCATTGACCGGGTGGTTGAGGGCGGCCAATGGACGGATATATCGGTAGACAACACCGGCAATCCCTGGATTGTGTACGCGGACTCCGCCCGTTTAGGCAACCGCGACGGTGCGCGCATAGCGTACAAGGGCGATTTTACCAGGGAATTGAAAGACCCGATTAGCGGTACCATGATTACCGGCTGGGAAGCTCTGACCATGCCGGCGAATTACAAGGTAAACGACGACCGTCTGAACATAGCGGCCTGGCCGCCCAGCGGTATTGGTTCCGGCGCTGCCGCTACCTGCCCCATCGGCGGCTGGAACGCCGCGGTCGGCTACGCCAGCGACCTGTACCGCATCGGCTACTTCTTCAAGCCGACGGTACCGACAGGGTTCTAGGCGAATGAGTAATGAGCAATGAGCAATGAGTAATGTTTTGGTATGTAAGTTTAGCTTGATTTTTTCAAGCTTTGCTTACATACCAAAAATCTCCTTTTTAGGATTGTTCTGGGATTAATTTAGGTATAACTAGCCAGAAATACCTGGAAACAGGGCTTCAAAAACAAGTTAATAAAACCAATGGTTTTGTAATAATCTTCTCTTGGTATATTGATTGTTGACTCATATTGTGAAATAATCACATTAATAGGTTTGTATGGTCAATTTCCTATATAGAAAACATCTCTTTATATTCTCATTGCCTAGCTTTAATAAAACACTATCTATAAT
>Ga0268262_10001556_pt1 | contig 28154 bp, 25 predicted proteins | sample TergutNc150P3_FD_190354 | JGI IMG/M metagenome (GOLD analysis project Ga0268262, IMG submission 190354) | Nasutitermes corniger P3 segment gut microbial community from laboratory colony in Florida, USA - Nc150 P3 (SPAdes) (version 2) | ecosystem: Host-associated > Arthropoda: Insects >... | reverse complement strand
CATCAATGGAAGGTAGAATAAAAAAAATAAAAGAAAATACTCAAGGTGAAGTTATTATAGATGATAAGAAATACCCATTAAATAACTATAAATACATTTTTATTGATGAAAAAATTAATGTACAAGATAAATTAATTGAGGATGCAAATTTTGATAATGTAATAGATTTATACTTTGAAGAAAAAAAGGTACCTGTAAGCAATTCTTATCCAGAAGTTGTTTTTTGGTCGTACAATGATTTTCAAAATATACCGCAACGAATAAATATTACTTCATTTATAAATAATCCCAATTCCTGCATATCATTGAAGAATATGTTCAATTTATCAGATATATATGAAATAAAAGACGAAATACTAAATTCAAAAAATAGGAAAAATGGTCTAGTGAATTTATTGAGGCGGGTGGCGAATATGACAACAGAATATATTCATTCAGTTTGGCCAGAACAAAAATTAATAAAAATAAATTTGAATGAAAATGGAGAAAATATTGAATTTGCAATTGAGGATGAAAAAAATATTTATGAATTTTCAAGACGCAGTGATGGATTTAAAAGATTTATGTCTTTTTTACTCTCAATTGGAGCGCAAAATAAAACTTCTAATATTCAAGATATTATTCTATTAATAGATGAACCTGATATTGGATTACATCCATCCAGTAGCAGACAATTAATGAATGAATTAATAAATATATCAAAGAATAATTTTGTATATTATTCTACTCATTCTATTTTTATGATAAATAAGGAAAATATAAATTCACATTATATAGTTAAGAAAGAAAATGAAATTACAAAAATAGAAGAAATTAAATCTACTGACATTATGGATGTAGAAATACTTTATAATGCTCTTGGATATTCCGCTTTTGAAGTATTGAAAAAAAATAATATCATATTTGAAGGATGGCGAGATAAATATTTATTTGAATTGGGACTAAAATTTTTAAATGAAAACGAACAAATTATGAAAATATCACAAGAAATAGGTTTTTGTCATTCACAAGGTGTAAAAGATATACATAGAGTTACAGAAATTTTGGATTTAGCAAAGAGAAACTATATTATTATAAGCGATGCAGATAAACCTGCAAAAGAAGCTCGTGAAAAAAGTCATGAAAAAGATAGGTGGTTAACATATAATAATTTTGATAAGAATATTATAACATGCGAAGATTTCTTATCAATCGAATATAATAACACTTGTTTTCTGGAAGCCTGTAAGCAAAATGCTCTTCCGATAGAATTTGAAGAAATAATCCAGAAACCTCATCTCATTGCCAAATATACTGGTGAACTCAATAAGAATAAAATAAAAAAAGAAATGCATAATAAAATATTAAATGATTATAAAGAATTATTATATAAAAATATTACAGATGACATTATAGAAGAGTCATACTTTAAATTTATTGAAAAACTTATATTGAACATTGATGGATTTACTACCAATCCACCAATGATACCTGAAGACATTAATAATGCTCCTCCTAACCTCATGCTTGTTACTAACCAGGTTAAGTGAAAAAACCCATGACTTATCACACACATAACACTTCTTGAGGGCTTTATTTGAAAGCAACCTTCATTCGTAAGGCTTCGTATTACAAAACGGAAGCGTACCGCAAACGTATGAAGCCTGAACTAACCGTAAATGTTTTTTCTATAAAATTATAGCGGTATAAGTACATTATTTCTTTTCAATATGGTATACTAAATCTTCTGTTAAAATATCCCCATTCAGAATTATCAAGGTCGCCATTGAGTATCGCAAAACCAAACATATCTTCTTTCCGGTCATATTCGCAGATAAAAATATCGGTAGTGCCATAAAAATAATGAAAAATCGCCGGATGTTCTTTCAGGTTGTCAGTTTCCTTGATTTTTGGACATTCCTCCAGTCGGGTTTTCAGCCTTTTTATACAATCTGAATATTCCCTTACATTTTCTATGGTGGCTTTAAGCTGCATCACTGGAATAAGGACTGCTACTTCTGGTGGAATTGTAGTAAATTCTTCCATATTTTTTCCTCCGTTCTTTTACTGCCCCAGTATGGCGCGTATATCCAAAACGTCGCTTAGATATTGATTTGGGCGTAATATAATATGCTTCCCGCATGATGTTATTGAGTATATTCTTGAAAAATAGGAGTTTTTAATAATTTTGGGAATTTTTGGGACAAAACCGCATCGCCAATCAGCCTGTCGGTCGCTTTTAACTCATGTTTACTCCATCTAACAGACAATTGTCATGCATGGTACTTGTTTTTGTGCTGCAATATTAGCTACAATGTATTGACAAATGGCAGGAAATTGACTATTTTCATATTAGGAGGTTTAGATGCCTACTATTCAGGTAAGAATTGATGACCAGACAAAAAATGACTCTACCATGCTTTTTGATAAGCTTGGTATATCCATGTCAGAAGCGATAAACCTATTCCTCAGACAAGCTGTCATGCGGGACGGAATACCATTTGCGCTAACCGTGCCTGAAAACCACAAAGCCACTATTGAAACAGCGGAAAATGAAGCCATTGTTGACGCAATGAGGCGGTACAAATCCGTAAATGGAAAAAATGATTTTGATATTGCCAAGACCGAACCGTTCTTCCGGGCAATAGAAAATCTTGGTACTGTCAATGAAAATATGCGGATAACTTTTCAGGAAAAAGCAGTGAAAGTCAGGCTAAATCAGAAAGGCAAAGATTACGTTCTTGATTATAATTTTGATGAACCGGACAATGTTTTTATTTTAACCAGAAAAGATGGTAAGCTTTTTGTCAAAGACTGTAATCTGGTCAGTATCTCCGAAACATTGGGAAGTTTTTAGTGGCGCATTACCCGGAAATCCTTCTTCCTCGTCAAACTTACCCGATTTTAAAAAATGATGAAGTCAAAGATAACGCATTAGTGCGTGAAACATCGGTAGATGTGTATCATTTTCTTACAAAACCGGGGTATGAGCCGGACGATATTATACCTTTAATAGTTGCTCCTCAACCGTCATTACGTGAAGTTTTCGAGCTTTCAACTTTTTTGTACGGTTATTATGAAGATCAACATGTCGGTATCCGGGTAAACGATGCCGCGTTGTTTGCCGATTGGAACAAGGAGTTGCCGGAATTGACAGCTGATGATATACAGTTTCTTCAGGAAACAGCCTTCCCGCTTTATCTCGCAGCAATAAAATTGGACCGACAAGTAATTGATTTTAATGGGGAAACGCATATCCTTTCATTCTCTCATAAACCAACAAGAGTCAATTATTGGCACTTTGAATTATGGATTAAGGACAGTAGTGGAAATCGTATACCACGAGACAAAAGTAACGCTCATACAAAATATCTTGCAAAATCAATTCTGGAATATATTATTGCAGATGCTGTTTTATTAAAGGCCTCAGTAAATGCTTTTAAGCGTTCCGACTTTGAGTAAAAAAAACATAGGTTCTTTTGGACGAACCACTGTATACGCAGGGGTAAAATTAGAATCTATCCGAATAGCCTGATCATAATCCGTAATTGCCTTGTCATAGTTTTGGAAAAGATAGCGCATGTGTATGGGAGAGAATTGAATATCGCGTTATAGCGTCGCAAACCATGTCTGAGAGCAAGGATAAAATTGAGCCTAAAATACAGGTTTTTCAGCCAATATACGCAAAATCTGTTGGCTAAAACCATATACCGTCAATTGACTGCAAAACAAATGCAAAACATTCAGCATCAGATGGCTTCTTGGGGCTTGCTAGGACACCATATTGCTTCATAGGCCTCTTGCAATTTTTTCAAACTCATGTTATAAATATTCATAGCACAGCATAATAGTGCATGCTAGGACATCATGTGATTTCATTGGGGTTTCTGGTGCGGCTGTAAAACTGTCGGTGGCCTAGGGCTTGAAGTTTCCGGCGTTCCGATGGTTTTAAGCCATTGGAACATCTTGCGGGTAATAAACTGCAAAGCGAAAATGACTGTTGTTCCTCAGTACCCTGTCGATCCTTATCAGATAAGCCAAAATTCTTAAACTCGTATTTTTTCATTTTCTTACCTCAACAGGAAATACAGTTGTATTCTCCGCATTTTCTGTGATTCCCCTTTGCTTTTTGTGTGAACATTCACCAGATGTGGGCGAATCCTCTATTTCGGAAGATTCTTCAACCCACATATAACGTGTTATATGTCCATCATGTTTTAAAATTTTAAGAGTAATTGAACCGAATGTGACCATTTCTTCATTTTGTTTTAACTTTGATATTATCGAGGTCGGTATCATACTGGGACACTACCTTCTATTACTTTTGATTCTACCTTTACTTGGCGCAAGTACTCTGATATATCTTCATCAGAAAACATATACCTACAGCCAATTTTATGAAATGGAATTTCGCGGGCAACGATAAGTCTTCTTATTGTAATTTCAGAGCAGTTAAGAAGCGGTGCAATTTCTTTCACTGATTTAAGCCTGCTAATCATTTTTTTCTCCTTTTTTATTATGAGACTTTAATAAATATTATATTCAAGCGAATTTTTAAAATATTTAAGAAAAAAAATTAAAAATATTCAATTTTAGGTTAAAAACCTTTTTTTGTTCTATGTATAGCGAGAATTTAAATTCCGATTTGTTTTAAATCTATAAAGAAAACAGGCATTTTATTCTTTTCATACTCATAGTTAATGTAGAAACCAATTAATAGTTAGGTATTTACATTCTTAACCCATCTGGTGTACATGTGGGATAATTCCAATTCTTTTATTATCAATATAGTCTATCGCCCTCAATGGGATTAAACCGCTTTGGACTATTTTGCATTTCTTCTATCTTTATACATCATTATAGCAAGCCCGTCAAGTCTTTTTTATTCAACTTTTATCTTTTCTATACTTCTAATTACTCATGTTTTTTCTACATTTTTTGGAGGGGAGAATATGTGTTTATTGACTGAATACTTCTTGTGGCATTATAAAGCGATATTCAATTCTCTCCCATACACATACGCTATTTTTTCCAGTTGACTTTACAGGGTACTAGAAAAAAGCGGTGCACCTGTGCGTATGCTTTTGAGAGAAACGGATAAATTTTTATTCCTTGGATATATTGGGGGATAATATACTCTTCATTGCGAAATTGCCGCTAATAGTCCCGCCGTTTTGCTCGAATCTTCCGCCTTTTTCTATTGCTACACCACCGCCGAAATCTGATACCGTGTTTTTAGTAATGGAACCGCCCGATATAACAAAAAGCCCTGCTTCACCAATATACACGCCGCCTCCTGCAGGTGCCCTGTTGCCAGTAATGGTTCCGTCTGACATGGTAAAACGTCCCTCAAAAATATACACGCCGCCGCCGCCTGTACGAGAATTTCTGTTATTCCGTATTGAGCCGTTCTGCAAGAAAAGCTCTCCGCCTACCAGAACGCCCCCGCCATTATTAGAAACCTCGCCACCGTCTATAATACAGGTCCCGCCAGCAGCCACAAATATACCATAATTTGCGTTATTCCGTAATACCACGCCCGGTCCCAGTGTTACCTGCGCGTTATTATTAATATATACCCCAAATCCGCTTTCATCACCTTCAGCGCCTGAGATTTCAATGTTCTCAAAACGGAATTTACTGTCACCTATCATCACCGGGATAGTACCTGATTTTTTTGCCGATAAAACAGCCCGTTCTTTTCCGGACGCACCGGGTTTACCTGTAATTACAATTTCCTCCAAAGCCGCGCCTCTTTTATCCACGCCAACTTTATCATTTAAGAAAAATAACGCTCCTATTTTTTTGTCAATGCCGTTGGAATTTTGATCCAGTGTGCCCAAAATAATAATTTTTGTTATTCCTTTGGTCGCTACATGCATTAACGCCGTATTAAAATCAACCGGTTCCGCCTCGCTCAAGCCAGAGTTACCACTACTCCCTTTTGAACTCACATAAACAGTTTCCTGCGCCAATACCGCGAAACTCACGACAACTGCAAACGCCAAAATCAACATCATTCTTTTCATTTCGTTTACCCACCCTTTTTTCAAGTCAATATTTATTTATATTATATCATATATAAATACAATAATCAAGTAAAAAAACATTATATCCACTTACAGAATAGAGACTGTTCTATATGATATTATAACATACTAATCTATGGTTCTATTATAAAATAAATGAAACAGAAAAAACGGCAGGGAAAGGCTATAAAAAGCCCGTTAAGTGGCAATATTCGCCTTTTTAGAGAGACTTTAGGCTATTCTCAAGAACAACTGGACTAGTCTCGTATTTTTCAATAACTCGTTTTACTCCACGTTATCTTTTAAAGACAGATTAACGGCCCGTACCGTCCGATTGACCGACGCTTGCATGTCTTTCAGCATTTTCTTGACCAGCCGGTTAATATCCCGTGAAACAGTATGTTCGGGTTTCATCAGGTCATAGGCGTTGACCTTTAACCCTATAGCGATTCCCGCCAAAGTCACCTCACTGGGCCATTTTTCCCCCCGTTCAATAGCCCCTAAAAAAGGCGGGGAAATCCCGGCTTTTTCAGCCAATTCTTCCTGTGAAAAGCCTGCTGCCTCCCGGTACAGCCGTATGTTGCTGCCTAAAAGGCATTTTATGGCTTCTCCCTGCCTCCGTATCAGCTTCATAACCCTATAGTAAAACCGTCCCATACGATTATCTAATATCTTGAGGAACAGTGGCTGTTCTATAAGTAGATATATATTTTATAGTGAAAATAACCAAAAAAGAGTGTTTTTTCCATGTTTTTGCTATGTTATTGGTTGTATTTACTCAAATTTTCGAAAATTTCTTCTTTTTCGATTTCTTTTTTATTGAAATTTTTACTAAGGTGCGATATGTTGTTTATAATAACGTATTAAAGATGTTTGCAAAGAACGGCAGTAAAGAGGCATATACAACGTTCTTTATTAAATAACCATGTCCGTATGGGAAGGTTAATCAGCCGTGAGCGGTCTCATGGCATCAATTAGAGGAGAATATAGTAACCGTGGCTTTTATTGATCTTGTTGAATGGAATGATGCGGCAAATGATGTTTTTGCATGGAAATATGGTCAAAACAATAACAATAACCTCAGTACTTTTACCCAGTTAATTGTCAGAGAATCACAGGAAGCTGTGTTGTTTTCAAAAGGGCAAATTCTGGGCAAATTCGGACCGGGCAAACATACCCTTAATACGGAAAATCTCCCATTGCTGAGAAGCCTTTTCGGCATACCGTTTGGCGGGAAAAATCCCTTTACCGCCGAAATATGGTTTGTAAACAAGACCGTCCCTCTTACCATTGACTGGCGGACAGATACTATGCGTTTTCGGGACCCTGAATACGGGGAAATGGTTCCACTGGCTGCGGCGGGCAGATATGGCCTCAAAGTCGATAATGCTGAACGTTTTTTGGTGCAATTGGTGGGAACTTTAACCGAATTTAAGGCAAAGGATTTAACTAATCATTTTCTGGGGCCGCTTATTACCAAAACAAAAAGCAGTATTGTTGCTTTCATGCAGACTAACCAGGTAGGCATTACCACTATCTCTGCCCGTCTGGATGATCTATCCAATTTTATAAAAGACCCCCTTAAAGAATTTTGGGAAACCTACGGGATGATTCTTACCGGTTTTTATATAACATCTGTCGATCTTGATACTTCAACGGAAGATGGCAAGAAGATTTCCGCCGCGTTAAGTGACCGTTCGGCGCAGAATATTGCCGGGTATACCTGGCAGCAAAAACAGGGATTCGGCGTTGCGAATACTGCTCTTTCCGGCGGCGGCGATATGGGAATTCTGGGCGCGGCGGCCATGACCGGAATGTTAGGTGGAGGAGGAGGCGTGGGTCAGGCTATGATGCAGCCGCCGCCAGGCCCCACAGGCGTTTACCCCGGCGGCGGATTTCCTGCAGCCGGACGAAAAGAAGTGTTTTGTTCAAAATGTGCCAAAAAGTATCCTGCTACTTCGAATTTCTGCCCGTTCTGCGGTAACAAATACAATCCTTGTCCTCGTTGCGGCAGTGACAATCTTGAGGGAAGTAAGCGTTGTGTTTCCTGTGGAACCGCCCTTGATTTGATGCAGGCAGGCGGCGGTTTTGACAATGTTTGTCCCCGTTGCGGTAAGCCGTTTACGGTTGGTGTAAAATTCTGTCCCGGTTGCGGGAATAAGCTGTCATAACAGCCATCGGTAACAAAAGGAGGAGGCATGACGAAAAAACAATCATTATTTTTCCGATTTTTGCTTTTCCTTGCTGGAGCCGGTATCATCCTTATTGCTTTCTTCCTGAGTACAGGAGATCGGGAATTCAATCAGATAGATACATTTTTCTGGGCATCAATAAGTTTGATGTACCTAATCTTTTTCCTTCCCTTTTTCTTTTCCGCGATTAACATAGGCAATTTTTCCGGGAAAATTCCCGTTTTGTCCTTGTTATGGCTAGGTATTATTCTTTACATAGCGGCATCAGTAGTAATTATCATACTGCTCATAAAAGCTTATGTTATTTCCCTGAACACTGCAATTATAATTCAGGCGGTATTACTGTTTTTGTTCTTTGTGGATGTTTACGGCGCGTATTTTGCCGGCTCTCATGTCCGCGCTGTAGCGACGGAAGAAGCAGGTAAACAACAATTCCTTGCACGGATAAAATCAAAAGCACGGGATTTGCAGCTTTCGGTAGACAGGCTTCCGGTTGAATATGAAAAAGCGCAAAAAATCCTGAAACAGGCGCTGGACGACATTAAATATATCTATCCGGTCAACGGCGGCGTAGGCAGTGATCTTGAATTAAAAATTATCCAATTGCTTGATACTCTTGCGGAACTTGCAGATGGCATTTCTTCCGGGGCGCATCCATCTGCACTGGAATCGGAAGCTGAGAATTTGCAAATGCTGGTGAATAAAAGGAAATTGTTAAGAAACTAACTGTTAAGAAACTAAAGGAGGCATATTGTGCAGGGGAAAATATTTGCGGAATCCATGAATCTCTACCAGGATCAGGCCCGTATTCTTTTCAATTATTACCGGAAAGCTGCGGAAAAAATCGTTAAAGAAGAGACTGAACTAGAGAAATCAATCCGTCTTGCCGAAGCAGAAATTGATCTGGCAAGAAAAAATAAAATAAAAGGCATTATCATTACATCTGTTTTTCCGGCTGTCGGAATTGGCCTGGCAATGATTATGATTTTTTTACTTTTTTTGAATTTACTGATAGCGGTTATTTCAGGCGGTGTACTTACATTGGGCGCAATATGGGGTATTGTTGTTATTGTAAAATCTGTTAAGTCAAAAGAAGAAAATGAAACAAAAATAATCGGATTTCGCGAAGCCCACCGGGATATTCGCCGAAATTACAGCGTCAGAAAAATGGGTGTTGTCTATATTCCCGTGGCGACCAAAGTGCCTTTTGAAGGAAAAAGCTTTATTGTTGATCATACGGGGCAGGTTAGCGATAGTGATTTCAAGATGTCTGTTGTTCACAAGCCGGAAGAACTGCTGCAAAGCCTTACCACCCTGGAAGACGCTATTAAAGAAGTTCCCCTTGTAGAAAAAACATCGGAACCGGAAGAAATTGATACTTCTGATTATTCAACCTCAATACAGCATATTAACCTGTATGACTATATGGGAACCATTGACCGGCAAGTTCGTAATGTCCGCTATTTGCTCAATGACAACGATACCATCGCTCTTTCACTGCCGGTAGTTATGCCGGAAAGCAAGACGGCGGAATTTATAAAAGAATTTACCGCAAGTGATACCGGTGATAAGCCTGTTGTCTCTGTTTTTAACGTTGATAGTTTTAAGGAAAAGTTAGATTCTTTCTACTCTCTTAATGACATGAGAAAGTCATTTGAAAAAAGTACCAACGAAAATCAAGTTGTATATTTTAAAAAACTGATTGGACGACTGGCTGAGTCAGTGCAAATACTAAGCAAAACAAAAATGATGAGTTCCAATAAAATCGTGGATTACTCAAACATGATTCTGGCGACAATATTAAAAGCTTCGTTTAATCAATATTCTCCGGTACTTGAAGCCGAGGAAATTGAAAGAATACGTTCCGCCAGCTTTGATTATCAGGATTCCGTTGATGACTATGTTCCTTTTTCATTAAAATCAAGTTCACGGGTTAAATACGATCTTTTTTCCACTGCATGGATCGCAGAGGATCAATCCCGAACTTCAATGCCCTTTGGAATGCACCAGATTCAGGAAGAAGTGCTGGCGCCAGTGATTCAGAATTTGATGGTGGAAAACAGGGTGGAACGCCTGAAGATTTATAATAATATCAAAGATCAAAAAATCAATTATCTGAATCAATGGCATCGGGACACGGAGGATTTTTATGGCAGGAACCGGGCCGAGGCATCCGATCTTATCAATCGAATGCGGGAATCATACGCCGATTATGTCCGCTGTCTCAATACCTACAAGGCCCTGCAGGAAACCCAGGCAGCAATGCTTAAAACTCGTTCTCTTGACAGCGCTGAAGTCCAACAGCAGAACAAAGACGCCGAAATAATCGCTGGTTTTGAAATGCAAGCCCGGCTGTTCCAGCAAAAACAGGAAGAGTTCAGTGAATTTATTGACCGGCTCAAGGATAATATAGATGAAAAGGCGGCTCAATTCGGCTACATACCCTATTACGAAGCGACCCTGCGGGACAGGGAATATCGTGATATGGCGCAGTCTACTGATCAATTGCATGAACTTGATCCCCGCAGAAAAAAATTGTTGGCGGTAAGTCCGTATATTGCAACACACGCAAAATTGCCGCCGTCGCCGAATGTGGAACAAAAAATGTACGATGATTTTGCCATTGATCTGTTGAAGGAAGCATCGGATCCGGAAAAAAATTCCGAGGGAGATGAATAAGCATGGCGGATATACAATTTACTGTTGATACAACGCCAATGGCCCATTCAGTTGATACCGCGCAGAGTCATTTGAATGGCGTAACCGTAGCAGTTACCGCAATGGAAGCGGCGGTAATCGCTACGGAACGTGAGGCTTCAAAAACAATTTGTGAAAATGTAGATGAAGGTTTCTACATGCTGGTAAAATCCCAGATAAGCCAGAAAGCCGTAGCGGCCTATACTGAAATGACCAGCAAACAGATTACCCTGCTGCAACTTGCCAAAGCCCTGGATAATGTCAAGCGGCAAATGGAAAGCGATTTCAATATGATAACAAGGCGTTATGCGAAATTATTTCAATCATTGAACAAAGCGCTTGAGACCAGAGTAAAAGAGCTTGACCGCCCTGCAATGCAGCTTGCCGAAATCAGAAAGAACATGGTTCTTGACAAATTAAAGAATGATAGTTCAATGCTGTTCAGTATTTCAAGCGAGGCTTTGCCGCTTGTACAGACAGCGCTCAGTGGCAAGCTGAAACAAAAGACGAAGGAAACCATTCATACGCTTTCAGATGCTGTTTATGAAAATCGCGCATACAGCGAAAAGGTAGACAACATACTAATAAAAAATGACAATAATTTTTCTGGTGATGAAAATATACATTTTGTGCCGGCTGTATTTTTTGTTACGGACAGCCTTTTGAATTCAAATGACTATCTTGAGTATGTTTACACGGTGCAGATCGATGTGTGGCAGAACACAGCGCCGATTATTTCGGAAATCAACCGCATACATAAAGACTTGAACTGGATACCTTCAAACAATGAAGATAAAGCCCTGATCCGCAAAGAATTTCTTGCTGTTTGTGAAAAGGAATCAGGCGAAGAAAGAATATCAAAAGAAATAATCAGGCTGTTTGATGAATCTATATGGGAGGATTGTAAAAAATGAGCTACAGTGAGAGATACAGTACATCTATTCCCTATAGCGGTTCTGTTTCATACAGTTATCCAGCCAGCCAGAATGGTGGCAGTGGAAGTGCTCATTACAGCGGCAGTGTTCCGGTCAATGTCACCATCAATGTCAACACAGGGCCTTTTGAAGGAAGCGTAGACCGCTTCAAGACTTCCATTAATGCGCTTGGCGCTTCAGTAGTCGCAATGCACGCTGCCCAATGTGCGGCGATTCAACAGACAGCCAATGATGTATCCGCTTCGCTTATTAAAGGTTTCTTCGGGACAATTAATACCGAGTTGTCACAGCAGCTTCAGGCTCTGGACAGTGCGATAAAAGCAAGTTTTGGGCTGATTCAACAGCAAAACAAGGCTGTTACGGAAAAAAATGATGTCATGGAAAACGATTACAACCGGATTTCTTCCAGATATGTCAAAATTTTTACTGATCTTGATAACGAATGTCACAAAAGAATATTTGCGCTGGATAAACAGTCTTTTAACTTGTCAGAAAAAGTAGTAAAAAATCTTTTAAGCGAATCTCCGGGCAATGCGGCGGCAATGAACCTTCTGGGTATTGAGGAAATGTCTTCATCAAAAACGCTTGTTTTTGTTTCATCCCTGAACAGGAAATCGTTTGAAGTTTTAAAAATCCTGCATGACTATATCACACAGGAATCAACAATCGGTTCGCTTATTGATTCTTTCCTTGTTAATGAGGAAACCACCCAAAACATCTCGTTATGTATTCCCGCCATCTGGATTGAAAGCGATATGACGGAAGCTCAGGGGATCAATCATGAATGTTTTTTTTCTGAATATATTGATCAGCAGGAGAAGCAGTCAGCCACAGAAAAAGTAAATACATTCTGTATCAATGATTCCGATTCAAAATGGAAACCTATTGGAGAATTCGATAAAGCATCGCTTAACAGGGAATTTAATCTTTTGGCGGAATCATGTTTTGCAAGCGCTGATGAAGAGACAGAACAACGTATATACAAAATTATGCTGTCTCTTTGGCAGAATACACAATTATCTTTCCTGGAAAAGAGTTAAAAGGAGTTGACAATGAAAGAGATGACGGAAATTCGTATTGGTGAATCAATAGTCGGATTAAAAGATAATCTGGTAAAAACGGCAATTCTGCCAAAAACAAGCGGGGAATTGGAGCGTGATATCAATGTTCAGGGAAATGTAGAAATTGAAGGCGCCGTTTATGCAAAGAACCTTATTATTGATTCCGGACCTGCGGAATTTTTAAACGCCGTTTATGCGCACAACGAGCTTCATGTCAAGAATGACGCGCTGGATACAATCATATTCAGAAAAGCCGTCGCTTCCTCAAACAGTATAGTAGCTCTCCTGTTGAAAGGGCAGTGCATCTTTGGAGCAGATATAAATGCAGCAAGCGTAAAATTAAAGAATTGTCTGGTTGCGGGAAGTATATTTGCAAATGAAGTACAGCTTGAGAACAGTATTGTTTTGGGCGGGTGTTTTGTTTCCCAAAAACTATCCCTGCAAAACGTCATTGTCGGCACATTTAACGCTCCCGAAGTTTCAGCGGGCGGAATCAATCATTTGCTGTATCCTACAGCTTTTTCGGTAGAGCCTATGTCCTGCCTTCCGGGAACCGAGTTTTATAATATCACCCTTGCCGACCTTGGTGCTCTGTTTAAAAATGAGGTTGAAAAACCGAACACGGGCAAAATCCGCCTTGACATAGCGGCAGATTCCCAGAGAACGGTGCTTGTTGATGAAACGGATACCAAAACATTATTGCACAGCTACTCGGTGGCCTCACGCGTTCTGGTCAGCGATCTCTTGAATTTGGAAAATCTTGAAAACCATTTTCTGATTATTTCCGCCAGTTTAGGTTCCCAAATATTAAAGACTTATTCTTTACAAAAAGAAGATGGCAGTAAAAGCGACGATTTAACATTAACAAACATTGCCGTATTTTTCTTCAGGATATTAAACGGGGAAGTGCAGATAAGGGAATTGAATGATGCTATCTCATTTGATGAATTACGGCAGCGGTATTTGTAATATGATATGTTTAATAAACAGCCTTTTGGCAATTTATTATTTTTGAGGAGGTAAAATATGGATATTTCCGGAATTATTGTATTGGCAGGTGCTTTATTAGCGCTTATACTGGGGTGGAAACCGGTAACAAAGATGATAGGTAATACAAATTTATCATTTGATCAGCCGGCTTTTAACATGATGTTAAGTTTAATGCATTTAAGTTTTAAACTACTTTTATCCGTAACATTAGGCTATGTTTTTTTAATTATTAATATTGTTAAATTTATAATTTTATTAATTAATCGTTCTAATGCGAAAAAAACATATACCAATAATACACAAAACACATCAGAAGGAAATACAACTAATGAAGAATAAAAAACGCATAAGAATAATTGAATGTATATTTTATTAAAGGAGTGTTTTGATATGAAAAAAGAATACATAGGAAAAATTATAATCGGATTTGGCGTTGCTTTAATTGCCATACCATTGCTTACTGCTATCATATATGATTTTTCTCTCATCATTGGTAAAGGAACGTTATCAAGCAAAATATGGGAGCATTTATTAAGTAATGTTAGCCATAATGTCTTTTTAAGATGGATCAGCAGTATATTTTTTTTTGGTTTTTCCACAATTAATAAAATCCATCTTTCTTTCCAACAAATATTTATTAAAAATATACTTTGCTTGTTAATACCTAACCTTTTTATTATTTCTGGTTTTTACTTTCTGTTAAAACAAAATAAAGACTTTGATATTAAAAAATGTTTTAACAAGATGGTAATTATTGGTTTAGCAATAAATATATTAGTTTTATTTAATTTCTTTGGATTATATCATATCCTACTTAATCGTTTTCTAATGTCTCGTTATTATTTTACATGGTTATCTTTTATTCCACGTAATATTTTGCATACATCAGTAGGTAGATTTATATATAATTTTTCACTATTTATAGTTTCACTTTCATTTCGTTTTATACTGGTTGTACCGACACTCGTTATTTTTGCGGGATATATGCAATTTTTTGTGAAGCAAGAAATAACATCTGTTGTAAATGAAAATACAGCTTCTGAAAAATTACAACTGTCAAAAATGATGCTGGAATTTAAAGGGGGTGTTTTACCAATTTTCCTATTTCCATTTTGGTTTATTCCATTCATGGTAATTACTTTAAGTATAGCTCTGCCTTGGATAATATGTATTGTCATCAGATGGATTTGTGAAAATACAACTATTGGTGGAAAAAGATTGGCATTCAAAGGGACAGGCGGTGGTTTATTCTGGCGTTATATTTTATGGACATTGCTAACTTTTATTACTCTCGGTATTTATGGGTATTGGGCAATTAGAAATTATATCAGATGGGGTATTGAAAACATTGAAGTTAGTTTACCTAATTCTTCTTCTGATGTAAATTCTAATAATACCCCATATACTCAAATGTCAAAAATGATGCTGGAATTTAAAGGGGGTGTTTTACCAATTTTTCTATTCCCATTTTGGTTTATTCCATTCATGGTAATTACTTTAAGTATAGCTCTGCCTTGGATAATATGTATTGTCATCAGATGGATTTGTGAAAATACAACTATTGGTGGAAAAAGATTGGCATTCAAAGGGACAGGCGGTGGTTTATTCTGGCGTTATATTTTATGGACATTGCTAACTTTTATTACTCTCGGTATTTATGGGTATTGGGCAATTAGAAATTATATCAGATGGGGTATTGAAAACATTGAAGTTAGTTTACCTGATTTTTCTTCTGTAAATTCTAACAAAACCACACCGATTAATTAAAATTATGGTGAAACTTGGATTTACAAAAAATGTAATGAGAAAAAACCATGTATGGTGTATTTATACATTTGAGATAAGGAGAAGACAAAGATGAAAAAAGGATTGATTTTTACGGTAATGCTGATGAGTGTACTGGTATTTGGTTATTCCCAGACAGACTATGCGGTACGTAACACAAGCACTTGGATAGAAGCAATAAACGGGATCAGAAGCGGAGGAAATGATCAAAAGTACACTATCACCGTTACCGGTAATATCTCTGTACCCGCCAGTCCAGAGAACACGTTTGGCCCTGTTACCGGCATAACCGTAACAATAACGGGCGGCGGAACTCTCTCCACGTCCAGCAACGGTATCCTGCTGGTTATTGGCAGGGATCAAACGATTATTGCCAAAGACCTGACGCTGAAAGGACAGAATACGAATAATGCACCAGTGGTGATCATTACAAACAGGGGTACGTTCCGTATGGAAGGCAAAGCCACGGTGTCGGGCAATAAAAACAACAGTAGCAACGGCGGCGGCGGGGTGTATGTTGCTGGCGGAACTTTTATCATGCAGGACAACGCTTCGGTGTCGGGCAATACTTCCTCCGAAGGCGGCGGGGTGTATGTTGCTGGCGGAAGCTTCACCATGCAGGACAGCACCTTGGTGTCGGGCAATACCGCCTCTGGTGGTGGTTGGAAGAGTTGTGGCGGCGGGGTGTATGTTGCTGGTGGAACTTTCACCATGCAGGGCGGCACTATTTCAAGAAATACCACCTCTGAAGGCGGCGGAGTATTTGTCGCTGACGGAACTTTCACCATGCAGGATGGCATGATTTCGGAAAATACCGCCTCTAACGGCGGCGGCGGTGTTGATTTCGAGGGTGGAATCTTCACCATGCAGGGCGGCACAATTTCGGGTAATAAAGCCACATCCTACGGTGGCGGAGTGTACGGTTCCAGCGGCATGATGGGCCGTACAGGGAATTTCAATATGAAAGGCGGCACGATTTCGGGTAATACTTCCCCCGAAGGTGGCGGGGTTTATAATAAGGGAACCTTCACCATGGAGGACGGCACAATTTCTGGAAATACTTCCGACATCATCGGCGGCGGGGTGTATGTCGGTGGCGGAATCTTTACCATGAAGGGAGGCACGATTTCGGGTAATAAAGCTACAATCTACGGAGGCGGAGTATATGTCGCTGAAGACAACGCCTATAATAGAGTAGGATTCAGCAAAACCGGCGGAACTTTTTACGGGTATAACGCAGAGCAAAACCTTAGAAACACCGTTGTTAGCAGATTAGGCCATGCTGTGTATCAAGCAGGGAATAAAAGCTGGAGGAACACTACAGCCGGGCCAACAATAAATGATGACAGCTACGGTTTCTGGACGAACGATGGGGATAACGATGGGGATACTGTGGTTACATTTCCTTCAGCTTTTGCGAGAACAAGGCAAAGGTCTAATTTCAACAACAAGCTGACCGTTACCGAAAACACCATGAAATCCAGTAGCAGCAATAGTTTGTGGATTCTTCAGAGTGTCTCAGGTGACAGGTATACATTGAAACGCAGCGATGCTGCCAACACCATGACGCTTACTATTAAGCTAGGAGACTATTTAAGGGGCTCTTTTGGAGGCTCCGGTTCTTATAGTCTTATAATCAGCGGCGATAGCGGTAACGGGGAGAATAACTGGAATGGGACGTGGCAGTAAATAGATAACCAAAAAAAATTCCCTTCCGCTTTTACTGCCCCAGTATGCCGCGTATATCCAAAACGTCGCTCAGATGTTGATTAGGTTGTAATATAATATGTTTTCCATATGTATCATTGCGTAAATTATTCATAAACAATTCCCATCTATTCATGAATATAGACAAAAACTTCTTTGAGTTTCCCCTTTTTATATATCTTTTCCGGTATACCTTTTTTGCTTTCTTTGACGGGTAACACAGGTAATACGCCTTTTTTTCTTGTGCCAATAGATGTAAAACGAGCAAATCAGACGGTATAAGGATTATTTTATCCGAAGGACATGCCAATATCGCCTCAACGTAATTATGCGGCCATTCGGGATTCATGTCTAATTCAAGGTTCGCTTTGTTTGACTCGTCAAAAGGTATTTCCGGGTCAATTAAATATTTATACGGCATACATTCCAAATCAACCGCTTTATCGGGATGAAGGGCGGCAAAATAACTTTTTCCCGTTCCCGCAAACGCCGCTACTATCATATATACCTCCGGTCATTCCATATCAGGGTTTACCCATGACGTTTCGCCTTCAGGCCTTTCATTTGCCCATTTCAAAGAAGCCGATTTGTCCCTGTTGCCAGGCTCAAACGTTTCCGCCATGAGTTTGCCCCAGTTTTGGCGCGAAAGGATAAAAGCGTATACAATCCCGTTGTTTTCTATAAGCGGAACGCCGTATTTGCCATGTTCGGCCCCGGTCATTTTGATATTGTTTTTTACCAAATGCCCTTTGACAAATTCCCAAAAATCATCAAAATCTTCATGAGCGCCGCATTGGGGGTAAGCCAGCCCCTCTTCAAAACTGACCATCCTTATCAGTTCCATAGGGCGGTTGGTTTTCCATTGGTAATAAATTTTTTTCGCGGCTTCCCTTTCAGCGGATTTACGGTCAAGCACTCCGAAGGTTTCAATGTTATTACCCGCCATTACATGCCAATAACCCTCATGTAACGCGGTGTTTTTGTCTTCAAACCATTGGACATATACTTCGTGTTTTTTAAGTTCTTTCCTTGTTTTTACATAAAAGTAAGTCGCATGTTTTTCCCTTTTGAATTTAATGACGCGCGTTACCTCGTCGTTTCTCGCCACGCTGGTAAACCAATTTCTTTTAAAGCTTCTTTTTATGACCGGGTTGTATAAACCAGTCCATTTACCGCGCTCGTAGGTGTCCATAAATTTTCGGTATAGCCTCGACTCAAGGCCTTGGTCATATCCGGCCGCTTTTTTCGCTTTCGCGTGGGATGGACATAAAGTTGAGTACCATCCTTTAATATTTACGGTTTTTCCGCGCGCGCCGCAAATCTCGCAAACATGGGCGCTTTCTTTTTCCGCGAGGGTGATCATCCCGTCAATATAATCGGGGGTCCCGCGCGCGTGGATATTGAGCGTCCCGTATTTTTCCTTTATCTGGCTTATCGTTATTTCCTTACCTTTGTTTTCCCTGTTATACAAGTTAACTTCTTTGAGGATTGGGGAAACAAGCCCGTGCCATCCGTAACCGACGCTTGAAACCTGTTTCTCAAAAGCGTCAGGCGGTTCGGAAGCGGCGTTGTTACGCACATTATCCCTTTCGTTATCTTCCTCGTCATCATAGAGGTCGTCTTCGTCTTCAACCGTCCTTGACGCGGGCAGGACGCTGGTAAAAATTGGTTTGTCGGGACTAGGCATATTACAGCAACATTCTTCAAAATCAAAAATATTGTCCGCTTTACTGCCGTTTTCAGGATAGATAATGGTATTTTCTTCCGGCGACTCATGAGGATATTGGTCTATATCCAATAAATTCGCGATATAAGGATACAATCGTTTGTTGAAGATAAACGCCTCCCCCTTATCTTTATCAAGCGTTTGCAACATGGTGGGGGTAACCAGCGGTTCATTGGTATTTTTCATTCCAGATAAAACAGTTATCTCATCTAACAGCGCGTATTCGCGGCTGTGGAGAAATACCCAATTTTCGCAATTTCCCTGTATAGTGTCCGCGTTGAAGCCGTACCGGTCGGCGAGTTGTTTTTTGCTCTGGATGAATAAATTAAAACGGATATTGCGGCTGCGGGAAGCGGTAATCATCGCTTGAAAATCGGTAATAGCCGGTAAATTGGCAAACTCGTCTAACAGTAAATTAACCCGTAACGGAAGTTTTTTGTCGGGATATTTTTCGGCCTCGCGCAAAAGTTCCGCGTAGCATTGTTTCACAAAAACGCTGACTAATTTGTTATAGACGGTGTTTTCATCTGGCGTAATGAGGAATACGGCGGTTTTCGTCCTGCCGATAGCGTTAATTTCAAAATCGCTGCCCGACAGCATGTCTAACAGGTTGTCCTGGCAAAAGAATGATAACATAGCCTGGTCAAAAACTGATATTATGCAGCTGCGGGTATTTTCAGTTACATCCGCGGTACCTGATAAAAGAGAATACAGGAATGAAGATTTATCCACATAGCGGAGAAAATTGGTGCGGATATAAGGCGCTTCGCCTTCCAACATCTTAAAGGCTTGCGACCGCAGGGCGCGTAAACTTTTAAAATGCACTTCTTTTTCACCAGCGTATTCAAAGAGGACCATTATTAAACCGGCGAGCAAACTTGCCGCGCTGTTTTCCCAATAGGGATCATGGGAATTTCCGTTGTGGGTTATACAGGTCGACATATCCATAACAAACTCTATAGCTTTGTCCTTCTGTCCGTTACAGTATTGCGTATAGGGTATTTGTAACGGATTCCACGAATTGCTTCGCAGGGGTTCGCGTAAGTTAATGACCACCGTTTGATAACCGCGTTCATTGAGTACCGGAGCCATTTTTTGAAAAAGCTCTCCTTTGGGATCATTGGCGATAAACGATTCCCCGGCCATCGCGTAGGTTCTTAAAGCCGGCATACCGATAAGGCGTGTCTTTTTGGAACCGGTTAACCCGTATATCAGCGTATGCTTGTCATCATGTTCAACATAAACAGCGTTTTCATCGGCAAATAGCGGTATTCCGCCGTATTGAGGATTTTTATCATCATGAGCTATCTTGTATAATGAGGCTTTTATTTCGGCTGATGACGCCATGCGGGAAAACGTTGATTTGTTATTCATATATTCCATATAGTCCATATAACGCTCCTTGTTTGTGTTGTATTGGTTAAAATTAAACCATTTTGATTTTGGTATCATTCAGGCCGCCGCGCATATGAGTAAGTATTTTATGAATGATGTCTTCCCATTCAGAATCGTTAAATTCATCATGAGTTTCATCAAGAACTTGTTGAATAATAGCGCTGCCGGCTTCTTCACCAAAGTCATTTTTGATGATATTCAAACGCTTCCAAATATTTATCACGTCACGAACATCTTCGTTATTGATGATAAACATTTTGAGCCTGACTTTGAGGTCAGCTATTAAATACCATTTACGGGCATCAATACTGAATTTGAGTATCTCATTCATGCAATCATTATCGTGGGTGGTTTTCCACCAAACATCGTTTGCCATAATAACCTCCAAACAAATAAATTATCCGCTTACGCGGTTTTTACCTAATAAAAATCGTTCTAATACAGTACATCCGGTATGGAAGCATACGTTTCCCCCCGCAGAAGACATACAAGCTGTTCCCTGTTTATCTTTCGGGAATCCAGTTTTTGAAGATAATGGTGGATTTTCTCAAAAGACCACCCACAGGCGTGCCAGATACGGGCCGCTTGAATCTGTCTGAATGAAAACCTGTTATGATGGTTAGTCATTACATTTATCCGGTAGTCTATGTCTTCGGCCCACAACCGGGCTATCTTGGCGTTTACCTGCTGTATATCAAATGTTTGAAATTGTTTGTTCAGGTTATGCCGTTGAACGTCTACCAAAACCGACTCGATATTGTCTACCGTAAGTTCGTTGTTCAAGGTAAAACCGGTTCTTGTTGCGTATTGATGAACGTATTTCAAGCCGGCATACCCGCCCGGTATCATATTCAGCCCGTTGGGGAACAATGAATGAAGGGAGCGTTTTTCAACCTCTTTTTCTTCAATCTCAAGCGCCTGCTGTTCGGTTAACCCGGCACGTTCGACAATATGTTCTATAACGCCGATTTTTCCCATTTCGCCCCGAAGCGCCCGGTGGAACAACAGATTAGAACCCCGTCCCGAATCGCAGCAGTGCCGGCGGTAACGTTTTTGCCATGTCTGTTTGGTGATCCCCACATAGACCAATGAATTTTGCTGGTAATGCTCTTGTCTGGACAGCAGGTTGGAATAATCGGCGCTCTTTTCATCAATTCTCATTTCATTATTGAAATCTTGGTTACCGGAAGGGAGAATCGTATGAGAATAAAGCTGGTAGGAGCCATCCCGCAGGACGGCCTTCTCATTAAAGCCCAAAAGGTATGCCAGCGGAATAATGAACGTGTTCTGTGTTTTATTGTGGTAAAACGTGACCAGTAAGTGGCTTCCCTTAAACTGTGCGGGCGTATTATCTTTGCGGTCAAAAAACACCTTATAATCCGCTGATTTACGGAGTTGGGAAACGGTGTGGTCTACCCTGGGATTAAACATTATGACAATATCCAATGATGGGTAAGATGCCTCATCTGCCCTGCCGGGCTGCCATACCGGTGTTTGGGTATCTGATTGGGCCACCTTGCTGAAACAGGCAATAATCTGTTTTAACAAGCCGGGGTATTTTCGGTCTATATCGTGCAAGGTGTCATGTATTTTCCGGTAAACCTGTTTATGCAGGGGAAACAAGAGCCGCTCGAAAACTGAGGAATTGAATGTCATTTTAGAACCTCCTGAATATAAATACATTATACGGTAATATAGTTACATTATAATGTATTTTTGTCAAGAGAAAAATACTGAATTCTGTACTTTTTATTTATTTTTCTATAATTATCCTATATTATAGGTAAATAGAGACAAAACAATGGGAATAAGCTACAAACCACTCTGGATTCTATTGGTAAAAAAGGACCTGAAGAAGAAGGACTTAATGGGACTTGCCAAATTAAGCCCAACTATTGTTGCTCGAATGACAAAAAATAAACCTATTGATGGAAGTACTCTTGAAAAGATTTGCGCCGCCCTCGAATGCCAGCCGGGAGATGTTATTGAGTATATTCCTGAAAAATAGGAATTTTTAAATAATTAGCATGTAATATGAGCGGCTAGAGTTTTGGAGAAAAAAAATACTTGGTTAATCCCACCGCTTCGGCTGAATATCCTAACCCGGTAACCCTCTTGTCATATAAAGCAGAAGCTACCACCAGCTTTACATCCTCTTCAGTAAAGTTTTTATGAACATTATCTGGTAAAAAACTTCAAATTTTATCGCTTTTGTTTTTCTCCTCTATATATAACAAACATACGCTTTTATACAATAATGCAACCAACAAATCAACTAAAAGTTACGCTTTTTTTCAAATTCCTTTTAGCTGCTAAAAGGAATTTGTGTAATAGTTTGTTGCATTAATTTTTTTAATACTTCCCTACCCTTTTTTATTCGTATGAAACTATACAATTTTATTGGACGATTATTATTATATTTCCCAATTCTCTTTAGCTGCTAAAAGGAATTGGTGTAATAGTTTGTTGCATTGGTCTTTTTTGTTATTTAATAGTTTTTTAGTTACTCTCAAAACCGCCATAAAACATTTTCTCTCTTCATCTGTCAAACATACATTGATATTAGTATGGCAAGATAAAGAGTGTATATTTTCTTTCGCTATTCGTTATTGGGTATATAGATACAATGTATATTTTGACTGTTTATGTATACACGTTTTGATGTATTTCATTACTGTATATATAGATACTTTGTATACACTTCAATTTTTGCGCAAAAATTCTAGTGACTAGATTGCACAGCATCAGTCGTACTTTTCAAGTCGTGACGCTCAAGCCCGGCGTAACTAAAATTACCGCCGAACGCCTAAGAAACCTCAAATCATATAACATCCTTGACATCGTGCTTAAAGGCGTTCCCCTCTGCTCCACAGAGCAGATGTACTACCTGACCACGGGCGACATCATCGAAACCTATATTGGTACTATGTCCAGCCAGATTATCGTCAATAAAGCCGGCAGCGATACGGCCTCCATCAATGCCACCTAATTGGTCGACAACTCGTCCGTGGTCAACGTTGTGGAGAATAACGGCATAGGGTTCTATACGCCCAAAAAAGCTATGCTTGCCAAAGTAACCGTCGTTGACCGAGATACGGATGTCCTTAACATAATCTTGCTCTTGACGCGATTGTCCTTGCCTTGTATAACCATAACATGATTGCTAATCTAGCGATATTGAATGGAAGCAGGGACTACCGCACCCTACACTTTTCACCGTTTTCCATAGACCCCAAAATTTACTTGAAAACTTTGGGCGCATGCTGGAACTGTTGCCAATAGAAGGCAACAGAAAAACCAAGTTTTTGTTTGTTTTAAGAAACAGCGGCATCTTGTGTTTTATTTCACTATATTTTATCATTTCTTGAAGTGGTATGTAAAATGATATATAAAAATAGAAGAAGAATAAAAAAGTCAAGGTATTTTCATACCCTTCGGGGTTTTTTGTGTGAACACTCACCAGATGTGGGCGAATCCTCGATTTCAGAATATTCTTCAATCCACACATAACGTGTTTTATGTCCGTCATGTTTTACAATTTTTAGAGTAACTGAACCGAAGATCAGCGATTCTTCTATTTGATTTAATTTATGAATTATCGAATTCGGTATCATGACGGAACATTACCTACTGTTACTTTTGATTCTACCTTTACTTGACGTAAGTATTCAAAAATATCATCATCAGAAAACATATATCTGTAACCAATTTTATGAAAAGGAATCTTTCGGGCAGCGATTAGTCTTCTAATTGTAATTTCAGAGCAGTTAAGAAGCGGTGCGACATCTTTAACTGATTTTAGTCTGTTGATCATTTTTTTCACTCCTTTTTTTATTATGAGTCTTTAATAAATATTTTATTCAACTGATTTTTTAAAAATTTTAAGAAAAATGAATAAAAATATTCAAGTTTAGGTTAAAAACTTTTTTTTGTTCTATGTAGAGCTAGACTTTAAATTTCGATTTTTTTATTCTATAAAAAATAGGCGTTTTTTTCTATTCATACTCAAAGTAATATGCACAAACCATCGATCAATTAGGTATTTATACTTTTAACCCATCTGGTGTACATATGGTGATAATTCCCATTCTTTTATTATCAATATGCTCCTTCGCCTCAATGGGCGAAGGTTTGCCATTGAAAAAGCCCTAGACGATAAAATATACCGCTAGGGCTTTTGGATTGATTTTAGGGGGGGGTGTAGCGCGTCTAGGGGCTTATTTTCTATCGGGGAGCCATACCCTAATCCGCAAGCTGTTTCATCGCTTTTCTTTATATTACACCGCCTTTGGAAATTGCAAAATATTTTCAAAAACCTCAGCGCCGACTCTGCCGACCTCCTCAAGGTTTTCGTCAATAACATGAGCCGCATAGTGATCAAAAACGGCCTTACTGCGATGTCCGGTAATGCGCTGAAGTTTATCAGCATCCATGCGATCTGCCATTCTTGCTGACCAGTAGTGCCTATGACTATGGAAGCAAATTCCCCTTGCCTTATAATCTACCCCAATCACCTTGCAAGCCCCCCTCAGCCCCTTCAATAAAATTTTATTGTCCACCGGCTGATCCTCATACAAGCCATAAAAAATATACGGGTTTTCGCAGTTATGGGGATTCTCTTCCAGTAGTTCCATAAGTTTTTCTCGAACTTCCGGCAATAAGGGAACTTTCCGTGATTCATTCGTTTTGGTAGATTTCAGACCGTCAAAATTACTCCATGAATGATCCACTTTCAAAATCTTTTCCCCTATGTCCGATTTACGGATAGCCAATACCTCTCCGGATCGGAGGCCGGTAGTGCAGGCAAGCAGATTGCCGACATAGGCCCGCTTATCATTCCAGTTTACTTTGAAGATTGCCGCCGCCTCTGACGGCGTTAGTATTCCCCGCTTTTCCGGCGCGCCTGAAAACCGCATTAGTTTTTCAGTTGGATTAACCGCAATATGCCCTTCCCTAAAAGCCCATGACAAGGCAACAGTGCCGCCAAACATGATTTTATTGATTGAGGTCGGGGCCAATCCCTTTTCTACCAAGTTAAGTGAAAAATCTTTCAAGTTCTGCCGGGTTATGCTGTTCAGGGTTCTGTCATTGAAAGCGGGCAGCCAGTATTTTCGGACTCTGATCCCCATTTCGTAACAATGCCGCTTTGTAATACTTTGTTTATGGGCCAGTTTCTCTTTGACATAGGGGCTTGCATGATAATCCCAAAAATTTTCCAGCCATTCAGTGAATAAAACCGAACCCGGTCCCGATTTTGTAGCGGATACATCAATCAATCCGCGATCTTTGAGAGCATTTACTATACGCATAGCGTCTTCTGCAAACAGATCGGCTTTTCGTATAGCCCGTAAAATGCTTCCGATTTCTGCGGCAAGTTCAATCGGGCGGGGTTTTCGCCGTCTACCAGTTGGAACCCCGTTTTTCATCCAATCCGCGACTGTGAAAATGGCTTGATCTCGATCCTGTGTTCCGGTACTGCGGGCGGCTAGTTTTTCCCTTGTTTCCAGGTTCACTAATTCCGCATACCAAATACCTTTGCGTCTGTGCAAATAATAAGGGCGCATAGACTTCCTCCTCTCGGAATGAGCTTTTTTCTCATTCCAATTCTCATTCGAAGTCCAAGGCGCCCGTTTTCGGGTAGTCTTGAATGACTAATTTATATCTCGTAAATCCTTATGACATAAGAACTTACACCTTTTGAGCCGTGCAGGATTCGAACCTCCGACCACCGCCTTAAAAGGGCGATGCTCTACCGACTGAGCTAACGGCCCATTATTAGCGCCCCGTCAAGGGGCGTTAATTGAAAAAAATCAAACGGCCCAGGCACCAATAATAGCCGCCATGACCCGTAATGCAAGCCCACCTTTAGGTGGGCGACAGTACCGCTTCGAAAAACGGCTTGCCACCATAGGTGGCATGGGTTCCCGCAGGGAACCTGACATGGAAAATATGACAAATACGACCAAATTTGTCAATAGCGCCTATCCAAACGACGAATTGACGCTTTCCCCCCCGACCCGCTACTATAAAAACATGAAACGGTTTCCCCTCATTCCCCTGTTGTGCGTGGTTTGTACGTTTTTCGCCTGTACCAAAAACGAAGAAATGTCCCTGGAGGAGCTTGAAGCCCGTAGCGCCGAAGGTTTGCATGAACTTTTGGCAAAGACGCAGACCAAGCCCTGGCGCGGCGAGGAATTTGTTCCCGGCAAACTGGGAGGAACCTGGAATTCCAGCATGATCAAGGATCCCAAGAGCTTTAACCACCTGATTGCGGAACGGGACGCGGAGACTGCCGGCATCCTCAACATGCTGACCGATTACCTCATAGAGTATGATGTGGCGCGCCGCGAATGGAAAGCCAAATGCGCTTTTCCTCAGATAGTTGTTAATGAGGCGGAGCAGACTCTTGACGTGGTCTTCACCCTCAGGGATAACCTGTACTGGAGTTATTATAATTCAGACAAAAAAGTTCCCGTTACCAGTGATGACGTGATCTTCTGGTATAACGAAATTGAAGGCGACGAGGAATGTCAGAGTTCTGCGTATAACGGGCAATTCCTCACCATGGAAGACGGCAGCGAAGCGCGCATCACCATTCATAAAATTGACAATAAGCGTTTCCGTTTCCATTTTCCCCGCGTTGTCGCCGATCCCCTGTTAAGCACCAACCGCGACTTCGGCCCCCGCCATGCGTATGAGCCGGCAAAAAGAGCAAACGGCGTTCAGGGGGTGCGCGACCTTTTCAGCGTAGCTTCCGATCCAAAACTGATCCCCTCAATGGGGAAATGGTTTCTGGTTGAATATGTCCCCAGCCAAAGACTGGTGTTCAAGCGCAACCCTGATTACTGGAACAGGGACAAGGCGGGGATTTCCATACCTTACCTTGAAGAAGACATTGTGCAGATACTTCCCGACCAGAATACCGAATACCTGGTATTCAAGGAAGGGAAGCTTGAAACCTACCGGGCGCGGCCCGAAGATATCGACGAACTGGTCAATAAGGCAAATACCGCCGGTTATACGGTTTTCAACGCCGAGGGAAATTTGGGAGCGGGCTTGTGGAGTTTTAACCAAAATCCCAAAAATTCAAGCGAGCCTTACTATGACTGGTTTACCAAAAAAGAATTCCGTCAGGCGATGTCCTGCCTGTTCAACCGCCAGCGGATAAGCGCCCAGGTGTACCGCGGCCTTGCCGAACCGAAACTTGATTTCTTTCCGCCGCCCAATCCTTACTACAACCCGGACATTGTACTTGAATACCAGTACAATCCCCAGCGGGCGCTGGAACTGCTGGCATCAGCGGGCTTTACCCACAACCGCCGGGGCGAGTTGTTAGATGAAAAAAAACGCCGCGTTGAATTTGATCTTTCCTTTACCGCCGACAATACCGTTACCGCCGACATTGCTTCGATTATCGTTGACGAGTTGGGCAAGGCAGGCATAAAGGTCAATATCCGCGCGACTGATTTTCAAAAGCTGGTGGAACAGTTGAGCTCTACCTATGACTGGCAAACCCTCATGATCGGGCTGGGAACCAATTTTTTCCCCACTCAGGGTTCCAATGTATGGCCCTCCAGCGGAAACCTCCACCTCTGGCATCCCTTACAGCAAAAGGCGGCTACCGATTGGGAGGCGCGTATTGATTATTTGTATAACGA
>Ga0268262_10001555_pt1 | contig 28164 bp, 23 predicted proteins | sample TergutNc150P3_FD_190354 | JGI IMG/M metagenome (GOLD analysis project Ga0268262, IMG submission 190354) | Nasutitermes corniger P3 segment gut microbial community from laboratory colony in Florida, USA - Nc150 P3 (SPAdes) (version 2) | ecosystem: Host-associated > Arthropoda: Insects >... | reverse complement strand
AACCGGATATGAAATAAACAAAAAAAAAGAAGAAGCCACCGAAGCTATACAGACGGTGATCGCCCGATATAGCAACACACCTGAATTCTCTGATTTCCGAAAGCAGGTGGGAGCGGTGGTCTCCTCTCTACAAGTATCGCAACAAGCGGCAAATAAGTCAAGAGAAATCGAAACCGCCCGGAAAGCCGGTTATGTCCAGGGTGTTTGCGAATGTGTGGCGGCCATCGGCGATGACCACGCCCTGGGCAAGAAGTTGTTGACTGAAATGAAAGTGACCAAAGACCTGGCGAGAAAATATGCCAATCCGGAAACATTCAAAACCCTGGAACAAGGCATATTTGCGTCAAAGCCTGAACAAAAACAGGAACAAACCCAAAGTATCAAACGATAAATAAGGAGATAAGTATGCAAATTGTAATCAGCACACAGGAAGAGTATGACAAAGCGGTAAAAAGCCGGCTCCACGTTGGTAATGAAATTGTTTTGCAAAATACCTCTGATGCAATATTGGTCCATACCAATGTAACGGTCGGCAAGAACGGGGTATGTAAAACTGATGAAAAATCAAATGTCACCATTACAGCGAGAGATAACGGCGAAGTAACTGCCGGTGGAAAAACAACGGTCATAGGTTATGATGACGCGAAGATTACCGCGCATGGTAATAGCAAAGTAACTTTGCGAGATTCCGCTTCCGGAGTTTGCAACGGACATTGCCATGTAACGCTGTACGGACAAGCAATGATAAATGTTGCTGAAAACTGCACAGTCCATGCTCATGACGCAACATCCGTATCCGCGTCCGGAAACAGCAAAGTCTACACCTATCAAGAAGCATCCGCCAAAGGTACTGACGTTACTTTTCTTTCAGGCAAAGGTGAATCTATTCTTATTGGTAATAAAAATTGTACTATCACAGCTCAAGATAACTGTATTGTTTTCGCCAGTGAGAATTGTACGGTTAAAGCCGCTGATAATTGCCTTGTTGTTGCGGACAGTTTCGCAAAAATAAAGTCCCAGGATAATTGCTTGATTATGTCAAAAGGCGAACCGGCGGTATCTATTTCCGATAAATGTGAACATCTTAACCTCGACACCATTACCGACAAAAACATCATGGGCGCGTTAAAACAGATGGCGCAGTCAAAAGCGGTTATTGAACGGCCGTATGTCGCTATACAGATATTAAAAGACAACATTCCACAGACGCGGAAAGAAGCTGTAGACCGGCGGCTTAATACGATGGGCTTAAAAGACCAGGTTGCTGCCAAAAACTACCTGTATAACCTTATTGAAGCCGAACCTGCCGTTAAAAACCAAACACCCGCGCCCAATATTGAAAAGCAGCTTGAAACGGCGCGGAAAGCCGGATACGTCCAGGGTGTATGCGAATGTGTCGCGTCCATCGGCAACGAACAAAATATGGGCAAAAAGCTGTTGACCGAAATGAACGTTACCAAAGATATGGCGAAGAAATTCGCCAGCCCTGAAACCTACAAAGCTCTTGAGAAAGGGATTTTTGCGCTCAAACCTGAACAGGAACAGAAACAATCCCAAGGTATAAAACTATAAATAAGGAGATAAGTATGCAAATTACAATCGAGACAGACGAAGAAGAGAGAATTGCCAGAAGGTTTTCGCTCTATTTAAAAAGAATAACTTTTGAAGACGCTTACCGCAGAACTGACGGCGGTTATACCGAGGAGAAACGCAAAGAACAGGCTTACGAATTTCTTCATGGATGTACAACGGTGGAAGGGCTCTTGAACGAAGAACCACACAGGCTGTCCATTAAGAAAAACACAGAACAACAAACACATGGAATAAGGAGATAAACCATGAAAAGTCCATTTATTAAATATATAATTGCAAGTTTATTATTTTTTATAATATCATCAATAATAATTATTCTTATTTTTTCATTTGATGAATATAAAAATCTACTTTTTATGAAAGAATTCAGGTATATCATACTTATATTATTAATTACTCTTGCTCTCCTTTTTATGAAATTTGGAAGATATGAGATAACGTTCTTTTATTTTCTAAACATTTTTATCGCAATAACAACCTTGATTTTTTCAATAGTATACAAATAATCCATGAGTACCAATTTTATACTAACAGACGAACAATCCTCTAATCTCGGCGATCAACTTTCATTTGATTTCCAATCAGTTGTGGAAAAAAATGAAAAGGAAAAAAACACCGTAAAACTTACCATACCCCATAGCGATCCTCAGAAAATAAAAATCCCGTATCTTAACACGCCGGATAATTTTTTGAAGAATTTTACGGAGATTTCTACGGCATTTGAAAGCGATACCGTTGAAGCGGCACGGTATCTTTTGCGCGTTATGACAAAACCCTCCCGCGATTTAACGCTCAGTAATATGCAAAAAGCCGGATGCTCCGACCGGGAAAGCTATCACCGTTACTTAATGGATTATTTACAAAAAGATCGCGAAACCTCAAAGCAGTTAAAAGGGGTTGATGATAAAAAAGTAACCGAAATTGTTAATGAATTCAGGGCGGGGAAAATTGACGAAAATACCGCAAAGGTACGGCTGCGAACCGAAGCGAATTATCCGGAATGGGTAGGCGCTGACCAGCTCCTGCAAACAAAAGCATATCTTGAATGGCAGTCAAAACTGGAAAGGTATAATAAAAGAAAATATGATTTTATTGGGACATTGCCCGAAGGATTCCGCAAAGCCAGAGAATGGTTTGTATACGAGAAATTTATTTTTAATGGTGAAAGCAAAAGTATTAGTAATTACATCAACGAACAAATGGACGCCGGAACGCTTGTTGTAACCGGTAACGGCGTTAATGGGTATAATCTCGGTAAATATGGTTATTTATTCGCGCAATATTTAATTAACAGTCTTCAAATAAAACAAGATAAAACAAATAATCAAATCAACAATTCAGAATTAACCGAAGACCCCGAATCCGAAGAAAGAACACCCAAAGATTATAAACTTCACTATGTTGATATGATAAATGGAAAACGAGTATTCAACTCTAAAAAATATATTCACGTTGGAACAGAGGGTGTAACAAATGAAAGCGTAGCCTTTATTCGCAAGGATGGTAGTGTTAAATTTTACTACAAAAACACACCGGAAATAATAAAGAATGAAATAATTGAAACAGCACATAAAATATATGGTCAAGCAAAAACAGATGACGATTTCAAAACAATTCAATTCCGTCCTTTCGGCGCATGGACAGATTTTAATTCCCGGCTTTCTTTACCGGAAAGAGAACGTCTCAATAATGAAGCGGTTGCGGTACTGGAAAAAGCCGGGGAAGGGACAATAAGCGATATTGAAAAAGCGATACTTCGCCGTTACAGCGGTTTCGGCGGTATATCCGCATCCGATGAGCGCGGCGTACTCTACGATTACTACACTTCGCCGCCGGTCGCACATCTTGTGTGGCAGCTTCTTGAGAAATCCGGACAAATTAAAGCAGGCGCGAATATTCTTGAGCCGTCCTGCGGAACCGGCGTGTTTTTTGAATACGCTCCCAAAGATAAAGCGCTTACCTTTGCCGGCGTAGAACTCGATGAAAGAACCGCTAAGGTAGCGCAACATATCCACAACACAGACAATATTTTAATACTCAACTCAAGCTATGAAGCCTTTAACCTTTCCGGAAAGGCCGGATACTATGACCATGTTATCGGAAACGCGCCATTTGGCGAGCGCGGCGCCGCGCTGTCTGCCCTTGATATGCCGGAAGAAAAATCGCTGGATAATTATTTCGTCAGCCGGTCAATCGACAATCTTAAAGATAACGGTACGATGGCGCTTATTGTCGCGCCCGGAGTACTGGAAAACAAAACCAATGAAGGATTCCGCCTGTCATTAAATAAAAAAGCGCAGTTTATCGGGGCCGTGAAATTACCCAACCGCAGTTTTCATCATACCCATACCCAGGTTATGCCGGATATTCTGTTATTCCGCAAATACCCGCAAGATATTCAGGACCGGCTTTCTGCCATCGATGACGCGACGTTCAAAGAGACGCCGTTATATGACCATGATTTTGTCAGCGGGACCTATTTTGAACAACACCCGGAACATATTGCCGGCATATTGAGCAAAGGAACCGGACAATGGGGAAATGATGAGATTAAAGGCGATATAACGCCGGAAAGCCTTGAGCAAATTCTTACATCATTCAAACCGGCTAACATTATTCCGGAAGATATTTTTAGACAAACAAGGGATAATTTTGAACTTCCGGAGATTTCAGAAAAAAATGATGTAATGTATCTGTCAGATGAAGAATTGCAGCATATTGAAGATAAAACGCTTACGCGCGGCGCGGTAAAAATTTCTGAAAACAGCGTTTATATTCTTTCAAAATATAATTCATGGAATCTTGTTTCAGAAGACGCTGGCCTTGCCGGCAAGCTAACCGACATAAAAGGCATTTCCGAAACGATACACAGTATACAAGACGGCATGAAAGCGGAGAAAGATTCTTCCTTCATCAAACCATTACAAGAACAATGTATAAGAGAGCTTCATAAATATGAGGAAAAATACGGTAATCTTCCGGCAGATGACCCTGACTTAAAACGGTTTACCCGTGATAATCCCGCAGTCCAGGGCATATATGAGACGTTCTTACCTATCACCGATCCTCTTTTAACCCAAAAAAATGTATACCGCAAAGAAGTTGAAATTCTTGACGGCCATAATACCGCTATATCCGCGCTTCTTCTTCTTCGGGAAAGAATGAAAGACACTACTGAAGAAACTATCCGCGCTTCTTTCCCGGACACCGCGGAAACGCTTATTACCGAAATGCGAAAGCATGATGACGTTTTTATCACAACGGAGGGCTGTTATCAGTTACGGGAAGAATTTATCTCCGGAGACGCATGGAAAAAAATAGACGAGCTGAAAGCCGCCGCGGATAAAAAAAACACCGCATGGAGGAAAGAAAAGCTGCTCTACGGCGCCGGAGAGCTTGAAAAAGCCGTCGGCTGGACGCCCATCGAGGATGCCGATTTTTCCCCGCGTTCATCCTGGGTTCCCCAGGAGATTGTTCGCGATTGGGCGTCAAACAAAGAAGCCCTGGGAAACAGCCAACTTGAAAAGCTCGCGAAAAATGATGAAGGCAAATGGGGAATTAATGTTTATACAGAATGGCAGGAATACGCTGATCCGTTAATTTATTACCTTAACGGACAAAAACAGCGCAGTAAATATTACGATACTGAAGCCTACAACAAAGAACATGACGACCTCTTTCGCTCATTTATATCTAACCATGAAAATTACCGCGCACAGCTTGAATCAGAATATAACCGGAAATTCAAAACGCATATTGTCGCGCCGGTAAAAACATACCCCGTTGTAATTGCCGGCTGGAAGGATAAGAGCAATGGCGGAAAAGATATAAAACCCCACCAGTGGCAGTCTATACATCATCTTTACCGTAATCAGCGCGGTATATCCGCCCTGGGAACCGGGTTTGGAAAAACGGTTACCGCGATAGCCCTCATGTCCCTGTTACGACAGGAAGATAAAGCGCACCGCATATTCTTGCAGGTTCCCAATAATAAAATAAAAGACTGGATAGAGGAAATACATGACGTTATGCCGTCTCTTAAAATTGCCTCTATCGATCCGGAAGAATCGGGGTATTCCAGCCGCGACAAGCGTTACGCAAAATACCAGGCGATGGCAAGAAGCGACGCGGATATTATCCTTATGCCGGAAAGCTCCGCCAGCGAAATACAATTATCCGCTGAAAATGACGCGCGAATTACTCAGGAAATTTCAATACTCTACAAAATAGAAAAATCGGGCAGTACTGCCCGGCAGCAAGAAATGGCAGCGCTTAAAGGCGAATACAAAGCCGCTTCCGGAAAGACCAATGTTACCGTTTGTTTTGAAGATTTTGGCTGTGACGCCATTTTCGTAGACGAAGCGCACCGGTATAAAAATTTGTATATAGGTCAAAAAAAGGAAAAAGGAAAATAAATTCTGAGTATTTAGGTATATGTATTATTTGTTCTGTATTTGGATTCATATGGTGGCCTTTTTTATCATTTCTTGATATTTATATAAGAAATATACCATTTAATATAAAAACAAATTTAATATTTTCAATTATTTGCGGAATAATGGGTTTTTTGTTACCATTTATATGTTTGAAAGATGAAACTTTTATAAAATAGGAGTTATTTATGTATTACACTAACGAATTTATTGACGAACTTGAAACCAAAGTACAACTTGATAAAGTCATGTATGCCAATATCCAGGCGCACAACGTCGCCAAAATGCTTTCATCAAATAAGTTGATGTATAAAATGTTTGGTATTTACTGGTGGAACGTAAAAGACGCTCTTAGAAAGCACGTTGACAATGGGGAATGGTACTGCGGCCCCCAGGACGAACCGCTGATAAAAGAACTCGGATGGCACGGCAACGAATTTAGAACCATGCTGGCCGCTATGTACCACATGAATGAACACCAGGAAATTACTTCCGGCCATGTTTGGTACGATAAAGACGGCGACCCTCATGATTATACACTCTTTGATCCGGACGCTAACTGTTAATCATTACTCTTTTCTCAGTTTTATGTAAGGAAAACCGCCAATGAGTAAAAACGAATTCTTACGGGAAAAGCCCCGCGACGTAAAAGACGAACAAAAGTTTAATTTTCTCATGAAGGTCATCACCTTCACCGCCATATTTATCGGAATATGGGCGGGGACACAACGCTTTTGTTACCTTGTCGGTTATGATCCCGGATGGGTCGGCCAGCCTTTCTATGTATTGCAATTCGGTAAGAATTTCATATATCCACTGTATCAGCCGTTTTTGATTTTTTATTGGACGCTTATGTATCTCAGACGCACGAATATACACGATACTTTGTACAGAGCTTATAAAATAATCGGATATACGTCTGTTTCAGCCATTGTTTTTTATTTTCTGATCGAGTTTGTCCTGATGAAATTTATCGCTCAAAATATATTTGGAACCGCCCGTTGGGGGAATAAGAAAGACTTGAAAAAAGCGGGGCTTCTCCAAAACAAGGGCGGCATGGTTTTAGGACAGCTTGTTGACGCTGATGTTTATGCCGCTTATGAACCCAAAAAAGACAGCGTTATTCTTCATCTTAAAAAACCATCTCAAAAAATTATTCAATGCGGTATTTACAATACCTTGCTTTCAGCTCCTACCCGCAGCGGTAAAGGCGTATCCAGCGTTATGACAACGCTTCTGTCATATGCCGGAAGCGTAATAGTGCTTGACTTTAAAGGTGAGAGTTTCCAATACACGTCCGGATTCAGGAAGAAATTTGGTAAGGTTTACCGCTGGGAACCCACCGGCGATAAAGGACACCATTTCAATCCGATGATGGAAATCCGCCCAGGCGAAGACGCATTCAGTGACGCAAACCTTATCGCGGATATTTTAACCACGCCGGCGGAAGGAGGGGGGAACGCTACTTCAGCTCACTTCCAGACCGGCGCGAAAGATTTTCTTACCGCTGTTATCCTTCATTGTCTTTGTTCTGATTGGAAAAACAAAAGCCTTCCCGGATGCCGGGAGTTTTTAGCCCAGGGCGATCCGGCAGACCCGAACAATAAAAACTATATTTACGACCTTATGATCAATTCCGACCACGGCGATGATATGATACACCAGGCGGTTGTAGAGGGCGCAATGGCGCAGCGCAACCGGCCCCAAGACGAAGGCGGCTCCATGCTGTCCACCGTCAATAACGCCCTCGCCGTCTTTGCCGATCCCAAAATAAAGCGTAATTCCTGGAATTCGGAATTTTACATCAATGAATTTGAAGAAATGAAAAAAACACCAATATCGTTGTACCTTACTATCCAATATAACGACGTCGCGCGGATAGCTCCTTTAATTCGTTTATTTATTACTTTGTTTTCCCGAAAATTCACCGGAGGTGAAACCAGCGCGGGAAACAGAAAATTCGAAGTGCCGGTACTCTTTATCCTTGACGAATTCGACAAACTCGGCCGTATGGACGAACTTGAAATGAATATGGGTATCCATAACGGGTTTGGCATACATTATTTCTTGATTTTTCAGTCATTGAACCAGCTTAATAAAATTTATACTAAAGACCATTCTTTCCTTGCCCACGCCCGTAACACGATTATATACGCGCCCGGCACAGGCGAAACCGATTCTGCCGAACTTGTTTCAAAAATATGCGGAAAAGAATCTATCAGCCGGACCAATATTTCATATTCCGGAGGGAAAGCCCAGGTCGGTTACTCCAATAAAAATATTTCCGCGCAGGATCAGGAACGCAACCTTATCAATGCCGATGAGGTCATGAAACTTCCCCTCGATCAGCTTATTCTCTTGTGTCAGGGTTTGCCGCCCTATATAGGCAAAAAGAACGTCTACTATGAGGACCTGGTCTTTAAGGCGCGTATGTTTCCCCCAGCATTTACCACACGCGAAGAAGCCCTGAAAGCCGCCGCCTCCACGATCAAAAAACTCGATAAGCGGCGCTGGTTTGACCGCGGGGATACCTACCGATCCGTTGATATGAGCGATGATGAAATTGCTGATATGTGGGATAAAGTCGGGAACCTTTTTAATGAACCGGATGAAGCGCCCATTCCAGATGAACCGGGAAGCCCCATCACCAGTAAAACAGAAGATGAATTCTCACCGCCGCCGGATACCGCCAATTTTTTGAAATAAATATTTTATAACAGTCTATTATGACCAAAACAAAACGTCTTGACGGCCCCAAAAAACTTGTCCCGCTTACCAGCCGTATGAGCGCCGACATGCGTACCTTTTGCCGTGATAAAGGCATTGAAAGCGAATCAGAACTGATCCGCCAGGCTATCGCCCATTATATCTACGCTGACTATAAAGACGAGACTTTGAAACTTCAGGGATTAAAACAGATGAGGGAACAAATAACCGAACTGCGCGATATGCTGGACATCTCTTTTAATTATATACGGCTCATGCACATCAATATCTTGTGCTACCTTCCGGAGATCGACACAAAATTGGCGGATCCCGCATTCATCTCAGCGACTAACCGCCATAACAAATTTTGGGAAAAGTTACAGGACAGCCTAAAAAATAATCCCTCGTTTTTTGAACGGCTCTTGCATAAATTCTATTCCGGAGAAACTGATGGGAAGAATTGAAGACGAACTTGAAAGCCGCGCCCGGCAAATGGAAAATCTTCTGGGCGATCTGGAAAAACTTATTCCCTTTTTCCAGACCAAAACAATTACTGATGTGTATGTCTACGGAGATGGCAGAACCCAGGTCAGCGATTTTGAAAAGGGTACTTATGACACCGAGATTGTTTTGTCTCCGACGGAACGGACGCGTATTATCAACAGCCTCGCCAGCGTAGCGGACACCCCTATTGATAAATGGGTATGCCCCACGCTGGAAAGCATCATTCCCGAATACAACATTCGCACCACTGCCATTTTATCACCCTGGACAACATCTCCTGAACTCACCTTCCGCCGGCCGGCGGACAAAATCCATACCCTGGAGGAATTCCGCGACGAGGACCGTCTTTCACCACAATTATACGACCTGATAGTGTCCCATATCGAAAAACGCAGCAATATTGTCATCTCTGGTTCTACCGGTTCAGGTAAAACCACCTTTACCAATGCGTGTATCGAAAAAATGTTTGAATTTGCTCCCGATGAGCGCATATACATCATCGAGGACACCCCGGAACTGCAATGCCGCAACCCGAATAAAACCCAACTGTACATCCGCAAAGAACAGGCAGTACGGGCCATCCAGACCGCGCTCCGCTGGACTCCCAAACGTATCATCTTTGGCGAATTGAGATCGGGCGAAGTCGCCGCGGAACTGCTTCAGGCATGGAATACCGGCCATCCGGGGAACGTTACCACTATCCACGCGGACAGCGCGGCTTCAACTATTCCCCGTATTGAAGGGCTGCTCAGGCAGGTCATTCTGGGAACCTTGCCCGACCTTGCGAATACCATCCACCTGATCGTACACCTCGCCAACCGCAGAGTGGTTGAAGCCCTGACCGTCCGGGAAATACAGGAGGGCAGAAATATGGGTTAAATATTTTTTTACCATTTGAGGTTGTCCGGAGCCTTAAAGTCCGGAACGGGGCGGAACGTCGGGATGACAGTACCTCACCTCGTCCTTCTAAAAATTAATGTCGAGAGACATAAGGAGTATTTCATGAAGAAATTTAATGTTAATTGGAAAATGGTGTTGTTTTTATTGTTGTCGGTCGCGGCAGCGCCGTTGTTTGCCCAAACTGCCGAGTTGGGAACTTTGGGTCTGTCTGGTATGGAAAAATTAGCAACCACCATCGAAGGTATTTTTACCGGCAAAATTGTGACCGTCATACTTATCTGCTGCCTTGCCGGTTGCGGTATCGCTTATGCATACAATAAAGACAATGAAGCAATGAAAAAGAAAATTATTGCTATTACTATAGGGATAGCGATAATAACCGCCGCGTCCGCTATTGTTGGCGCCGTCATGAGTGCGGCTAAGTAGGAAATTATATGGTTGACATGAGCCAATATAAAAAACCTGTCCACCGTTCTCTTCTGCAGCGGGAAATGATCGGGGGTATTCCCCAGTTAGGGATGTTTTTTATCTTTATGCTTGGTCTTATCTTTATCTACGGATTTCGGTTGTATCTTACCATTATCCCCATAGTCTTGATTTACTTTATCATGCGTTTTGCGACAAAAAAAGACCAGTGGATGATCGACATTATGCTTAACAACATAAAACAGAAGGATATTCTCATTCCGTGAGTTTAAGTACCGGCTACTTCTATCAGCACCTCCCCTGGAACTATATCACCAAATTTCACGAGGGTGTGGTAATCCACAAAGACGGTATCCTTCAGCGAACCTTCGCGTACCGGGCTCCGGACATAGACTCATCCAATGCGTTTGAAATTAATATACTTGCCTTGCGCGTCAACGATTTTGCCAAGCGCCTGGGTACGGGGTGGGCCTTCCATCTTGAGGCGCAGCGCTTCCAACTGCAAGAATATCCCCGAGTTAATTTCGACACTTTGGCCCCTTACCTCATTGACCGTGAACGCGAATCATCTTTCCGCGCCGCCGGCAGGCATTTCGATTCTTCTTATTATCTTACCTTTACCTGGAAGCCGCCATCGGAAAGTGTCAAAAAACTGGTCTCTCTGTTTGTGCAATCAAGCGGATCCGCCTCAGACGGAATGAGCGTCAAGCAAAGTGTCGAATTCTTTGTTAATGAAACCAATGCCGTCGTCGGACTGCTGTCCAATGATTTACTGCTTGCACCGCTTAATGACGAAGAAACCATTACCTATTTACATTCTACCATTTCTTTTTATCGTCACCCGATCCGGTTTCCCTATAATCAACTGTTTCTGGACCGGATTTTACCGGACTCCGAACTGAATACGGATTTTATTGAGGCCATGAAACTCGGCGATCAGTTTATCCCCATCATCGGTGTCAATGACTTTCCTGAAGATACCTATCCCGCCATCCTGGACAGCCTTAACAGGGCGCGTATTGAGTACCGCTGGGTGACGCGCTACATTTGCCTGGACAAAGAAGAGGGTTCCAAAGAAGTCCGCAAAAAAGAAAAATCCCACCGCGGCAGCAGAACAACCCTTATGCAAACTTTCGCGGAAACTACCACCGGTGAAAAAACCAAAGCGATCAATCACGGCGCCGGAGTTAAAGAACAAGACGCCATTGAAGCCGGTGTCGAAATTGAAACCGATCAGGCCGCCCTCGGTTATTTAACTACCAGCGTCATGGTGTGGGATCCTCATTTCAAAAAAGCCTGCAAAAAAGCCGACCTGGTGAAAACCATTATTAACAGCGAAGGGTTTACCGCCAAGTATGAGACCTACAATGCGCTGGAAGCCTTTAAGGCGATGATGCCCGGTAATGTCTTCTCCAATTATCGCGCCCTGCCGGTGATGTCTTATATTTTTTCGCATGTGGTTCCCCTCTCATCCGTATGGGCCGGGTTCCGGCATAATGAACATGCGTATAACATCACCGGTGTTGACGCACCCCACCTGGTCTGTTCTACCGCTGAAGGAACTCCGTTTTTCCTTAACCTGAATGTCGGCGACGTCGGACACTCCGCGGTCTGGGGGCCCACCGGCGCCGGCAAGTCCACCTTATTAAATCTTTTGGAAATGCAGGTCTTCAAATACCCCGGCTCTCTAGTTGTCGTCTTTGATAAAGGACGCAGCTGCAGGCAGCCTTGCCTGGCATCCGGCGGCCGTTTCTACGAACCTGCCGGCGAAAATTCATCGGGTGTCAACTTTCAGCCTTTACGCCATTTGGAAACCGACCGCGATATGGCAGATGCCATTGACTTTATCGAAGCCTGTATCACCGTCAACGGTACAAAGGTTACGCCGCTGATGGGCGCCGCTATCAAAGAAAGTCTTGAACAGTTACGCGGTAAACCGGTTTCTTCCAGAACCATCACCGGGTTTCTTCAGTATGTCAATTACCAGGACCCGGATACCAGAAAACCGGTCTTTAAGGAAATGTTAGGCGATTACCTGATTGCCGGCGGTAAATACGGTAAAATCTTCGACGCCGCCGCATCGGACATCTCCCTGGACACCCGCTTCCTGGCCATCGAAATGGAAGCCCTTATGAACCGCGGCGAAGGCTGCGTTGTACCGGCGTTGGTGTATTTGTTTAATCTGGTGGAAAAGAATTTTGACGGAAGGCTCGCCCTGCTGATCCTCGATGAAGCCTGGTTATTCCTCAAAAACGAAACCTTTGCGGATAAAATCGCCGAATGGCTGAAAGTATTGCGTAAAAAAAACGTGTACGTTATTTTTGCTACTCAGGATGTCGCCGATGTCGCCAATTCTCCGCTGAAAACAACGATCATCCAGCAGTGCCTGACAAAAATTTATCTCGCGGATCCTTCCGCCTCTACGCCTTTTATGACAGATGTTTACCGGTCATTCGGACTTTCCGACTCGGAAATCAGCCTTATTGCCCACGCGCAGATGAAACGCGATTATTTTTACACCAGCCCTGCCGGCCGCCGCCTGTTCCAACTCGACCTTGGCCCCTTAACTCTTGCCTTGATCGGTTCGCCGGATCACGCCCTGCTCAATGACCTTGCATCACACTACGAAACGGGCGAAGCGTTATGCGCTCAAATGCTTGATGCCAAAAAAATCGCTTTCCGCAGGCTGCTTGCCGAAGACGCGCCGCTTATTCCGGAACCGGCCCCTCGTATGTATTCTACGAAGGATGCTCCCGTACCCGCCTATGAAACTTCGTCTGAACAAACGGTAACGGAAACAAGCGGTGAACCGGAAAAAGATACGTCAAAAATCGCCGCGCTGCTGGAAGCCGTCGCCTTACTGCCGGAACGCAAAAAAAATGATGGTTCCGGACGCGCCGCCGCGGCCATAGCGCAGAAATTCTCCGTCAGCCAGGCTACTGTCTACCAAATCCGCAAGGTTCTCAAGTACGGCAGCCATCAGCTTATTGATGCCCTACGCAATCGTGAAATCCCCGTTAAAACCGCCTTCAAGCGCCTGGGGGATGAACAGAATATGGCGGAGTTAAATGTTGAAATCGAAGAATTACGGTAATTAAGGAGATTATTATGGCAAACAATTACGGAACTGACCCGGAGAAAATGCTGGACTGGAACAAAAAACTGGGCGAACAGTCAGAGTTTATTAAAAAAGCGATTGACCCTTTACTTTCATGGGAACTTGCTTATCATATAACTATTTCTGATAATAATTATAATGGTGACAAGGAGTATGAAAAACTTTCTTGGATACAACAATATAAAGCAGAACAAGATGTTGTGAAAAAGTATATATTAAAGAATGGTGACGTCTCAAATCTGTTCGATATGTTGTCATATGATAATATTTTCGTTGGTGATGAAAAACCTGTTGTTGAAAAACTAAAATCACTCGGAATTGAAGGCTGTCGCCACCATGACAGAGTAGATGTTTATAATGATGAATACTTAAAAGAATTAAATATAGTCCATGAACAGCATTATAAATATAATTGGGAGAATGTAAGTTTAATACCCACTATGGATGAATTTTTAGGTGATTATCTGGAAACCAATTTAGGTCAGGAAAATAAAAATCTATCTTCTTATTTTATAGTGGGATTCCCTATAGATCAAAAATCTGACTCAAACAATACCATTATTATGTTTTTCCAAAATGGTTCTGACATTGAAGACAATAAACCAACATTTTCTCTTAATTCAAGCCTTGATTTTAACACAGTAAAAAAAATGGTTGAAAATACAGTAGAATGTATTTCTAATTTGATTCCTTTCCATCCGGAAGGATTAACAATCGATGATATTAAAAATAATCTCGATGAACAAATCTACAAAGAACAACAACTTGAAAAACTTGAAAAACATTTTGATGAATGGCCTGAAACTTCGCAAACTTCCGATATATTAGACGAACAACCAGCCGTCTCCGACCACAAGTACGAAACCGCTCAAAAAATCGGCTATGTCCAGGGTGTCTGTGAGAGCGTGCTCGCCTTCAATACCGATGAAAACAGGAAAATCATGTCGGAAGCTACTATTACCTTTCTCAGCAAAAAATTGTTGTCTGAAATGAACGTCACCAAGGATATGGCGCAGAAATTCGCCAACCCTGAAACTTACAAAGCCCTGGAACAATGCGTTTTCGCGCCAAAACAGGAACAGCAGCTTGAACAAACGCAGTCCCAGAAACGGGGTTGGTAAAACACTGGATGAAATCACTAAAAAAGGAATTTAATATATTGATAACTCTCCTTGACTATTCGCCGTTTTTATGGGATAATTCCTGTGGAGAAAAAAGCCATAATGAACTTAAAGTTCCTGCCCGTTGTTATGCTGGTAGTGGGTCTTATGTTGTTTGTTGCCAGCCCGTCTTTTGCTGCCAAACCCCCTTCTTTGGATCAGGTTATACAAAAAGCCGCCGAAAAAATTGAAGAACGTCTTGATAAAGGAACTAAAGTGGCGCTTATAAATGTGCAATCACCTACTGCTCAATTTTCTGAATATGTACTGAATTATCTGGAGTCCATTCTGGTGAATAACGGAAAACTTATCGTTGTGGATCGCTCTAACCTTGACAAGATTCGTCAGGAACTGGGTTTCCAGTTGTCAGGTGAGGTCAGCGATGAATCGGCAAAAACAATAGGCAAAATGCTGGGCGCCGGCGCGATTGTTACCGGTTCACTTCTTGCGGTCGGGGATGCTTACCGTCTGACGTTGAAAGCGATAAATGTGGAAACCGCAACGGTGGCGGCTTCATATCCGGCGGATATTGCCAAAAATGACCGAGTCAAGGCGCTTCTGGCTTCGGGTAATACAACGGTTGTTGCTAAGTCTCCAAACGTAACCACTGTAAAAACAACCACTGCTACAGCGCCAGCCGTGCCGGTTGCTGCCTACAAAATCGGCGATACCGGTCCGGCGGGGGGAATTATCTTTTATGACAAGGGCAACAACAGGGGCGGATGGCGGTATTTAGAGGCTGCTCCGGCAAATACGGAAAAAACGGCTTTACCATATAATACTATTGGGAAATTTGGCACCGGTAGTCGTAAAATTGGAGATGGAAAAGAAAATACTAAAAATTTTATGGAAATAAATGAGAAACAAGGAGGGGGGATTAATACCGCTCCTTGGCTGTGCAATGATCTGAACATAAATGGCTTTAATGATTGGTATTTACCCACCCTTGATGAACTTTTATATATGTATAACAATTTGTATTTAAAGGGACTTGGAAGTTTCAAGAGTGCACAGTATTGGTCATCCAGCAAATATGGATTAGAAACTATTGATTTCTCTAATGGTTCGGAAAATCATCAGATTTGGGATAAAGACAAATATCAAGTTCGTGCCGTTAGGCAGTTTTAGAATTTATTTGCTTGTAATAGCAATGAATAATATTAAGGAGTTTTATTATGAATAAGAAAATTATTTTTTCGGTAATGCTGGTTGGTCTATTGGTGTTTGTGACAGTTATGGCTTTCTCACAGAACAATTCAACTGTCCGTTGGGAGTATACTTCTTTAACTGTAAAATACACTATATTTGAAGAAGAAGCTAATAAATTAGGAGCACAAGGTTGGGAACTTGTTTCCGTTGGTGGAATTGGTATAACTAATACTCCTACCTACTTGTTTAAACGCAGATTACCATAATATTAAAAAATTATGGTAAATTTTATAGCCGCCCTTTTGGGCGGCTTTTTTTATCTATTAAGTAGAATAACTTTATTTTATTAGGAGGATTTTATGAAAAAATTTATTTTAGTCTTATTAGTAATGGTATTTCTTCCGGTAACAATGGCGCACGCGCAGCTAACTGTTTTAGCTGCCGCAACAGATGCCTTACTTGCTGGTTCTTTTGCTGAGCAAATGATTTACTATGCCCAATCTCTCGCACAGTTGGTTAAGACTGCTGAAGAAACTGTTCACATGGTCGAAAAAATGGGAAACCAGATTCAAATGCAAATGGATAATCTCGAAAATGTCAGCAAAGTCCACAACCTTAAAGATTTTAAGTCCTGGTATAACCGCCAGATCTATCTCGAAAGAAGGACCGAGGAAACCTTTAAAGATATGAACATCACCATTGGCAAGAAAAAATACAATATCACGGATGTCGAGGGTATGGCTTACGGTTTTAATGATACCTATATTGACTACTGGAACAAGGAATTCACCGAAGAACAGCGCAGGGAAATGTGGACTAACCTTGGTGTAACACCTTCAAATTACGTCTATATCCAGACCTGGAAGGCAAGAGAACAAAAAATCGCTCATGAATTCCTGGCAGCCCGCGAAATCCAGAATGAAGAATACAAAAAAAATATGGAACAAAATAAAGATAAGATTGATGCCCTCGAGGAAGATAAAACAAAAGATAACAGTGAAAAAATGGGTGAGAAAGGAGTTGCCGTTATAAACGCTGAAACAAATATTGCCAGTAATAAAGTCCTCAATGACATTCGTGGGGATATAGCGGACATTAAAGAACTAAAATCTATTGAAATATACCAGAAAAACACCCCGGTGGATCAACCGCCCATGTCCGAGTGGCCGGAAAACGGAATTCAACCCCTTAAAAAATAAAAAGGAGAATGCTATGAGTGACTGGCTCGTCAATTTCGGCGATACTATTAATAATTCGTTTTACTTTGTCGTTGATAAATTAATCGACCTACAGGTGTTCTTTATTGCCCAGGCATGGGCCATCGCCAGAGTCGTCCTGCTCATCGCCTTACTGTCAGCAGCCCTGAATTACATCCTCACCGGCCAGGGGCTCAAAGAAAATATCATCAAAATTATGAAGGCGACCCTCTTTTTCATTATTGTCCTCCTGGCTTACCCAAAAATAATCGGCTTTATTTGCTCTTGGACTTATGATATGGCATTCAAGAGCGTTTACGGGTCCGTTGCCGCTCAGTTTAACCGGACAACGACCGTTGTAACAGATATGCAAAGCCAGGTGTCTATGGGCAGCTCCGGAGACGGTTACGGTTACGGCGGCGGTGCGGGAAATACGTTCACGTTTACCAGACGACTGGTTACTGAAGTAACCGATGACGCCGCCAGCCGCCTGTTCCCCAACCTGACCCAATCCCGCAAACACTCGCAAATGGATTATTCTACCATCGCCCCCGCCGCGGTGATTAACCTCATCTTTGTACTTGCCGGCGAGTGTTTTACCTATGCAGACCATAAGGAAATAGGATTAAAATTTCCCGATTTTGGCCGTATCTTGAAAGGCCTTATTTGCGCCTTTTTTATTATTATGACCGGCATATTCGCCCTCCTGGAATACCTTATGTGCGTCATGGAATTTATGCTTGTCGCCTCGGTCGGCGTCATCCTCTTCCCGCTCTCCATATGGGAAGGCAGCAAATTTATGTCCGAGAAATATATCGGCGCTATCATCGGGTTTTTCGTCAAACTGCTCTTCTGCTCTATTGCTATATGCCTCATGATCTACGGTTTTACTACCATGTTCTTTATTATTTCCGCCAAAAATGGATTCTCCGGAACAGTCGATCAAATTATTTATATCGTCTTTGCCAGCCTCCTTTTCTTTTACATCTGTAAAAGCGCTCCGGGTATGGCTCAGGGCCTGTTAACCGGAACTCCAAGCCTCAGCGCGACCGGCGCTATCTCCGCCGCGGGAGGCGCTCTTGCCGCGGCCGGCGCGACGATGGGCGCGGCTAAAGCGGTCGGCGGGCTGGGTAAATCGGCTGCCGGAGGCCTGGCACAAAAAGGTCTCCAAGCCCACGGCGCACTTTCCGAGGCAGGCGCCGCCGCGGGCGCGGTTAAAGGCGCGGGCGGCAGTGGAAGTCAACAGAGAGGCGCGTTCATGTCCAGCCTTGCCGGGTCTGCCAAAGACGCCGTTTCCGCAAAAGGGCTCAATCTTGCCCGGAGTCTCCTGGGCGGCGGCTCCGGTGGCGGCGGTTCCGGCGGTGGTGGATTAAACCCCCATAGTTGGAGTGATGCCTTTACTAAAGGCACTAACAAAGATGGCGAACAAAAAACATACGGCGAACATATAAAAGACCGCAAAAAAGAAGGCGCAGAAAGAGGCCTTGAGTATTTACGAAAACATTGAGTATTTACGAAAAAAAGGTGCGGATTAACCGATAAATAATGCCGGCAACTCACAAAAGTACATTATATAAACCTATTGACGCGCCTAATCCCTTTCAAGAGGGCGGAGATAAGGGCTACGCCGACCTCCTGCAAAACCAGATTAACGAAACGGCCTGGTGGCGCCGCATCGGCGTATTTTCTTTGCTTATGTTTTTGATTAACTTCTGCTTCTTTGTTTACGCGGTGAATTTACAAAAAACAGTCCCTGTTCTTGTGAATGTCATGCCTTCAGGGGAAGCCCAATACCTGGGCGAAGTCCGCCAGAACGGGGAACTGCAAATCCCCGAAGCGGCGATCCTTTACCAGATACGCAAATTTATTATCAATCTTCGCTCAGTATCTACCGATTACCAGGTGTTATACGACAATATTAACGAGTGTTTCAGCATGGTCACTGCCAACTATGCCCCCATCATGCGTCAGATGATCCTTAACGCTTCCCCTTTCGAACTGGTCGGTAAAACCCGCCGCACGGTGTCTATTGAAACGGTTTTGCATATTACCGAGCGAAGCTATCAGGTTAACTGGATTGAAAATACCCTTGATTCGTCAAGCCAAAAAAACACCAAAATGAGGGCCGTGGTCACTATCCGACTGATTACGCCTAATGACACCACGATCCGAAAAAATCCCCTGGGGATTTATATCGAAAACTGCGAGATGACTGAATTATGATTATGAAATTTTTATTGTTTATAGTAACCGTATCAATCTGCTGTTGCGCGACAGTCGATGTTGATCAAAGCGTCAGAGACGCATCAGGCGGAAGGCCGCAAACCATCGATGATTTGCCTGTCGCCATACGCATTGACCCCGAAATCGTCATCAGGGAACGCCCGGTGTTTGTGCCTGATAAAGATACTCCGCGCCAACAGCAGTCCGGAGTTCCCGCGGTACAAGAATCAAACAATACCGGTATTGCCAAACCTTCCGATTATTCCCACGCCGCTATGGTCTACGATTATGACCCCGACTGGGTTTATGAAGTCTACGCCCAGCCCCTGAGGGCCTGCGACATTGTCCTGGAACCGGGGGAAAATGTGCTTGAGGCGCCTTTCGTTTCCGACAGCGTCCGCTGGCAGTTGGGCGCCGGTGTCAGTTACGAGCGGGGTGTTCCTGTCCAGCATATTTATGTTAAACCGTCGGAAGCCGGAATTGAAGCATCCCTTATCATCAATACTGACCGCCGGGTGTACCATGTTATTTTGCGCAGTTATAAAACAGTCCACATGCCCATTACCCGCTGGCGCTATTATACGGTCACTATGCCCAATAATTTATTATCACCCAGAAAAAATGATTCGGAACCCTCTGGGGGCGCTCCCGCGGGCGCCGATCCCCGCTATCTGTCCTTTAATTACAAGATTACCTACAGTTGGTTCAGAAAACCGCGCTGGCTCCCCAGACTGGTGTTTGACGACGGCAGCAAAACCTATATTACCTTTCCGGAATCGGTCCTAAACCGGGAATTGCCGGCCGTCTTTGAAAATCGTAAAGACGTGGTGAACTATAGGGTCCTTGACAATCTCATTGTCATCGACCAGTTAGTTGATAGTATCACCGTCAAAATACAGAAAACCGAAATTTCAATCGAAAAGAAGCAAACCAATGGAAGATGAAGAAAATACCGGTGTTGAAAACACGGAAAACGAACCCTCATTTGAACTGACTCCGGAACAGGCGACCAGTTTTGATTCATCCTCCGAAGCCCCCGGCACATTTAACCGCAAACGAGCGATGATAGCCATCACCGTTACCTTTGCCTTGGTGATAGGGGGCGGACGCCTGTATAACACCCTGCACCCAAATAAAAAAACCAAAAAAACAGAAACGGAAGCTACAGCCGGCGATTCTTCAACATCTTTCCTCAGCTCCTTACGTGACCGCGCGGCAAACCGCCGGGAACCGGAACCTGAAAAAACACCGCCGCAGATGGAACCTGAGCAAACGCTGCCGCCGGTTACTTTTAACCGCTCGCCGCAAGTTGAAGAAATTCGCAACCGGCCGCCGCCCCCGCCGCAGAGTACCCCGGGAAACACCGCGCCGGCGCAGCAGGGTCCGGATATGACCCCGGTGTACCGCTCCGCCCTTGTTCCTCCGGTCGAAGGCAGCCTCTTTGCCGGCGGTAACCGCCCACAGCAGCAGTACGCGCCGCCGCAACAGGCCGGAACTGACGATTATTACCAGAACGCGCTCGCGGCGCAAAACGCCGCGCGTAATTCATACGGCAGCCAGGCTTCTGACTACGTTTCCCAAAATGACCAGGCCAACAAACAGGCTTTCTACGATTCTTCGTATAACGGCGGCGCAATTGCCGGCGGGCGCTACCTCGGGGAAAATTCAATCTGGATGGGTACTATCCTTCCGGGAATCCTGGAAACGGCCATCAATACAGATTTGCCCGGCAATGTGCTGGCGCGGGTCACCCGTAACATCTACGATTCCCTTACCGGAAGAAAACTGCTTATACCCCAGGGAACTATCCTGATCGCTAAATATAACAGTTCCGTTTCTTACGCCCAGCACCGCGTACAAATCGTCTGGGATACCATGATCCGCCCCGATGGATTCCAGCTTGATTTGGGCGGCATGAACAGTGTCGATAAATCCGGCATGAGCGGCCAGGAAGCCGAATACCACGAAAATTGGTTCGAATATCTCAAAGCCGCCGGCATTATCACCCTCTTTTCTCTTGCTAACGCCAGTATGACCGAAACCGCCGCTAAATATGCCAAAGATGCTTCAGCCTCGGCTATTGCCAATGCTAATTCTCAAGTCGTTAACCAGTTGGGCGGTAATATGGCCGCGCGCGCCATGAATATCCAGCCCACCCTGACCGTTAAAAACGGTACGCTCGTCAATATTATGTGTAACCAAACGCTCTATTTGCCGCCGGTGGGCAGCATCCCCATTGTCAGAAGATAAAAGGAGAAATACTATGCAGATTAAACTTAAAACTTTGTTCTTGATTGTTTCGTTGTCGTTTAACGGGTTGGTCGTTATTGCCCTCATTTTAACAGCAGCGTCAAAATCAAAAACAACGTCGCTTTCATTCCCCGCTATGGAAAACGGGTATTCGGCCGCCGCCACGGTTGTTATAACCCCCACATCATCGGTGGTGTTTCACCCGGTTGAAATTACCTTAAAACCGACACAAAAATCTTTTCTGCAGTATTCGGTTGTTACCGCAGATAAACAGGCCAACATGTTCGTGAGCGCCCTGTATGACCCGCAGATTATTGCCATTGATTACTCAGGATCAGGCATTGCCATCACCGCCTTGCGCGAGGGGGAAACCCTTATGCAGTATATTTCAAATGACGGTATTAAGGATTTAGCCCGAATAACCGTAACCAAATGATGTTCCGCTCCACTATTTTATGCGCGTTCTCTCTGCTGTTATGCGCCGCCGGTTTGCCCGCGCTCAATTTATGGCGCCATCCGGAAATCGCCGATAAAAACGCGCTCTTCGCCGATGCCGGGGCCTCGTTCCTCTTTGGTGGTCTTAAACTCCCTATACTGCCGGTGGAATTACGCCTTGATTACTTGCCGCCGCTGCCGTTACCGATATCCATCGGGTTTTTTTTCAAAACACCCTATCCCAACCTGAAGAGTTTCGGTACGAGAGTGGCTTATCATTTAGACCTGGATGATCCCAAAACCGATCTCTACTTTGCACATGTTTTTGACTGCGGCTTTATCCGCAATAATCTTCTGGAAGAATATAACGATACTCCGGTTGAAATCCATCGTTACGATTTCCGCGTCGGTGTCCGCCGTTTCTTCGGCCCGTTCATCGGGCTTGTGGTTGAAAGTGAATTCAAAGCTAAAGGTATTATTATTTTGCTTTCCGCAAAATTACATTAATCAGGAGGTATCTGTATGAACAGATCAACTTTTTTCGCTCTTATCTTTTTAATGGTTACATCTTTGATCACTACGACTTGTGACATGACCTTTGTTTCTCCATCACCGGAAGACAGGGAAATTACACAGAACGAACGGGAAGAACTGGAAAAAAACGGACGTTTTCTGAAAATAACGCATATGCCCGTAAATATCCAGATCACCAACGTTGCGTCCGTATCTGTCGCCAACTCGGTTTCAACTATCGCCAGACGGAACCAAAATGACCACTTACGCGTTTTCAGGGATACTGATACCAGTACCGTCTACATTCCACTGGTGTATAACGATGACTCTGAATTCACCGAAACCGGCAGTTTCTATGTCGCCTTCACGATACATGTCGATGCGCTGGTCAGTTATATTGTTACGTTAACTGATAAAGTAGTCGTTCCTTTCACTGATGGACGCGGCGAACTGGATGTCCGCACATTGCCTGTTTCCAATTCCGGCCCGAATAATCCTCCCGTAGAATTAACCGAAACGGACAGAGACGAACTGGAAAAAAACGGACGTTTCCTCAAATTGACCTATATGCCCCTGCATACTCAGATCGCCAATGTATCGTCTACCCAGGTCGCCAACTCGGCTGCCGCTATCGCCAGGCTGAACCGAAATGACCATGTACGCGTTTTCAGGAATACTGATACCAGTACCGTCTACATTCCACTGGTGTATAACGATGACTCTGAATTCACCGAAACCGGCAGTTTCTATGTCGCCCTCACGGTACATGTAGATGCGCTGGTCAGTTATATTGTTACGTTAACTGATAAAGTAGTCGTTCCTTTCACTGATGGACGCGGCGAACTGGATGTCCGCACATTGCCCGTTTCCGGTCAGGGTAACCTCACGCCGGAGTTAACCGAAACGGACAGAGACGAACTGGAAAAAAACGGACATTTCCTCAAATTGACCTATATGCCCCTGCATACTCAGATCGCCAATGTATCGTCTACCCAGGTCGCCAACTCGGCTGCCGCTATCGCCAGGCTGAACCAAAATGACCATGTACGCATTTTCAGGAATACTGATACCAGTACCGTCTATCTACCTCTTATATATAACAATGATTCTGAATTCACCGAAACCGGCAGTTTCTATGTCGCCCTCACGGTACATGTAGATGCGCTTGTCAGTTATATTGTTACGTTAACTGATAAAGTTGTCGTTCCTTTCACCAATGGACGCGGCGAACTGGATGTCCGCACATTACCCGTTTCCGGTCAGGGTAACTCCACGCCGGAGTTAACCGAAAATGAGCGGAATGAACTGGAAAAAAACGGACATTTCCTCAAATTGACCTATATGCCCCTGCATACCCAAAGCGCCAATGTCGCTTCTGTTCAGATTGCTAATTCGGTTTCTTCTGTCGCCACGATTGACAAGAACCAAAGTATCCGTATTTTCAGAGAGACAGATACCAGTACTGTTTATATCCCGTTGGTATATTTTGACAATACCGAATTCATTGATAACGGCAGCTTCTATACTGCTTTTTCAATCCATGTCGATGCTGTTACCAGTTATGTTGTCACGGTAACCGATAAAATTTTGGTCCCTTTTGTTGATGGTCGTGGAAAACTGGATGTCCGTACTTTGCCTTACGGGGGTATTGTTGCCTCAGACCGCCGATACCTGACCATTTACAATTTACCCCTGTACCTGCTACCCCAAAATGTCTCTAATGTCTCTGTTAATAATCGGTATGGCCCGGTAGCCCATTGCGAGGACTACTCTCTCGTTAATGTCTCAACTTTTAATGGTAGTTCTACCGTATCCATCCCTCTTTCATTCGTCAATTCTACAAACTCGGTCTTTACCGGTACCGGCAGTTTCTATATCGCGTTTGATCTTTTTCTCGACGCGCTGACCCATTATACGGTCACCGCAAATGATCTTGTCTTGGTTTATTTCTTCAACGGTAACGGGTATCTGGACATTAACGATTTGATTACCTCCCGCGCCGCTGAACACCGTTATTTGACCATTACCAATCTCCCCGCCAACCTGCTCCCCCGAAATGTCGCTAATGCTATGATCCAGACCCAGACCGGCCCGCTAGCCCGTGTCGAAAGTTATGATCTTATTGAAGTCTTCCCCGCTCAGAACAATACAACATCGGCGCGTATCCCGCTCTATTATATCAGTCCACCGGAAGTCTTCTCGGCATCAGGTGACTATTTTGTCGTTTTGGATATCAACATCGACGCCAATACCCGTTACACCGTCACCGCTCAGGATCGTATTATGGTTTCCTTCCTTGACGGTAACGGGTCCTTTGATATTAACGACTTTATTGTTTCCCGTACCGCTGAACACCGTTACCTGACCATTACCAACCTACCCTCCAATATGCTTGCCCAAAACGTCTCAAATGTCACGATCCGTAACCAAAGTGGCGCCGTTGCCCAATGCGAGGATTATAACTTCCTCGCGGTCTCTGTATCAGCCGGTAAAGCTTCCGTCCGTATCCCGCTGGTCTTCACCAATCCTCCTGCAATGTTTACCGGAACCGGTAATTTTATTATTACCTTTAACATTAACATCGATGCCAATACCAGTTATACCGTCACCTCTCAGGATAATGTCCAAGTCTCTTTTACCAACGGCAACGGTACATTTGACATAACCAATATACCCGTTACACCGCCGCCGGAACGTCGTTACCTAACCATTACCAACCTGCCCTCCAATATGTCCGCCTACAATATTTCGACTGTACAAGTACACAACCAGGCCGGTCCGGTTGCACAATGCAATAATTATAATTTGATTGAAGTCTCCGTATCGGATGGCAAAGCTTCTGTCCTTATTCCGCTGGTCTTCACTAACTCATCTTCCATGTTTACCGGAACCGGTAATTTTATTATTTCGTTTGACATTAACGTCGATGCGGAAACACGTTACCTCATTACCAAATCTGACAATGTACAGATTTCTTTCAACAACGGCAACGGATCGCTTGATATTAATAATATTCCCCAACCACAAACACCTTACCTGACCATCAACGAACTCCCGTTTCATACTACCAAGGGACATATATCTGATGTTTCTGTATATAACCTTGCCGGACAGGTCGCTCAATGCTCTAATTACAACAACATTGTTATCACCAGGAACAATGATTACGCAACCGTTATGATCCCCCTCTCCTCTTCTTCCGGTAATGGCTACTTCCACGACACGGGGCGCTTCGCCGTCTCCTTCAGCGTCAACGTGGATATTGATACCCAAATCTTATTCAGGCAAAATGACGGCGTTTATTTGCAGTTTACAGATGGTTCCGCTGTCCTTGATATTATGTCCACATACGGATTTTTCAGCGCGGATTTGGTTAACCCTTCCGATGCTGCCGCCCCCATTATCAAACAAGGTTCCATCTTCGAAGTTGACGGCTACCGCCATACAGTTGCTAATAACGTCAATATGGCCAATTATTCCAATCCATCTGCCGAATCCTGCATCCTGTACCTCTATGCCTTCCGCGCCGGTTCAATAGTTTTCTACGAATACTCTAAAACCGCGCCAACTTACAATATGGCAAAAAACGGCTGGTACAAAGACAACGGCAGCAAACGCGCCCTGTGGAAAATGATCTATTTGTACAATTCCAATCCCCCACAGTTTTTATTTAAAACATATATTAATAATGATTTTCCTCATCTTGGTACGACTGTGTTAACCAATGATCTGGATTATTCTCAAATTATTTCATCTGGACATGTTTCAAAATCCATAAATGGCGCTAATAACCTTCCGCCCGAAACGGTAACACTTGACCCCGGACTTTACGTTATAGAACTGAAAGGCGCGGGCGGCGGCGGCGGATATGTTTATAACGGAATGTCATCCGGCGGATCAGGCGGATCAGTAAGAGAAATTATTAATCTAAATGCAGAAACTTCGTTTACCGCTTTTACCGGTTCAGGCGGCGGTAACGCCCCACCTGCCCCTACTTCCGGATCATTCAATATTGTTACCACAAAGAATTATTATTCTTACTATACTTATTTATGGGATTCCCATGATCCATCGAGTCAAAGATATATGGGAAATGAGCTCCATAGTACTGATACAATTCTTCAGACTGTTACTTCTGCAAACATAAATAATACCATGTCCGGAGGCGGCGGCGGCGGTGGTGGCTCAGGCACGTTTTTATATTGTTCCAGCGAAAACTATCTTCTGCTTGCCGGCGGCGGCGGCGGCGGCTCAGGTGGCTCTTACCTTACTCCAGGCGGCGCTGGCGGCGCAGGCGGTTCGGTCGGCCCGGGCGCCGGTGGAGGCGGGTCCGGTTGGTTGTCTCAAATCAGCGATGTAGAAACCAATGATATTAAAGGTAACTGGGTATCTTCCGGCGGCGCAGGCGGTTCTGGAGGAGGGTACGGCGGCGGCAGTGCCGGGGTAGTCGCTGGCAACGGGGGCGAGGCTCAGCTCCTTTTAGAGCCAAATGTCTGGCGGTCTGGAGGCAGCGGCACCGCTTCTTATTTCGATTCTGATTTTTCTGTCTTATCCGGTATCCCTTTTTTAAGATATACAAATTTTACACATACAGCTAATTCTTCCGGTGGCACCAATTCGGCTAACGGATCATCCGAAAGTACCGAAAAAATCGTATCCGTAAGAACAACTTTCTCTGTCTCCGGTAATAGCGGTTCAGGTGGGCATACTGCCGCCATATCATATTTGTCGGGTCCCCAGGCTTGGCTTAATACAAATGATGCCGGTGGAAATGGCGCGGATGCTTTACCCCTCAATCCTGTTTCCGTAACCGGTACTATTACACCAAATGGCAGTTACGATACAGTAAACCCTCAGTATACAGGTAATAATTCTGGCCCTGGCACCAACAATTCGAACTGGAATAATTCAGGTACAAACGCGAGTGATACCAAATTTGCCTCAGATCTCACTTTATCAATAGGCGCCGCAAGAGACGGACAGCCAGGTTCTGCCGGAGGTAACAACCGTACCACCACAAGGGGCGGTGGATCTGAAAGCGGATTGCCCGGAACCATCATCATCTACAAAATTAAATAATACCCGCCGCGGTTGAATCCCTCCTTCCCGCGGCGCTCATACCTAAGACCGTTTCCGGACCGGCTTCCTGCCGGATCCCTCCGGAGACGGTCTTTTTTTTATCTTTTTCTTCTTCATTCTTTTCTCTCATAAGGTAAAAGGGTTACTTCAGTTACCAGGCCCATATGTGTTACTGGTAACATGACTAGTAACATTTTTGGGGAGGGGGAGAATATTGAAAACAAACAACGAAGAAGAAACAAATTGTTTCAGGGAAATCATTATACCCGGTGACGTGCTGGATGATGATAATCTATCCGATGGCGCAAAACTCATGTACGGCAAAATTGCGCGGCTTGCCTACAAAACCGGAGAATGCTGGTCCAGTAATTCATTTCTTGATGGTACAAAATCCGGTCGCAATTCCTCAAGATTTATAGCTGAACTGAAAAAAACCGGATACATCGTAATTGAAAACGAAGGAAGCAAATACAGAAAAA
>Ga0268262_10001554_pt1 | contig 28177 bp, 19 predicted proteins | sample TergutNc150P3_FD_190354 | JGI IMG/M metagenome (GOLD analysis project Ga0268262, IMG submission 190354) | Nasutitermes corniger P3 segment gut microbial community from laboratory colony in Florida, USA - Nc150 P3 (SPAdes) (version 2) | ecosystem: Host-associated > Arthropoda: Insects >... | reverse complement strand
CCGCCGGGCGGGGAGAATACTGTGCCGCCGCAGGTGACGCAGCCGCCCACGCAGGCGGCCACGCCGCCGCAGGGCACGCAGGCGCAGCAGCCCTCCTACCCCGTGAACCTGAACACGGCCACCCAGGCCCAGCTGGAGACCCTGCCCGGCATCGGCCCGGTGAAGGCCCAGGCGATCCTCGCGTGGCGCGCGGCCAACGGGGCGTTCCGCAACGCCAACCAGCTGATCGAGGTGAACGGCATCGGCCAGAAGACCCTCGAGGGCCTGCTGCCGTATATCACATGGTGACCCGGCAAAGGAGAGATGATGACGCAAAAGGAGCTTCTGCGAACCGTGCAGGCGCAGCTTGCGACCGACCTGAACTGCGCAATCGGCGATCTCGACGGCGGGAAGGACGGCATCGTATTTACGCGGGCGCGGGAAAACCCCGGGCGCAGGCCGTTTCCGCGCGGCGAACGGCATTTTGAAATGCTGTCCATGGGCAAAGCGATTGTCATTTCAGCCTCGCCGGATATCCTGGCGGTTGTGCAGCCTGCGCTTGCGGGCAAAACCCGCGACGAGGCGTTTTCCATGCCCTTTGTCTACGGCCACGGCCTTTGCTATCTGCCTGATTTGCATCGCATGGAAGCGCTTCCCGCGCCCGCCGATTTCTCCTATGAGCTGATCGAGCAGGAAAACATCCCGGCGCTGTACCATCTGGAGGGCTTCAAAAACGCCATAGGGAACGATAGCGATCACCCCCGCCCGGACGCTTTGGCGGTCACAGCCAAATTGGATGATAAAACCGTCGGAATGGCCGGATGCTGTATGGACTGCGCGCGCATGTGGCAGGTCGGCATAGACGTGCTGCCAGGTTATCGCAATCACGGGCTGGCGGCCTGGCTCGTCAACCGGCTGACGCTTGAAATCCTGCACCGGGGCTTCATCCCCTACTATTGCGCCGCAATCGCGAATATCGCTTCGCAGCGCGTGGCGCACCGCGCGGGGTATTTCCCGGCCTGGGTGTGCTCCTACAAAGGCAATTTCGAGGGCTATGAGCTACAGCCGACCTGTTAATCACATGGTGAAAGAGAGTGCATTATGACGCATCCTGCCCGGGAATTCCTGCAGCGCCACTGCCCCAAATGGGCGGCGCAAATTCAGTTTGAGAACACGCGCGGCTCCGGCTGGGAGGTCGCGGCCGCCGGCGGCGCCGTGGTGGTCCGCGGCGGCTCGGCGCTGGCCCAGGCGGTGGGCCTGCGGCGCTTCCTGGAGGACTACGCAGGGCTCTCCCTGGCCTACGCCGGCACCGGCGAGCGCGTGACCTTCACCCTCCAGGTGAAGAAGCTGCCCCTGCCCTTCGCCCCCCTGCGCGGCGAGCTGCCAAAGCAACCCCGCGCGGCTTACTCATTATTAACATTCTCATGCTCCCCCTGCTGGTGGGATTGGGAGCGCTGGCAGGACGAGATCGACATCCTCGCCCTCTATGGCGTCACCGAGGCCCCCCTTCCCATCGGCACGGAGTACGCGTGGTTCAAAGCCCTGCGGGACGAGGGCATCGGCTCGGACTACATCCTCGGCGGCATGAGCGCGCCGCCTTTCTGGCCTCGGCAGCTGCAGGGGAGGTTCGACTCGATCCTGCCGCCCGTCGATCCCATGTATTTAAAAGCCCGGGGGCAGCTGGGCAGGGCCATCGCCGACCGCATGCGCGCCTGGGGGATCGCCCCCGTGCTGCCCGCCTTCCCCGGCACGGTGGGCGCCGGCCTGTTCGGGCTATTGCGCAACGCCAGGCTCCTCCCGCAGCCGAGCTGGAATGGCTACAAATTCACGTATAAGATCGACCCCGCCTGCCCTGCCTACGCCCGCCTGAAGGAGGCGTATGAGAAGCAGCTGACGCAGATTTTCGGCGAGGTGGAGCGCTTCTGGGACCCGGCGGCGGAGTTGGACGGCCAAATTCTCCCCCCCGAGGGCCGCACCGTCCTCCACGGCGACGCGGCCGTGGCCGCAGCCCTCACCCATGCGCAGGCCTGCCGCGCCGACGAGCCGGAGAGCAACCCCCTGTTATATACGCTTTCTATGGAAAGCTTGACCCGTAACGAACCCGCGAACCTGGACGAATGGCTGCGCGGCTACGCCCGGCGGCGCTACGGCACGGACCGGGAGGAGGCCGCCGCGGCGCTGCGCCTCCTGTGCGACACGGCCTATGCCCAGCAGGGCCCCGCGCCGGGCTCGGTATTCTGCATGCGCCCGGCGATGGCATTGGAGCCCACCGGCCCCGGCGACGCCACGCAGGCGAACTACAGCGGCGCGTCGCTCCTCCGCTGCGCGAATCTGCTCCTGCAAGTGGAAAGCGACATGCCCGGCTGGCATTACGACCTCTGCGACGTCCTGCGCCAGGCCCTCAGCGCCAAGGCGCGGGAGAGCTACCTGAAGGCCATGGAGGGCTTCGCGCAAAAGGACGCGCGGGTTTTCGAAAGAGGGGCCAACGACTTCCTCGCCCTGCTGGAGGACTGCGACCGCCTGCTGCGCTGCGAGGAGGCTTTCACGCTGGGCTACCATCTCGCCCGGGCCAGGGGCTGTGCGAAAATGGACGCAGAACGCAACAATTTCGAGCTCGTCCTGCTGCTGCAGCACAGCCTCTACGGCGCGGGCGGCGTGCACAAGAAGATCGGCTACCAGCTGCACGGCCAGGCCTGGCGGGAGTGGTCCGGCCTGCTGTCCGGCCTGCACGGCAAGCGCTGGCGGGGCTTCTTCTCGCACCTGGCCGCGCATTTCGGCGACCGCCGCTTCTCCCTGGACACCAAGCAGAGGCCCCTGGGCCGCGCAGCCTACGCGGGCAACAAGTTCTACGAGCAGATGTCGCGCATGGAGTTGGACTGGCTGCGCGATTTTACGCCCGCGGAGGAGGCCGAGCCGGAGGACCTGCGCGAGGCGGCGCAGGAGCTGTGCAGGAAATACGCGAATGAGAATTGAAATTTTGACGTTGTTCCCCGCGATGTGCGAGGCCGTGCTTGGCGAGAGCATCCTCGGCCGCGCCCGCAAAAACGGCCTGGTGCAAATCCGCGCCCGCAACATCCGGGACTACACCTTGGACAAGCACCGGAGGGTGGACGACGCGCCCTTCGGCGGGGGCTACGGCATGGTGATGCAGTGCCAGCCCATCGCCGATTGCTTCCGTGCCCTGTGCGAGGAATGGGGCGAACGCCCGCACTTCATCTATCTCTCGCCCCAGGGCAAAACCCTCACCCAGGCGCGCGTGAAAGAGCTGGCGCAGCTGCCCTCCCTCGCCCTGCTCTGCGGCCACTACGAGGGCGTGGACGAGCGCGTCCTCGAGTCCCTGGTGGACGAGGAGCTCTCCATCGGGGATTATGTCCTCACCGGCGGCGAGCTGCCCGCCCTCGTCCTGTGCGACTGCGTCGCCCGCCTGCTGCCCGGCGTCCTCGCCGCCGACGCGGCGTTCGCGAACGAGAGCCACTACGCCGGCCTGCTGGAGTACCCGCAGTACACCCGCCCCGCCGTCTGGGAGGGCCGCGCCGTGCCCGAGGTGCTGCTGAACGGCAACCATGCGTTACAGGAGCAATGGCGGAGGGAACAGATGCAGGAACGCACGCGGCGCAAACGGCCGGAGATGATGGAATAGATTCGGGGGTTCCACATGAAAAAACGCAATCTTATCACCTTGATTCTCCTCCTGGCGGTCCTCGCGACGGCCGTGTGGGCGGGCGTCAGCAGGGGCCTGCCCTTCCTTCATACGCCGGCCGAAACCACCGTCCCAACCACCGCGGAGGAGACCACGGCCCCGCCGCCCATGGAAATCACGCTCATGGCGGTGGGGGATAACCTCATCCACAAGCCGCTCATCGACCAGGCGCGGGCGCGGGCCGGGGCGGGCGGCTACGACTTCGCGCCGTGCTACGACGGCGTGCGCCCGCTCCTCGCGCGGGCGGATTTGGCCGTGATCAACCAAGAGAGTATCCTCGCCAGCGACGTGGCCATGCCCTCGAGCTACCCCATGTTCTGCACGCCGACGCAGTGCGGCGACGCCGTCTATGACCTGGGGTTCCGCGCGGTCAACACGGCGAACAACCACGTGCTGGACAAGGGCGTCAAGGGCATCCTCGCCAGCCTGGATTACTGGGCCAAAAAGCCCGGCGTTGTGACCTTCGGCGCGTATCGCAATGAAGAGGACTTCGACACGCCGCACACGATGGAGGTGAACGGCGTCACGTTCGCGTTTGTGGGGGCGACGTATGGCTATAACGGGCTGCGGCTGCCGCAGGGCAGCGGGCTCGTGCTGCCGCTGGTGGAGGACGAGGACCGCCTGCGCCGCGCCGTGGAGGCGGGCAAGCAGGCGGCCGACGTGATGGTGGTGGCGCTGCACTGGGGCAACGAGGACTCGCAAATCGTGACGGACCAGCAGCGCGCGCTGGCGCGCAAGCTGGTGGAATGGGGCGCGGACATTATCCTGGGGCATCACCCGCACGTGCTGCAAACGATGGAATACCTGCCGAAGCCCGGCGGCGGGCAGGCCTTCGTGGCGTACTCCCTGGGAAATTTCCTCTCGGGGCAGGCCGCCGCGCCGAATTTAATCGGCGGCGTGATCGAGCTGACCGTGACGAAGGACGGCGGGGCGGTCAGCGTGGGCGGGGCGCGGTTTCACCCGGTGATTACCCAGTACGGGACGGGGTTCAGCAATGTGCGGCTCGTCGCCTGGCCGGATTATACGCCAGCGCTGGCGGCGGCGCATGGGGTGAGGGGGTATGACAGCCGGTTTGGGTATACGTATATCGAGAATTTGCTGAAGGGGACGGTGCCGGAGGGGATGCTGGCGCTGGATTTAGGATGACAGGCCCAGAACCCGCGCGATTTCATCTTCATTGACAACGTATTTTCGCACCGTGAAATTATCGTCCGTTTTGTGGTCGTATTTTTCCCATTCGCGATTATATTCCTCCTCTGAAACCTCCGCGCCGTTGACCGCGAAGCCCTGTTCTCCGGGGGCTACGGGGGAGTCCGATATCTCAACGAAGGAAGCGATGTCGTTCACTTTGCCGTCAACGATTTGCCGGATGGAGGTGCTGGCGATTCCCAGGTTCGAATACTCAGAGTAAATATATCCGGTTACCGGATCATACTGAAAGTCTCCGCTCGACCCGAAGCCGCCGAGGTAATATACGGTTCCACGGTACAGGGCGAATACCTCCGCCGGGGCCAGATGAAAATTGTCCTTGGAAACAAGCAGCTCCGGGGTTCCGTCGCCGTCCAGGTCGTAGATGTTGAATTGAGCGGAACCGGAATCCGGGGATTCAGAATTGATGTAGGTTCTTAAGACCCCGGCGTACAGCTCCCTCCACGAAAGCTCCCGGAAGGTTTCGGGGGCTTTCTCTCTGAAGCGAAACCCGAAATAAAAGCCGCCCGCCGCCACCGCCAAGATGACCATGATGATGCCGATGATTTTGAATGCCCGCACAGGTCTCTCCTCCTTGTTTTCTTAATTGCCTTTGCAAGCCAGCCAAATGGCGCACTCCATCCGCTTCCTGAACATCTCGCATCCCGCCCCATACACCCCCCGGATATCCCCGCTGGCGTGATAGGCGTTGGCGGCGCACCCCCCGGCGCAGTAGTATTTTGCCCAGCAATCGCGGCACGCAGGACGGTCAAGCAGGGTGCAGGAGAACGCCTCGCGGAGATCGGGGCGGGTGACGCCATGCCAGACGTCGCCCATGCGAAAGGCGGGCTCGCCGACGAACTGGTGGCAGGGGTAGAGCTCCCCGGTGGGGGTGACGGCCAGGTAGTCCCGGCCGCTGCCGCAGCCCGCCGCGCGCTTGTGGAGGCACGGGCCGTGCTGCAAATCAAGGTTATAGTGATAGAAGGTGAACTCGTCCGGCTGGCCGCGCCTGCGGGCCATCTCCAGGGCGAGGGCTTCATATTCTGCCTTGACGGTTTCAATGTCCTCCGGCGTGAGGGCATATTCGCTCTCCGCCGCGCACACCACCGGCTCCATCGAAAGCGAGCGGAAGCCCATGCTTGCCATGTGATATAAATCTTGCGTAAAGTCCGGGTTGCCGTGCGTGAACGTGCCGCGCATGTAGTAATTCTTCTCTCCCCGCGCTTTGGCGAACGCTTGAAACTTCGGCACCACCAAGTCATAGCTGCCCTTGCCGTTCACGGTGCGGCGCAGCCTGTCATGAATTTCCTTCCTGCCGTCCAGGCTCAGCACCACGTTGGACATCTCGCGGTTGGCGAAATCGATCACTTCCTCGTTGATCAAAACGCCGTTGGTGGTGAGGGTGAACCTGAAATTCTTGGCCGCCGCCCGCTCTTTTTCGCGGGCGTAGGCGACTAAATCTTTCACCACTTGCCAGTTCATCAGTGGCTCGCCGCCGAAGAAATCCACCTCCAGATTCCTGTGCCCCCCGGAGCTTTCGAGCAAAAAATCCAGCGCCCGCCGCCCCACCTCGAAAGGCATGAGCGCCTCGGCGCCGTGGTATTTCCCGGCCTGCGCGAAGCAATAATCGCAGGTGAGGTTGCACATATGGGACACATGCAGGCACAACGCCTTGACAGTTGACAGTGGACAATTGACAGTTGGCAGTTGAATTTCCGGGGAAAACAGTTTTTCACTGTCGATGAGGGATTGGATACTCTCGAACAGGCCGTCCAAATCCTCGCCGGGGAAACGCGCGGCGAGCTCGTCACGGGGGATGCCCCAGTGGGTGATGGCATAGAAAGCCACCGGGTCGGTGACATGCACCGACCCGCTGTTGACGTCCAGGACGATATGGCTGCCATGGAGCTCGTAGGCGTGGATCATGCCTCTGGTTCGTTGTTCTCACACGGCTGGTTGGCCACGCCGCAGGAGGTCTTGCAGGCCGACTGGCAGGAGGTCTGGCATTCGCCGCAGCCGCCGCTGCACAGGCTTTCCTTCAGGTCCCGGGTTTCGATGGTCTGGATACGCTGCATAAATGATGGCTCCTTTGTTGGGATGGGAATAGTATAACGCAAAAACGGGGGGATGTCAATGGTTATTCGGTTGGCCCTTATCCTATCCCCGCAACCCCGCTCTCCCGTGCCGCCCGCGCCACGGCCTGCGCCACGGCGGGGCCCACGCGGGGGTCAAACGGCGGCGGGATGATGTACTCCGGCGAAAGCTCCCCCTCCGGCACCAGCGCGGCGATGGCCCGCGCGGCGGCGAGCTTCATGGCGTCGTTGATGTCCGAGGCGCGCACGTCCAGCGCCCCCCGGAAGATGCCCGGAAAGGCCAGCACGTTGTTGATCTGGTTGGGGAAATCGCTGCGGCCCGTGCCCACCACCGCCGCGCCCGCGGCCAGAGCCAGCTCGGGCATGATCTCCGGCACGGGATTGCTCATCGCCAGCACGACTGCCCCCGGCGCCATGGAGCGCACCATGCCCTCGGTGACGATGCCCGGCGCGCTCACCCCGATGAACACGTCCGCGCCGCGCAGGGCGTCGGCCAGGGAACCCGCGCGGCCCGCCCGGTTGGTGAACTCCAGCAGCGCGCGCTTGTCCGGCGTGAGCTCGGGGATGTCGCTCACGATGCCCTTGCGGTCGCACATCAGGATGTCCTTCACGCCCACCGCGTCCAGCAGCCGCGACACCGCCACGCCCGCCGCGCCCGCGCCCGCCACGGCGACGACGCAGTCCTCCAGGGGCTTGCCCACCAGCCGCAGGGCGTTCAGCAGCGCGGCGAGGGTCACCACGGCAGTGCCGTGCTGGTCGTCGTGGAAAATGGGTATCTGGCAGCGCTCCTTGAGCCTGCGCTCAATCTCGAAGCACCGCGGCGCGGAGATGTCCTCCAGGTTCACCCCGCCGAAGGAGCCCTGCAACAGCTCCACCGCGCGCACGATCTCGTCCACGTCCTTGCTGCGCACGCACAGGGGGATGGCGTCCACCCCGCCGAAGGCCTTGAACAGCACGCATTTGCCCTCCATCACGGGCATGCCCGCCTCCGGGCCGATGTCGCCCAGGCCCAGCACGGCTGTGCCGTCGGTGACCACCGCCACCGTGTTCCACCGACGCGTGAGCTCGAAGCTCTTCGCCGGGTCCTTCTGAATCTCCAGGCAGGGCTGCGCCACGCCGGGCGTGTAGGCCAGCGAAAGCGCCTCCTTATTGTCCACCGGCGCGCGCGCGGTGATCTCAATCTTGCCCCGCAGCTTCTCGTGCAGCTTCAGGGATTCGGCGGCATAGTCCATAGAGGGGCCCTCCAGATACAATAATAATATAAAAATATTTTACACGAAATCCCCCGAAAAGTCAAGGCAAAGATTATCGCACGAGGAGCGACGTCCCCCCTGCAACTTTCCCCCCTTGACTTTTCCCCGCTTCTGTGCTATAAAAAGAATACACCATGCAAGGAGGCACCATATGCGCAAGGAGATTTTGTCCCTGCTCGAGCGGGGCGGCCGCCTTTCGGCCAAGGAGATCGCCGTGTACCTGGGAGCCACGGAGGAGCAGGTCGCGCAGGAGATCGCCGCGCTGGAGCGCGAGCAGGTGATCTGCGGCTACGGCGCGTTCGTCAACTGGGAGAAGACCGACAGCGAATACCTCACGGCCCTCATTGAGGTGCGGGTCACGCCCTCGCGCGGGGAGGGCTATAACCGCGTGGCCGAGCGCATCGCCCGGTTCGACGAGGTGCAGGCCGTGTACCTCATGTCCGGGGGCTACGACCTGGCCGTGATCATCCAGGGCAAAAGCCTGAAGGACATCTCCTTCTTCGTCTCCGACAAGCTGGCGCCGCTGGAATCGGTGCTGAGCACCGCCACCCACTTCGTGCTGAAAAAATACAAGGACCACGGCGTGCTCTTCGGCGAGCTGGACGGGGGCGACGAGAGGATGATCGTATCGCCATGAACGATTTTGTCGCGGGGGGCATCCGGGCGCTGCCGGGCTCCGGCATCCGCAAGTTCTTCGACATCGCCGCGGGCATGGAGGGCGTGGTCTCGCTGGGCGTGGGCGAGCCCGACTTCGTCACGCCCTGGCACATCCGGGAGGAGGCCATCTTCTCCCTGGAGCGGCGGCGGACCATGTACACCGAAAACGCCGGCAAGCCCGCCCTGCGGGAGGAGATCAGCCGCTATATGGCGGAGCGCTTCGGCCTGGGCTACGACCCCGGGTCGCAGGTGCTGGTGACCGTCGGGGCCAGCGAGGGCATCGACCTGGCCATGCGCGCCATCCTCAATCCCGGCGACGAGGTTCTGGTGGCGGAGCCCTGCTTCGTGTCGTATAAGCCCTGCGTGGCCATGGCGGGCGGTGTGCCCGTGCCCATCCCGACCACCGCCGCACACGACTTTAAAGTGACAGCAGAAGATATTCAATCAAAAATAACGCCGAAAACAAAAGCAATCATGCTCAGCTATCCCAACAACCCTACCGGGGCGACACTGGAAAAGCAGGAGCTGGAGCAGATCGCGGCGGTTTTACGTAACCGGGATATCGTGGTGATCAGCGACGAGGTGTATGCCGAGCTGACCTATGGCGATACCCCGCACGTGAGCATCGCCTCGCTCCCGGGCATGGCCGAAAAAACCATCGTGCTCAATGGCTTCTCCAAGGCCTTCGCCATGACGGGCTGGCGCTTGGGCTGGGCCTGTGGGCCCGCGCCGCTCGTCGCCGCGATGACGAAAATCCACCAGTACATCATCATGTGCGCGCCCACCCTCGCCCAGTTCGGCGGCATCGAGGCCCTGCGCGGCGGGGCGGGGGACGTGCAGGCCATGCGCAAGGAATACGATGCGCGGCGGCGCTTCCTGCTCGCCGGCCTGCGGGAGATGGGCCTGGAGTGCTTCGAGGCCCGCGGCGCGTTCTACCTGTTCCCCTCGATCGCGAGGTTTGGGATGAGCTCCGAAGAATTTTGCGACAGGCTTTTACGCGAGCAGCGCCTGGCGGTGGTGCCCGGCACGGCCTTCGGCGAATGCGGGGAGGGGCATGTGCGGTGCTCCTACGCGTATTCGATTGAGAGCCTGAAGGAGGCGCTGAAGCGGCTGCGGGCGTTTGTGGCGGGGTGACGCCGCATTTCCCGCGCAAACCCATTGCATTCCTCCTCCCGTTGTGTTAGAATAGTGCAAACTAAATTTCAAAGCAGAAAGAAGGTTCCCTATGGCCCATACCATCCACATGATCGCGAACGCGCACCTGGACCCCATCTGGCTCTGGCGCTGGCAGGAGGGCTGCAACGAGGCCCTGCAAACGTTCCGCAGCGCGCTTGACCGCATGAAGGAGACCCCCGGCTTCGTGTTCACCTGCTCCTCTGCCTCCTACTACCAGTGGGTGGAGGAGATCGACCCGGCGATGTTCGCGGAGATCCAGCAGGCCGTGAAGGAGGGCAAATGGGTGCCCGTCAACGGCTGGTGGGTGCAGCCCGACTGCAACATGCCCTCGGGCGAGAGCTTCGCCCGCCACGCGCTGTATAGCCAACTGTACTACCACGAAAAATTCGGCGTCACCTGCAAGACGGGCTACAACGTGGATTCCTTCGGCCACAACGCCATGATCCCCCAGCTGCTGAAGCAGGGCGGCATGAACGCCTACGTCATGATGCGCCCCGGCATGCACGAGAACGCCGAGATCCCCCAGAACGCCTTCTGGTGGGAGAGCCCCGACGGCTCGCGCGTGCTGAATTATCGGATTCCGCGGGGCTACGGCTGCTCGGGCAGCGACAGCTTGGACGACAACATCGAGTTCTACCAGCAGCGCAGCGAGGAGGCGGGCCACGGCATGATGCTGTTCTACGGCGTGGGCAACCACGGCGGCGGGCCCACCAAGGCCGACCTCGCGCACCTGGTGGAGGTGATGAAGCAGGAGGGCTTCGAGAGCCTGGAGTTCAGCTCGCCAGATCAGTTCTTCGCGGACCTGGTGCAGGCGGAGCTGGACCTGCCCGTGTGGAAGGACGACCTGCAGCACCACGCCAGCGGCTGCTACAGCGCCACCTCCCTGGTCAAGCAGCTGAACCGGAAAGTTGAGCAGTCGCTCTACTTCGCCGAGGTGTTCGACACGGCAGCGGCCAAGCAATTCGGCCTGCAAGCCGCCACGGAGAAGCTCAAGGAGGCGTGGCAGGACGTGGCGTTCAACCAGTTCCACGACATCATGTGCGGCTGCTCCATCATGGAGGCCTATGACGACGTGCGCGACACCATGGGCCACGCCCGCACCATCGCCGACCGCCTGGCCAACAAGGCGATGCTGCAATTCACCCGCCGCATCGACACCTGGGTCCCCGGCTGCTCCGACCCCACGGAGGAGGTGCGCCACAGGGGGATTCCCATGGAGTTCCCGCGGCCCGTGGTGGTGTTCAACGCGCTGGGCTTCGAGCGTGAAATCCCCGTGCAGGCGATGATGAAATCGGCATGCGTGGAGGACGCGGACCACAACCCCGTGGCCTTCCAGAACGTGCAGGCCTCGCGCTTCGACGGCCCGAACCCCAAGGACACCCTCTTCACCGCCAAGGTGCCCGCCATGGGCTATGCGCTCTACTGGCTGTGGACCTACCGTCCAACCGCCCCCGCCTTCGCCGAAACAGGCGTCGCGGGTGGCGAAATGGACGGCGCAATCTTCATCGAGAACGAGTTTTTGCGGGCAGAGTTTGACCACGCAACCGGCGGCATCGCCAAGCTCATCGACAAGCAGGCCGGGCGCACCGTGAACGCCGAAACCCTGGCCATCCCCACGGTGATCAACGACATCGTGGCCGACACCTGGGCGCACGACATCTTCAAATTCCACGACATCAAGGGCACGATGCAGCTCGAGCGCATCCGCTTGATCGAGGACGGGCCCGTGCGGGCACTGGTGGAGGTGAAGCACTCCTTCGGCAAGAGCACACTGGTGCAGCGCTTCAGTCTGGCCGCGGGACAGAAGAAGCTGACTGTGGATGCGAAGGCACTGTGGAATGAGGATTTCACCATGCTGAAGCTGCCGCTGCCGCTGCAAGGGACGGACGAGATCTCCACCTACGAGATACCCAACGGGTTCCTCAAGCGGCCCTGCAACGGCGAGGAGGAGCCCGGGCTCAACTGGGCCGACGTGACCGTCACCGACGAGGCCGGCAAGCGGCACGGCATCGCCGTGATGAGCGACTCGAAGTACAGCTATGACGCCCCCGGCGCCGCCATCCGGCTGACGGCACTGCGCAATGTCATTTTTGCCGACCACTGCGCCGCGCGGCCCGACCGCGAGTTCAACTTCACCGACGAGGGCCTGCAGCGCTTCACCTGGGCGATTTACCCCCACGAGGGGGAGGCCGAGCAGAGCGGCGTGGTGTTCGAGGCCGCGAGCCTGAACAGCCCGCCCTTCGTGGTGCAGGAGAGCTACCACGCGGGGGATTTGCCGCCGCGGATGAGCCTGGTGAGCATCGACGAGCCGAATGTGCTCGTGACGGCCTACAAGTGCTGTGAGGACGGCTCGGGCGACCTCATCGTGCGGCTGTATGAAACCGCGGGCAAGGCCTATACCCACGCGGGGATTACGCTGCCGCAGGTTGACGCGGCGTTCTGGGCGGACTTTACGAAGCACGAGGTGAAGACGTTCCGGATTGACGGGGAGGGGAGAGCCACGCAGGTGAACTTCCTGGAGGGGGTTGCGTAAGGCAAATAATTTATGAACCCCCCTGGCTGCATTGCGGCCAGGGGGGTTCTATTTCGGCACCTCCCGCTTGTCCGTCAGGCCGAGCAGGTAGTCCGTGGTGGTGTGGTGAAACTGGGCCAGGCGGATGAGGATATCCACGGGGAGGTTCCTCGTGCCAAGCTCGTAGTCGCTGTACACCTGCTGCGAGCAGTGCAGCACCTTCGCTATTTGCTTCTGCGTCAAGTCCGCGTCCTCGCGCAGGTCTCTGATCCTTCTATACATATCATCACCAAAAATATTTTACACTACTGCAAATTGCGGTATTGACATGCACCGCGCATTGCGGTATAATAGGGTAAAATAAATTTGGGAGGATGGGTTTTACATGAAAAGGGTACTGAGTTGGCTGTTGGCGGTTTGTTTGCTGTGCGGAGTTGGCACGATGAATGTAGGTGCCAAAATCTTTGATGGTGCAACCATAGAGGAAAAAATCGGGATCATGAAACTCTTATGGGAAGCGATGGTGGAAGATGCTATTTTTGTCGAATCCGGCTTCATATGGCAGGAGTGGGCAATAAAAGAGGAGGAAAGCCAGGAAGCCTTTTATGCTGAGTGGGAGAGCGTAGCTCAGTCGATTTATGGAAAATATTGGGGATACGGCGATGTGATGGAACGAATGGTGGAACAATATCACCAGGGAAGCTTCCAAGATTTTCAGGAGTTCTCAGACGAACTGCTGCAGGCATATTCTGAACTGTTTGACAAGTACTTAAGGGAGGATGGCCTGAAGTTCGTTGTTCATTTTCGGGAATGGTATAAATTGCTCGCTATAGCAAGTTTAGCAAAAGAGAAAAATGATAATGGGTATTATGAAGAAGCGGGCTGGGCAACCTTCTGGGAGGGCGTGGACGCCTGCAGAAATGAAGACGGAGATTATTTCATAAGAAAATGGCTTATGGCGTGGAGAAACAATGAGATGGAATGGCCTGACGTTTATGAAGGTTTAGATAGCCGCCGCAATACAATATACAGCCTGCTGGAAGCGCTTGATCCCGATCTTCTGTATGAATTCTATCCTAAAAGCGGTACCCCCGATGACACTGAAACCCCTGAGGACACAACCCCAGATAAGATATATGATTTCTTCGCCAGATTTTTGCCCGCTGGCATCGCGAAAGTGTTCACTTGGATTGTGAAGTACCTCTTCTTCGGCTGGCTGTGGGGCCGTTGGCTGTAGCCGAAGCAAAATAACTTTGACAAAGCCCCCCCGCTTTGGTATACTGTACCAAAGAGAGGGGGGCTTTGATGGCCCGTATTTTGGTCGCCATGAGCGGCGGCGTGGACAGCACCGCGGCGGCGGCGCTGCTGCTGGAGCAGGGCCACGACTGCGCGGGGGTGCACCTGAAGCTCTTCGAGGGGGGCGAAACTGATCTGCGCTCAAAAACCTGCTGCTCGCAGGAGGACGCCGAGGACGCCCGCGCGGCGGCCTGCCGGCTGGGGCTGCCCTTCTACGTGTTCAACATGAAGGAGCGCTTCGGGCGGGAGGTGATGGCGCGCTTCGCGTCGGCCTACCTGCGGGGCGAGACGCCGAACCCCTGCATCGACTGCAACCGGCACATCAAATTCGCCGCCCTGCTGGAGAAAGCGGGGCAGCTGGAGTATGACGCCATCGCCACGGGGCACTACGCCCGCCGCGAGCTCTCAGGGGGCCGCTGGCTGCTGCGCAAGGCCCTGGACCCCTCGAAGGACCAGAGCTATGTATTATACACGCTCACGCAGGAGCAGCTGGCGCGCGTATACTTCCCCCTGGGCGGCATGACGAAGGCGCAGGTGCGCGATTACGCAAGCGCGCGGGGATTTTTAAACGCGCAAAAAAAAGAGAGCCAGGACATCTGCTTCGTGCCGGACGGGGACTACGGCGCGTTCCTCGAGCGCTGCACCGGGCAGGCGCTGCGCCCCGGAGATTTCATGGACCCGGAGGGCCATGTGCTGGGCAGGCACCGCGGCACGCCGCGCTATACCCTGGGGCAGCGCAAGGGCTTAGGCCTGGCCCTGCCGCGGCCCGGCTATGTCTGCGGGATCGACCCCGCGCGGGGCACCGTCACGGTGGGGGAGGAGGCGCTGCTGTTCGGCAAAACGCTGACGGCAAGGGATGTGAACCTCATCGCCTGCGATGCTTTATCCGCGCCCCTGCGCTGCAAGGCCAAAATACGCTACCGCCAGGCGGAGCAATGGGCCACCGCCGAGCAGACCGGCGCCGATACCCTGCTTGTCACCTTCGACGAGCCGCAGCGGGCCATCACGCCCGGGCAGGCCGTGGTGCTATACGACGGGGACTATGTCGTGGGCGGGGGGACGATTTGTAAATAAGAAATGAGAATGCAGAATGCAGAAATGGCGTGGTTGTCATTTCTGCGTTCTGCATTTATCTATCGCGTAACGATTTGTCCGGGGCGGGCCGCGTTAACCGAGGGAGGCCTCCCGCTCTTTTTTGCCCAGGAGGGGGATGCAGACCAGCGCGCAGCCCGAGACGCACAGGAGGAACAGGAGGCAGTACGCCAGCGTCATGCTGTCGCCCGTCTTGGGCGGCGGCACCACCGCGGGCGAGGTTTGCGCCGCCGGGGCCTGCGTGCTCCCCGGATTGCCCGCCGGCGGGTTGGCCTGCTCGGCCGGGCGGGTGACCGGCTCGGCCCTCGCCGGGATCATGCCGGCAATGTCGTCAAGGATGGCGCCGAGCTCCGGGACCACCATCGGGATCACCAATGGGAGCACGGTGGGGATCGCCGTCGTGCCGCCGCCGTTGGTGTTGGTGTTTGTGTTGGTATTGCCGCCGCCGCCGTTGCTGACCCATTGGGCACTCAGCTCGATGTAGTCCACGGCGTCGCTGTCGGCAAGGTCTCCGAAGGCGTCCGAGGCGCGGACATAGCCGCCCATGCCGTTTCCGTTGCGGGTGACGGTCCAGCCGACAAAGGTATAGCCCGTGCGGACGGGGTCGGGGGAGGGGAGCAGGCGGTCCTGCGTCCAGCGCACGTTCTTCAGGGGGAGGCAGGCCGTGGAGGTCGCCCCGTTCATGTTGTAGCGGACCTCGTAGGCGTTCTTCTCCCTCCACTGCGCTTGCAGGGTGATGTACGCCACTGTGTCGTCGTCCGCCAAATCGCTGAACGGATCGCCGTCATGCACGCCCGTGCCGCTGCCGTTGGCCGTCACGTCCCAGCGCACGAAGTCATACCCGGGGCGGCTGGGCTTGGCGGGGAGCAGGTCGTCCTGCGTCCAATGCACGCCGGTCTTCGGCGAAACGCCGCCCGAGGCGCCGTTGAGGTCGTAAATCACGATGTAGCCGGTTTTTTCGAGCCACCGCGCGGTGAGGGTAATCTCGTCCGTCCACTCGTCGTCGGCGAGGTCCGCGTAGCGGTCCGCCGCGGAGACGCCCGCCTTGCTCCCGCCTTCCGTGACGTCCCAGCCGGTGAAGCTCCAGCCCGTTTTCGTCGGCGGGTCGGGCAGCAGGTCCTTGTCGGTCCACATCACGTCTTCCATGTCGTCGATCGAGGCGGGGGTGCCGCCGTCCGTGTCGTATTTGACCGTGTAGCCGCCTTTCTCGCGCCACTGCGCCTGCAGGACGATGTATGGAACCCCGACATTGCTCGCCAAATCGCCGAACTCGTCTGTGTTCTGTACGTCCGTGTCCGTGCCGTTCGCCGTGACGTCCCAGCCATCGAAGGTGTAGCCGGTTTTGGTCGGCGCCGCGGGCAGCAGGTTCTTGTCCGTCCATTTCACGTCCGTTTTGGGCGGGACGGGCGCGGAGGTCGCCCCGTTCAGGTCGTACAGCACCAGGTAGCCGTCGCTGACAACCCACTGCGCGGTCAGCTCGATCTCGAGCGTGTCCTCGTCGTCGGCCAGGTCGGCGTAGCGGTCGGCCGCGTAGACGAAGGGCTTGCCGCCGCCGTCCGTAACCCGCCACCCCGCGAACACCCAGCCGTCCTTGGTGGGCGGGGCGGGGAGCAGGCCCGCCTCGGTCCAGCGCACGCCGGTGCGGTCCGCTTCCGCTGGCTCGCCGCCGTCCATCTCGTATTTGACCGTGTAGGATGATTTCTCGGTCCACTGCGCCTGGAGGGTGATATAGGGGGTCGTGTCGTTGGCAGCCACGTCCTTGTAGGCTTGCGAAGCGGTGACGGCGGAACCCGGGTCCGCTCCGTTGTGGCTCACGGTCCAGCCAGCGAAGGTGTAGCCGGGGCGGCTCGGCTGGGCGGGCAGCAGGCCGGCGTCCGTCCACTTGACGTTCGTTTTGGGCGAAATCGCGCCCGAGGTCGCGCCGTTGGTGTCGTAGAGCACCAGGTAGCCGCTGCTGACCACCCACTGCGCGGTCAGCGTGATCTCGTCCGTGTCCTCGTCCGCGGCCAGGTCGGCGTAGCGGTCGACCGCGTAGGCGAGGGTCCTGCCGGCTTTGCCGCCCGCGGTGATTTTCCAGCCCGCGAACACCCAGCCAGCGCGGACGGGATCCGGGTCGGGGAGCAGGCCGCTGTCGGTCCAGCGCACGCCGGTGCGGGCCGCTTCCGCGGGCTCGCCGCCGCCCATGACGTAGGTGACGGCATAGCCGTCTTTCACGCTCCACTGCGCCTGCAGGGTGATGTACGGCACCGTGTCGTCCAAGGCCAAATCGTAGAATTTGTCGGCTGCGTACGCGGCCATGCCCGCCGCCTTGCCGTTTTCCGTCACGACCCAGCCGTCGAGAGTGTAGCCGGTGCGGGTTGGGAGCGTCGCGGGCAGGAGGCCGTCGTCGCTCCATTTCACGCCCATCTTGTCGGGGATGTCGCCCGAGGTCGCCCCGTTCACGTCGTAGTGCACGTGGTAGCCGCCGTTTTCGTCCCACCGCGCGGTGAGCGTAATTTCGTCGACCGTGTCGTCGTCGGCCAAATCGCCATATCTGTCCCCCGCGGAGACGCCCGTTTTGCCGCCGCCGTCCGTGACGTCCCAGCCTGCGAGGGTGTAACCGATGCGGGTCGGCGGCGTCGGGGGCAGCAGGTCGTTGTCGGTCCACATCACGTCTTCCAGGTCGTCGATCATCGCCGGAGTGCCGCCGTTCGTGTCATATTTGACGGTGTAGCCGCCTTTCTCCTCCCACTGTGCCTGCAAAGTGATGTACACGACAGAGTCGCCGTCGGCCAGCTGGTAGAACTTGTGGATGTCCTGGACATCCTGCATGGCCGGGCCGTTTTCCGTGACATCCCAGCGCACGAGGTCGTAGCCGGTGCGGGTCGGCGGCGTCGGGGGCAGCAGGGTGTCGTCGCTCCACTGGACGCCCACCTTGTCGGGGATGTCGCCGGAGGTGGCGTGGTTCACGTCGTAATGCACGTGGTAGCCGCCGTTTTCGGCCCACCGCGCGGTGAGGGTAATTTCGGCGGTGTCGTCGCCGTCGGCGAGATTGCCGTAGCTGTCCCCCGCGGAGACGCCCGTCTTGCTGCCGCCGTCCGTCACGTCCCAGCCCGCGAGGGTGTGCCCGGTCTTCGTCACCGCCGTCTTGGGCAGCAGGTCGTCATCGGTCCATTGCAGGTTTTCCAAGTCGCCGATCGCCGCCGGGCTGCCCCCGTCCGTGTCGTAGTGGACGGTATATCCGCCCTTCTCGCCCCACTGGGCTTGCAAAGTGATGTAGGGGACCGTGTCGTTCAAGGCCAAGTCGCAAAACTCGTCGGCCGCGTGCGCGGCCATGCCCGCCGTTTTGCCGTTTTCCGTCACGGCCCAGCCGCCGAAGGTGTATCCGGTGCGGGCCGGCGGCGGGGGCAGCAGGCCGTCGTCCGTCCAGGCGACATCCGTTTTCGGGGAGATGGGTGCAGACGTCGCGTTATTCAGGTCGTAGAGCACGAGGTAGCTGCCCTTCAGCGCCCACTGCGCCTGCAAAGTGATCACCTTGACGCTGTCGTTGGCGGCCAGGCTGCCGTAGGTGGCGGCGTTGGTGACCCCGGTGATGCTGCCGCCGTCCGTCACGTTCCAGCCTGTGAGGAGATAGCCCGTTCTCGTGGGAGGGTCGTTCGGCAGCAGGTTCTTGCTGCTCCACAGCAGGTCGGTTTTGGCCGGGTAGATGGAGGAATCGTCGATGAGGCCGCCATTCAGTTCATATTCCACCGCGTAATCGATGACCGCGGTCCACTGCGCCTGGAGGGTGATGTAGGGGGTCGTTTCGCTGGCCGCCACGTCCTTATACGCGTCCGAAGCGGTGACGGGGGAATCCGGGACCAATCCGTTATGGCTCACGGTCCAGCCGTCAAAATGGTAGCCGTCGCGGGTGGGGTTCGTGGACGGGGTCAGGCCGGTCGTGTTCCACTTGACGTTTTCCTTATCCCCCACGGGGGCGCTGGTGGCCCCGTTCATGTCATAGCGCACATAGTAGCCGTCGTTCTCGTCCCACTGCGCCTGGAGGGTGATGGCTGTCTTGGTGTCCGCCAGGGCCAGCGAGGCATAGGTGCTGCCGAAGGCCACCGAAACGCCGGTGTCTGGGTCAATCACCTTCCAGCCGCTGAAGTGGTGCCCCGTCCTGGTGGGGTCGGTGAGGGGCGTCAGGGTGCTGTCCTTCCACCCCACCGTGATGGGGGACACCGCCGAGCCGCCGGCGGAATCGTAGTTGACCGTATAGCTTTTGGGGTTCCAACGCGCGTACAGGGTGACGAAGGGCACGCTGTCGTCCCCGGCGATGAGGCTGTAGGGCGTGGTGCTGATCACCTGCGCGCCGCCGGCGTAGTCCGTGAACCAGCCCCCGAAGGTGTAGCCCGCCCGCGTGGGGATCCCCGAGGGCAGCAGGGCCGACGAGCCCCAATAGACGTAGTCCACGCCGGGCTCGTTGGTGGGGTTGCCCTTGTTGGGGTAATCGGCCGGGGCGGTCGTGTCGCCCTCGGCGTTCATGTCGTACTGCACGACATAGCTGTTGTTCTCGCGCCACTGGGCCTGCAGGGTGATATATCCCGCCTCGGGGGAGCTGACCAGGCCGCCGTAGGTGTCGCCGGCGGTGACGAAATGGCTCAGGGGCAGGCTCGGCCTGCGGTTGACGGTCACCTTCCAGCCCAGGAAGCCGTGGCCCTGCTTCGTGGGGATTTCGTCCGGCACCAGGCCCGCGTCGTTCCAGAAGACGCCCTCGTCGCCGGGCAGGGGCAGGCTGGGGATCGCCGGGGAATCCGCGCCGTTCAGGTCGTAGTGGACGACATAGGGGGCCTCCGGCTTCCACCGGGCGTAGAGCACCACGGTGCCCTTGTCGGGGTCGCCGCCAGCCAGGAGGGAATAGCTGTTGGTGAGCATCACCTGTTCGCCGAACTCGGCGTGCGTGAACCAGCCGGTGAAGCTGTAGCCGCGGCGGGTGGGCTGCCCGGGCGTCAGGCTCGCCTGCGTCCAGCTGACGTCCAGGAGCGGGGCGTAAAAGGCGGGGAGGGTCGGGTCGCCCCCGGCGTTCAGGTTGTACACCACCGTATAGCCCGTGCGCGGCTTCCAGACCGCCTGCAGGATGATGAATGCCTTGGCGGAGTCGGCGAGGCTGTCGAAGGTGTCGTCGCCCTCCACGTAGCGCGCGCTGACGCCGCTGTCCTTGGCGTTCGCGATCACGCGCCAGCCCTGGAAGACATAGCCCGCGCGCACGGGGTTCCCGGGCATCGCCAGGAGGTCGCCCCGGTTGGCCCCGGGGATCACCAGGGAGGCGATGGCGGCGGGGCTGTCCGCGTTGTTCAGGTCAAAATGCACGCGATAGGTGTCGGTGTCCTCCCACACGGCCTTCAGGGTCACGGACATAACCGTCGCGGTCAGGGCCAGGGCGCCGTATTCGGTGAGCGGGGTGACCTCCTCGCCGCCCACCACGGGCGCGGCGCCGCGGTAGGAGAGCACCCAGCCGGTGAGGTGCGTGCCGCCGGGCGCGGTGATCCCCGCGAGCTGCGCCGATGTGGGGAGCAGCGCCGCGCTGACCCAGCTGGCCGCGCGGTCGGGCAGTGGCCCCCCCGTGCCGCCGTTGAGGTCGTACTTCACCAGGTATCCCGTGCGGGGGACCCACTGGGCCTGGAGGGTGATATAGGTGTCGCTCTCGCTTTCGGCCAGCCAGCTGTACTTATAGAGCTCGGTGGGGAAGTCGGCGCTGAGGCTGCCGTCCTTTTTCAGCTGCCGCCAGCCGCCGAAGATGTAGCCCTCGCGCGTGGGGTCGTCGGCTGGGAGCAAATCGGCGTCGGACCACTCCACGTCGCTTTTGTCGGGCGCGGTGACGGTGCCGCCGGCCCAGTCGTACTTCACGCCATAGCGCACCACCTCGGTCCACTGCGCCTGGAGGGTGATCGTGGGCGCGTCGGTGACGGCGATGAGGCCGTAGGTCTCGCCCGCGGTGACGGGTCGCATGTCGCCCGGCTCGCCGCCCACCAGGCTCAGCCGCCACCCCGCGAAGGAGTAGCCGGCACGCGTGGGCTCGTCCTCGTCCGCGGGGATGAGCTTGTTCTGGCTCCATTGCACGCCTGTCAGGGGGTTGGACGTGCCGCCGGCCAGCGCGCCGGAATTGGGGTCGTAATGCACCTCGTAGGCCTTGGGCGTCCACTGCGCCTTCAAAATGACATAATACACCGATTCGTTGGCGGCCAAATCGCCGAAGGTAGCGCCGGCGGGCACGGGCGTGTTGGGGTTGACGTGCACGCCGTTGTCCACCAGGTTCCAGCCCGCGAAGGTGTAGCCCGCGCGCGTGGGGTCGCCGCCCTCCGGGAAGCCCACCACGTCGTCCCAGTGCATCAGCTCGGCATCGGGCGCGGAGCCCGCGAAGCCGATCATCCCGCCGCCCAGGTCGTATTTCACGGCGTACCAGTCGTTGGGGATCCAGCCCGCCTGGAGGGTGATATAGGGGACGGTGTCGTTGGCCGCCAGGGAGCCGTAGGACGCGGCGATATTCACGTCGGTGCCCGTGCCGTTCTCCGAGACGCTCCACCCGGTGAAGCGGTAGCCGGGGCGCGCGGGCGTGGCGCATAACAGGCCGGTGCTCGTCCAGGTGACGGGCGACTTCGGGCCGACGGTGGTTTCGCCGCCGATGTTGCCGTAGTTCAGGTCGTAGCGGACGGCAAATCCGCTTTTGGGCGTCCAATGGGCGTAGAGCGTGTGGTCCGCGGCGGTTTTCACGAGGGAGGCGGGCGTGAGCTTCGCGCCCCCGGTGGCGTTGAGGTACCAGCCCTCCAGGTCGTAGCCGGCGCGCGTGGCGTCTGGCAAAGCGCCGTAGGGGTCGTCGTAGGTCGCCCCCTTGGAGATAAACGGGGTGACGTCCGCCAGGCCCGTCCAGTCGCCCGGCGCGGCGGGGTTGTGGTTCGGGTGGAATTTCACGAGCATGCTGATGGGCTGGTAGACGAAGTAAAGCACCTGCTTGTAGCCCTGGATCGTGCCCTCCACCTGGTCGTGGGCGTTGCCGTTGGCGCCCGCGGGCACCCAGTGGGCCGTCAAAACCCCGCCGTCCTCGGCGCCGCTGGCTTCCTCGTCCCAGCTGGCGAAGACGTAGCCTGTGGGCACCTTGTCGGAGGCCGGGACGGTTTTGAACGCGTCGCCGATGCTGCCGTTGAACTGCACCACGTCGAACTCCGACACCGTGCCGCCGGTGGTGCGCGAGACATAGTGGATCTCCACGGGCTGCGGGATGGCGATGAGGTCGCCGAGCATCTCGTCGTCGTATTCGGGGAGGGGGCGGCTGTATTTCACATAATACCCGTTCACGCTCCCGGCGACCCTGGTCGTGCTGTTGATCGCGCCGCCCTGGTGGGAGAAGTCGTTCCAGGTGGGGTTGCCGTTATAGGCGAACTGCATCACCCACTCGCAGGTGGAGTCGTTCGGCTCGGGCGCGCTCGCCGTGGAGGCGAAATATTCGTAATACTGCCAGCCCTTATAGCCGCGGCCCGTGGGGAGGGTCGCCAGCGTTTCCGTCGCGGTGGCGGGCACCTTCCCGACAGTATAGGGGGCTTTATGGGCGGTTGTGCCTGTAGCGGGCACGCCGACGCGCAGCGGCCCGGTCAGGTAGATTTTGCCCGCGTCGGGCGCGGTGGCGCCGTCGGACCAATACCAGTAATAGTCCTGGGCCGCGGTCAGCGCCGAAAGCTTGTTGGGGAAGGTCGTGCCGTCAGGCCCGCCGTGGGCCATATAGCCCGCGTCTTGCATCGCCTGGGTGGTCTGCTGCGTGCCATTGGTCTGTGTCTGCTTTACCGGGATGGGCAGGTTCATGTAGCCCATGCCGTCAGTCGGGTTGCTGCTTATGCCGGCGCCCAGGCGCAGGCGCTGGTTCACAACCGGGTCATAATTATAGTACGGCGACGCCGCGTCGTGGATGTTGCCCAGGATGAGGGGGGCGTTGTTTTCGATGATCCGCCAGTCCGCCGGGCTGGTGCTGGGGTGGTTATAGTTATAGAGCAGCCGGGTCCCGGCCAGCCACCCGCACTCGTCGGCGATGGAGTTGTATATCATATCCTGCTCTTTTTGCGTGGAGATCGTGGCCAGGTAGCCGCGCAGCACATCGCCGTCGTCGGTGACGTAGACGTGCTTCTGCGCCATGTTGTAGCATTCCATCCACATTTTGGATTTGTCGCCGGAGGTGCCGGGGTTCAGGGGGTCCACGGGAAAGGTTCTCGCAGTGACTACGGGGGAGGTGCTGGCGGGGCGGGTGCCGGGGAAAAAGCGGAAGTACTCGTAGTAGTGCTCATAGTTGTCCTGCGTGAACGAGGCGATGCGCTCCTTCCGGATGCTCACGCGGAAGCCCTTGTTGCTGGGCAGGTCCGCGCCGGGCTTCTTGTAGAAGCGCAGCTGCGCCAGGTAATCCCGGATGGTATGCAGCGAAGCGCTTTCCGTGTTGTTGCCCGTCATGATGAGCGAAATGTTGTTGTCGCCCACCGTTATCGTCCAGTTCGTGGCGGGGGTGACCGCGCCGGGCTTCGCGGTGGAGTCCGCGGGCGATTGCGCCGGAAACATGCCAAAGCTGTCCGGCGTGGGCTCGCCGGGCTTGTTCTGCTTGGCGAGCAGGCCCTCGGGCCACATGATGCTCAGCGAGCCCCAGGTGTCGTAGGGCACCCACACGTTGATCAGCTTGTACCAGCCGTCCTTGTATTCCACGGTGAAGGTCACGGTGTCGCCCCCCTCCGCCACGGCGTCCTGCCGGAACGGCGAGAACACCAGCGCGCCCAGCACCAGGCCGAGCGTCAGCAGGAGGGAGAGCGTTTTTTTGATCCACTTCGTTTTCATTTTCTTTTCCTTTCCTATTCCGCGCAGTGCGCACTTTTACAGCTTGTAGTGAAAAACTTTAACGAATCAATATGAGCGTATAACTTTCACGCGCTTTTGTCAATCGCGCTGCCTTGAATTTTTCGCGTTTTCCAAGGGTTTCAACACGCGATGGGAATGTTTGGGAGGGATTGCGCGGGGGCATCGCAATAAATGTGCAGGGGCTCGTAATTTTTGCCGCGCGCCGGGCGGGACAAACGGGCAAAATAATTGCAGGCAACCCCCTTGACAACCCCGCCGCGATTGGCTATAATAGAGAAAAAAAGGGGGTTGCGGCCAACCAATTGATCGAATGGGCCGACCGCGTGGGCGAGACGGAACGGATCCCCTTCGTCGCTTTTTCGTAATGCCCCCAAAAGAGATTCGACTGGCCGCCTCGTCAGGTTTTGGGGCGGTTCGTTTTTTGTCAGAAAGGTTTGAAGCATGCGCCGTATCGCCAACCGCGCCCTCGCCCTGCTGGCCATCCTCTTCGGCTTTTTGGCCGGGGCGGGCATCCTGGCCGGCAGCTTTGCCGTGCACGGGGCGCAGTGGGCCACCAACCGCGCCAACGGGCATATCTACACCGGCGGGGCCATCGCCCGGGCGGGCAGCGTGCTGGACAGGAACGGCGTGGTGCTGGCCGAGACGAAAAACGGCAGGCGGGACATGCCCGGGGGCTCCACGCTGCGCAAGGCCACGCTCCACGCCGTGGGGGACCCCCAGGGGTTCATCTCCACCGGGGCGCATTCGGCCTTCCGCGGCGCTTTGACGGGCTACAACGGCTTCACCGGCATCTACGGCCTGGTGCGTTACGGCCGTGGCAGCAACGTGAGGCTCACCATTGATTCCAGGCTCTGCCGCGCCGCCTGGCAGGCGTTGGGCGGGCGCAAGGGGACCGTGGGGGTCTACAACTACAAAACCGGCGAGGTGCTGTGCATGGTGTCCTCGCCCAGCTACGACCCCCTCTACAAGCCAAAGGACATCGACACCAACCCGTACTACGAGGCGGTGTACCTCAACCGGTTTTTGCACGGGCTGTTCACGCCCGGCTCGACGTTTAAAATCATCACGGCGGCCTGCGCCATGGAGAACATCCCCGACATCGACAGCCGCACCTTCACCTGCACGGGCAGGTACGCCACGGGCGACGGCTACGTCACCTGCCGGGAGAAGCACGGGAGCCTCAGCTTCGAGCGGGCGCTGAACGTCTCGTGCAACAGCGTGTTCGCGCAGCTGGCCGTGGAGCTGGGCGAGGCGAAGCTGAAAAAAACGGCCGAAGCCATGGGCTTCAACCAGGTGTATTACGCCGACAAGCTGCCGCTGGCGATCAGCCAGTTCCCGGCCGGGCCAAGGAGCTCGCTGGAGCTGGGCTGGACGGGCGTGGGGCAGCACACGACGCTCGCCAACCCCTGCCAGATGCTGCTGCTCATGGGGGCCATCGCCAACGGGGGGCAGGGCATCGCGCCGCGGCTGGTGCTGAGCACCACCTCGCCAAGCGGCGTGACACTCCCCGCCGGGCGGGCGAAAACCGCCCTGCGCATCGACCCGGGCATCGCCGCGCGCCTGCGCACGATGCTGCGCTCGGACGTGACGAACACCTACGACCCCTCGGGCCGCAAGACGGGCAATTTGCAGCTGTGCGGCAAAACCGGCACCGCCGAGGTGGACGGCAAGCAGCCGCACGCGTGGTTCGTGGGGTTCGCGCTTCAGCCCGACAAGCCCTACGCCATCGTGGTCGTCGGCGAGAACGCGGGCAGCGGGCAGGGGGTGGCGTTCGAGATCGCGGCGGAAGTGATGCGGGAGCTCAGGTAGCGGGCTGCTTTGATATTTAGCGGTACCGCGAGAAAATTTTGCGCATCAAATCATAAATAAGCTGCTGTTCCTCCACGGGACGCGGCTTTAATTCGTATATGATTTTGTCCATGACCGTGGAGCCTTGGTTGATATCGGACTCAAAATTAAAAAATTCCTGATAGGAAACGTCAAGCGCCTCAAGCAGTTTATCAATCGTGTCTATGGTCGGCTTCTTTGTGCCGCGCTCAATCTGCCCCAAAAAGGAGACATTGACCCCGGCTTTCAGGGCAAGCTGCTCCTGGCTGACGCCGCGCAGCTGCCGCAGGTCGCGGACCCGTTTTGAAAAGCGCTCCATGATGTCACTCATTTTTTCACCTCTATGTAATTGTAGAAGCCGCGCGCGCGCTTTTCAACATTACATAGAAACGAAAAATAATCATGTCTATAGTATTGACGAGGCCCATGGAACGTGCTAAAATAAAGACACATCAATAAATGAAAGGTTGATTTGTATGCCGACGACCCAACTGACCGTGATGCCCGCAGCGGAATTGCAAAATTTGCTCCGCACTGCGTTGAACGAGATTCGGCCAATTGAGGCGAAGCTTGGGGAGAAAAAGACGGTGATCAGGAAAAGCGGCAAGAACCCCATCGGTATCGTATTCTTTGCTCTGGCCGGGATTTTGTTCCTGTTTGGAGGCGTTTTCTCGTTTGTGACGGGTTTGCCGCGCGGATGGGCAATCGTGGCCATGTTGACCGGGCCGGCCATTTTTATCCCCCTGGGGATTGCCGCCTTGAAAAAAGGGCGCGCGAAAGCCAGCGCTTACGCGCAATGGATGGATGAGGAGCTTGTTCAGCTTTTCAAAAACGCGACGGCCCTGAAAACCGTCCCCGTTGACTATTACTCCTCGCTGGCGCTGGAGTATATGGTGAGCTTGCTCGACAAGGGCCGCGCGGCGACATGGGCGGAGTGCGCCGACAAATATGAGGAGCAGGCGCACCGCTGGAAGCTCGAAACGAACACCGCGGAGGCCGCCCGCTACGCGGAAAACGCCTCCCGGGCGGCGTCCAGTGCGGCAATATGGGCGATGGTTGGCGCGTGGCGGAGGTGATGGGGGGTTCCTAATTCACCCCATCCGCATCGATATATTCGCCGCCTTCACCGAGTGCGTCAACGCCCCCAGCGACAAAATATTGACGCCCGTGGAAGCAATTTCCCGCGCGTTTTCCAAGGTGATATCCCCCGAGGCCTCCAGCGGCACGGGGGATTTTTCATGCGCACGGACGTATTGCACCGCCTCGCGCATCTCGTCCACGCTCATGTTGTCCAGCATGATGACGTCCGCGCCGGCGGCAAGGGCCTGCGCGACTTCGCCGAGATTGCGCGTCTCCACCTCGATTTTCACCATATGGCCCACGCGCGCCCGCACCTTCGCCACCGCGGCGGCGATGGACCCGCAGGCGTCAATATGGTTGTCCTTGAGCATCACGCCGTCGGAGAGGTTATAGCGGTGGTTGCGCCCGCCCCCGCAGGTCACGGCATATTTTTGCAGCGCCCGCAGCCCCGGCAGGGTTTTGCGCGTGTCGCACACGGCTGCCCCCGTGCCCTCCACAGCGGCGACGACCTGCGCGGTCAGCGTCGCCACGCCGCACAGGTGCTGCAACAGGTTCAGCGCAGTGCGCTCGCCCTGCAAAAGAACCTTAACAGGCCCCTCAAGCTCCAGCAGGGTATCCCCTTTCGCAAACGCCCCGCCATCCTTCACCAATATATTGGCCCCGATCTTCCCGCCCAGCAGCTCAAACACGCGGGCGAAAACCGCCCCGCCGCACATCACGCCCGGGGCGTTGGCCAGCAGATATGCCCGGCCGGTTTGCCCGGCCTCGAAGAGATATTCGCAGGACAAATCAAGATAATGCGCGTCCTCCTTCAGCGCACGCAAAATCACGTCGTCGATGATATATTGGGGCAGCATGTCATCCCTCCTTTTCGAATGATCCGATCACCACCGCGGTCCGATAGCAGTATTCCACCACGCCGTCCTTTTGATATTCTGCGAACAGCTTCTTCACGGCGCGCTCCAGCTTGGCGTATTTGGGGTCGCCCGGCGTGGGGGCATAAGAGCGCGAGAAGCTCAAAGCCAGCAGCGCGGCCTCGTCGAGCATCTGCGCATACCGGAAGCGAAAAATCTCATACTTGCCAAAAAACGCGGCGTAGACCTCGTGCGGGTGTTCCAGGCGCTTCTCTTCGCTTACACGATATTTTTTCATGAGCTCGCCGTGCTCACGAGTGAGGGGCACGTCCTTGTCGCGCATATTCCAGAACAGCGCGACCTTCCCGCCGGGCTTGAGGATGCGAGGGAACTCCGCCTTGCAGGCCGCGCGGTCAAACCAGTGAAAGGCCGCGGCCACGGTGATGGCGTCCACGGAATGGCCTGGCAAGCCGGTATCTTCGGCAGGCGCGGCGATCACACGCAGCGCGGGGTTATCCCCCAACTGCGCCCGCAGCGTCTCCCGCATGTCCCCGCCCGGCTCCACGGCGGCGACTTGCCAGCCCCGGGCCAGCAGCATGCGCGTCAGCTTGCCCGTGCCCGCGCCG
>Ga0268262_10001553_pt1 | contig 28181 bp, 26 predicted proteins | sample TergutNc150P3_FD_190354 | JGI IMG/M metagenome (GOLD analysis project Ga0268262, IMG submission 190354) | Nasutitermes corniger P3 segment gut microbial community from laboratory colony in Florida, USA - Nc150 P3 (SPAdes) (version 2) | ecosystem: Host-associated > Arthropoda: Insects >... | reverse complement strand
ATATTTATAATAGCGACTTGAAAAAAAAAAATATAGTTGCTATAATTTATTTAACGTGATATATTTTATGGGGGGATATAATGGCAAGTAAAAAGAATGTGTACTTCTTCGGAAAAGGAAAAGCCGATGGAGACGCAAAGATGAAATCAATTTTAGGAGGCAAGGGCGCTAACCTTGCCGAGATGACCAATCTTGGAATTCCTGTTCCGCCGGGCTTTACTATTTCTATTGATGTGTGCGCCGCTTATTATGAAAACAAGAATAAGTATCCAAAAGGGGTTAAAGAAGAAGTAGAAGCCAGTCTTAAAAGACTTGAAACCATGATGAATAAAAAACTTGGCGATCCTAGTGATCCGCTTTTGGTTTCAGTTCGTTCCGGTGCGGCAATGTCCATGCCAGGAATGATGGATACAATCCTTAATCTTGGGATAAGTGACAAATCAGTTAAAGGGCTAGCCGCAAAAACAGGTAATCCGCGTTTTGCGTGGGACGCTTACCGTCGTTTTATTCAGATGTACGGTGATGTAGTAATGGGCGTTGAGCATAAATTGTTTGAAGAAGCCCTACATTCAGTTAAAAAAGCGAAGAAAGTAGACCTTGATACCGAACTTACGGCTTCCGATCTTGAAAAACTTGTTGATGAATACAAAAAAATCGTTAAAACTAATTCCGGTAAAGATTTCCCGCAGGCTCCGCTTGATCAACTTTGGGGTGCGATAAACGCGGTTTTTGGCTCATGGATGAGCAAACGCGCCGTTACCTACCGCAAACTGGAAAATATTGTCAACCTTAAAGGAACTGCGGTAAATGTTCAGTCAATGGTTTTTGGCAATTTCGGCGATGATTCAGGAACCGGAGTATGCTTTAGCAGAGACCCAAGTACCGGTATTAATGAATTTTACGGCGAATATTTAATGAACGCGCAGGGGGAAGACGTAGTTGCAGGTATCAGAACACCGGAAAGAATCGCTACGCTGGGAAAAAAGAATCCTACTATATATAAACAACTTGTAGTAATAAAAAACCGTCTTGAAAAACATTTTAAAGATATGCAAGACATGGAATTTACCGTTCAACAGGGCGTTCTTTACATTCTGCAAACAAGAAACGGTAAACGCGCCGGAACCGCGGCGGTAAAATGCGCTGTTGATATGGTAAACGAAGGCTTAATCGACAAAAAAACCGCTATTATGCGCGTTACGCCAGCCCTTCTTGACCAAGTTCTACACCCACAGATCGATTTTAAGGCGCAGAAACAGGCAAAAGCCCTTACAAAAGGACTGACCGCTTCTCCGGGAGCCGGCTCTGGCAGAATCGTTTTTAACGCAAAAGACGCTGAAGCATGGCATCATAGAGGCGAAAAAGTGCTTCTTGTCCGTAAAGATACAAGCCCCGAAGATATTGGCGGAATGGTTGTTTCGCAGGGTATTCTTACCTCGACAGGCGGAATGACAAGCCATGCGGCTGTTGTAGCACGCGGAATGGGAACACCATGCGTTGCCGGAGCAAAAGGCGTTATAGTACATGAAAATACGAATACGGTCGAAATTGGCGCAAAAACATTTAATGAAGGCGATTGGATAACGATAGACGGCACTTGCGGCGAAGTATACGAAGGTAAATTGCCGCTGGTAGCGCCGTCAATTTCCAAAGATGTAAATACATTCCTTAAATGGTGCGATGATGTTCGTGCGGCAACGGTTCGCGGCAGAGTTAAAGGTTTTGCAGTCAGAACCAACGCCGATCAACCTGAAGACGCAAAAAGAGCGTTTGATTTTGGCGCTCAGGGCATCGGTCTTTGCAGAACGGAGCATATGTTCTTTGACAAGGAAAAACTTATTCATTTCCGCGCGATGATTGTCGCTGAAACTGAAGAAGAAAGAAAAGAACAGTTAAAGAAGATTCTTCCCCTTCAACAAAAAGATTTCCTTGGTATTTTCAAGGCAATGGAAGGCCGACCTGTAACAATCAGGCTTTTAGACCCGCCACTCCATGAATTTGTTCCCCATACGAAGGAAGAAATTGAAGAATTAGCCGGACATTTAAACATCAGTATCGAGAAATTAACTTCCAAAACTGAAGTTCTTAGGGAAAGTAACCCGATGTTGGGTCATCGTGGCTGCCGTTTGGCCGTAACATACCCTGAAATCTACGATATGCAGGTAGAGGCTATCGCCCTTGCCGCCGTAGAATGTGTAAAACAAAAAATTCCGGTGCATCCGGAAATTATGATACCAATTGTAGTAACCGCGAGAGAACTTAAATTATTACGCCCCAACGCGGAAAAAATACTCGAAAGAGTGTTTTCAGCGGCTGGCGTAAAGGTTCCCGTTACAATTGGCACGATGATTGAAGTTCCGCGCGCCGCGATTCGCTCAGCGCATATCGCAAAGTATGCGGACTTTTTCAGTTTTGGAACAAACGACCTTACGCAGATGACCTTTGCTTTTAGCCGCGATGACATTGCGTCATTCCTGCCTACCTATCTGGAAAAAAATGTTCTTGACGTTGATCCATTCAAGACCATTGATCAGGACGGAGTTGGCAGTTTGATTCAATTCGCGATTAAAGAAGGCCGATCTGTAAAACCGGATCTCAAGGTTGGGATCTGCGGAGAACACGGCGGAGATCCCGCGACTATAGACTTCTGTTATAGGGCGGGGTTGAGCTATGTATCATGTTCACCATTCCGGGTGCCGTTAGCACGTCTTGCCGGTGCGCAAGCTGTTATCAACAATTCCGGAAATAATATATTGGGAGGGGGGTCAGGAAAGACTAAACCTGCCGCTGCCTCGGTGAAAGGCAGTAAAAAATCTGTTAGGGAGGACAAGAAGATGGCAGTAACATCTGCGAAGAAGCCCGCGAAGAAAACCGCGGCAAAGAAACCCGCGAAGAAAACCGCGGCAAAGAAGCCCGCGAAGAAAACCGCGGCAAAGAAGCCCGCGAAGAAAACCGCGGCAAAAAAACCCGCGAAGAAAACCGCGGCAAAAAAACCAAAGGTAGTTCTTTAATCTAAGGTTTTTTGATATTTAAAAAGCTTTTATAAAAACCTGGTCATAGGAAGCTGTTCTAGGGAGATCGGCTTACAGACCAGGTTTTTTTATTTAAAAGATATGAATTTTTTCTAAAATATAGTAACAAAGATTAGAAAAATATGGTAAAATATCAGTACTATGCGTAAACTTCAAGAGAGTCAAAAAATAGTTCGTCTAAAAATACTAATAATCGTCATTGCTACAGCAATTATTATTAATGTTTCAAGTCTTGTGGTTGGCTCCTTATTTATGACCCGCAGTATAAGCAGGGCTATGGAAGCTGATATGCTTGTTACGGTTGATATTGCGGATCAATATGTAACAGATGAAATTAAAATGTTAAAATATAACGCTGAAAGCGCCGCCGATGATATTAAAATGTATGTTAGTGCCGGCATGAGCAAATATATGCCAGATGCGGACAGGCTTGAAAAGATATGCGATAAATATCCGATATTTACAGGTCTTGCCGTTTTTGATAAAACAACTTTATTAGATTCCTGCGGAAAATCGCCAATTTCCCCTGAATTAATCCGCGAACCTTTTATGCAAACTGCCATGAATGGAGGCTCTGTAATTTCAACAACCATATACGCTCCTGACGGCAATCTTGTTATGTATGTTTCAACTCCGATAAATGACAATCTTGTTTTGGCGGCGGTTCTGCCCGGTTTTTACTTTAGCAATTTACTATCCAGGTTTATTTTCTGGGATTCCGGTCATTTTTTTATTCATGACTCGGAAGGCGATACTGTTTCCAATTACCGCACAGACTGGGTACAAGAGAGGATAAATTTTTTAAAATTGTCAAAAACTGACAAGCGTTACGAAAGCGTATCCGTAGTTATAAAACGCGGGATTAACAAAGAGCGCGGCACGGGCAGGTTCACCCTTGATGGAATGAAAAGGATGTACGCTATCCGCCAAATATCAAGCCCAAATGAAGGCTGGTTTGTGGGGGTTGTCGCCCCATTAAATGAAAGCGTATTAAGGGAAGTTCCCGGCAGTTTGTTGCTTGTGGGGCTGATTACATTGATTATTAGCGTACCGGCGGCTATAGCTGCCTCAATTTTACTAAGGCGTCCTTATGAAGAAGCCGAAAACCTGCGCGAAGCGGCGGAAGCGCTGTCATCTTCAAAATCAAAATTCCTTGCGACCATGAGCCACGAGATACGCACACCAATGAACAGTATTTTGGGATTTTCGGAGTTTGCCCTTGATACTGAAATATCGCCTAAAGTGCGGGAATATTTATCTAAAATAAAAATTAATATCGAATGGCTTATACATATTATTAACGATATACTCGATATTTCCAAAGTAGAAGCCGGAAAAATGGAACTGGAAAAAATTCCTTTTGACATGCATGAACTGTTTTCAAGCTGCCGGACGTTAATTATGCCCAAGGCTGTCGAAAAAGGCATTTTGCTGCATTTCTATGTCGAACCAAGCCTTGGGAAGAAACCATTGGGCGATCCTACAAGGCTCCGTCAGGTGCTTGTAAATCTTCTGTCTAATGCCGTCAAGTTTACAAATACGGGCATGGTAAAACTTAACGCCGTGTTAAGGGGTATGAACGAAAAAACCATAACAATGTTCTTTGAGGTAAAAGATTCAGGCATTGGGATGACCCCTGAACAAATAAAAAAAATATTTGATCCTTTTACGCAAGCCGAAGCGGCGACAACCCGTATGTATGGCGGAACCGGGCTTGGACTGGCTATCACAAAAGATATCGTGGAAATGATGGGTGGAAAACTTGTGGCGGAAAGCACCCCCGGCATTGGCAGTAGATTCAGCTTTGAACTGACTTTTGATACCGTAGATGCCGACCATGAGCATTTATTAGAAGATAAGATGGTTATTCATGAACTTGATAAACCGGCGTTTGAAGGCGAAGTTCTATTATGCGAAGACAACCCAATGAATCAACAGGTTGTTTTTGAACATTTGGCAAGGGTCGGATTGACCACTGTTATTGCCGATAACGGGCAAAAAGGCTATGAATTGGTTAAAAAAAGGGATGAAAACAACGAAAAGCAATTTGATTTGATTTTTATGGATATGCACATGCCCGTTATGGACGGGCTTGAAGCGTCGGAAAAAATCAAAGAATTGCACACGGGCGTTCCCATAGTGGCGATGACGGCGAATATTATGTTCAATGACAGGGAAATTTACAAAAAAAGCGGCATGATTGAATGTGTCGGGAAGCCTTTTACCTCTCAGGAACTATGGCGTTGTCTTATGAAGTACTTTACGCCCAAAATACCGAGTTCCGACTATAAGAACACTAAATTGGAAGCGAGCCTTGAATTCCAAAGAAAACTGCAAGGTCTATTTGTAAAGGGCAATAACAACAAATATCAGGAAATTATTGACGCTCTGGAAGCCGACGATATTGTCCTAGCGCACAGACTAGCCCATTCATTAAAAGGTGACGCGGGCAATGTTGGCAAAATCATCCTTCAAACAGCCGCCACCGCCGTAGAGCAGAACCTAAAAAACGGTAAAAAACTGGTCACAGCGGAGCAGTTGAATATCCTCAAAATGGAGTTAGATTTAGTACTTAATGAATTTAAGGCTATAGGTTAAAATTTTCACACAAAGATCACAAAGGTACAAAGAACACAAAGAGGGAAGAGGGGATTGTTGTCCTAAGGCTATGCGTGGACTTCACGATAAGATAACGGACAAAAACCTCTGATCTTCCTTCGTGATCTTCTGATCTTCGTGTTCTTTGTGAGAAATTTAACAAAAAATTTCAAATGCCGATAATTTAGCATGGACGGAGGTTTTTGTGATTAGAGGATGGTATACCGGCGCAAGCGGAATGAGGGCGCAGCAGTGGCGGCTTGACGCGGTGGCGAATAATCTGGCTAACGTAGATACGGCCAGTTATAAGAAAGATGTTGTGTCTTTTAAGGCGTTTCCTGAGTTGCTGTTAAGGCGGCAGGATGACGATGGCGTTTATATGCACCCATTTGGCTCCGCGGATGCCATGCCGATTGTCGGAAAACTTGGAACCGGAGTCGAATTAAACGAATTATATACGGTTTTTACACAGGGAGCCCCAAAAGAGACCCAAAGTGACTTTGATTTGATGCTTGAAGGCAAGGGTTTCTTCTCCGTGGCTACACCCTACGGCGAAAGATATACAAGAAACGGCTCTTTTATCCTTGGCAAAGAAGGGTATCTTGAAACTAAGGACGGTTATCCTTTACTGGGGGAAAACGGTCCAATCAGGGTAAAAGCCAATAATTTTAAGGTGGATAGCGAAGGCAGGGTATGGATCAACGCCGCTTATCCTGACGAACCGGATGTAATGGTTGGAAGAGAAGCCAATCAATGGGAAGAACTGGTTTTATTGGACACCCTTAAAATAGTCGATTTTGAATTGGAGCGTTTTCTTGAAAAACAGGGAACCAGTCTTTACCGCGAAGGCAATAGGAATGGCAGATACTCAGGTCCTCCCAGACTTATGAGCGTGCAGGAACGCCCCACGGTCAGACAGGGATTTATAGAGGCCGCAAATGTCGATCCGGTAATAGAAATGGTTCAAATGATCGAGGTAAACCGTTCTTACGAGGCGAATCAAAAGGTGATCCAGTCGGAAGATTCCGCATTGGGTACGCTGATAAATCAAGTGGCAAAATTTGGTTAAAAAATTATAAGAGAGGATAAAAATGGTTAGAAGTTTATGGACAGGAGCGTCCGGCATGATCGGACAGCAGGCGAATATTGACGCAATTTCAAATAATCTTGCAAACGTGAATACCCACGGTTTTAAAAGGCAACGCGCCGATTTTGAAGACCTAATTTATCAAACAGTGAGGACTGCGGGAACTCCGGCTACGGAAGATACCGTAGTTCCGGTAGGCATTCAAATGGGTCATGGCGTTAAGTTGGCGGATACTCAAAGGGTTTTTGAGCAGGGAGCGCCGCAAAGTACCGGCGTTGGCACTGACATGGCGATTATGGGCGAGGGTTTTTTCAAAATACAGACTTATGACGGCACTATGGCGTATAGCCGAAACGGAAACTTTAAAGTTGACTCAAATGGGCGTATGGTTACAAGCAACGGTTATTGGCTTATACCGGATATAATCATGCCGGAACTTTTTCTGCCGGACAGTATCAATGTCACACAAGACGGCAGGGTAAGCGTAAAAGTTCCGCGTGACGGAGCGGAGGTTGAGGTTGACGTAGGCAGAATCGAATTGTACCGCTTCCCAAACCCCGTGGGTCTTACGGCTATTGGCGAAAACCTGTTTAGGGTCAGTCAGGCTTCAGGCGAGGCTATTCCCGGCATACCCGGTTATGAGGGCATGGGCAAAATTATGCATAAGTTTCTGGAGATGTCAAATGTCAATGTGGCGCAAGAAATGGTCAATCTGATTGTCGCCCAACGCGCTTATGAATTTAACTCTAAAACAATTCAAACAAGCGACAGTATGCTTGGAACGGCAACTACATTAAAGAGGTAAATAGATAATGGAAATAGCCGGATTTGATTTTAATAACACGGCATCGCTCTATGCGGATAATATGCGGTTATCGTCAACTCCGGCTGTCCACAGCCCCCAAAATTTTGCCGAAGTGCTGAAAAGAGCCTCGGCTTCAACTGCCAACACCGTTGTTGAAAAACGCCCAGGGCAAGAGCCTATTGATAAAGAAGACAAGCTCTACCAGTTATGCCTTGAACTTGAAACTTTCCTTGTTAAAAATCTTTTAACCAGCATGAGAAATACGGTGCAAAAATCAGGATTTATAGACAATAGCTTTGCCGGAAAAATGTACGAAGATATGCTCTACGATGAATATGCCAAAGACTTCACCAGAAACGCCGATTTCGGACTTGCAGCACAGGCTTATAGACAGTTAAAAAGATATTAAATTAATCGGTTAAGACTTTTTCACGAAGATTTTTCACGAAGACTTTTCACACAAAGAACACAAAGGTACGAAGAACACAAAGAAGAGGAGCAGGGGTTTTTGTCCGAGGGCTATGCGTGGGCTTTATTATTTATGGGTGATAGGTATCAGGTAATTAGATAAAATAAACGTCCGTATTAATTTAGCATCCTTTATTAATAAAGGATAACATTAGTATTCTGAATAATATCACTATATTTCATTTTTTGTCAATAAAAATTATGAAAAAACACTATGTTTCATAATAAAAACCGTAAATTCTAATCAATCACATACGACATTTGTTTTAAGAAAAAATGAAAAAACAACAGGTAACGCATAAATTAAACGGAGGTTTTTTTTATGCGGTTTTTGACATTAGGAATTATTTGTTCATTGATACTGTCCGCCTGTTTCAGTCCGTGGCAGGGCGAAACGGGGAAAGGTACGTTTTCCATTACAATAAACGGCGGCGGCAGGGCGGCATTGCCCTGGGACTCTTCAAAAGACAATTATGAAATTTCCGATCTTGACCATACTATAACCTTAACGGACGGTCCCGGTCCGGACGTACTACAAAAAGGCGTAAAGGCGGGGCAAACTGTCCCATTTTCAGTTATTCCAGGTCATTGGATTATTACTATAAAGGCGTACTTTACAGTTAATGGCAACCCGGTAATAAAAGCCTATGGTTCCAAACCTGTGGAATTAAAGCCCGGGCATAACGGCGCTATTTCGATATCTATGGGAGCCCCGCCGCCGGAAGAATTCAACATAATTGAAATGGTCTATGTCCCTGGTGGAACTTTCCAGATGGGGAAAGAGTTGGGAACCGCCGGATCGGGCGACACGAATCCAGTGCACGTGGTAACGCTGACTAAAGGTTTTTACATGGGCAAGTATCTGGTAACACAGGAGCAGTATCAGGCTGTGATGGGGACGAATCCCAGCACTTTCACGTTAGCCGTATCTAGGGAAAGCGGAACGCCGGGCAAACTACCTGTGGAGACTGTAAGTTGGTATGACGCTCTTGTATTCTGTAACAAGCTCAGCATGGCAGAAGGATTAAACCCCGCATACAGCATTTACGACAGCACCGATCCCGCAGACTGGGGAGAAGTGCCTGCTAGCACCTCTTCAATCGGACCATGGGACATGGTGGTAATCGTTACCGATTCCACGGGCTACCGTCTGCCGACGGAGGCGCAGTGGGAGTACGCGGCGAAGGGAGGAAGTACGCCGGGGAATTACACGTATGCAGGGAGTAACACGGTAGGCAATGTGGCGTGGCACAAAGATAACAGCGATGAAAGAACCCACAAGGTGGGGACGAAAACGCCCAACGGGTTGGGGCTATACGATATGAGCGGGAACGTGGGTGAGTGGTGTTGGGATTGGTACCAGAGTTACTCCAGCGAATCGCAGACGGACCCCGCGAGTCCCATTCCTACCAGTGTCGCCAGTCGTTTGGTTCGTGGCGGGTCGTATAACGCCGATACTTCTTCCTCCAGTGGCTTTCGTTGCGTCGGACGGTCCTTCACCGGCCCGTATAATCGGAACTCTGCTAGGGGCTTCCGGCTTGTTCGCCCCTCTAGTTAGGGAAGCAGTTAGCAGATAGTGGGTAGCGGTTAGTGAGTCTGGTAAGAAAGATAATCTTCCAAACATCAATACTAACAACTATTCACTATTCATTAACGCAAGCGCAAGTGGAGGTATGGAGTACCTGCTCTCCCTTTGCGCTCTTTGCGCTCTTTGTAACTTAGTGTTCTTAGTGTGAAATTTTGAGGAGAAAAGATGATAACAGAACTAACCGACAGCCAGAGCGATACGCAGGGCGGTGTTAACCAATTCAATTTTGTCATCGCTGAGTGCGCCAACATAATCGGTCAGCAGGGATTTTGGAATGCCGACCAGTTCATCACAATAAATAGCGCTGTCGTGTTTCAACCCTTCTTCTACGCCGACTTCAACTTGGGTGGTAATATCATCATATTTGGAATAAACGGGGGCGCAAATAACCGCAGAAAAAGCGGAATCAATAACCGCTTGTCTGGAAACAACCATGAAAACACGGTGGCTCTTTGGATCATATTTATTTCCCTTATAAACCCGGTAAAAATCACCTCTTTTCACGAGTCGTCTTCCTCAAAGATCGGAATTTGGTACGACAGCACATCCATCGCTTCGGCGTTAAGCCTTTCGGCATTTTTGTTGATTATTTCAATGTCTCTCGCCTCAGACCTTTGTATCGACTCTTTGCCAGCCGAAACCGGAAAAAAGATTATTTTTGCCTTCCCAGCCGGAACTTCGGGCGGCACGTCAATAGTCAGCTTATGGCTAACAGGTATTTCTACAGTTTGCGTAACACTCATAAAGGAAAAATATCATGAAAACTAAAAAATATCAATACAGGAGGGAGCAATGAAGTTTTTCTTACTGTGTCTTTTAATAGCCGCGCCGAATTTGCTTTTCGCGCAAACGGCTAAAAGAACCCAGTCTACCGCAGAAGAAATAGAAACCCTTTTACACGCCAAAACAGTTACCTACGCACAGGCGGCGCGGTTTGTATTGGAAGCGGCTAACGCGCTTGCGACGGACAATAGTGAAGAAGCTTTTAATTACGCGGTTCAACAAGACTGGCTGCCAAAGAAACTGTCTTACAATGATTCAGCGCGGCTTGATAATATCTCTTTGCTCTTAATGCGTTCTTTCAATATTAAAGGCGGGATTATGTACACGCTAACCAAAAAACCGCGTTACGCTTACCGCGAATTGGAGTACCTTAACGTTATTCAAAATCGGTCAGACCCGTCCGGCTTTGTGTCCGGCGAACAACTCCTCTACTGTATAAACAGAATTCTTGCCATGGAGAACTAAAATGAAGAGCCCCTTATTTAAAATATTTTTAATTTTACTTTTGATACTTCCCTTCTCCCTTTGCGCATACGACTTTGGGCTTGTGATAAGCGCAAACGGCGAATTTGGAAACCCAGTATCTGAAGATAACGCTTTTAATTTTAAAGTTGACGTTCTGCCGCGTTTTTCAACACTGATAGGCGACAATGGGGAATTTACCATATCTGCCGGATTTTCCATTGGAAAAGACGTGGAATTTTTCTATGTGCCGGAACTTCTGCGCACTGAATTCAGCATGAGGTTCGGCGATTCGGGCATCAAGGTAGGGCGGATTAATTATTCCGACCCGCTTTCTTTTATAGCCGACGGTCTTTTTGACGGCGCGCAATACTACTATAATTCCACCGAGGGAAGTTTCCGCGTAGGCGTTTGGTATACCGGGCTTCAATACAAAAAAAGAGCCAATATCGCAATGACTGATGATGATCAAGCGGCGCTTTATACGCCTTTTGATTATGGCGATTTTTATAACACCTACTTCGCTTCCAAACGGGCGTTTGCCTCCGTTGGGTGGGAACATCCCTCGGTTGGCGAATTTTTGCATTTGAATACGGCCGTTATCGGACAAGCGGATTTAAACGATACCGATACAGGTTACCATAGCCAATATGTAATTTTTAAAGCCGCCGTTCCGATTAGTAACTTCCTTATGGAATTTGGCGGTAGTGTAGAATTATCGCAAACTGTCATGGATAAAGAAAACACCTTCAATGTGGCGTTTGCCGGAGAGATAGGTTTATTCCTTCTGTTTCCGTCCAAATTCAACAGCCGTCTTTCATTTACGGGGACAATCGCAAGCGGCGAAACAGATAATTCTATTGGGGCGTTTATCCCGATTAGCGGAAAGGAATACGGGTATGTTTTAAAATCGAGAATACCGGGGCTTTCAGTTTTTTCACTGAATTATTCATCCAAATTTGGCGATTCCTTAGACGGCTCATTTACAGCCTCGTACTTTGCGCGTAATGATTTGGGAACATTCAACGGTTACCCCGTAACTGCGGACAATGAAGGGTATTTTCTGGGGCTTGAAGCGTCGGCGCGGATAACGTGGAGTCCTGCCTCTGATTTGCAATTCAACTTGGGATGTGGCGCGTTTTTCCCGTCCCTTGGCGATACCGGATCAAAAGAAATAAAGTGGCGCGTTGATTTAAGCGTCATTATGTCAATATTGTAGTTGTTTATGTAAGGAGGAATTGTATGAAAAGAATTATTTTTACGGCGGTTTTTATCACATTGACCGTCTGTGGGGCGTTCTGCCAAAATGGCGTTATTCGGGAATTAACCGGTGAGGTTGAATTAAAACGTGTCGGTTCGTCCGCTTTTGTTCCGGCTTCCGCTGGGGATACCGTATCTTCCAACACGGTCGTTTCGACGGGTTTTAGAAGCACCGCCATCATCGTGATTGGAAGTTCCGTTATTACGGTGCGTCCGCTTACGCGCCTTACCCTCGCTGAAATACAGTCAATGGAAAACGCCGAAAATGTCAATGTTAATTTACAATCAGGAAGAGTAAGAGTCGAAGTAAAGCCGCCTGCGGGTACAAAAACAAAACTTATCGTACAGAGCCCCAGCGCGACGGCTTCCGTTCGCGGGACAACTTTCGAGATGGATACCCGTAACCTGAACGGAATTGAAGGCAAAATTTTGTTAAGCGGCGTTCACGGCGCGGGCGTTCTTGTAACGGGCGGAAATTCAAGCTCCGCAAATATTGACGGAACCGTCTCCAACCCAGCTATTAACGCTGAAGAGTCAGTTCATGTACAGCCGCCCATCGGAGCGGTCAATGGGGTACAATTAACCTTCCAAAAAGCCGATATGAGCATAACAATAGATTATGATCATCAATAAAAACAAAGACAAGGTTTTTTAAACCGACTTTCAGACAAAAATCCCCTCTCTCCCCTTTGTGTTCTTTGTAACTTCGTGATCTGCGCACTGGCGGCAGCCATAAGGCTGCCTTGCTTTTATTGTAAATAGCGGCATTTATTGGTGCTACGCTGTGCGGCATTATTGATCTGCACGGCAACGCCGTGCGTTTGTTTAGCGTGTGTGAAAATTTTTGGCTATAAACCGTTAAAATCCGCTATTTTATGCGTAAAAATAGCACGATAATAATAATATGAGCTCAAAATATAAACGGCACGCTTTAAATAGGGTGCGATTCTCTATTGGCGCAAAATTAATTGTCATTATTTCGTGTATTTTAGTTATTTCCCTCGGTTCCATTACCGCGCTTGTCGCATGGCTGGTTCATACAAATTTAAGGATAACTGCGGAAGAAAATAACCTTGAAATAAACCGACGGTCGGCGATAGAAGCGGAAACTTTATTGACTAATGTACAATCAAATTCACGGGTATTAATTCAAAATATCTACATTTTAGGTTCGCAAACTTCCGCTATAAAAGAATCAGTGGATTTCTTTTTAATTGAAAATCCGCAGATTGCGGCCATTTTCTCAGTCATTCCCGGCAGACAGGAACAGCTTTTAATTAACAAGCCTTTTTTTACTTCACGCAATATTGATGAAAAGATGGTTTCTTCATTTTTTGACGGTAATAAGGCGTCGTTGGGACGGGCTGTCCGGGGAGAGACTGTTCTTCAAAATGCGGCTCCTCATTTTTCAAAGGCTGTTTTGGGGTTATTTTTTCCGTGGCAGGGCGGTGGAGTTGTCGCGGTTCTTTTCTCTTGTGAAGATTTAAATAAAAACTTAGGTTATGGGGCAAATAGCTCCTATATGCTTAATACCGACGGCGACATTCTTTCTCATGCCGATTTTGCGCTCATTAAGGAAAAAACAAACGTTAAAAATATTGATTTTATCCGCGCCATTATTGACGGTTTGGAAATCAGTAAACAGCGGATCATAGAAACTGACTTTGGCGGTTTACAGTCTTCGGCGAATAATATGAAAAATACCAAGCTTGGTGTCTTTGAACCTGTTTGGGAAAAATTAAAACCCAAGATAAAATCTGCTATTGATAAATCGGCGGAATTCCTAAGGAAATACAATATCTTAAAAGCCAAAATTAATACCAAAGAAAAAATGACGCGGCAATTTGTCGCATTTACAAAACTAAATTCCGCAAACGCCATTGTAATAACAAGCATTGATTACAACAAAGTATTTGAAAGTGTTAATGCCGCCATAATGAGTAATGTTTTTATCGCAATCGCCGTATTTATAATATCACTTATTTTTATTTGGTTTTTCTCAAAAACAATTTCCATACCGCTTAGAGCGTTGGCATCCGCGGCAAATAAAATAGAAGGCGGAAACTTTGATCAGAAATTACATTCCAAAGCCCACGACGAGGTTGGTGTATTAACCTTCCATTTTGGAAAAATGTGTTCGGCATTGAATGTTTTTGGCAATTTTTCAAACAAGGAAATTGCCGTAAAAGTCATAAGCGGCGATATAAAATCGGGCGGTTTGGCTAAACAGGGCACTGTTTTATTTACTGAAATTCGTGAATTTACGACAAGGTATGAAAACTTTATAAGATTCTTTGGCGCGGAAGGTTCCGATAAAGTTGTTTTATGGCTCAATGAATATTTTACGCAAATGGTCGATTGCGTAAAAAAAACTAACGGTACTGTAGATAAATTTATAGGAAGCGCCGTAATGTCCCATTGGGGAACGGCTAGTTCGGCAGGCAGTCCGCGCAAGGACGCTTTTAACTGCATTAAAGCGGCCCTTATGATGCGTAAGGTTCTTTATTACTTGAATAAAGAACGCAAAGCGGGAGATGTTTCCAATCCGTTAGTCCGTATCGGGTGCGGAATCAGTTCGGGCGTTATTACGGCGGGACAGATTGGCAGTGATACGCGGTTAGATTATACGGTCTTAGGCGATCCTGTCAATCAGGCGTTACGCGTTGGGAATTTTACAAAACAATTTGGCGCGGATATTCTTATCTCTGAAGATACATGGAAACTTGTCGGGGATAAATTTATCACCGAAGAAATGCCGCCTGTGTCAGTTAAGGAAAAAATTAAACCTATGCGTACTTTCGCCGTTGTCAATTTTACCGGTGACATAAAAGGACCTCAGTCGCTTGATGAAGTACGTACCCTTTTAGGAATTGATCCGCCCGATTTTGATAAAGCGGACGTTAATACTTTTGAATCAATTATCAATTTTTAAGGTATTAACGCGGTAATAACAAAAATTGAAACATTATACAGGGCATGGGCGATTGCAATACCGTGAAGCGAAGTGTACCGTAAAAAAATAAAACCAAGAATCGTACCGCAAATTACGGCGTTTATAAAACCCCAAGGCCCCTCATAAATATGGCAAATGGAAAACATAACTACAGAAAGCGCCAATGCCGCCGGAGCGTTTAAATTAAATTCTTCCCTTTTGGTTAAGAGATAATAGCGGAAATAACTTTCCTCAAGATAAGCCGAAAGGAGGCAGGTAGTGGAAAGAAAAACCCATTCAACGACCGTTGAAGGAAATTTAAGGGTTAATGGAGAGGAATATCCGCCAACATACACGCCTGTAAAAGTAACGATTAGACTGGTAACTAACAGGCACGGTAATGTGATGACAAAGGATATAATATCTTTTCTCCCCGGTTTTACAGCCCATAATTCTATCTTCCGCGCCTTATATATCAAATACCAGATTAAGGCTAACGAAGGCATGAAATAGGTAAAAATATTTACCAGTTCCGTTGTTACGGAGAAATTCATAACAACGGCTTCCTTGCTTGTAAATAAAAAGGCTGATCCGGGGAAAAAAAGGAGAATATAAAGAATAAGCGCCTCTATATATATACCCATAATTTTATTTCTGTATTATAATAGAGTTAGGAAGAAAAATCATGTTTAAATGAGGTAAAACATTGATTCCGGTTCTGATATTTATTGCTTTAGTTCTCGCAGGCGTTATGTTTGTAGCGAATTCAGGCGGGGAAAAAAAGGGAAACTGGATTCAATTTTTCGCTAAAGGAAAAGAAGCCGGTTTTTCCATGAAAGACATGGAACAGTTAAGGCGGCTTGTATCCACCTGTCAAATCGACGACCCTGTGAGCATTTTCAGGTCAAGGTCTCAATTTGAAAAAGTAATCCGCTCAATGGTCAATACCCTGCACTCGTCCGGTGAATACAATGATCAGGCGATTCAGTATTTTCTCTCAAAACTTTTTGATTATTATCATGATATGGAAATGCAGACCGCCGAAAATAAAACCCGTATTACCAGTTCCCGTCAAATTACCGAAGGGCAGACTTTAAGGATTTTAGTTCCAGGAACCGGCGTGTATAAATCCGAGGTTGTAAAAAATTCAGGCAATTATCTTTCTATTTCACGTCCTATAAATTCAAAACTAACGGCTTCCACAACATGGTTGGGAATGAAAATATCAGTTTATTTATGGCGTGAAGATGACGCTGGATACGTTTTTGATTCGGAAGTGGTTGACGAAGTTTTTTCCAAAGGCATTGCCGCTTTAAAAATAGATCAGAATGATTCGCTTTTTAGAACGCAAAAAAGAAAATCTTTGCGTGTTAAATTCCGCAAACCGGCGTTTCTGTATCTTTTAAATGAAACTGAAAATCCGCACAAACTGGAAAAATCGGCGGGATTAAAAGTAATGTTGGATGATATTTCCGATTCAGGATGCGCATTCAAGGTAATGGGGCAGGTTTCCAGCGGAATGCGCTTTAAGGCGCAATTTCTGCTTAATAAGATTCCCGTCTGCGTACCCGGAACCGTGCGTTCTGTAGATTATAGTCATGAAAATAATATTTCGGTCGTGCACATGGAAGCGGATACCCTTCCGATTGGAACTAAGAATTTTATTCTATGCGAAGTTTTTAATCTGATGCCCGAAGAAGATGATGATGAACTGCCGTTCCGCGTGATTGAAGACGAAACCGATGCCGCTAAAAAACAGACGGATCCGTTCAAGGAGGAGAAGAATGAATAAAAAATTATTTATTGTTTTTCTGCTAATATTTTCCACTTCATTAATTTACGGCGATCCCCAGGATGAAAAAATCGATATTTCCAATATCAGAGATCCTTCCACTCTTTGGAAACTTTTTTTGGATAACCCCGATTCAAAAACAGGAGTCGATATACTTATTAAACTGGGCACTTTAGGGAAGGGAAACAAAAGCATTATCGATAACCTTAACAGTTACCTTATGGGAAAAAATCTGTTATTTAAATCAGGAGAGGCCGTAAATTATACGCTTGTGTCGGCATGTATTTCCGCAATTATGGATTTGGGGGACAGTTCTTCTTATCCCGCCCTATTTTCGGTTCTTTACGCCGGATACCCGGAAGTAATCGCATCCGAAGCTCAAGGCGCGTTAGAAGTAATTTCAGGAAACCTGTATCAATTCCTTGTAAATGTAATATTCTATAATTCGCCTGAGGAAAAATTTATCGCTTTCAGAATGGGGGCGGACAGTGACAGGCTGAATGTGCCACAGCGCGGACAACTTGCCGAGCTTGCGCTTGAACAGGGACTAAACGCGGATGAAGACAATATCGACATGACCATTATGCGCTATTCAGCCGTTTTACTGCTTACACAACTTAGGTGGACACGCGCCAACTCTTTGGCAATACGCAACTATTACCGCGTACAAACCGACTACCTTCATAATCTCGCCCCAAAAGAAAGGTATATCGAAGCGATTGACTGTCTTGGCGCAGTTGGAAATTCAGACGCAACTTCCATATTGGGCTTGCAACTTGGGCTTATTAATGTTAAAACAGAAAGAACAGGATCATTTGACGCGGAAATAACCATGGCGGTCGTTCAAGCGCTTGGGAATATCGGTTTTAACGCCGCGTTTGATCAATTATTATATGTTGGTAATTTATCGTACCCCGAAGAAATTCAAACTGCGGCAAGGGAGGCGGTTGCTCGCCTTAAATGGTAATTCAATTTCTTAAACGTCTTCCAATTACTCCCGTATTATGTACCGCTATCGGAACGGTTATCGGTTTTTATATTTTATTTCACGCCATATTACCTATAACCGTCACTATCGTTTTGTTTTTTCTTGCGGCGTTCAGTTTTCTTATGGTTCTATCCTCGCTTAACGTTCAATCCCGCGCATTAAAATTGTACTCAGTCTGCGCCGCCGCCTTAACGGTTGGTCTTGTACTTGGCGTTTGCGCGGCGAATACCGGGCAAAAAAAGACAGTGTTCGGTCTTCCTGAATATAAAATAACCGGCATAGAAGGCGTGTTACTCGAAGACCCAAGAATTATCTCCGGCGGTAAAGCCATTGTTTCCGTATCATTGCGCAAATGCGCCGCGGGAAGCACATTGCGCGCGGAAGGCAGTGGAGAAATTGCCGTTTTCTTTACTCAGGAGAACGTGGAAAAATTAAAACATTTCGGAAGGGGGACGGTAGTTTTTGTTGAAGGCCCTTTGCGTGCTAATGATCGCGGCAATGTGCGAAGTTGGTCCGTCAGCGCGAAATCATTGCATGTTGTTGAACCGCCGCCGCCGATAGAGAGGATGCGCACAGGCATTAGATTAAATTTGATAAAACGCTTTAGCGGCAAATCTTGGGGAGGGCTTGCGCTTGCCCTGCTTCTTGGAATAAAAGATAATCTTGATACGGACTTGGCAGTAATGTACAGAAACGCGGGGTTGTCTTACATACTGGCTTTGTCGGGAATGCATCTTGCCATACTTGCCGCGCTTATAACATTCCTTTTAAAAAAACCGCTTGGCTTAAAAGCGTCCGCTATCTGCGGCGCGGCTATTATTCTACTTTATTGTTTTCTGGTCGGTTCAATGCCAAGCCTTAACCGCGCCGCAATGATGTACATTCTTGGAGTGTTGGCGGTAATCGGGGCTTTGCCTAAAAAGCCGATGTCAATCTTATCGCTTTCATTTATTATTCAAATTATAATAACTCCGGCGGCGGGAAACAGCATATCATTCATTCTTTCATATTTGGCGCTTGTCGGCATTTTAATAATTGGCAAACCTCTTTCCTCCCTGTTTACCGGCAAAGCCCCGGACATTTTATTACAGCCCCTTGCAATTTCTTGCGGCGCGTTCTTGGCGACAGCGGGCGTATGCGGCTCCACATTTGGAATCCTTGCTCCCATTGGAATTATAACAGGGCTTGTAATGGTTCCACTTACAACGATCTTTATGATCGGTTCAATAATCTGGCTTGCCCTTGATTTTATTTCGCTATCCGCCCTGCTAAATTGGCCGTTATCCGTCCTGTACAAATTAATGGAAATAATCGCTTCCGTCTCAGGAAAAGTCCCCGGCATTTCAACCGCCGCTTTACTGATAATCATTCTCTCCCTTGCCCTCTCGCTGTTAATCATTACTTTTGAATACAAACGGCATTTGTCACTGCTAAGACCGGAACCGCTTTTATGACAATTAATTACAACTCCGCGACCGCCTTACGCGCTTTTCTTGACAAAGAAGGGCTTGGAATGCAGAAAAAATTCGGGCAAAATTTTTTAATTAACGGCGAAACAAGGAAGGCGCTTGTGCGGGCGTTGGACGCTAAAAGCGGGGATGAAGTTTGGGAAGTCGGTCCCGGTCTTGGCGCGATGACCACCCTGCTTCTTGAAATGGGGTTAAAAGTAAAAGCCTTTGAAATCGACTTGGGATTTATCCGCGTCTTAAAAAATATTTTTTCCGAGAATAAAAATTTTACCCTTGTTGAAGGCGATGTAATGAAAACATGGCGCGATAATCAAGCCGCGCCTTTACTTTTTGGCAATCTTCCGTACAATGTCGCGGCGGCACTGTTGGCTGACCTTATTGAAAACGAGCGTATCTTCTCGCGCATGGTTGTCACAGTTCAAAAAGAAGTGGCTCTACGCATTGCGGCAACCGCAGGGAAACCCGACTATTCATCTTTTTCAGTATTGTGCGCGTCAGCCTATAAAGTTAAACCGCTAATGACAATCCGTCCATCGTCTTTTTATCCACAGCCAAACGTGGACAGCATGGCGGTTCTCCTTGAAAAAAAAGCCGCCCAAAAGTACCCTGCGGTATTTTATCCTCTGGTGCGGGCATTATTCGCGTCCAGACGCAAGACGATTAAAAACAACCTTTTAACTTTTCTTTCCTCCCGTTTTGGAGACTCCCTGCAAAACAAATCTGCGGTACAAGAGTTAGTCGCCTCTGTTTTGCAAAGCAACTCGCTTAATGGCACAGAACGCGCCGAAAGTCTTGGCTTGGAGTCGTTTTTATCCCTTGCATTATCCATTGATAATATGCGATTATAGAATGAGATGTCAGTTGCCGGGAATATAGAAGAACTGGAAGAGCGAATTCAAAAGACTTGCGACAACGCCCGCAGGAAACGGGACGAGATTACCCTGATGGGCGTATCGAAATTTGTGCCTGTTACACTGATAGACGAAGCGTATAGCCACGGTATCCGCTGTTTTGGGGAGAGCAGGGTTAAAGAAGCTGAGGAAAAATTAGGCGCGTTTAAAAACACACATTCCGACGCGCGGCTTCATTTGATTGGTTCTTTACAGCGGAACAAGGCAAAACAGGCGGCTCTTTTTTTTGACTGTATTCAATCGGCGGACAGGGACGAGATTATCGTAGAGCTTGCAAAACATTCGCCCCAACGGAATGAGCCGCTTGAAATAATGCTTGAACTGCATACGGGAGAGGAAACAAAGAGCGGGTTCCAAAGCGTGGACGCGCTTTTTAAGGCGGCGGAATTGGTTTTAGGGAGTGAGAAGTTAAAACTTACCGGTCTTATGACAATGGCTCCTTTTACAAATGATACCGCGTTAATTCGTTCTTCTTTTAGACAGCTTGTAAAAGCGCGAGATGAACTTGAAAAGCGTTTTCCTAAAAATGTACTTTGCCTTTCTATGGGAATGTCAAATGATTTTGAAATAGCCATAGAAGAAGGCTCAACTTTACTAAGGATAGGCAGCGCGATCTTTAGAGACTAGTTAAAAGGGTAATGAAACAGATATTTTTTTTGATAGTTTTATTTTCTCTTTTGTTTAGCTCCGTGTATCAGGCAGAAGCTCAAAAATTAAGTACAACTAACCCGACGGAATCTACCTATAAAGCGTCTGATGTGCCGCAATGGGTAAAAGATTTTCGCCGTTGGGATATAATTACATTCGGGGCATTTCCATTTTCAATGTTTTTTGTTACGACCGTAACTGATATAATCCGTTGGCAAGCCGCGAATAACCTTGATTTTTCAGAAGATGGACGCCGTTATGCGCCGTGGCCGTTGAAATCGGCAGGCGCGGTTGAGATGACAAACGACGAATATAAAAGAACTATTTTAATTGCCATTGGGGTTTCGGCGATAATTGCCGGTATTGATTTGCTTATTGTAGTCACAAAAAGAAACAAAGAACGCCGCCGTATTGAAAGCCTGCCTTCAGGCTCCGTTGAAATTAACAAAACTCCGTATGGAACCGCTCAGGAGGCTGATGATTCCAAAGACGCGCAAGAAAAAGCCAATCAAGGCAAACCCGGCGAGAAATAATGCCCTGCTTTTCCCATACCATTAAAGAACAATTACCCCAACCTGTCAGGCTTGACCGCTATGTGTCAGAAACTCTACGCCTTCTCTCCCGTTCGCAAATTAAGGCAAGGTTTTTAACGGCAAAAATAAACGGAAAAGACGTAAAAAATTCCCGCATTGTAAAACAGGGAGACATTCTTGAATTATGCTGGCAGGATTCCCCGCCTGTGCATTTGTTACCGCAAGACATCCCCCTTGAAATAATTTATGAAGATGAAAATTGCATTGTTGTAAACAAAGCGCAGGGAATGGTAGTCCATCCCGGAGCAGGCAACAGGCAGGACACTCTTGCCAACGCCCTGTACTTCAAAAGGTTGAACAAGGGCGGCAAAGCAAGTGATGATACGGAAAATGTACGCCCCGGCATTGTCCATCGTCTTGATAAAGACACGTCGGGAGTAATTATCGCGGCTTTTAATGATGAAGCGCACGCGTTCCTTGCGCAGCAGTTTAAGGCGCGTAAGACGCGAAAAACTTATATGGCGATTGTTCAAGGCACGCCAAAAGAAATTAACGGGCGCATAGCGACATTTATCGCAAGAGATCCAAGGGATCGCAAAAAATTTTCAGTCTCCGCCGACGGAAGAAACGCCGTCACTTATTACAAAGTGGTTAATTCATGGCGAACTCACTCGCTCCTTCTCCTGCGTCCGCGCACAGGGCGCACCCACCAGTTGCGCGTTCATCTGCGCTACATTGGTCACCCTATTCTTGGAGACTCAATTTACGGAAGCGCGGATAAATTATTCCCCGACGCAAGCCTTATGCTCCACTCAAAAAGCCTAGCGATTGTTTTGCCCGGAGAGACAGAGGAAAGAGTTTTTTCATCGCCTATCCCGCAAAGGTTTACGGCAGTAATTAAAAAATTGGACAGGATGAATAAAAATGGATAGCCCCTATATTCTTGAAGAAACGGAGCATTTTGCCGTTGTCTTTAAACCGCCAAAAATGCACTGTGCCCCCTCTGGCGTAAAATCGCAAAAAGACGGCACGCTTCTTGAATGGTACTCAGAAAAATCCCCTTGTTTTGACATCATGCACCGTTTGGATTTTGAAACTCACGGGCTTGTATTATTTGCAAAAAATAAAAAAAGTTACGACGCGCTTAAAACTTTGCAGGACAACGGTGGGTTTATAAAAGAATACTCCGCCGTTTGTACAAAAGCCGATGTCACCGCTCACTTAAAAGGATTCCCCGAATATTCAGGCGGCACTACTCAACCTCCGTTTGAAATAGAAAGTTATTTTCGCCCCTTTGGTCCCGGCAGAAAACTTGTCCGCCCCGTAATTGAAAACGGTAAAAAACACAAGGAAATCGCCAAAGACAAAGGCGGCTTTTACAAAACGGAAATCACGAATATTAACGGCAATGTTTTTACAGCGAGAATAAGGCGCGGCTTCCGTCACCAGATACGGTGTCATTTATGCTGGATTGGGTTTCCGATTCAAAACGACCCGTTGTATTCGTGCTTTGACGGGGAGGGGCAAATAGGGAATCTTGCTTTAAGGGCGTATTCGCTTGTTTTTAATGAGCCTGTGAGTGGGAAAAAGTGTGAATATCAGATTAATGCATTTTAATTAATAAATGTTTTACTTTTAAGGCATAAAGTATTTATTTATAATCTTGACGAAATACAGATAATGTTGTACAATTTTCTTATATTTTAATCAGAAGGGGAAAAAAATGGCTGGAACTGTTAATAGTACACCGACAATACTTGTTCTTGATGAAATGCAGGTAATGTTGGATACGATTACTGAAATGCTCAGTAGTTATTATCAAGTAGTAGGGGTAACCAATTTTAGCTCCCTGTTGAAAGCAATCGTTAAACATAATCCTTCATTGTTTTTATTTGATACGGAACTGTCGAAACCATCATTTTATACGGCTGCGAATACGCAAATTACAAGCGGTTTTGACGTGGCGAAGCAGATTCGCAAAATGCCTAAATTCTCTAAAACTCAAATTTTATTTATGACGGCGACCGCGAAAGCGGAGACCATCACCAATGCGATTAAATGCGGCGGCGGCGGCGTTATTATTAAACCGCCGAGCAAGGTTGTTTTATTGGGAAAGATTCATTACCTGCTGTCACCGGTAACAATTACGATTGAGCAAACAGGAAAGATTTTAACCGGAGACACAAAATTTACCCAACTTGCATTCTCCATGCTAATTACGCGAATGAAAGCGCTTTATGCCAAATATCCGACAAAGGAAACACTGCAAACTTTTGCCGAAGAAATAACCGGGTTTATTGAAAAGTCCAAGGTACTCATGGCCGCAGACTATGAAAAAATTTGTAAATTATAAAAGGAGAAGAAATAATGTTGATATCTTTTGAAGCAGCATCAAAATTAATCGAGAGCGGGAGACTGCTCCATATTGCGGGAACGGAGGCTCTGCTTAGAAAACTTCCCAAGGGGAAATGGATTGGCGGTTCCACGGAATATTTCATGGCAAAGGAAGGCGGCAAAGTTTCCGGCGATTTATTGTTTGTAACGGATTTTTCTATAACAGATTCTGTGGATTCTATCTATGGGAAATGTAAGATACAATCTTATGACGAAAAAGATATTTGCAAAGTGTCATCCGACGCTTATGAAAACGGTTTTACAATCCTGATTATACCTTTTGACAGCGCAGTGCATAAGGAATACGCGCAAAACGCCGCGAGTTATGAAAATATGTTTATGCGTCACATAGCAGGATGGATATCCGGTCTGAATCTGGACAAACAAGGACAAACGCCTGTGGCGGTCAACGGATTTAGAGGTGAAGTGTTTTCCGACAAGGCGGTCGCTCTTCATTTGGAAACTAAAGAGGACAAGACCGTTTCCGTCAACATCATCAATATTTTTGAACAGGATACCGACTCTCCGATAATCGAATTTAAAGAAGAAGGTTTTCATGTTTCAAAATGCCGCATAAACGGAAAAGAGCTTGTTTTTGCCGACTATATAACAAAAAACAATATAGACACAAAGTTACCAATTGTTGGTGAATATTCAGGAAGCGGCGTTAACATTTCATTCAAGTCAATTGAAAACGGAGTTGTTAATTTTTACGCGCCGGTATTTCAGGGAATAAAGTACAGGATTGCAAAACCCGTATCTGACTATGTGGCTTTGTTTAACCAGCACATATCTGAACACACGGATGAATCATCCACATTCTCCTGTAACTGTATTCTAAATTTCCTCTACGGCAATCTTGAGAACAATAAAATTGAAGCCTTTGCAGGACCAATTACATTCGGAGAAATTGCCTATCAGCTTGTGAACCAAACATTGGTTTATGTAACCGTTATTTGAGAGGAAAATATGGACACCAATGAAGATAAATTGGTATTAATTACCGGAGGAGCGTCCGGTATCGGGCAGCTTATGGCGTTTGCTTTTGCGGAAAAACACGCCAAAGTAATTGTTTGGGACATTAACGAGAACGCTATGAAAGCGATGGAAGATGAAGCCCGCGCAAAAAATCTTTTTTTACGCGGAATGGTCTGCAATGTATCCGACAAGGACGCCATTTACGGTCAGGCGCAAAAACTTGTCGCGGATTTTGGTCAGGTGGACATTCTTATTAACAATGCGGGAATCGTATCAAAAAAAGCTGAGAATACTACAGGACCCGCTTTCCTCGGCGTTCCCGATGAAAGCATAATCAAACTTATGAATATCAATGTGTTTTCCCTTTTCTGGACAAGCAAGGCGTTTCTGCCGTCCATGATTGAAAGAAACAGCGGCCACATTGTTACCGTTTCTTCGTCCGCCGGAATTATCGGCGTAAAGGGATTGTCGGACTACTGCGCCTCAAAATTCGCCGCCTTCGGTTTTGACGAATCACTGCGCATGGAACTGAGGCGCATGAAAAGCGCGATAAAAACTACGGTAGTTTGTCCGTTCTTTATTAACACGGGAATGTTTGAAGGGGTAAAGACGCGCTTTCCGCTTATTCTGCCAATTCTTAAAAAAGAATATGTCGTAAAAAAAATAGTTAAAGCGGTATTGAAAAACAAAACAAGGCTCATCATGCCGCGTTTTGTGTACTTGATATATTTTCTGCGGCTCCTGCCACCGACAATGATGGATGGAATTGCCGACTTTTTCGGTATCAGCCACGCAATGGACGACTTCAAGGGCAGAACCTGATAACCTTCTTTTTTGGTATATTTTTACTATTTATCTATTGACGTTATTGACAAATTCTGCTAAAGTGTCAATTATGAAAAACATACAGGATAAACTAATTTTAATCACCGGGGGAGCATCCGGTATCGGGCAGCTTATGGCGTTTGCCTTTGCTGAGAAGAAGGCTAAGGTTATCATTTGGGACATTAACGACAACGCGATTAAAGCGGTGGAAAATGAAGCCCGTGAAAAAAACCTTTTTATTCGGGGAATGATCTGCGACGTATCCGACAAAAACGCAGTTTACAGTCAGGCGCAAAAACTTACTGCGGAGTTCGGTCCCTTGGACATTCTTGTTAATAATGCGGGAGTGGTATCAAAAAAAGGGGAGAAGGTCGTCGGTCCAGTCTTCCTTGGTACTCCCGATGAAAGCATAATGAAAACTATAAATATCAACGTGCTTTCCCTTTTCTGGACGGGCAAGGCGTTTCTGCCTTCCATGATCGAGAGGAACACCGGACATATTGTTACAATTTCTTCAGCCGCCGGAATGATCGGAGTAAAGGGATTGTCGGACTACTGCGCCGGAAAATTTGCCGCCTTTGGTTTTGACGAAGCCCTGCGCATGGAACTGAGGCGCATGAAAAGCGCGATAAGAACTACCGTAGTCTGTCCGTTCTTTATAAATACCGGAATGTTTGAAGGGGTAAAAACCCGCGTTCCGCTTCTTCTGCCGATTCTTAAAAAAGAATATGCGGTAAAAAAAATTGTCAAAGCTGTACTAAAAAACAAAACACGGCTCATTATGCCGAGGTTTGTGTTTACGGTATATTTACTGCGGCTCGTACCTACGGCAATAATGGATTTAGTCGCCGACTTTTTCGGTATCAGCCACGCGATGGACGACTTTAAGGGGAGAGAATGACACATAACGAATTTCACGAACTGGTAAATAATGCCAGAAAAGCACAAAACATTTGGGCGGAGCTTTCGTATAACGAGAGGGCGCGGCGTATAAAAAAAGCGGGGCACAGCCTTGCCGATAAACGCGATGAAGTTACGGAAATAATCCATAAAGAAAACGGCAAGCTTAAAATTGACGCTCTTGCCGCGGAGGTTATTCCCGCGCTCATGGCGGTTCCCTATTATATCCGTCAGGGACGACGTATGTGCAAACCGCAAAAAATCCGAGGCGGCAATATACTGATGTTTTTCAAACAAAGCCGCATGATTTATAAACCTTGGGGAGTGGTGGGAATTATCTCTCCTTGGAACTATCCCTTTTCAATTCCATTCTCCGAAGTTATAATGGCGCTTCTTGCGGGTAACGCCGTAATTTTAAAAACGGCATCCCTTACTCCCGGCGCGGGACGCATTATTGCGGAAATACTAAAGGCGGCAAATCTTCCCGACGGACTTTTTACCAATATTGAGATGGTAGGGCACGAAGCAGGCCACGCTTTTATCAACAGCGGAATAGACAAGCTGTTTTTTACAGGCTCCACAGCCGTAGGCAAAGAGTTAATGGCTCTTGCCGCCCATAGGCTTCTCCCCCTCACCCTTGAACTTGGCGGTGCGGATGCCGCGATAATCCGCAAAGACGCCGACATTGACCGCGCCGTGGCAGGAATTATCTGGTCAGGTTTTTCAAACGCCGGTCAGTCCTGCGGCGGAGTCCAGCGGGTTTTAGTCCACAGTGATATTTATGATAAATTTTTGGAAAAACTAAAAACAAAAGTGGAAGCCCTTCAGCCGGGAAATGACGTTTCATGCGATCATGGTCCGCTTATTTCTCACAAGCGAAAAGAAAAAATTCGCAGACAGATGGAAGAATGTCTTGAGCTGGGAGCAAAAATAGCCGCCCAAAGCCCCGCGTTTAAACTTCCCGACGGAAGTACCGCCGGTACTCTTGAAGATGAAAGCCTGTTTGCCCCCGTAATAGTTTTAACCGAAATAAAAAAAGGAATGCCCATTATTGAGCATGAAGTCTTTGGCCCCATCATTGGAGTAATTTCTTTTGATAACGACAGCGATGCCATAGGCATTGCCAACGACTCTAACTACGCGCTGACGGCTTCCGTCTGGTCAAAAAACCACAAGCAGGCGAAAAAAATTGCGGCTAACATCAACGCCGGTTCAATCATGATAAATGATCACCTGATGTCCCACGGTCTTGCAGAAACTCCGTGGGGAGGCTTTGGCGATTCAGGGCTTGGAAGAACGCACGGCGAAAACGGATTCCGCGAAATGCTCAAGGTAAAAGTGGTTGTAGACGACGTACTGCCCGGCGCAAGACGCGAACCTTGGTGGCAGCCTTATTCGCAAAAAGTTTACAAAGGGCTTGCCGCCCTTGGAACCTTACTTGCAGAACGCAATCCGTTCAAGCAATTAGGGGCGCTTCCCGCTATTGTTGGTTTTTTTATGGCGGCATGGAAAAAGAACGGGGTAAAGAAGTAGGCAATTCCGCATCGCCGTAACTGGATTTATTTACAAGTGTGGGCAAGATGTATGCCTAAAGATTTTCTTTGGGGTCCTCCTATGATTATTGTCAAGGGGAAAATTGCTTTTTTCCCCTTTGACCGCTCCCTCTCCTTTTACGCGCTGTTTTTTATCTCTCCCAATCTTGCCAAATACTCACGCTTTCCAGTCCAT
>Ga0268262_10001552_pt1 | contig 28217 bp, 26 predicted proteins | sample TergutNc150P3_FD_190354 | JGI IMG/M metagenome (GOLD analysis project Ga0268262, IMG submission 190354) | Nasutitermes corniger P3 segment gut microbial community from laboratory colony in Florida, USA - Nc150 P3 (SPAdes) (version 2) | ecosystem: Host-associated > Arthropoda: Insects >... | reverse complement strand
AAGTTCCGCGAAAAGAGCGTCTAAGGATCGTTGAAGAAACCCTGGATACCGTCCGCTTATCCGGCTACGTGCGTCGGCGCGTCGACACCCTTTCAGGAGGCGAAAAACAAAGAGTCGCCATTGCCCGCGCCCTTGCTTCGATGCCCAAGGCGCTTTTGCTTGACGAGCCGTTTTCCAGCCTCGACGCCCCTTTACGCAAAGAGATGCGCAGGGAGTTTCTTGATATACGTTCCCGCTCAGACGCTCCTTGCGTGTTTGTAACCCACGATCGCGAAGAAGCCGCAATAGTGGCCGACCGCGTCGCTCTAATTAAAGGCGGGCAAATAATTGAAACCGCCTCCGTGAGAGAAATCTTTTCCGAGCCAAAAACGGAATCTGCCGCCCGCTTCTTCGGGGCCGGCCATGTTCTGCCGTGTAAAATTATGGAGAAACATAATAACGGTACCGATATTTTTTCCCCCGCCGGAGTTCTGACTGTTACAACAAAGTCTGAATTTGATCCTGAAAAGCCCATGATTTTTATCCCTCATGACGCAATTAGTTTTTTCAACCCTGAAAACGCGGGGTGGAAAACATTTAACGCCAAGGTCGCAGATTCCATTTTCGAAGGTTCAAAACTCTCTGTTAAGCTTTTACTGCCTCCCTGGGAACTAGGCCAGGGTCGAAAAGAAGATGAGCCCATTTCTTTAGAGCTTACCGCAAGCCCAAAGGCAAAGATCCCTGAAAGCGGCAGCAGCATATATATCTGGATAGATCAGAGTTTGATTCGGTTTGTGAGATGATTCTTTAATACCATTACGTTTCAATCTACATAATTTTCCATTTTTATATGTCAACAAAACCAGTATAGCCTAAAAGAATCCCAATATTCACTACCCATCTCCTCAATTAGTGTTATTAATGGAATATTTATGCCAAATCATACTAACAGAATCTGCCACCACTATAAATATATAATAAAATGAAGGGAAGAAATAACGAAATTCAAAACTCTGTGTGTTAATTATAAATGCAGTATAATAAAAAATTGATAATAAATATAGTGTTAGCGAATAAAATGAATGTCCTTTATCAGTTTTTATTAGTTGCCAAATAACGAGCATTAACCCTATACTAAACCATATCCACGGTACACGAAAGAGAGGTGTAATTTCTTGAAATTTGTTATAGCTTCGTACGAACCAATATCTGAGCTGATTATCTACCATTCCCAAATAATGCATTTTATCAGCCCTATTGTAATCGTATTCAATATTAAGCAATGGTTCTTGAATACCAAGGGTTCTGCCAATAAAATAAAGCTTCGTTCTTATGAAATAATTAAATTCAGTAAACGCAAGATGGAAATATTTCTGCATTATTTTTTGTTTGACATTTTTGTTTCCTATTTGCACAGTGCCCATAACATCCCACAGCCACAAATTTACAGAACCTGATTTACTATTAACCGTTAGCGCATCGATTGTACATCCGTTGCCGGCAATAAAGTCGAGATACTCATTATACTGAATTTGATTTTCTTTGGGCATTTCTTGTATTATACAAAGAATCTCCCACACAAAACCAGGAGAAGAACCATTTAATACAGTAATACCTAATATAGAAGGAAACAAATTCGCGAAAAACAAACTAACACAAATACATCCTATTTGGAGCATAAGTAAAATTCTGTCTTTATATTTTTTATATAAATAGATCGCAAGTGTAACAATAATCGGAAAAGTTGTAAATGCGTTTGCTCTAAACCCAAAAGCAATATAATAGCAAGTGAATATACCAATAGCATAAAAACTTTTTTTAATAACTTTCCAATGATTAAAGTTTGTCAATTTTTCGTTTGATAATAATAATAGGCCAAAATTAATGCCTATTACACATCCGACAGACATTTCATGATAAACACTAAAACCATAAAATATGGGACAAAGTATAAATAAAACTATAATTACAGGTTTACCGTAATAAACAAATTTATCAATCATCAAGAAAGATGAAAAGAAAAATAGAACAACTTGAACGAAAGTAAAAGAAGCAATGTTAAATGTAAATAAATATAGCAGTGCCATAAAAAATTGAGGTGTAATATTTAACCAACTTATTTTATTTAGTGTTTTCGTTGAAGGACTAAGTATGTAAGAAGTTAATTCAGATGTGTGTTCTGTTGGCATATTTAGAAGTGTACTCGCTTCAACAGCATTTTTTTCAGATAAGTCTTCAAATAACATGGTTATAGGAATAGTCGCTTCAACAGCTTTCCTTTCAGAAAAAATGAGTTGATAAACCATTCGTACAATACTGTTGGCCGTATCCCAACGTGAATATGAGTCAAAATACAAAACACCTGGATAAGAAACTAATGTAAAATATATACCTAAAAATAATGCGATAATTGTATATAACATTACTTTTCTTTGTGTAAATGTATTGTTGCACAAGAAAGATAGATTGAGCAAATATTTTTGTTGTACCGACGACTTATTTTGTTTATTAGGTAATATGCCCCCTTGTTTCACACATTCTTTCATTCAGCTACCTTCTCAATCGATTTAAATACATATATGGCGTAGCGAAATTTCCCCAGAGTTGTCTTTATCATAATGATGGTGAACACAACCATTATTTTATGTTCCTGTGCTTTCAAAAGGTACACCTTTTGAAAAGGCTGTTTTATAGCGAGACCAGTTAGGCATTTTGAATATTTAACTAAAATGGCTTGATTAAACGGTTATATTTGGTGTATAAAATAAAATATGACGATATACCAAAAGGTGTACCTTTTGACTGGTTAGCATTTCTTCCTTATTGCTTGGTGTTGCCGTAGCCTTCTATACAAGGTGGTTTCCTTGCAGCCTGTCCGTTGGATAAGTTCCTTTGTGGTCAATTTTCTCCGTACCCACAGATTCACCAATTCATTAAAGTCATCTGGCAACTTCTTGACTGGTCGTCCCAAGTGAATACCCTTGGCTCGCGCCGCTTTTATCCCTTCGGCCTGGCGTTGACGAATATTCTCACGCTCATTCTGTGCCACGAAGGACAGAATTTGCAGTACGATGTCGGCCAGGAAGGTTCCTACCAGATCACGACCATTGCGTGTATCTAACAAGGGCATATCAATCACGGCAATATCCACCCTACGCTCTTTTGTGAGTATGCGCCATTGGCTTTGGATTTCCTCGTAGTTGCGTCCCAGCCTATCAATGCTCTTTATATAGAGTAAATCTCCGGATCGTAATTTATCCATGAGTGTTTTATACGCAGGACGGTTAAAATCCTTTCCTGACTGTTTATCGGTGAAAATCCGCTCTAACGGAATATTCAACTTGCTCATTGCGACCATCTGCCTGTCCTCGTTTTGATTTACGCTCGAAACCCTAACATAACCGTATGTGGCCAATAGTAATTCCTCCTATCTATCTGTACCCGTTAGCCTGGTTTAATACTGCCATACTGTAAGTATGAACTTGCCTTAGTGGGATGAATTTATAAATAAGAGGACTAGTCCTTTTTCAAGATTTCTTCAAATAGTTTGTTCATTTGAATTAGTTATATGTGGACGTATTATCGCGTATTTATTTATTTCGTGAATACACTCGATAAGCCACATCATCTGAAAACCGAAGTATATTGGTCAATTTATAATCATCGCGAATCGCTGACCAAATTTGCGCGTGTTTTTCCAAACCATTAGTCTCCCATTCGCTGTAAGTGAATGAATGCGGGGCAACCACATCAATAATAAGTTTCGGTTTATTCCTCTTAATGTCTGAAATGTATATATCAATATTTTTGGATGGGTAAGGAGGATATAGCATCGGGATTTGCGTTTTTGCGGTTCCTGATTTTCTGTTAGCATAAACAAGTACACGCTCCTCCCAACCCCAGACTACAACATAATCTTCATCAGTTGTTTGCGCCGCGACATATTGAGCGGCATATGCCAGATATGGGTTTTCATATCCGACTATACGTTTATAGGAAAGAATGGTTTGACGTAACACATTCAAAGGAAAACTGGAAAATAAAACAACTGTCAGTAGAATTAAGCAGAATGTAACTACATTGTCCCTTCTGAATGATTGTTGCATTCCTTTCGGAATATATAATCTGGGAAAAACTATCCAGTTATATTCAGCAGATGACAATAAAACAATAGTCTCCATAAAAAATACTAAGGCCGGAACAACTATGAAAACAATATAATGAACAAATAATTTCAAGACATAAGCTACAGCTTCAACTGAAAATAAAAATAGCATACATGAAAAAATGTAGTTGACACCAATTTTTGCTTTGAATTTTTTTATTAACACAAGAGCTAATGAAAGGACAAAAGCAGATAATGCCAGGATAGAAATGGTATTAAGCCACGGGAACTTCAATAAAAACGGAAACAAAATCTTATAAAGATATTTAATAAATACTGATAAAGTATATGGCTGGACATGCGCGAACGCGTTCAAGATATAGTAAGTAAAAGCATTTTCAACCCCATTTTCATAGGTTAGGCTATAAAAAAATATAAACATTAAGGGAAAAGAAACTGTTCCAAGATAAACAAGAAGAGAATAATGATTTTTTAATTTTTTCTTTCCAAATAAAATATATTTCCTTCTTAAAATTATAAAAATACTCCACATAATTAACACGGCACACATAGGAACAGTTTGTAGCTTTATAAACGGCATTGTCCCGCATGCAAGGCCGCAAACCATCAATGAGTATATATTCGCTTTATTTTCAAATTCATACATAGCATAAAGAGAAATAGAGATAAAGAACATATAAATATACTCTGAATTGAACGCCTGCAAATCAGGATACCAAAAGAACGAAAAAAACATAACATAAAATAGTGATATTGACCAAGCTATTTTTCTATTCAAACGCGATTCAAATACTTTATTTAGTAAAACAAAAGAAACCGATATGATTATTATGTTTATCAACCTTACTAAAAAATACGTAATTCCGAATGATGGTAAAAATACACTAATAATTTTATGTACAATTAGAATGACAACTACAGGAACAGGGCCAAATGTTGTAGTATCTGTCGCTACCCAAAGGCGTCTGTCATGCGACAGAGCGATGGCGTTTGCCAAATGTAGCCCTTCGTCAGCGTTAAGAGGTTCGATATATAAAGAAAGACCACGAAAAATAAAAATAGTTGTAATTGAACATATAATAAACAATATCCTGCTGTACTTGAATCTGTCTGATATAAAAATTAATGTAATCAATACGCATACAAGCAAAATTGACAGTATCGCAAAGTATTGAGCGGCGTTTGTTTGAGTTAATATCCAATTTGTAACGCGTTCATAATATGGTCCAAAATTTAAGCTTTCATGCATTTTTCTTTCAACCTGCCTGTTATATTGGTCGGTTTTATCACTTTTACGTTTTCAATAAACATTATGTAACCTTTTACCAGCATAAATGAATCCATATTACGATTTCCCAGGAAAAGAAATGTAAAACATACAAGTATAACCATTATATTGGCACATAACATGAACGCGATTCCAACGGTATATACAATCCATGGTTCGATAAGATAACGCAATGCAAATTTCATAATTATGATGGAAATAATTGCCAGGACACAAATAAAAAATAATACAAAAGAACAAATGGTCAATTTAACAAATAATATTTCGTTGAATACAGACGCCGATGACAAACCATGTATTACCAACGAGTAAAAATTCATCTTGGATTTTCCCTTATATCGTTTTGCCCTGTCACATAAAACATAACTCACAGGGATTTTGGATTTAATAATACCCGCGTGATAATGATTCCAAATTCCGCTAAGATGAACAACGCTAGACAGTAAATTTCTTGGAATCAGGCTAAAGTTGCCGCCACGAATAATTTGACCCGTAAAGAATTTAAAAAAATGTATGTAGAGGCGATAAAATATACGAAATATAAAAGGCTCACTTCGTTTTCCCCGTTTTGCGAAGATTATTTTATCATCAGTCATCACATCAACAAGCTGAAATACATCCAGGTAATCATCCTCGCCATCGCTGTCCATAACCACTATGCAGTCAAAATCCTCCGACAGTGAGTGTAAATAAGCGAGGCCTATACAAATCGCTCGTTGGTGCCCTACATTTCGGTTTAGATCAAGCTGTATGATTTGATTGATGTTGTTATATTGTGCTTTTTGATATGATTCCACAGATATATTCGGAACAGTAGAACAATCGTTAATAACAGCTATATTTATTTCAATTCCGGCGTGATTCGGTATTTCAACATCAATATTTGATAAAAGTACAGATAAGGACTCAAAATCATTGTAACATGGTGTTAGAATATATATTTTTTTCATATGTCATCACCGCTCATTACAGTGTTATTTTCACATAACATAAATAGCGACAAACCATTCCATGGCAATCCCAATGAATACGCTATACACCCTAACCATAAGTCAAACGATAAAAAAACGCGGACTAATAAAGTTACTAAATTATGTTTTTTAAATCTCCATCCACCAAGTCCTTTTTGTTGTTTTACCGGCTTTTCAATTTTGAGTAGAAGCGTCCTAGCGAAATACAAAGAAACAAAAAAATATTGTGTACTAATTATGTCTAACCTCGTTTTTTTGATAATCTCCTCAAGCGTTTTACTTTCATACCTGCGATAATGGTCTAGAAACCTGTCATGATTGGAAAACAACTTTTGATGCGCGGGAACAGTAATAACCAAATAACTCTTCTTATTTTTCCTCATTTTACCAATTATTTGATTTAAAAAATCAAAATCATTATCTATATGCTCTAACACATCCATAAGAACTATTAGTTCATATTCATCTTCTGGCAATTCGTTTAGGCTTTTTTTTTTATTATTTTATCATTATCGCTATCAAATGTTTCAAACGAGGGATCAACAGCGGTAATTTGAACATTTTTCAGATTTTCTATAAGGATATTTGTAAAAAACAAATCTCCGGCTCCAATGTCCGCTATCTTGCCACTCATACCATACCTTTTTATTTTTTTTAGGATAAATTTCGCCCTACAAGTTTCCCAAGGGTGTCTTTTCATATCATTTACTTTTTCTTTTACATCAGCCATTTTATTCCCTATTATACCTATTCTTTAGCTTTTCTCAATGCCGCGCTTTGGGCATGGCCTGCCAGCCCTTCGGCGTTTGCGAGAATTTCCGCCGCCTCGCGGGTTTTTTCAAAACCCTCGCCTGAACTACAGCGCAGGGTTGTTACGGTTTTTAAGAAATGCCTGACAGAAAGCCCGCCTGTAAAACGGGCGCTGCAGGATGTAGGAAGCGTATGGTTAATGCCGGCGGAATAGTCTCCCAGGACTTCCGCCGAAAGAGCGCCCAGAAAAAGCGAGCCGTAGTTTTTTAGTCCCGAAATCCAGCTTTCAGGATCTGTCACATGAAGTTCCAGATGCTCAGGGGCGATAATATTCGCGATGCGAATGGCTTCCTCTTTTTCTCCGTAAACGATAACAAGGCCGCCTGATTCAAGCGAAGAACGGGCGATTTCGGCTGTTGGAAGCTTAACGAGCTGTTTTTCAACAGCGTCGGCTATTTTTTCCGCAAGCTCCCTGTTCGGAACCAATGCCCTTGCGCGCGCGTCAGGATCGTGCTCCGCCTGCGCTATCATATCAGCCGCGATTAAGTTCGCGTTTCGCGAATTTGCGAAACGCGAAATGTCTGCCGTTGTGGAACAATCGCTGACGATAAGCACATCGGACGGCCCAGCGATAAAATCAATCCCCACCTCGCCGAATAAAAGCCGCTTGGCCGCCGCGACGTATTTGTTGCCGGGTCCGGCAATTACATCGACACTGGGAATGGATTCCGTCCCCAGCGCCAAAGCGGCAATCGCCTGCGCGCCGCCCATGGCAAAAACACGAAGCCTTCCGACGGCTATTTCCGCGGTAATCGCGGCAACGGCAAGTATTTTTCTGTCGGGAAGGCCGTCCTTTAAAGGCGGCGACGCGAAAATTACTTCTTCCACACCGGCGCAGAACGCGGGGAGAAGACACATCATCACCGTAGAAAACAAAGGGAAACGCCCACCTGGAACGTAAACCGCCGCCCTTTGTACCGGAATTACCTTTTGGCCTGTTATAATGCCCTTTTCCATTTCATATTCAAAATCAAAAAATTGTTCCCTCTGCTTTTGGCAAAAGCGTTTTATGTGCGACGCGGAAAGCTCAATCGCTGAATACAGTTGGGAATCACTTCGGCGCATTTCTTCCCGCGCCTCAAGCGCCACAGACATCGGAACTTCCAGTTGCGCGGGAGAACTCTTGTCAAAGCGAGATGCGTAACGGCGAACCGCCGCGTCCCCTTCGCTTCTTACGGCGGCTATTATTTCTTTTACCGCCAATTCAGTTTGATCATCATTTCGCTCCGCGCCGCGCTTCCAGATAAAATCAAATTCAGCGGCCTGAATTATCTTCACTTTGTGTTTCCTATGTTACCGATTATCGCCGCGCAGGCCGCCAAAAAAGCGTCCATTTCCTCATCGGTTCCGATGCTAACTCTAAGGTAATCGGCGACTTTATTTTTATTGAAGTGCCTGACAAGTATTCCCTTCTCACGCAAGGCGGCCATAAGATCGGCTCCGCTAATACACGGCTCAGTTTTATCGACCGAGGTTTTAGTTTTAATAGGAGCTTTAACAAAAACAAAATTTGCCGCCGACGGCAGTACGGTAAAACCTTGGCCTCGCAAATTTTTTGTCACACGTTCTCTGGTCGCTATGACGCGGCGGTTTATTTCATTGTAATAAGCCGCGTCGGTAACCGCCGCTGTCGCTCCAGCGAGGGCAAGCCTGTCAACCGTGTAAGAATTAAAGCTGTCCCTTACGCGGCAAAGCCCTTCGATCAACTCGCCGTTACCGATTGCGTAACCCCCGCGTAGTCCGGCAAGAGACGCGGACTTTGAAAGCGTATGGACGGTTAGGATGTTGCCGTGCTTGTTGATAAAGGGAACCGCGGATTCCGCGCCAAAAGCGGCATAAGCCTCGTCCACAATTAAAACTTTATCCAGTTTTTCCAGGTATTCGGCAAGGGAAAAAACGTCGTTTAATGAAATCGGTACTCCTGTCGGCGCGTTGGGGTTCGGAAAAACAACGCCGCCTGAAGGCGTTTTGTAGTCGGCAATATTAATCGAAAAGTCTTCTCTTACCGGAACTGTGCGGTACGGAATATCCCACAGATCCGCGTACACAGGATAAAAGCTATACGTTATGTCAGGAAAAAGAATCGGCTCACTCCGGTTCGGACCGGAACTTTCAAAAAAAGCCGCGAATGCAAACGCCAGTATCTCGTCCGATCCGTTGCCCGCGAAAACCTGTTCGCTCTTTACTCCGTACCGCCCGGCGACAGCCTCGCGAAACTCTGTGCATTGAGGATCAGGATAAAGCCGGAGGCTCTCGTTGGCTGTTTCCTGTATGGCTTTAATGACTTTTGGAGAAGGCGGATACGGATTTTCGTTTGTGTTGAGCTTGATAAATTTTCTGTCTCTGGGCTGTTCGCCAGGAACATAAGGAGTAATATTTTTTACGCGGTTATTCCAGTACTTGCTCATTACTTTTTGTGTCTGCGGTCAAGCTCGTCCAAAACTTCCTGAACTGTGAGTCCTTCGCGGGTTATCAGCACGGTTGTAAAATAAAGCAGATCGGCGGCCTCCCAGACAACTTCAGCGTGTGTTTTTGCCGTACAAACTTCTTCCGCTTCTTCCATCAATTTTTCCCGCACAAGCTTGTCGTCTAAAGTCGCGGTGTATGAGCCAGGCGGCGGGTTTTTGAAACGCTCAACAATAATGTTCTGTAAAAATTCCCAGGTAAATTTTTTGCCTGTTTCAAAACACGACCACGCGCCCGTATGGCAAACAGGACCGGCGGGCTCCGCCACGGCAAGAAGCGCGTCCCTGTCGCAATCGGCGCGCATTCTAACAAGCTTCAGGATACTTCCTGAGGTTTCGCCTTTCATCCAGAGCTTGTTTCGGGTGCGGCTGTGGAAACAGACGTTTCCGCGTTTGAAAGTTTCAGTCAGCGCCTCGGCATCGGTAAAGCCCGTCATTAGCATCTGGCCGTCAGGAGACTGAACAATAAGGGGAATCAGCGAGTTTTTAATGTCAGCCTGAGGCGGGCAGCATTTTTTCCAGTTAAGCGATCGCGTAAAAGCGTCGGCTAGCTGAATCTTCGCGGTATAAAGGGCCATGCCAAGCTGAACATCGCAGTTTAAAGACGCCAGCTCCGCGACTTCGTCCAAACTTGAGATGCCGCCTGCGACGGTAAGCAGGCAGGAAACTGCTTCACGCAGTCTGCGCACAGTATCCAGCTTTGTGCCTTTCATTTCGCCTTCGCGCTCAACGCAAGTGAAGAGCAGTTCAGAGACGTAAGGCTCAACGGCTTTTGCTGTTTCAAACAGGTCAAGGCCGGTGCGCGTCTTCCATCCATCGACAACTATTTCAGAGTCGCGGGCATCAACGGCGACTATTAGCCGCTCCTTTCCGATTTTTTCCGCAATTGATTTAAGAAAAGGAATATTTGGCTTGAATTCGCCGCCGCTTCTAAAAGCCCCTGAACCAACAATTATTTTCCGCGCCCCAAGGCTCACCAATTCTTTTGCCTGTTCGGGAGTTTTTATGCCGCCGCCAACGCGGCATTCAGCCTTCCGCAAAAGGGGCTTTATCATTTCAAGGTTTGAACCCTTGCCCATGGCGGCGTCAAGGTCAATGACCGCCACTTCGCCGTAACGGTCAAATTCAGCGGCCAGTTCGATAGCATTATCCCGTTCAAGAACCAATTCGGCGCCTTGTTTTAACTGGACAACTTTTCCGTTTTGAATGTCAATTGACGCAATTACCATATCGTTTCCTACTTATGAGCTTATAAACTTCCCTTTGTTGAGGGAATAGCGCCGCTATTTCGCTCGTCAATTTCACAGGCGCCGCGAAGGGCGCGGGCGGCGGCTTTAAACATGGCCTCTATCTTGTGATGATCACTGCGACCGCGGACAATTTCAAGGTGCAAATTACAGAGCGCCGCGTTGACAAAGCCCTGCCAAAAATCTTCTATCGTGTCGGTCTGAAACTGAAAAGCGTCCGCGTTTTCCCAGTTTGGCGCGGCGATAAGCGGCGCGCCTGAAAGCTTAGAATCAATAAAAAGAAAAGGGCGTCCTGATAAATCAACAGCGGCGCTTGCCAAAGTCTCATCCATCGGGAAAAGACAGCTTCCGTTTCGGCGAATTCCGCGCTTGTCGCCAAGAGCCTTTTCAAAGCATTGCCCCAAAACAATGCCTGTATCTTCTACCAGATGGTGCTGATCAACTTCAAGATCGCCGGACGCGCGGACTTCAAGATCAAAAAGCCCGTGCCGGGCAAAAGTGTTAAGCATGTGACCGATAAAGCCAATCGGGTAATCAAATTTGCCGGCGCCGCTTCCGTCCAGGTTGAGCTTAATCGTTATTGATGTTTCTTTGGTGGTTCTTTCTATTTCCGCTGTTCTGCTCATCAGTTTTCCTTACAAGGCACTTACGGTACTACTTTTCGCAGATCGTATTCCAGAATATCAAGGGCGCCCAATTTTTTTAGACGGGGAATTATTTCTGAAACCTCATTTCTTTTTACCGCGATTTTAACGGCGTAACCCTCATCGCCAAACAAGGGGGCAACGGTTGGGCTGCGCATTGCCGGAAGTCCGTTCACCGCGGCGGCGAAACAATCCTTGGGTATGTTCATTTCAAGCATCACGCGATCACGGCCATCAAGGACAGCGCGAAACAGCATCACGAGTTCTTCAATCCGGTCGCGCTTTGTTGTGTTTTCAAGAGCCGTATGCGAAGCGACAAAACGGGTAGACGATTCAAGGACAGTGCCGATTATTTTTAAGCCGTTGTCACGCAGGGTTTGCCCGGTCGAAGTATTGTCAATGATAATGTCCGCGTCATCGGGCGGGAAAACTTCGGTAGCGCCGTATGTGCGCAAAATCCGGTAATTATAGCCGGATGCTTTAAGCCAGCGCTCGGCAAGGTTCACATACTCGGTCGCGACTACCAGCTTTTTTGATTTGAGGGCATTTTCATCAAGTTCCTCTGGGATCGCGGCTACGATCTTTACCTTGTCAAAACCCAGATCGAGTATTTCCTTTACAGATGAGCCGCTTTCTTCAATCCAGTCAATTCCCGTAAAACCCGCGTCATGGCTGCCCAGTTCCAAAAGCTCACCAACGTTCTGCGGTTTCATTATTTTCAGTTCAAGCCAGTCAACGTCCATTACCGGCCTGTAAGTACGATCCGCCATGGCAATTGGAAAACCGGCATCGGCGAAAAGATCTGTCACTTTCTGAAAAATCCGGCCTTTGGGGATCAATACTCTTAATTTATCCGACTGGTTCACGGTTTAACTGTACTAAAATCAGAAAAATTACTCAATAGTACACCTTACGCCTTAGTATTTTCCACCACGAACCACACGAACAACGGTAAGATCGAATAAAATTTCACGCAAAGGCGCAAAGAACGCAAAGGACTTGAGGTGATTTGTAAGTTTAGCGTCTGCGAACTCTACCTTGGGTTCCAGCCTTAGGCTTCGGACTGTAGGACACTGTGCGTGTACTTAATTTATCTTCTTCCAGGTTCCGTTCCAGTAGCCCTCACCATCACCGCTATCACCGCTAATTACAAGATTGCCGTTTACTAGTTTAATGGTTCTTGTAATATGATAACCTATACCAACAAAATCGAATGTATACAAATCTCCTGATATACTCAACAGGCTTAAATAATAAGGTTTTCCATCATCGTAAATTATAAAGGAATCGATGACAAATGTTAGTGTATTGTTAAAATTATCCCTTTTCCATGTTCCCATAAAACCTGCAGGGAATGGAACTGTTTGTAGTTTTGTCCAGCTGCCATCTGCGTATTCGTATGTTCCGGCGGCCCTTTTATTGTCGTTATAAATTTTGGCAAAGGAACTATCAAACGGATCATATCTTAAGAAACCATCAATAGTGCTACCCAACTCTACATTACTGCCGATGACAACACCGGTAAGTTGACGTGCACGATACGTCGACGCCTTAGTGAATGCATCATATTCAATATACGTAACGCTGTTCGGGATGAATATGTTGAATAGGTTGTTGTTACAAAACGCACGATAGCCGATGTACTTAACTCCAGTACCTATGGTAACGCTGGTAAGTTGATTTTGGTAAAACGCATTGTCCCCAATGTACGTTACGCTATTAGGGATTGTAACGTTTGCCAGTTCATTCAATGCGAATGCACTAATACCGATATATGTAATGCTTTCGGGAATCTGGACTGCCGCAATTTTTTTACTGTCAAAAGTTCCAAGAAAACTATACCTACTGTGCGTTGCATACAGCGCTTTTACCGCGACTCCGCCAATCGTAGCAGGGATGCGGACACGGGTCGAATTTCCTGTGTACCTTATTAGCACTGCCCCGTACTGGGTCTGGTAATACTCGTAATCGTCCGCTTTCTTGCTGGCTAAAGGCAGATTAGAAGCGTAGGTTCCCGCCTTGCGGTCGTTGGCGATATAGCTGTAAAACGCCGGGATAGAATCAAAGTAGGCATTGATGTTTGCGGCAAGCGTAAAGGACGGTTTGCCGCTTAAATCAAATGGGTCACCACTATAGTTGTCGCTTAAAGATATGATTGTTGACGGCAGGCTGACGCTCGTACATTTTGTATCGGCAAACACTCCAGACCAAATCGTTTCCACCCCTTCGGAAATGATTATGGTGGCAAGGGCAGTATTGCCTCTGAAGGCGTCTCGTCTAATAGCCTTTACGGAACCGGGGATGGTAACGCTGGTAATTCTATTGTTTCGAAATGCCGATTCGCCGATTTCTGTAACGCTATTAGGAATGGCAATGGCGGTAAGTTTGTTGTCAAGGAACGCCGAATTACCGATGCTCGTAACGCCCTCCGGTATGGTAACGTTGGTAATGTCGGCTTTTCTGAACGCCTCATTGCCAATAGCCGTAATTTTTCTGCCGCCAATGGTTGCCGGAATTACGACAACGGTATCAAAACCGGTATACTTGGTAATAACGCCGTTGGCGTTCACCGTAAAATCGCTTGCGTTTTGCGCGAAGGCTGTCCCGCACAGAGCCATCAGTAGCAGTACCGCTGTTAAGGTTTTTTTCATTTTTAACACTCCTCTCTTGTTTGGTTAATGATTAATAATCCGCTTTACATTGCAATGTCTCTCTCCTGTCGCCAAAGTAAAATTCCAGTAATTTATATTTATTTGGATAAGACCCTACTTCTGAATAAGTAAATTGAATGCCATCTGGCGCGGTATCTCTATAAGTAATAAAAATTTCATTTCCTTCCGAATATCCAGTCAGCGGTACTCTTTTGAGAAAATCCCTGAAGGGGCGTCTGGAGTCATCGCCCACAAGCGATGTCCAGTCTTCTCCATAGCCATCAATGGTTATTGTGTCATAAGTTATTATTAGCGATCCCGAATACAAGCCCGTTTCATTGGAGACCCATGTTCCACGCAGTTTCTTGTCAAAAGTCTTGGTATCGTCTGTATATGACCCGTCACAAGCGCCCATGAAAAGGGAAGACAGTAGTATTAAACAAATGGCATTTAAACGGCGCAGGCTTATTAAACTGTTAGTATGGCAAAATTCACGGGGGGGGGGTAACTTGTTTGTTAATTGCGTTCACAGATGTTGTTCTCATGGTTGGTTTATTTTAGCGGAAAGTTGGGGCTTTGGCAAGAAGAAAATAAAAATCAGGGCGAGTCAAGAATTATTGTAACAGGGCCGTCGTTTGTGTAAGTCACCGTAAGAAAAAAGCGATAACGGAAAGAGATAATAACAGACTTAACCGATAGCAAGAGCGATACGCAGGGCGGAATTAACCAATTCCATTTTGTCATCGTTGAGAGTACCGACATAATCGGTCAACAGAGACTTAGGAAGGCTGATCAGATCGTCACAGAATACAGCGCTGTCGTGTTTAAGCCCCTCATCGACACCAACTTCAACTTGGGTTGGGAAGCCGCGATAATTAGAGTAGATAGGGGCGCAAATGACAGAGGAAAAACTTTGATCGATAAGAGTTTGCCGGGAAACAACCAGAAAAACCCGGTGTTTCTTTGGGTCGTTTTTAGAACCCCTATAAACGCGATACAATTCGCCCCTTTTCACGGATCGTCTTCTTCAAAGATCGGAATTTGATACAACAGCACGTCTTCCGCTTCGGCGTTAAGCTCGTCAGCATGGAGGCGGAAGAGTTCCATTTCCTGCGCCTCTGACATTTTCTCCTTACCAACCGAAGCCGGGAAAAAGCGTATTTCAGCCCGCCCCGCCGGAACTTCGGGAGGAACGTCAATGGTCAGCTTATGGTTGACGGGTATTTCTACAGTTTGCGTAATACTCATATAGTAAACATAGCATGAAAATGAACAGGGGACAAGGAAAAGAGATAAAAGTAACGTCAAATGTTTCTCTGCGCCTTTGCGCCTTTGCGAGAGTTTACTTTCTCTATGTTGGCGAAGCAAGAATTATCGTCACCGGCCCATCGTTTGTGTAAGTTACGTCCATGTGCGCCTGAAAGACACCGGCCTCGCAAACAAGGCCGCGTTCTCTGATCTTTTTCATAAAACATTCGTAGAGCAAATTTGCTTTTTCCGGGTCAGCCGCTTCACCGTAGTAAGGCCTTCGTCCCTTTGCGGCGTCGGCAATCAGCGTAAATTGCGACACCGCAAGAACGCCGATGACGGTATCCGCGCTTTTATTTTTCGCGATAATATCCAATAAAGAAAGATTCATCTTTCCCTGGTCGTCTTCAAAAATTCGCAGGTTCGCGATTTTTTCCGCCATCCATTCGGCGTCTTTATCGCTGTCTTCCCTGGCAACTCCCAGGTACACTAGAAGACCGGAGTCTATACTGCCGGTTACGGCGTCTTCAACTTTTACGGAAGCGTTTTTTGCCCTTTGGACAACAGCCTTCACTTTTGCTCCAAAAGGCCGGACTGGTTCAGGGCTATGCCCTTGATAGCGATTTTTAGCTCGCGCTCGGAAGAGATTGGAACTACGCGGCCCAAGATTTCCAGCGGGCGCTCAGTGTTTACCGGAATGGCAAAATCATAATCCACCTGGACTATTCCCTCCATCGTCCTGCGCGTATCGTAGCCCACAAGGAAATCAAAGGAAGTATGGTTCTGCTCTACAATTAAGTTGGTTGCCATGCCGCGCCAAATAATATGGCAGTCGCGGTAAATAAAGGGATCCCGTATCACTTCGCTGTAGGAAAACCTGTCTTTCAAGGTGTCAAAGCCGGGCGTTTCCATAAATGAAATTAGAAGCCACGACCGGTTTTTAATGGCGTCGGCGGCGTTTGATTCAATAATCCTGTTTAGATGAACCCTCGCGGCATCATCGCGGTAATCGGCAAACAGCTTTACCGCCTCGTTATAATCCTCCAGCACCTGGTTTCTGGTAAGTATAAGACGGTAACTGCCTCCGGTCTGAACAGGCGAATCCCTCTCTTCCTTCGCCAGGGCTATTTCAGCCGGCAGTACCCGGCGGCCCGGCCTATTCCCAAGCGAGAACAACCCCGCTTTAAGGGAAATTCCTGACGCGAGGAGCAAGACTGCCAGCGCGGAAAGAGCATATAAAACAAGGGTTTTCCTCGGAATGTCCACTTTTGGAAAAGGCGGAAAAATAGAAGGAAGGGAACCGCTATCAATCCATGATGAAATATTTTCCGGACCCGGATACTTCCGAATTATTTTCAGCGCCTTTTTGGCAATCTTGTTCGATTCCTCAATGCTTTGAACCTCCAGATAAAGGTTTACAGCCTTATCGGTGTCTCCGTGGTTCAGGTAGAGCGCGGCAAGGCCAAGCAAAGCCGAAGGATCCCGCGTTTTCTGCTCGGACGCCAGACGGAGGTAAGTCAAAGCCATTCCAAACACACGCGAATAGAGGTAAGAAAGGCCAAGCAGGTAATAATAGGTAAAAGAACCGTAATAGCGGTTTGCCTCAATTTCCAGGGTTTTTATGGCCTGGTCGTATTTCTTTTTTCTGGCAAACCTGACTGCCTTTGTAAGAATTGGATCCAGTTTCATCGAACAGCCTTCAACTAAATTCCCTTTAGGAGGGCGGCCATTGCCGTTTTATCAGCGGCCTTGAAAAACGCCTCCCCCGCTACAAGAACGTCCACCCCCGAATCCCTGACACGCGATACCGTTTCGGCGTTCACCCCGCCATCCACGGAAATCAGGTAGGAATAGCCTTTTTCTTCCCTTAGGCGCTTCAGGGCTTTTACCTTTTCAAGGCATTCAGGAATAAGGCTTTGTCCGCCAAAACCAGGATTAACTGTCATGACAAGAACCAGATCCGAAAATGGAAGAACTTCTTCCAAAGCTCCCACAGGGGTGGACGGAACGATGCTTATTCCCGCTTTTTTTCCAAAACCCCTTATGGAAGTCAAAATTCTATGCAGATGCAGGGTCGCCTCGCAGTGAAAAGTGATATAATCGGCGCCGGCCTGGGCAAATTCCTCAATAAATTTTTCCGGATGGTTGGTCATCAGGTGGACATCAAAAACCGTATGGCTTAACGGCCTAAGATCCCTTACCATCTTGGCGCCAAAAGTCAATTCGCTGACAAAATTCCCGTCCATAACGTCAAGATGGGTCCATTCCGCGCCGGAAGCGTTGATTTGTTCTACAGCGTCAGCCAGATGTGAAAAATTCGCCGCCAGTAATGAGGGCGCCAGGATAGGAACAGCCATGTTCTTATGATAATATTCGTAAAACGTCTTGTAAAGCACTATGCAAATGAGGGCAAAAATAGTATAATTATTAAGGGCGATTATACCCTATTAGGTAAAATATTCAAAGCATGAATGGTGAAGTCGAGGGGTTTATACAAAATGCTTATGAAAGCCTGAAGGACGGAGACGAAAATTCCGCCCTTGGCTTTCTCAAGGAGGCGTTAAGGGTCGATTTTGAGCATCAAGAGGTTCTTTATGCTCTCAAGTGCCTGAACTGGTGGCTTGAAAAATTACAGCGGCTGGATGATTTCTATGGCCCCTACGAACGGGGCGAATACATTTTGTCCCAATGGGAATCATATAACGCGTTTTTGGAGCTTATCGGAAACGCCTACGATTCCTGTCAGTACGCCCTTAAGCGTTTTGTTTTTAGCCGTGCGCTTGGTTATTACCTGGAACTTATTAGAGACGGGACTAACCAGCAAGATCCCGCCCTTCTGCTTCAGATAGGCCGATGCTACAAAGGCGCCGGAGAGTGGGAGGAGGCCTTGCGGTACATTGAGCAGGCAAGCCGCCTAAAGCGCGATGACAGCGCCATACTTTCCGAATTGGCGGATATTAACGCCCTTTTGGGCGAGACAAGAGCCGCGAAGGTGCTTTTTAGGGAAGCGTTTTACCTTGATCCGCAGGGAGTAGATCTTGCGGGTCTGGAATCCGAGATGATCCAGAACCTTAGAGACAAAGTCCGGGATTTGGGACACTCGGGAAACGAACTGGCGGAATGGATTCCTGTTTGGGGGTGTATCTGGGGGATTTTTTCAGTTAAAAGGGAATTGAAACCGGTGGAATTGGGCAGGCTGAAGCAGTCTATCCTTTCACTTGAAAATGAATACCGGAGCAAAAACAGCGACGCTGCGGGCGATAAAACGCGCGTAAAGCCAAGGCTTTTGAACCGGTATTTTTGGCTCATCGACTATTGTGAGCATAACAGAGATACTACGGGTTTGATCGATGAGACCATGCTAAAGATAAAATTCATCGATCCGTTAGTGCATGAACACTATAAAACATAGTTTTAGAACACAGGAGTTATATGATGTCTGAAGCATTGCTAAAAAATGTCCAGGAAATGCTCAATGAAGAAAAGTGGACCCGGGCAACACTTAGCAATTACTCTACCAGCCAATTTAAGGAGCTGGACGGGATTCTTAAAGAAGCCAGAGAAGGCCGTTTTGATAACGAACTAAAAAAACTCTGCGACGAGCATTTGGTGCACACAAAGAACAGCATAATAGCCCTTTACATGGGAGGAATGTCCGCTCTTTCACAGCAGATCATCGATGATTCCGCCATGGTGAGCCTGGTTACAATATTTTTTGACAACCACAAATGGGTTATTGTAAAGTACCTTTGCGAAAGAATCCTTGATTACGGGGAATCCAAGTTCGCCCTTCGTACCCTGGCGGAATGCTACAAAAACGAAAACGAAGAAGAAGCGGTTTACGGCATTTGGGAAAGGCTGGTCAAGATTGATCATGAAGAAGCGGATCTGGCAAAGACGCTGGCAGAACACTATGAAAAATTGGGAGACATAGAAAACTCGGTTGACTATTATAAAAAAACCCTTTACCGCTACATAGCGAAGAAGCTCTTCAGCAATGTCAAGGAGATATGGGACAAACTGCTCCTGTACTGCCCCGAAGAAATAGATTTTTTTCTACATGTCCAGAAAAAGGTCGCCAAAAATTTTGACGAGCTAAAAGCGGGGGCGCTATTAAAAGACGTTTACAACGTGTGCATTAAAAGGGACGACATAAAAACAGCCATTGTTGTGCTTAAGCTTATTCTGGAATACGATAATGACGACCGCCAGGCCAGAAGGGATATTACCGAGTGTTACAGAAAAAAATACGCCGGGCATAGCCACCTTGAGGATTATATACGCATCTCCAGCCTTGCACAGGGCCCAAGGAATGTTAAGGAAGCGGTTCAGGACTTTGAAAAGCACATCGCGTTTGACAAGGGGAATTTCGTCTTTCACAGAACCTGGGGGGTCGGGCGTATAGCGAATGTCCAGGGAGACGACATAATCATTGATTTCGCGAAACAGCGCAGTCACTCAATGTCCCTCAAAATGGCGGTTAACGCCCTTCAAACACTTTCGAAAAACCATATCTGGGTATTAAAAGCCACATGGAAAAAGGAAAAACTCCACGATGAAGTAAAAAGAGAGCATGAGTGGGCATTAAAAACAGTGATTAACAGTTTTGACAATTCCTGTGACTTAAAGCGCATAAAAGCGGAGCTGGTTCCGTCCGTGCTTTCAGTATCGGAATGGAGCGGCTGGAGCACCAAGGCAAGGGAAATACTTAAAACCTATCCTTCTTTTGGATCAAGCCCTGAGAACGCCGATCTCTATACCGTCAGGGAACGCCCCATCAGCGTCGAAGAAAAACTTTACAATGAATTTAAATCGGCGCATAATTTCTTTGAAAGAGCCCAGTCTATCAGAAACTACGCCGCGCAAAAAGACGCGGATCTTGATACGGAATATTTTACCGAGATGTTCGCGTACTTCGCCGGTTATTTGAAATCCTATAACCAGGTAAACGAGCAGGTTGTGTCTTCGTATCTTCTCATAAAAGATTTAGTAAGCCAGTACCCTTACCTTGGGACAGGTATGAAAATGAATTTCACGGATCTTTTCAACGGTATCGACAACACCGTAGAGCTTTTTCTTAATTTAAAAGATCCGAAGCTCAAGGAAGAGTTTCTTAAAAACATCAGGTTGTTTATTCCGAATTGGGAAGACATTTATATAAGCCTTTTTCCGCGTTATCCCCATAATTCCATTATTCATTACATGCAAAGAGACGGCCACGCGGATAAACTAAAAGCCCTTACGCTCAACTGTTTTGAAAATTTCAGGGATAACAGGGAATCTGTTGTTTTCCTTTTTAAAAATTTCAGCAACGAACAGTGGTATAAAGACGCGAATATTCCTTACGAAAAACAGCTCATCACCCTGATTCATGTTATGGATATTTGTAACCGTGAAATTGAAAATCGCAGGGACACTACCGAGAACCGCAAGCTCAGCAAACAGGTATACACAATCCTATTCAAGGAAGGGGTAATTAACAGCTACATTGATTCCGCGGATCCGGAAACTATTACCCGCATATATACCTTTATCAACGATGTTAAAGATCTGGATCCAGCCGACAAGATGAATTTGCGAAACAGGATTACCAAAAAGTATCCTGATTTTAAATTCTTTGGAATCGAAGAAAAGAAGATCACCAATCTGGGTCTTTTGGTTACCCTTGCCAAGCACCAGGAAAAGCAGAAACAGCTTGCGTCTATTATTGAAGTGGATATTCCTGCCAATTCAAAGGAAATAGAAGCCGCCAAACAGCATGGCGATCTGAAAGAGAACGCGGAATACATCGCTGCCAGGGAAAAGCAGACTCAGCTTAACTCTCTCGCGTCAAGGCTAAACGAAGAGATTGACAGGGCGCAAATTTTTGATCCCTCTCATGTCAATACCTCCAGAGTTTCTTTTGGCACGCGTGTCGCGCTTTTAAATAAAAACACCGGCAAAAGGGAAGAATTTACCATACTGGGTCCCTGGGAGTCCGATCCGGACAATTATATTATTTCTTATCTTTCACCTTTTGGAGGGACTATCTTAAACAAGGTTGTTGGCGATTATGTTGATTTTACCAACAACGATGAAAAAACGTCGTATTTGGTAGAAGGCATTTCTTCCGCCTTTTGATACCGGTAATTGAGGGAGAGATATATGAAAAAATTATTATTTGTCCTGATACTTGTCACGCATCTGGTTTTTGGGGTTTTCTGCCAATCCGCAAATTCATCCGGGCCCATTGACCTGGTTGTGCTGTTGGACACATCCTCCAGCATGAGCGCCAGTTATAGGGAAACCAGCAATTATCTTATTGGGCCTTTTTTAAAGGAATTCCTTCGCATTGGCGATACCTTTCACCTTATCTCTTTTTCCGGCGCACCAAAACTTGAAATTTCCCGCCGGATAGAAGGCCAGGGCGATGTGGAAACCATTATTGCCAGAATGCTATTAATGTATCCGCTTGATCCTGAATCAAATCTTTCCGGGGCTTTGAGCTTTGCCGAAAGCTTTACCTCTTCGTTGTCCAGCCGCTCAAAAAAGGTTGTCCTGATTTCTGATGGCGACGCGGCGAACACGCAGAATCTTGTTGACGCAAGTTCCAGCCGTTTCCGGGGACTTGGCGCGGAATTGCAGTACATCAAAGTGCCTGTTGCGGGCAATGGCCCCAGCTCCGGCAGAGGCGCTCCCGCGCAGACAGCCTCGTCTCAAGGCTCCCAACCAGGACAGACGGCACAGCAGGGCTCGCAAACAGCTCAGGGCATAGCCCAGGGCACGCAGACAACTCAGACTGAACAATCAACACAAACGACGCAACAGGGTACGCAAACTTCCCAGGGTTCCGCCCAGGGCACAGCCCAGGGCGCGCAGACAACTGAAAGCACACAGCCTTCCGGGTCAACACAGGGAGCTTCACAGGCAGGGAGCTCTCAAGTCTCCGGACCAGCAACCTCTCAGGGAAGCGGCGCGTCAGGTCCCGCCCAAGTCCAGTCTCCATCCACTCAAGGTTCAAGTCAGACTCAAACCGCTCAAGCTTCTTCTATAGGAACAGCAATAGAAAATGATTCCCTGCCATTAATAATAGGCCTTGCGTTACTGTTGCTGCTTATTATAATTGCTATTATTATCTTCGCCTCAAGAAGACTGCATAAATCTCCAAACCGTGTTATATCGAAGGCCGCCTCCCCTGCTTCATCAGAAACAAAAACAGGGCAGTATACGGAAGCCCGCAAAACAGAGCAGAGCCTTGGATATACTCCAACGCAAATGAAGCCTCTTCCCAAAGACAAGGTTTATGATGAAAACACATTACCCAGCGACGGCAGTCCCGTTTTGCTTAACCTCTTTGTGGCGGATCAAAATACTGCCATAGGGAAAAGAAACATTCATTCGGTTAAATCCGGCTATTCCTTTACAATTGGCGGCGGCAACTCTGACTTTCTCATCTTCCTTGTTCCCATTCCGCCGCATATCGCGGAAGTCAGGCTTGACGGCAGAAACTGCACCTTTATACCAAGAAAGACCCAGTACTTCCCTGATATAGGTTCTCAGACAGTTTCAAACTGCATAGGCAAAACTATCAGGGTAATCTCGGATAAAAAATACGAGCTTCACATCCGGCTTGAAAGATACGAGGATCCGTTAAACGCTTTGAACAAAATGCTGCGTTCAATTAAGGTTCCCGGACCGGTAGCGTAGACCCGTTTTAAAATTATTGTTCCTATAAAATGATTGTTCAATCGAACGGAGCTTATGTTTATCAGGGTAATTCGCTAATTGTGCCTGAGGGCACTCCCGATACGCTTATACATGAAGAGATCCCCCTTGAATTGATAGAGAATGCCTTTGCGGCTTTTGTCGGCATAGACAGTTTCATTGTTCCCTCACTGGACGGACAGGCCGGCATTTACGCGTTCGCCATTCCGGAAGGGGAACTTCCGTCCGGATGGAAGTCAATTCCACTCAGGCAGGCGCTGGGTATTATGACCGGCGGAAGATTGGCAGGCGGCCAGGGTCCTGTTGGAAGGATTCTGCGCTCATACCACATAAGCCAGTGGCGAAAAGATTCCCTTTTTTGCGGAAAATGCGGCGCGCCCAACAGAGACGCCGATTCCGGCTTATTGGCCCGGCAATGCAGCGCCTGCGGCAGACTTGAATTCCCACGGATCGCGCCCGCTGTAATTACCATAATTACCAACGACAAGGGGGAAGCCGTGCTGGCGCATAACAAAAATTTTACATCCGGCTTTTATAGCCTTATAGCGGGTTTTAACGAAGCGGGAGAAAACCTTGAGGAAACTGTCGCAAGGGAAATAAAAGAAGAAATAAATATCGGCGTAAAAGACATCCGCTACATTTTATCCCAGCCCTGGCCTTTTCCCGGTTCTCTGATGCTGGGCTTTTCCGCCCACTATAACGGAGGAGAAATAAAACCTGACGGAATTGAAATTGACGACGCAGGATGGTTTTCAAGGGAAGCCCTGCCCAGTCTGCCGCCCAGCGCTTCGGTTTCAAGGTACCTTATTGATTTATGGGCTACGGGCAAGCTGTAGCTCGCGCTTTATGCTTCCAATACGCCATGCGCCCTTTACTAAAGCAAAATCAAGTTCATCTTTATAGGAATTTCTCACAATCGTTGGAACGCTGTCTTCCCCATCGTAATCAGGCGTCCATAAGGTATACTCCGCCGTAAGCCTCGCGTTCTCTTCATTCATTGAAAATCCGCTTATTTTTAGATCGGTAATTCCAAGAACAATTTTGTCCGTGGCAGGACTGCCTTCGTCAATCCATTTTTGGGCAGAAATAGACGAATCGTTAGAATATTCATATGCCTGCCGCACACGGCTTATAACAAAGAAATTAAGCACCATTTCAATATCTTCTTTTCCCGCTTTACCCTTTACGCAATTTTCCATTAATAAATGATCCAATTCACCAAAGGCATTGTAGTAAGTTACGGCTACTTCAACAGGGCTCATGCCTTTTGTAATGTCCTCGGAACGGTTTTGAATCATGCCGTATATTATAAAACCAATAAAAACAAGAACCGCAATTGAAGATGCGATAATAACTCTATTTCTTGTTACAAAACGCCTGGTTTTTACAGTAATAGCGTTCTTTTTGATATAACGCTCCTTCTCCGCGCTTATTTTTGTTATTTCGTTGGTATCAAGAATTCTTAGCCATGAAGAAATCTGCCTTGATTCGGGAGCGCCTATAAATTCTTTTATCTCATTAGGATTAGGTCTTTTTGTTAATTCGCCTTTCTTTTCCCCCCCTAGCGACTTGCTAATTAGTTCCGACATTTCAGGCTCTAGGCCTGGCAACGCCAGACTTGGCGGTAAAAAAACACCCTCGCGTATATTCTGGTGAATTTCCTCTATGCAAGTGCCGGAAAAAGCAGGGATACCGCAAAAAACGCGGTAAAGCATGGCGCCGGCACAGAATGAAATTTCTTCGGCCTTTTCCAGATCCGGATGCGCCCACTCAATTTCAGCCTCAGTTTCAACTGAACGCCTAAAAAGATCGGCAGGGGGGAAAAAAACTGTGCCTAAAGGAAATAAGCCATTTTCTTTGTGTATAATAAGAGCGCCTGATGTACCTTTAAAAGCTTCATCCTCCGCTCTTGTAATTTTTTCTTCCAGGACAATTCGCGCTTTTAGCCAAAGACGAAGCGCATCCAGAGCTTCATCTTTATTGTCTGATTTTATAAGCTCTGCCAATCTCTCTCCTGGAAAGATTGGGCCCCAAAAAACAATGGTTTCATCTTTTCCTGAACCGAGAGATGTCACTCCCCCGCTTTGCCAAATTTCAACTTTACCATCCGGATATACTATATAGCCAGATTGTGAAATGGACTGGGCCATTTTGGTTCTGGCAAAATCCCTGGAAGTCAGTCCTGTATCAAAGCCAAGGACTTCCTTTCCGTTAAGTTCAAAGCTAAAGATGCTTTTTTTCAATTAGACTCCTTAACTGTTATCGCCCTCGTACTGAATAAAGGTATCTGAAATAATCCATATCTGTTGAGAATGTTTTATCGAGCGGCGGAATTGTTGTCTTATAAGACTCTATTGCCCTCCAGAAATCAAAGAAATCCCTGTCGCGGTTATAGGCTTCCGCGTAAATCCTTGTCGCCTCCGCGTCAGCCGCGCCTTTAATGGACTCCGATTCGCGGTAGGCTGTTGAGAGGATAGTCATGCGCTCGCGCTCCATCTGCCCAAGAATGTCCGCTTTTCTGCCCTCGCCTTCAGACCTTATGGCCTGGGCAATCTGGTTTCTTTCCTTGATCATCCTTGAATAAACGCTTTGGGTTAATTCATCGTTGTAGCGAATTTGACGGATCACAACATCAATAAGCTCAATGCCGTATTCGGGAACCATGCGCCTTGAACGGGAAAGCATTTCGGCGGAAAGCTGTCTTCTGCCCCTTGAGATTGGCTCGTAATGAACATCGGTTTGTATTGAGGATGTAATAAATCCAGGATCCAAATCGGTGCTTACGCCCAAATCGTCCATGCTAATTTGCCGTTCCATAATAATATTCGAGTTCCGGACGGATTCATTAAAGTAATTTTCCACGACCACGGTTTTTACTTCGGAATCAATTACCTCGCCAAGTTTTTCGTAAGCCATGTTGACATTCTTTATTGATTCGTAAAATTTTAACGGATCCGAGATCTTCCACCTGGCGGTCACATCCACCCATATATACTGTTTTTCTCTGGTTGGAATGCTTTTCTGCTCTCCGTTCCATGCCATAATTTTTTTTGGGTACCTTACAACGTCATCAATAAACGGAACCTTCATGTAAAGTCCCGCTTCGTTTACAGAGTTGATGACTTTGCCCATCCTCACGATTACCGCCTGTTCCCCTTCGTCAATAACGTAAAACGGCCCGATAAAAGCGAGCACAAAAATTATTATCACTAAAACCGCAATAAACTTCATTTTTATCTTCATGCTTTTACCTGCCTGCTTCCTGTACTACGCTTCCCAGATTCATCATTGGAAGAAAGTTGTTAAATCTGCGATCAATTACAATAGTATTGCTCCCATCTTTAAAAACGTCTTCCATCATTTCATAATAAAGGCGCTGGCGGGTAACATCCGGCGATCTCCTGTATTCTTCATAAACAGCGTTAAAACGGGCAACATCTCCTTCCGCGCGGTTTTTGCGCTCGGTCGCGTAACCCTCGGCTATTTGAACAAGCTTGTCGGCTTCTCCCTTTGTACGCGGTATTTGCTCGTTATAAGCCTGCTGGCCTTCGTTAATCAGCCTGTTTCTGTCCTGTATCGCCTTGTTCACATCGTCAAAAGCTTCCTGAACCTTAACCGGTGGATCGGTGTTTTGAAGTTTTACCGTGATAACGCTGATACCCAGGCCGTAGCTTTTAAAAGTCTCGTTCATGTATTCCGCGCCGAGTACTTCTATGGCGCTTCTTTCAAACCCCATGATGTCCATTATCGCCCGATCTCCGACCAGCATATTAATGACCGATTGCGAAACATCCCTGATGGTTTGGGTTCTTTCATTTACGTTGAACGTCCACGCAAACGAATCGACAATCCGGTACTGGATTATCCATTCTATTTCGACCATATTTAAGTCTCCGGTGAGCATCGTAGAAATGCTCATATCTCCGGCATATGTCGAATTAATTCCCGAACTTAACGTGCGAAACCCAAATTGCTGTGTTTGAACATTCTTCACGTTTACCAGATATGTTTTGTCGATGCCAAAGGGCATCTTAAAATGCAGGCCCGGCCCTATAGTCTCCCTGTATTTTCCAAAACGGGTAACAACCGCTTCTTCCGCCTGATCAACAATGTAAAAACTTGTCGCGACAAAAAAAAGCGCAAAAATAACGATAACCAATACGGAAATGGTTCCAAGATTGATTATTTTTCCGGCCTTCGGCGGAGTAAAATGAAGCATTATTGGCCTCCTGCGTTTTTATCCCAAATTTTTGACATATCAAGAATACTGTCTATTGTACCGAGCAGTTGTTTAGCGGATTTATTCAAGTTTTCAATACGCTCCGGCAATTTCGCGGGATCATCAACGCCTGCGACCTCGTCCAGCATTTTGTTTATTTCGTTAACAGGATTTTTAATCCCGCTAAATATTTCCCGGTAAGCTATAAGGGAAAAATGCATTTCAATGCGCCTAAGAAGCAGATCGCGAAAAAACGGCTTATGAATATAATCCAAAGCGCCAAGGCTAAAACCTTCCATTTCGCTTGCCGAGTCGCTTCTCGCGCTTAGAAAAATTATCGGAATATTTTTATGGCCTTCGTTGCTTTTAAGCTTTCGCACCATGTCATATCCGTTTACATCCGGCATTTCCACATCCAGAAGGATCAAATCCGGCTTGATATGCTCCAGGAGTTCAAACATCTTTTCCGCCGACTGGGCAGGATAAACGTCATAATATGGCATTAATATATTTTTGCACGCGATCAGGTTTCCATTGTTATCATCAACAACAAAAATAATTTTTTGCTCATTTGCCACTAGAATGGTCCCCCTTATAACCAAAACCCAATCTAAAATCCATGGAGGTGGCGGGAGTCGCCTTCCGGTCGCAAACATCCTGTTTGCTCCTTCCAGGCCGCCTTCGCGCTCCCCGTCGCATACGTCCCTTCGGGTCGTTTGCCGAAAGGAATGATATTATGCACCGCCATTCGGCGGTGCATACGGCATCCCAGCGCCGCCTTTGGAGGTGGCGGGAGTCGAACCCGCGTCCTGATACGCGAAATGTAAGCATCTACAGGTTTAGCCGTTTATTGGATTTTAGAGAC
>Ga0268262_10001551_pt1 | contig 28217 bp, 26 predicted proteins | sample TergutNc150P3_FD_190354 | JGI IMG/M metagenome (GOLD analysis project Ga0268262, IMG submission 190354) | Nasutitermes corniger P3 segment gut microbial community from laboratory colony in Florida, USA - Nc150 P3 (SPAdes) (version 2) | ecosystem: Host-associated > Arthropoda: Insects >... | reverse complement strand
AAAAAGGGGGGGGGGGGGGGGTAGCAAATTTCGTGCCAATCTCCGGCAACCGCCTACATCAGCCCCGCCGCGCGCCGCAGGCGCGAACCGGGACAAGACGGAGACGTGACCGGCGGCGTCATCGCCGCTGGTAAAAAGAGCCGAAGCGTCGGTTACCGGCAAAGCCATAAATCACCCTTAAAAACGTGTTTTTGAGACATCGGGACCGCAAAACCGCCCCGTTAACCTCCGTAACGATCGAATCGCCACCTATATAATATAAATTGCGGGCATCCGAAAGTCAAAAGAAAAATAAAAAATATTCAAAAAGGGGTTCGGGAAGCCTAGGGCGGCGGGGCGGGGGCGGTCTCCTCCAAAAGATCCGACGCCAACATCATACTGGGCGGGATGAGCGCAAATAAACCGCTGATCGCAATGTTCAAACGGTTCGACGCGGCCGCCGCCGACGGGCGGGGCGGTGTTCATAAACGGCACCGCGTTTGCCGCGAACACCCCGTCTCTCCCGCAATAAATTTGACATCGGTTGTCGACGGATATTATCTTTATGGTATCGCCGTAAGCCGTCAACGTTCCCTAAGAGTCAAAGGAGGCGATTATGGTGTTGTGCGACAAAGCCTTATTGGACGAGGTGACGTCGAGGGTCTGCGCCGCCGCGAAGGAGGTCTTGGGCGGCAAACTGAAGAAAGTAATCCTCTACGGTTCCTACGCCCGCGGCGACTACAACGAGGATTCGGACATAGACTTCTTCGTTCTCGCCGACATTCCGCAGGAGGAGTGTTGCAGGGCGGGTTCGAACATCTATCATCGCGTGTCTATGTTTGAGTTGGAGCAGGGTATAATGATTAGCCCGCACGTTACGGGCTACGAGACATTTATCAGTTGGCGGAATGTTTTGCCGTATTATATGAACGTCATAAAAGAGGGGATAGAGTTGTATGCCGCTTGAAGAACGCACATCTGAAGATTTAGCGAACTTTCGTCTTAATCAGGCGGTGAAGTGTCTGCAATCCGCCCAAAGAGGTTTGGCTGCCGATGATTTCGCGGATGCCGCTAACCGCTCGTACTACTGTATCTTTCACGCCATGCGCGCGGTTCAGGCTCTTGACAGGTTCGATTCCAGAAAGCATTCCGGCGTAATAGACAATTTCCGCAAGAATTATATCAGAACAGAAATCTTCTCGCATGGCTTTTCAGATATTATCGGCGACGCTTTTAAAGTCCGTCTTGAAAGCGATTATGAAGACTTTTATCTTATTTCAAAGGAAGAGGTAGCCGCTCAGGTCGAAAACGCCAAGACCTTTTTAGAGGCTGCGGAGAAGTATATCGGCGAGAGAATCAAAGCCCCATGACCAACCCGCGCCCCCAATTCTCCGCCGCCGATGAATCATTTATGCGCCGCGCCCTTGCTCTTGCGGATAGGGCGAAAGGTTCGACGTTCCCCAATCCTGCCGTTGGCGCGGTGGTTGTTGACGCCGCCGGGAGGGTTGTAGGCGAGGGGGCGACGGGGGTCTGCGGGGGGCCGCATGCCGAGAGGCGGGCTTTGAAGCGGGCTGGGGAGGCGGCGGTTGGGGCGACGATGTACGTCACGCTGGAACCGTGTTCGCACTTCGGGCGGACGCCGCCTTGCGTTGACGCTGTCGTAGAGGCGGGGGTAGGCGCGGTGGTCGCCGCCGTGAAGGATCCCAACCCGCTTGTGAACGGCAAGGGGTTGAGGCGTTTGCGGGCGGCCGGGGTCGCGGTGAGGACGGGGCTTTTGGCTAAGGAGGCGGCGCTTGTCAACGAAGACTTCTTTTGGGCGGTGGCCAACCGCCGCCCGTGGGTAACCCTTAAACTCGCCATGACCCTCGACGGGCGCATAGCGGATTGCGGCGGGGGGTCGAAGTGGATAACCTCCCCCGCGTCGCGTCAGATGGTACAGGATATCCGGCGCAGGCACGGCGCAATCGGCGTAGGGTTTGGGACGCTCGCCGCCGACGACTCGAAGCTCACGGCGAGGTGCGGCGGGAAGACGTACTATCCGGCTCGGATCGTCTTTGCGTCAACCGAGAATATCCCGAAAGACGCCTATTTTATGACGCATGCAAACGAGGCGAGAACCATCGTCGTCGTCAAGGATAATAGGGGCGGCAAGCGGAAAAAGGGGATTGACAGGCAAGGTATCAATACAAATCGAATTGACAAACGCGGCGGCGTTGAGTATTGGCGCACCGGGTCAAGCGACGACGCCGAGTCAATCAACGCTTTTTTGGACATGGCCTACGCCGAGGGGATAAACAGCATACTGATAGAGGGCGGGCGGCGCGTGGCGGGCGCGTTTTTGGAGGGCGGGTTCGTCAACAAGGTCTATCTGTTCTATGGCAACAAGATTTTCGGGGACGGGTTGAGCGGGCTTTCCTTCTCGCGGGGGCTGACCGTTGATAATCCATTGGTATTAGGCGATGTTTCGTATCAACAGATCGGGGACGGCTTTTTGGCGGCGGGGTATGTCAAGAAATTTGACTTTATGAGCGGCGGCTAACTATATTACAATAAACGGCTATTATTGCCCGTAATCGCGTAGAAATGGTATGTCCGCCCGTTATTTACACCTTTTTGGTGGGAGGATTGCGTTATGTTTATGATAAAACGCGCCGTAGCGACAATCGCGCTGACCTTTGCGTTCGCGTCCCCGCTCTTCGCCCAGTCGGTCGACGCCTACGACCTCGGAGGCTCTTACGCCGTCGGCGACTCCTCCGTCGGCCTTCTCGACCCGTCGCGCCTTAAGGTGAGCCACTCCATGAGTTTCATGGCCGGCGGCTCCGGAACCAGCGACGTAAGGTCGCAGAGCCTCTACTCGACCATGATCCAGTACAAATTCAACGCGCCCGTCGTCTTGAGCCTCAACTTCAATATGCCCATCCACTCGACTTTCAACAAGTACGGCAATTTCACATCGGACAATCTGTCGTCATTAGACTACTTCAGAAACATGCCCATAGACGCGTCTATAGCTTGGATGCCCGCTCAGAACCTCTTGTTCCGGGTGTCGGTGATCAAGCAGCCGGAGGCGGGATATTTTTACAACGGGCTATACGCGCCGGATAGGTTCTACAGAGGGTGGTAGCGTCTCGGTGACGATCGTTTTGCAGTCCATCTTTCCGGCGATTTTCTCCGCGCCGCGCTTGTCCGAGGCGATCCCTATTATCGTCGATCCCGACCCGCTCATGCAGGCGGCGGCGCACCCTGCCGCCAGCAGACCGTCGCGGATCTCCCGCAGACGCGGGTAGCGTTCGAATACGGTCAGCTCGAAATCGTTGTGCACGGCGTTGACCGCCCCGTCGAAATCGTTCTCCGAGAGCGCCTCCGTCATGGCATGCGTTAGATCGGTGTTTCGGGCTACGCGGCCGTAGTCTATCGTCCCGTAGGCCTCCTTGGTGCTGATCCCGAACTCCGGGATTGCGAGCACTATGTGCAGTTTTATCGACGTGTCGATCGATCTCAGCGTGCCCGCCGCCTCGCTGTCGAACGCCGTCCCGCCGTTGAAGAAGTAGGGGACATCCATTCCGAGCTCCCGGCCGATGTCGCGGTATTGGCCGACCGTCAGGTGCAGCCCCCAGATGCTGTTCAATGCGCGTAACATGGCCGCCGCGTTTGCCGACCCGCCGGCCATGCCGCCCATCACCGGTATGCGCTTGTCTATGGCGATCCTGAAAACCCCGCGCCGCCCGAAGCACTCGCGGACGAGACGGCAGGCCTTGACGCAGATATTGGTATCGTCGCGGGGCACGCGGGGGTCGCCGCACGCCACAACGTCCCTATCGTTCGCGGCGTCGCCGCCGAGCGGCTCCACGCTCAACGTGTCGGCTAAGGCGATCTGATGCTTGACGATCCCAAGCTCATGGTAACCCGCGTACGGGCCGTCGGTCAGCCGCCTTATTATGTCCAAAGCGAGGGTCACGCGGGTTGGGGAGTCGATTGTTATCATATATCGTACAATGAATAAACATATAAAAGGATGTTCGCAGTAAAAATAATATATGGATAGGCGGAAGTCAAACAGTATAAACTTTTTTCCAAATCCGGCTCCGTCCGCCTCAAAACTGCCTCCGAACACGTTTTTTGCGGATTCGGCCGTCATTTCGAGGATTTTCAGGCGAAACAGGGGGGCGGCGGAGACGTTCGCGGGGTTTTATGAATATAAATACTGAAATTATTGACTTCGGTCTATCAATTAATGTAGATTTAATAGGTATGCCCGTCTTATAATCTTTCCCAAAAAGGATCAACTGCCATGACTTCGTTTCTCGACCTCGCCGCCGCCCGTTACTCCGTGCGCAGTTTCTGCCCTCGGCCTGTCGAGCCTGAGAAGCTGTCGCAGGTGCTCTCCGCCGCCCGTCTCGCGCCCACGGCCTGCAACAATCAGCCCCAGCGGATAAAGGTCGTCTCCGACCCGGCCGACCTCGCCAAGATCGACGAGTGCACCCCTTGCCGCTTCGGGGCGCCGGCCGTGCTGCTCGTCTGCTACGACAAAACCGTCTGCTGGCGGCACCCCGATAACAGCGCCCTGATCAGCGGCGCGATAGACGCGGGCATAGTGACCACGCACTTAGCGCTGGCCGCTAAAGATATAGGATTAGGCAGCTGCTGGGTGATGAAGTTCGACGTCGCGAAGACCGCAAAACTCTTCGCCCTGCCCGAAGACTTCGTTCCCGTGGCGATGCTGCCCATAGGCTACCCCGCCGCCGACGCCGCGCCGTCGGACAGGCACGGGGCGCGGTTCGATATTGATAAGATAGTGTTTTAGGCGTCAATATCCGTGTTGACATACGGAATGCGTTATATTATAGATAGGTTTCCATCTTTAAAAAACAAAGGGGTCTTTTAATGAAGAGATCTAAAAAAGCCTGCGCGCTTATCATCGGTTTTATTTTAGGCTGCGCGTTCTCGGCGACGGCGCAACAGGAGTACGGCGGCACGGTGACCGACATAGTTTCGGGGCTCCCCGTTGCGGGAGTCCTCGTTTCGGTCGGCCACTCTGAATACTATACCCGCACGGACGCGAACGGCAGGTTCGCCCTTTCGGCCCCCACGTCGATCAACTCCGCGCCGTCATTCTCAAAGGCGGCGGCGGTAAAGGCGCGGTGGAACTTTCGCGGGCGTACGCTTGACCTGCGTTCCGCTCCGGGGGTAAACTCCGCGTCCATATACACCCTAAGCGGCAAGCGGGCCTTCGGCGGCAAAGTCCCGCCGTCAAGGATTGTCGCGCTGCCCTCTTTGGCGAAGGGAACCTACCTGCTCGAACTGCGCGGGGACGACGGGTTGCGCGGAAAGGCGAGGGTGGTCGTATCAAACCAATCGGCGGCCTCTTTCACCGTCAGTTCCGTAACGCTTTCAGGCAATGTTCCGCGCCTCGCCAAATCGGCGCAAACCTTTGCGTCTTCGGACAAGCTCATCTTCCGCCACGACAGTTACTATCCGCATGACGTCGCCGCTCCGACCGCCGTCACAAACGTTTCTCTCGTTCCCGACGCGAGAAGTTTCGTTTTCGATCAATCTGAAATACGCGATTACCGTTTTACGTTGAGCCCGTCCGATTTGACGACGTTAGACACGCGGGGATATAAGGAAGAGTATGTGCGGGCCGATCTGACATTCGAGGACAGCGCGTACGGAACGGTGGGGCTCCGCTATAAGGGGTCGGGATACACCCTTCCGAGATGTTTTTTCCCTAACGGCGATACAACTAAAGGCCCACCCAATAAAACATGCGCCAAAATATCCTATAAGGTGAAATTCCATGAGTACAACAAAGAAACGCGGTTTTACGGCATGAAAAAGCTCGATCTGCACGCGCTGACCGCAGACCCCACTAAGATGCACGACATGCTCGCCTACGGATTATTCAGGGATATGGGCGTTCACGCTCCGCGAACGTCGTACGCCAACGTATACGTCAACGGCAAACACATGGGGCTTTTCTTGGCGGTGGAAGAACCCGACGGCAGATTTACCAAATCGAGGTGGCCGGAATACGGGAACGGCAATCTTTACAAGGAAAAATGGCCGACTTCCGGCACGGCGGATCATTACTTGGAGGGTCTCAAAACCAACGACGATCCTGCGGACAATCCCAACGTGCAGAAAATGATATCTTATTACAACGCGATCGCCGCTTCGAACGAACAGAATTTCGCGCAAACTCTCTCTTCGTACATGGATTTCGACTATTTTTTGCGCTACATGGCGGTGGACGTGGCCCTCAAAAATTGGGACGGCGTCAGATCGTGGTACAGCGACAGAACCGCGCAACTGTGGGCGGTCAACCACAACTACTATTTTTACGAAGAAGAAAATCCCGACGGGAAAATTTGGCTTATCCCGTGGGACATGGATCAGACTTTTTCCGCTTGGGGGCCCGACCCGTACTATGAACAAGCCGGAGTGCCGAATTGGAACGTGACCCCAGCGAATTGCAACGGCCACCCGGTCAACAGCGGCAACGACTATGTCAGGCCGCCGAATTGCGACAAACTGACCAAAATGATGGCGGCCGTCTTTTGGGACCGCTTCGTAAAACTCGGCGGACAGTTTTTAAACGAACTGTTCGCAAGCCAACGGCTGAACGCCAAGATAGAAACGTATCAGCGGCTGATTTCGGCGCACGTGGATCGGGATCAGAATATCAATAGTAACGATTGGACAAGATATGTCAACCAGCTTAAATCCGATTTGCCGAGCCTTGCCGCGAAATTTTCAGAACATTTGCGGTCAGGCAATCAGACCGTCATACCGCCCGTCACGCCGCCGGTCACGCCGCCGAGCGGCGAGGCCAACCCCAACGGCCGTTATATAAGCGCGACCCTGCTGAACAACTTCGAAGTCACGCCGCCGTCCGGCGGTATGAGTTGGGTAGAAAAGTATTTTTCCCCAAACAGCGAAGGTTCGGCCGTCTATAACACCGCAACCCCGCTTGACGGCGCGGCGGACATACGCTTCAACGTCACCTTTAGAAAAACGGACGAGCAAGGCGAGTACGACGTTTGGAGCAACTTCCAATTGGGATTCGACCCGTCCCCGGCAAATCTCTCGAACCTCAAGGAAATCCGTATAGATATGCGCTGCGACAAGATAAGAAGCGTCAGAGTCGCTCTCAACAATTACAAATTGTACCAAGAACACGGCGCGGACAGCGAATACGGCTGGGACGCAATCCAAGTAACCGATGAAAAACGACGGGTTGTTCTTAAAATGTCGGAACTCGCGTACCCAAGTTGGGCGAATGTCACACCGAACATCAAAGAGACGCTGCTGAAATCGGTGCAAACGCTTATGTTCTTGCCCAACCCGACATGGGGAGCGAACGGTTCATTGGCGACCGACCCGGAGATAGGATATTTGCAGATAGACAACATACAGTTCGTTTATTAGCGGAACAACGATTCAAGAAGACCGTCCCGATTCTTCGGCCTACGCCGTTTTCGGGACGGTCTTCAATTCGGCATGCTTCTCTTATCACACGATATCGATCTCTTCAAGTTCCTTTTTAGGAATCGCGCAGAAAACTTTTACGATTTCGGCGTCAAGCTGCGTTCCGGCCACCTCTTGGATAATCTGCATAGCGTCTTCGTAACTTTTCCTGGGTCTGTAAATACGGTCGGTGCAAAGCGCCGAGAAAGTATCGGCGACAGCTATGATTTTGGATTCAACCGGTATCTTATCAGCCGGTATATTGAAATAGCCCTTGCCGTCTATGCGTTCGTGGTGGCAATAAACTATCTCCCCAATGGACTGGTAGCTCGTCTGTTCAAGAATTTTCTTCCCCAGCATCGCGTGCTGCTCTATCAAACTCCGCTCCTCCGGCGTAAGTTGATCGATTTTATTGAGGACGCTGTCCGGAATTCCGATTTTTCCGATGTCGTGCAAGATGGCTGCGTCCATCAATATCGCCCGGCTGATTTTCTTTTTCGCCCCGTCGGGCAAGTGGTCATATATGAGTTTGGTAACGTCCGCGACGTGAACCGAATGTCCCCGCGTATACCGGTCTTTCGCCTCTATCGCGTTCACAAGCGTCGCGATGATCTCCCCGGTCTTCTTAGAAATGGTGACGGACATCCGCTTGAGCATGGTAATCATGGTATCGACGAAAACCGCGCCGAAAACGAACACTAACGCCACTATCAGGTTAGTCATTGTAAACGTGTCCGCGCCGGCGATAAGGAACATGACGTCGACCGCCGCGTAACATACGAAGAAGAACAGCATGAGCAGCATAGACGCCGTGTAAATCCAATCCGCGAATATCTTCTGCTCGTTGGCCTGAATCTTGAAACTGACGAGGGATTTGAAGAACGTCGTTATGCTGTACAGCATAATAGCGCCGCCGGACGTGACGAGCGTCACGCATGTATATTTAAGCAGTGTATTCATACCGTCGGCCTCTTGGATTGAAATAGCCCAGCGGTATCAAATATAATAAACGGCGCGGCCCGCCGCAACAAAAATAATAAAAAAACGCCGGGAATCGAGACTCTCCCCCAAATTATGTAAACCGAACCCGCTCAATCCAACCTGCCGCGCCGGGCTCAACCGGCATCTTTAGGACGCTTACCAGCCCCAAAACCGCGTTTTTGAGGCGTTTTAGAGGGATTTGGGGTGATTTTGGGGGATTTTTGGAGGATTTGGAGACTAATTTTGAAAAAAAATCGTTTTTTTGTTGATTTCGGACGGTTTTTATACTATAATAGTACAGATGGCGGCGGACGGCGGCATAGGCGTTTTTGACCGCCCTAAGCGGAGTTAGTTTAGACTAACTGATTAATATCAGGAGAGACCGATATGGTTAACCGCGGTACGCTTTCGGGTAAAAAATTGCCCCCCCCCCCCCCAGCAAATTACGTGCCAATCATCTTTTAGGCAAAATTCCGCTAAACGGGCGGTTTGTCCTTTCACAGCCTCCGAAAACCTATTTTTGGGCCGATTTCACCCCGTCGTCCACGGGGAGACGGCCTGTTTTCACCATTTTCTATAAAAAGAAAGGGGATTTTCGTATGAAAAATCCTAAAATAAGCCTACGCTTTGCCGTCGGTTTTGCTCTAATTTGCGCGTTTTTGGGAACGGCGGCGGCGGATTACAGCGGCACTGTGGTTGACAAGGCGACGGGAAGCCCGATTGAGAACGTCTTAGTTTCGGCTGGCTATTCGGAGTATTACACCCGCACCGACGCAAACGGGCGTTTTACCCTTTCAACCACTGTTCCGCACCCCACCTCTATAGACCCCGCGCTCTCCGCGTCAAACACCGCGCCGGTTAAGGCGCGGTGGAATTTCAGCGGGCGCACGCTTGATTTACGCTCCGTTCCAGGGGTAAATTCCGCGTCCGTTTACACCGTTAACGGCAAACGGGTTTTCGGCGGAAAGGTTCCGCCTTCGAGGGTCCTGGAAGCGCCCTCTTTGGCGAAAGGAACCTACCTGATCGAACTGCGCGGGGAACAGGGGCTGCGCGGAAGGACGCGGGCGGTCGTGTCCAATCAGTCGTCGGCCTCTCTTGTCTTCAACTCCGCAACGCTCTCAGGTGACAATCCGCGCCTCTCCAAATCGGCGCAAACCGCCGCCGCGCCTGGGTATCTCATCTTTCGCCACGATAAATATTATCCGAAAAACAACAACAACCCTAGCGCTAATATGAGCGTTCAACTCGAAGAGGATGAGAGGAGTTTTGTTTTTGACCAGTCGAAAGTGCGGACGTACCGCTTTACATTAAGCGCATCCGCATTGGATTCGTTGGATCGTTACGGATATGAAGAAGAGTTTGTGAGGGCCGGCATGAAATTTGAGGACGAGGATTACGGAGATGTGGGGCTTAGATATAAAGGGTCGAGTTTCACGCTTCCGAGATGTTTCGGTTATGACGGCCAAAATGAGTCTTCCAAAGGTTCTAAACGCAATATGTGCCCCAAGATTTCCTATAAGGTGAAACTTACCGAGTACGACAAGGACACGCGGCTATATAAGATGAAGAAGATTTGTTTGCACTCAATGTGGGGCGACTCCACAAAGATGCACGATATGCTGTCTTACGAGTTGTTTAGGGAGATGGGAATTCCGGCTTCGCGAACATCGTACGCCGATGTATATGTCAACAACAAACACATGGGGCTTTTTTTGGCGGTTGAAGAACCCGACGGCAGATTTACCAAGTCGAGATGGCCCGATCATGGAGACGGTAACCTTTACAAGGAAGTATGGCCGAATTCCACCTATAGTAATTATTACAAGGAGGGGCTCCGTACAAATGACGACCCTGAAGATAACGCCAGCGTACAGAAAATGATAGACTATTACAACGCAATTACGGCGTCAACCGCGCAAAATTTTGCACAGAAGCTATCCCCGTTTATGGACTTCGACTATTTTCTGCGCTATTTGGCGGTGGACGTGGCTATCAAAAACTTCGACGGCTTCAGAACATTTTACATGGCCAAAGGGGACGGATGGGTATGGGTCGGCAACCATAACTATTATTTTTACGAAGAAGAGAACGAAGGCGGAAAAATTTGGATTATCCCTTGGGACTTGGACAACACTTTTTACAAAAATGACGAATATTATGAAACAGCCGGAGTACCGCAGTGGAACAAAACCGCAACTCAGACGCAATGTAGCGACGGGTTTAAACAAACCTACTATGATTTCAATGGAAATCCATATGTGAATTTAATCCGACCGCCCAACTGCGACCAACTGTTCAAACTCACGGCTTCCGTCTTTTGGGATCGCTATGCGCAACTCGGCGAACAGTTTCTAAACGACCAATTCAGGAGCCAACGGCTGATTGCCAAGATAAACAAACACAAAGAGGTAATCTCAACATATATAGATCAAGACCCGGTTATCAACAAAGCTGATTGGACAAACGCCGTTGAGAATCTTAAATCGGATTTGCCGAATTATATTCACGCAAAGTTTGCAAACCACATAAGTTCAAGATAGAGCGTATCTATTCAGAGCGAGGGGGGAGCTTCTCTCCCCTCATCTTTAGTCTTCACACAGAAGCCGCAATCTTTTCATGCACAACTTCACCCAAAATTTGCAGCGGCATTTTGTTTGTCGCCGTAGCGCGTATCATGATATAATCCGCGCTTGCCCTATCCAACGCGTCAATCAGGTCGCGCTGTCGGGTAAACATCCCGCCGCCGCCGGATTTGAGCGTTATATCGGCGTTAGTGATTTCTTCGTCTAAAGCGTCCGCTTCTTCTTCCGTCATTCGCGCCATTTTATATCTCCTAAAGATTGAGTTGGCTTACAAATTTCTTTCTGCACGGCATAGCGTGAAACACGTTAACCGTAACATCGTCAATTATGTTATAAGCGACTTCTATAAGGTTTCCGGCTGTATCGTATCCGATAATGAGCCACTTATTTTCATAAAGTTCAAGCAGTTGCTCATGTATCGGATGCCACATGGCATATCGGATACCGGCCTCGGTTACACCGTGTTTAAAGGCGGCGTTATTGAATTCGATATTCGGAAACATAAATATAAAATACATTATGCCGTAAACAAAATACTATTTTTGTAAACATGTACGTCAAATGAAACCCTGCGCCCTGCGGCAAGAGCGGGGCGGACGGGTCATGTTGGACGGTCTTATATGGACGCTTACCCGCCCCAAAACCGCGTTTTTGAGGCGTTTTAGAGGGATTTGGGGGCTAATTTTGAAAAAAAATCGTTTTTTTGTTGATTTCGGACGGTTTTTATACTATAATAGTACAGATGGCGGCGGACGGCGGAATATGCGTTTTTGACCGTCCTAAGCGGAGTTAGTTTAGACTAACTTGTTTAATATCAGGAGAGACCGATATGGTGGCTAACCGCAGCTTGATTTCGAACAAAAAGTTCCCCCCCCCCCCCCCCATATATAGTATATATGTGCTCTTCTGTCCACAATATATAGTATACATCCCTTGTCGTGCGCTATTCTTAATCAAAACAATTGTTTTGATTTACGCAGAATCCGTATTCCGTACAAACTCCGGTTCGCCGCGCGGTTCCCGCAACAAACGCGGCAAACAACTTATATCAGAGCATCGCCTTCCCTGCCGTCAATCGCGATATAATCGGAAACTCGATTATGTTCACAGCGAGGGTGCGGAATTATCTGAATATAACACTCACAAATGAAACAAGGAGGGTTAAACGATGAGACAGTTCATCAGGAAATTATTTATCAAACCGCTTATGGCATTGGGCTATAAGTACCATTTTCTCAAAGATAATTTTATTTGGAGAAGCATCAAACCATACTACCATGTGTATGTAGGGCTGCAAGATTTCGCTTCTTGCTCGACGGACAACGCCGCTTCTTTTTATAGTTCAAACGCGGAACGGGTAAACAACGTGGCAAACATGCTTGCTGACGAAAAAAGCAGATATATATACCAAGGTCTTATAACATTTCGCCAAACTCGCCGCAATAAGGATTTTCCTTTTCACATCATTAAGGAAGACCAGTATTTTATCAAAGAATTGAACCTCGGCAAAGACGAAGTTTTTATAGATTGCGGCGCATTTATCGGAGACACTATAGATCCGTTTTTGAGCCGCTGCAAAGAATATAGGCGTATTATCGCCTTTGAGCCGGATTCCAATAATTTTGAAAAACTTAGAAATAAGTACGGAAACAACTCCAAAATAACGCTAATAAACACCGCCGTTAATGATAAAGACGGGGAAGTCCTATTTTTAGCGAACGGGTCGTTATCCTCTAAAATGGTGGAAGCCGGACATAACGATATTGTTACGAACACTATATCGGCCAAATCTATCGACAACTTGGGTTTAGAAAAGGTTTCGTTCATAAAAATGGATATAGAAGGCGCGGAGCTAAACGCTCTGAAAGGCGCAGAAAAAACTATCCTTAGAGATAAACCGAAGTTAGCGATTTGCATCTACCACAGCGATGAAGATATGATACGTATAGCCGAATATATTCGCAACCTTATTCCGGAATACAAGCTTTATATACGGCATTACGGTTTTATCACCGAAACGGTATTGTATGCGATTTTACCGTAAAACGGAAAGGGCTTGCCGGTATGTTTTTTGAGGCATTCCGGGACGGCCAATCCGCCCCAAAACCGTGTTTTTGAGACGTTTTAGGGGGATTTGGGGGGCAAAAAAGCCCCAAAAAGGCTCGTAACGGGCTAAAACGGGGCGGCAAGGCCGGAGAGACGGCCGGAACGGCGCGGTTTCGGCGGGAAGGGGGCGGTTCGGCGGGGACGGTTCAAAAAGTTGAAAAATAAATTGACTTTAATAGCGTAAGCATATTATATTATAGATTAGGAGTCTATTATAGAAAAGGAGTCAAAAATGCCATCAGAACTTATTTCGGCGGAACAGGTTAGCGATGAAGAGGTGCGCCGCGCCTTGAAATTCCGAAACAGCGATGTTTCTTTGGACGATGCCGTCAAGTGCATTAAAGAAGATATAGCCAAAACCGGGGAACCATTCACAATGCCGAACGCAGACTTGTTGATTGAAGCCGCAATGAACATTCCTTGGGATTAATATGGCGACTAACGACACTTTTAACTTCGTTTTTGATTGTGTTCTTGATAAAATCAAAAGTTCTCTCGGTAATAATCCGCAAGGGAACAAACTGACTGATGCGCTCCTAAAACACAAAGCTGAGCTTTGCGGACATTATACCGCTATTAAGAAGTCTATTAAAAATACCTATATGTATGACTTTACACGTCCTTTAGATAGGCACAAGTGCGCAGGCGTGTTTATGGCGGCGTTTTTGGAAAGATTTAGCGTTAAAGAAAGCCAACTGAGCCAAGAGTATTTAGCCATAAGTATAGGAATGCTCATATTAAAAATCTTTATATATAAAGAATGCAAAGACAATAGTGACTTGAGTTTTATCACGTTTCTCAATAGGCAAGGCGGGTTCGTTTTTCCAAAATGCGACTGCGACATAGAACCCTACAAGTATAACTGGGCATTGGGAATGCATTACGACCGTGTTAGTGAACAAGGCAAAGAAGTCAGAATTTTGTCGCCGCTGGCTTTGTCGAATGTATTGTTCTTGATAGAAAAATATAATCGAAACTTGGCCGGGCTTAAAGACTAATCTCGCTTTTGTTTTGCGCACGAACCGCTGTTCCCGCAACAACTGCAACAACACGCGCATCCGCTCTTTTTTTTGCGGCATAAGTTGACGACGATTGCCGTAACAATTGCCAGCAATATCAGCCCGGTGAGAATTGTTCCGGCGTTACTTGACAAAAAAACAATCATACATTTCTCCGTTATCTGTTAATAGATAAGAGGGGCGAACACAGTTCGCCCCTACAATGTCAACTACTTCCGCGCCGCCGGACGGAACAGCAAATACAGCGTCCCTCCCGTAAGCAAAAACGCCGCGACCGTCCCTATACCGAATCGGCCTGAAAAGAGCATTCCGAATTGATAGATGCAGAGCGACACGACGTAGGCCAAACCGCACTGATAGCCTATGGCGGCGAAGAACCACTTGGCGTTGTTCATCTCCCGCCGTATTGCGCCCATCGCGGCGAAGCACGGGGCGCATAGGAGGTTGAAGACCAAGAAGGAGTAGGCGGCCGGCGTGGTGAAGCTCGCGGCCAATGCGCTCCACATTTCCGCGCCGTCTTCGGCGACCTCGGCGAAACCGTACAGGATGCCGAAGGTGCCCACCACGTTTTCTTTGGCTATAAGTCCTGTGATGGCGGCGACGGCGGCTTTCCAGCCGCCCCAGCCGAGCGGCGTAAATATGGGGGCGATAAAGCCGCCTATCCTCGCCAAAATGCTGTCGCCCATATCCACCATGCCGAAGCCGTTTTCCCCCCAGCCGAAGTTTGAGGCGCACCAAACGAAGATCGTCGCCAAGAGGATGATGGTTCCGGCCTTCTTGATGAACGACCAGCCGCGCTCCCACATGCTGCGCAGGATGTTGACGGCGGTCGGCCAGTGGTAGGAGGGAAGTTCCATGACAAACGGCGCGACCTCTCCGGCGAAGACTTTCGTCTTCTTCAATATTACGCCGGAGCAGATGATGGCCGCGATCCCAACGAAGTAGGCGCTCGGCGCGACCCACCACGCCCCGTTGAAGAGCGCGCCGGCTATAAGCGCGATGATCGGCAGTTTGGCCGAGCACGGGATGAAGGTCGTGGTCATGATTGTCATTTTGCGGTCGTGGTCGTTCTCAATAGTGCGAGAGGCCATAATTCCCGGAACGCCGCAACCCGTGCCTATCAGAATGGGAATAAAGGATTTGCCCGACAGCCCGAAGCGGCGGAAAATTCTGTCCATGATGAACGCGATACGCGCCATGTAGCCGCACGCCTCCAAAAAGGCGAGGAACATGAACAGGATGAACATCTGCGGCACGAACCCCAGCACCGCGCCCACGCCCGCCACTATGCCGTCCACAATCAGGTCTTTCAACCACTCGACGCAGTTTACGGCTTCGAGCATCTTAGTCGCCAATACCGGAACGCCCGGAACCCACACGCCGAAATTTGCCGGGTCGGGTTTCTCCGATATGGATCCATCCTGAAATTTCCCAACGGATTCCTCGTAGGCGGACGAACCGATGCCGAAGAAATGCCAGCCTTCCCCGAACACGCCCTCGTTGGCCCAGTCGGTAACGAGCGATCCCACGGTGGTGACCGACACGAAGTAGACGACGAACATGACGACCGCGAAAATCGGGAGCGCCAAAATCCGGTTCGTCACCACCTTGTCAATCTTATCCGAGACGTTCAACGCGCCTTTGTTTTTGATTTTGATGCAGTCCTTGATGATGGAGTCGATATAGGTATAACGCTCGGCGGTGACGATGCTCTCGCTGTCGTCTTCCAACTCCGTCTCCCGCAGTTTGATGTCGTGTTCGATATGCGCGACCTGTTCGGGTTTAAGGCCCAGCTTTTCGATGATTTTTTTGTCGCGCTCAAAGAGTTTTATGGAAAAGAAGCGCTGCTGCTCCTCCGGCATATTGTGGAGCACCGCCTCTTCGATGTGCGCCAGCGTATGCTCCACGCCGCCGGAGAAGCTGTGCATGGGTTCGGTTTTCACGCCGCCCGCCGCCGCCGCGACCGCCGCATTCGAGGCCTCCGCTACGCCGTCGCCTTTTAGGGCGGATATCTCAACAACCTGACAACCGAGTTCTTTGGAGAGCCTCGCGGTATTGATCTTGTCGCCCTTTTTGCGCACCACGTCCATCATGTTCAACGCCACGACGACCGGTATGCCGAGTTCCGTGAGCTGGGTCGTGAGGAACAGGTTACGCTCCAGATTCGTGGCGTCGATGATGTTGAGGATGACGTCGGGACGCTCGTCAATCAAATAATTGCGGGCGACGACCTCCTCCATCGTGTACGGGGAGAGGGAGTATATGCCCGGCAAGTCCGTCACGGTCACGTCCTTATGGCCCTTCAGTTTCCCCTCCTTCTTCTCCACGGTTACGCCCGGCCAGTTCCCGACGAACTGGTTCGAGCCGGTGAGGGCGTTGAAGAGCGTGGTTTTGCCGCTGTTCGGGTTTCCGGCAAGCGCGATTTTAATCGGCATTTTCTTCCTCCTTTTCGACCTCAATAAGTTCGGCGTCGGCTTTCCTGATGGAGAGCTCGTAGTTCCGCACCGTAACCTCCACCGGATCGCCTAACGGGGCCACCTTTCGGACGCGGAGCTCCGCCCCCTTGGTGATCCCCATCTCCATGATTCGGCGCTTAACCGCCCCCTCGCCGCCGATCTTCGCCACCCGCACGGTTTGGCCGGGTTTCGTCTCCTTTAGCGTACTCATTTATATCTCCTCTGTTTAAGTTTCACACCATGATTTTTACGGCCATTTCGCGGCTGACGGCCACCCGCGACTCCTTGATATTCACGATCACGTTCCCGCCGATTTCGGTAATGACGGTAACGTGCGACCCCGGAACAAAGCCCAGCGTGGCAAGGAACTGCCGCGTATCCTCGTTGCCGCCCACCCTTTTTATGGACGTTTCTTCCCCGGCCTTCAGCATTATTAATGGCATCACAGCACCCACTCCTTCCAAACAGTTACGGTTAGCAATGACTAACTACCTCTATAAGTTAGTATATGCTAACTCAAAAGTCAATAGATTTTTTTAAAAAATTAAAAAAAATTTCAAAAGCGGCCGATTTTGGCGCAAGAACCCGCCCATTTCCGGCATGGGTTAGCCGTGACTAACCACTATATAAGTTAGTATATGCTAACTGAAATGTCAATAGTTTTGTGAAAAAAATTTTTTTGACGGGGTTTGACATTCTAACGCCCGTATTCTATATTATATAAAAGGCAGGTGACGGCATGAACTCGCAAGAATCGTCGGAAAACTATTTGGAGACCATTCTGGTCCTGAGCGGCGGCGGACGCCCGATCCGGGCCGTGGATATCGCCAACGAGCTCGACTTCGCCAAACCGAGCGTGAGCGTCGCCATGAAAAAACTGCGCTCGTGCGGGTACATCGACACCGACGCGGACGGCCACATCACCCTCACGGAGGCCGGGCGCAAGACCGCCGAATCCGTCTACGAAAAACACACGCTTATCGCCGACTGGCTGATCTTCCTCGGCGTAGACCGCGAGACCGCCGTAGGCGACGCGTGCCGCATGGAGCACGTGATGAGCGAACAAAGCTTCGCCGCCCTCAAAAAGCACATAGAAGACTGGAAGCACGACGTCTACAGACACAAAGGCGGCGCGGCCTGATGAACAGACTTATGAGACTCCTGATTATCGCCGCAATCATCGCCGCGATACCCGCCGCCTCATACGGAGACGAGGCCTCTAAGGCTCTGCACGATCAGCGTAAGCACGAGTTTTTTACGTACACAGGCGACGTTCTGCAAATCGCGCTCCCGGCTTCCGGGCTCGGATACTCCCTCTTCATCAAAGATTTCGACGGGGCGAAGAGCTGGTGCTTATCGGTCGGCTCGGCGTTTATCCTCATGGAAGGGCTGAAATACGCCGTAGGCAGACCGAGACCCTATCAGGAACCCGACGCGCGCGGGCAATCTTTCCCGTCCGGACATACCACCGGAGCGTTCGTCGGAGCGGCCTACTGGCAGCGGCGGTACGGTTGGAAAGCCGGCGCCCCCGCCTACGCCCTGGCCGCCTTAACCGGCTGCTCCCGCGTCTGGTCAAAGAACCACTACTGGTCTGACGTGATAGCCGGCGCGGCCATAGGAACGGCGTTCCCCTACATCTTCACAAAAGCCTACGAGAAAAACCAAATAGACGTCGGCGTGGAACCTTCTTCGGGGGGCGGCCACATAAGCCTATCGTTTCAGTTTTGACTTTTACAATGATCCCACGACCGCAGACGCCCGCTCACGCTTCACGCCTTTGACCGCCGCCGTCCCGCAGCATCTTTTTAACTTCGTCGAAAGTGTACCCTTGTTCGAGGAGTTCCATAGTCTTTTCAATGCCTTCCGCCCTGCCTTCCTCCCTCGCCTTCTTAGCCTCCTCCTCCACCTTCCTCATTTCATCCCTAACCTTCCTCATCTCCTCTTCCGCCTCCATCCTCCCCTCCCTCTTCGCCTCCCTCATCATGACCCGCTGATCCATCTCGAAGAGCCGATAGCTCTCGAGACGGTGACGGGTGTGCGCGTCTTCCGACACCTCAATCAGACGGGCGGCGGCCTTCTCCAATACCGGGCTCTTCTCGGCTATCATGGCCAACTCCTTCTTAGTCTTTACGGTTAAAAACCTCATCCACCGCCACAAATCACTGCCGTCGTCTTCCAGCGACAACTTCGGCAGCTCGATGGTATGAACCTCTAACAAATCCGTAAACTCCGAACGCGTCTCGGGATCGTACAAGGTATATCGGTGACGATACACGCCGTCCTCAGGTATTATGACCTGGTTCGTTATCGTTATGCTGACGACCCGCTTAATGCTGTCGTAATCATCTCCCGATACCGCCTGCTCCTTGACCATCCCCGAACAATAAAATAATACGCGCTCACGCAAATGCGCCACTTTTTTTCGCTGCATCTCAACATCGACCACCGTCTTAGACTTCAAGACCACCTTTATGTCCAAAATCCCCAGCTTTTCATCAATATGCTCCGGATATATGTGCGGATCCACAATCTCGATCTCCCCGTACTCGTCGTCAGGAAGGTTCATCACGGATTTCAGCATCGGCTTGAGCAGATCGGGACGCGCGGCGAAGACCTGCTTGAACACAATGTCGTATATGGGCGAAAGTATCTCCGGCAGACCGTCGTTAAATCGGGATTTTTGTTCAGTCATTTCCTTACCTCCACGCTTTCGGGGTTAATGTCTTCTTTGCTTTGTACACAACCGCACACAAATAGATAGGAGATATACACCGCAAATGACGTGCCAACCGTAAATACCGCTGAATTGACGGAATAGACGGGGTTGCGGGATATGGATGAGGCTGAAATCTTGTTATTTTGGGAACTATGGGTAGCGAATTGAGAAGAATAAGGGCGGGACCAGCCCGCCCTTTTTTGACGTTGACGTTGAGACTTCCTCACTCAGACGACCAACGACGCCTTCTCACTCCAAGACTTACCGCGCCGCAGGCTACTTCTTTGGTTCACGTTGGCTATTGACCGACTGCTCCAATAGGCCTTGCCTTTCTAAAACCGGGCTTTGGGCTTTTTTCGAAAGCCAACTGTACTTTGATGCCAAACCGTCGCCGTCTTTAAATACGCGGTAAGTATTTACCGGTACTAGCACACCACTCGGATCCGGGCCTTTTTCCAACATAATGAAAGCATATTGAAAACCTCTTATACCGTCGCTCGTCCAAGTACCGGAAATAACCGTGGACTGTTTGACTTTAATTCCCCTAGATGTGCCGGTTAGCACAAAGTAGGCGGTAAAATTATTATTGCTGCCGACAACGTCAATAACCACATCTTCGCTGGAGTATTCACTATCAGTTCCTTCTCTAGCTTTATACAATATCTTTCCGTTAGAACCTCTAATAAAGGCAATGTACTGATCATACCAACCTGTACTTCCTATGTCGTCATAACTCAAACTGCTTGACACCAAAGTAAAATTATCGGCCACATACTGGCCGCTTATGTCAGGCGGTGTGGTACCGGTATAAAACGTCATCTTGTTACCAATCTTCTCTCTAACTTCATTCGGAACTACGTCCACCGGCACCACCACCGGCGGCTTCGGATCGTCCGGCGGCTCCACCGGCGGCGGATCGTCCGGCACAATAACCACCAACGGCGGTATCGGCACCAACGGCGGCCTCTCTACCGGCGGCGGCTCGTCCGGCAGCTCTACCGCCGTCGTATCGCCCGCGTCAACCGCCACAAGATCCGGCAACACAACCGTATACGGATCAACTGACAAACACCCCACATAAAGGGATGCCGTCACAACGACCACCGCCAACAATTCAAGAATCTTTTTCATGCGACCGCTCCTTGTTATTGTTTTATATTGGTTGACAAACTCAAATTTAACGCGACTGTTAACGCCCCTGCCCTTATTTTGCCTTCTCCAGCGCCTTATTCAACTTCTCAATCTCATGGTCAATAGCTTCGCCGTCCTTCTTGAGCGCGTCCTTAGCGCCCGATCTCGCGGCGAATATTGAGTACTTGGCCGCGGCGAAGTCTATGTCTTCCTTAGTCTGCTCCATGTTGCGGCGGAAGAAGGCGCCGCGCTTATACTCGTCCTCATACTTAAAGTACCGGTCGATAGAGGCTTTGCCCTTAGACTGCGAGTCTTGCAGGTTATCCATTAAGGCTTGGGCCACGGAGGATTTACGCGACCGGCCGAGCTCGTCTAACCTGACACCCATAATTTCGTAATCGCTCCTTACGGTCTTGTAGTCGTTGCGGGCGGCGGCGAGTTCCGCCTCGCTCGGACCGGAGTAGGACGACAGCCTCTTGCCGGCTTCCTCAAGTATGCTGACCGCTTGAGAGTAGTTCTCCTGCATGGCTTGCGCGTAGGCTTGCAGCAGGTTGCCCTCGCTTTGGAGGACGGTGTCCGTCGCTGTCTTAGCCAACTCCTCGCCGGCGCGGAAGCAGTCGTCCCACTGCCGCGCTTTTAAGCCCGTCCAACCCAAGCCCAAGAGCGCGTCTTGGTAGTAGTAGCTGTTTTTGGGCACCTTGCGCAACGCCGTTACCGCCATGGCCAACGCGTCATCGGCGGAAAGGTCTTCGTAGTATAGGAAGCCTAAGAAGAGGTAGGAGCGGTTTACGGCCTCCTCCTGCGCCTTGTTATCGGGCTTTATTCGGATGGCGAGCTCCAAGTCCTCTATTGCGCCCTCATAGTTTTCCGTCATGGCGTTGGCCACAGCCGCCGCGTGGCGGGCGAACACGTAGTCGGGGTGGTTGTCTGGAATCATGGCAAAGAACCGGAGCGCCTCCCGGTAATCGCCGCGCTGCATATTCGTTTGGCCCATTATGTAGTAGGCGTGATACTTTATGGAGTCGGGAGCGCGGAGGGTGTTCAGCTCCTCAAACTGGCTCTGCACCGCCGCGAAGTCGCCGTTTCTGTAGAATACGCGCATCAACCCCAAGGCGGCCATCCGCTCGGCCGCGCTGAATGCATGTCTCTCTTTGGTGCGTTTGAACGCAACGACGGCGCTTTGGCGCATATCCATACCCTCTAAACAGGCGCCTTGGTAGTAGCTAACCATATCTTGGCGGAAGAAGCCGGGGTACTCCGCGGCAATCCGCGAGAATAGCCGGTAGGCGTTGAAGTACTTGCCGTTGAAGTAGAGTTCACACGCTTGGGTGTATAGGTTGTTGTACACCACCGTCGCGCGGCGCGCCTTCGCGACGCTAAAGGGGAATGAAAACGTCACGCCGCATTCAAACCCGCGATTTGTGCGAGAGCCGGAGACACTGTAGGCAGGCATATCCGGCATATTTACCGCGATGGCGTTGCCGCTGAGTTCGTTATCGCTGTAGGTATTGGTCAAACCAAGATGGTAACCGGCTTCAAAGCCTAAAACAACAGGCGATTTCTTGATACTGAAAGGGTACCTGGCGCCGGCGCCGAGAAACAAGCCGACGGCGTAGGAGTTGAAATTGCTTGTATTTACTTCCACCGTATATTTTTCATTCGCCCCGCCGCTTGACATATAAATATCGCCCGAAAGCGCAAAACCGATCACCGGGCCGCAGATTACGTAGGGGTACACGCCTTTAACGTCCTTAAAAAACGTCAACGCTATGGGCAAGTTGATTTCAATATGGCTAACATCCAATTCGTACTTAAACTCCGGTCTCTCAATGTGCTGCCCGCGTGTGACGATTTTCATACCGGGGCGCGCCCATAGCGACGGATACCGCCGCACTGTATACTCGTAGAATACCTCCGCCGCGCCGTTGCAATATACAGAGGACTGATAAAAGTCAAAAACCTCGTTGCTGTAGCTCATGCTCGGAAAATTCAGGCTTAATTTTATGCCGACGACATTTACCCGATCGTGCTGTCCGGCGGAGCCGCTTCCACGGCTATTATCGGCTTGTTGCGCGGCAATGATGTCGGGAACGGACTCCGAACCGACCGCAGACTCTTGGGAGAGGGCGGCGGCGGAAAGCGTTAGCAACGCGACGGACGCGTATAATTTAGTTGTTTTTAACATAGTCAGCCCTCTAAAACTCCTTACCGCACTTTGAACAATACCGCATTTCCATCATCTCCCGTTTGTGAGCGGTTGGATTCACCGCCTGATTTTGGCGGTCTGCCTTATAAAGTTGGCGGTCAGTATTTTATTAGTATTAGGTCCATTCATGGTGACCACCGTAGTTAGAGTTGTTTCTGTCGACGCACCCGACCACGTAGTAAATTTATATCCCGCGTTCGACTTCGCGATTACGTGAACTTCTGTACCTTCAGCATAGGACGACGTACCGGACGGCGCCGTCATTCCGCCATCTATATTTTTATTTATCGTCAACGTGTATAAACGCACATAAATGGCGATCGCTAATTTATTAGTATCCACGGTAACTGCGCCTTCACTAACATATCCCGTGTATGCCCCAGCCCATCTTTCAAATCTATAACCGTTTATTTCCGGTGCCGTTACCGGAACCTGCGTCCCCTTATTGTATAGAGAATCCCTAGGCCCCCACAAGGTATCCTTCCCGTTAGCGGTCATCCCTATGACCGTCAACTTATACACTCTCACAAAGTTGGCGATTAGAGTCCGACCTCTGTTCATTGAAAGCCTTATTTCGGGATCTGTTGATGTCGTGTCGCCCGACCACCTATCAAATCTGTACCCCGATTTCGGCACCGCCGTCGCTATAACCTGTGTCCCGGCATCGTATATAGAATCCAGCGGCGGGCGCGGCAATAGGGTCACGGTACCGCCTCCCGTTGTGCTGACAGCGACATTCAGTTTATTCACTTTCACAAATTTGGCGGTTACATTCCAACGTCTGTTCATCGAAAGCCTTATTGCGGACAATGTTGATGTCGTATCGCCCGACCACCCATCAAATTTGTACCCCGATTTCGGCGTGGCCTCTATGTTAACCGGCTGCCTGACATCGTATGTAGAATCAGAATTAGGCGGGGGCGTTATGATCACGGTACCGCCTTCTTCCGGGGTTGCGTTGACCGTCAGCTTAAAGACTTTCACAAAATTGGCGTTTAATAACGTATCGCGGTCCATGGTGATCGTAATTATAGAATCTGTTGATGATAACGCTCCCGACCACCCATAAAATCTATAATTGGCTCTATCCGATGCTGTAACTGTAACCTGCGTCCCGGCATCGTGTTTTTCCTCTTTCTTAACCAAAATCTCGCCATCAACGGTCTTCTCTGTGACCGTCAACGTATACCCTTTCACAAAGTTGGCGATTAGAGTCCAACCGATGTTCATTGGAAGCCTTATTGCGGCATTTGATGATGTCGTGTCGCCCGACCACCCGTCAAATCTGTACCCCGATTGCGCCATCGCCTGCGCTGTAACAAATGTCCCGGCATTGTATATAGAATCCTTCGGCGGGGGCGGCGCTATGGTCACGGTACCGCCTCCTGTTGGGCTGACAATGACCCTCAGTTTATTCGCTTTCACAAAGTTGGCGGTTACATTCCTTCCTCTGCTCATCGAAAGCTGTATTGCGGAAAATGTTGATGTCGTATCACCGGACCACCCATTAAATATGTACCCCATCGCCCGATTCGGTTTGGCCTCTACATTAACCGGCTGCTTGACATAGTATGTGGAATCAGGATCAGGCGTGGGCGTTATGGCCACGGTACCGCCTTCTTCCGGGGTTGCGTTGACCGTCAGCTTAGAGGCTTGCACAAAATTGGCGGTTAATGGCGGTGTATTCCTGCCCATGGTAATCTCAATTTTTGATGTACTATCAGATGACGCTCCCGACCACCGGTAAAATTTGTACCCCGATTCCGGCTTCGCCTGCACCTTAACCTTTGTCCCGTCCTCGTATGTAGAATCCCTCGCCGGAGGCGGCGATATGGTCACAGTACCGCCGTTCGCGGGCGTTGCGTTGACCCTCAGCGTATACGCCTTCGCAAAGACGGCGGTCGCCATAGTCTTTTCGTTGTATTTATCGCCGGTTATGGTTTTTGTGACGGTATTTAACGTGTCGGACACATAACCTTCCCAACCCAAAAACACATATCCCGGTTTCGCGACGGCCTTAAACGTTACATTCATTCCGATGTTATACTCCGGTCCTGGCGGGTTGCTGGACACCGTGCCGCCCTCGGGCGGCGACGCTTTGAGGTTAACGACGGCGTATTCGGGCGTCTCCACGCAACCACATAAGAGCAACGCGCCTAAGCATACAATTAAGCGCGATACCTTCAGCATATTTTTTTGAAATTCGGTCACCATAAGCCAAGTCTCCTAAAAAAGTATTATAACGGTTATTCCCGACAATAGAACGGCCGCTCCAAAGTAATATGCGGCGTCGCGGCTTTTCGCGGCCTTCTCGGCCTGTCTGAACTCGCGTTTGCCGACATGGCTCGTCGCGACGCTGTTTTGAATTATCCCGTAAATGACGGTTCCGCAGCCTAACCCGATGCTGCCGTAGCCCATATACATGGCCCTTGTGTTCATCGCAGCCTGCAGCGCCGCCATGGCCTCTTCATTGGCTTTAGCCGCGCGCGCCGTGCCCATGGCGTTGTCAGCGCTGATCTGCGCCTCCTTTTCCCGCGTTAGCGCGGCGTCCGCCGCCGCTTTAAACGCACGGATCTCCTCCGCAGCCTTGGCCGCAGCCGCCGTTGCTTCGGCCGCCATCTTAGCTATCTTGGCTTCTGTCGCATCGGCGGCTTCCGCGATACCGTCTGCGGTATCTTTCGATGCGGTGTCGCCCGATGCAACTTTACCCGACGCAGCCTTGTTAGGCGTTGCGGCGGCGCTACCCGTAACCGCCGTCCCCGCAGACTTCGCAGCCTTCGCGGCCTCCGCAGCCTTCGCGGCCTCCGCAGCCTTCGCGGCCTCCGCAGCCTTCGCGGCCTCCGCAGCCTTCGCGGCCTCCGCAGCCTTCGCGGCCTCCGCAGCCTTCGCGGCCTCCGCAGCCTTCGCGGCCTCTGCGGCTTTCGCGGCCTCTGCGGCCTTCGCTGCCTCAACGGCCTTCGCTGCCTCTGCGGCGGCCTCAGCCCTAGCCTCAGCCTCAATGGCGGTTTGCGCCCAACCCGCCGCGCAAAAAAACATAACCGCGACAAACACAAAGGATAATTTTGCCATATCTGATCAAGCCGGTTCTTTCTTGTTAAAGTTTTGTTGTTTTTATCCTATCTATGACGATAAAACGATATTTTTTGCCGCCCTGCGCACCGCCGAACGGATGAGCGGATATGCGGAACGGCAATAGTTTGCGCAACGTATCGGCAATTGTTTCAGAGGAAAGAAATTCAGACAGCAAACGCCCGCCCCATATCCTACTGTATCGATAGGATATGCAGTCTCAAGTGAGGCAACGTAAGTCCTTGATTTACAACGAGTTACGACATGCAAAAAATGGGGGGGGGGGGGGGGGGGTAGCAAATTTCGTGCCAATCTCCGGCAACCGCCTATATCGGCCCCGCCGCGCGCCGCAGACGCGGACGCGAGCGGCGGCGTAACCGGCGGCGTCATCGCCGCAGATAAAAAAGCCGAAGCGTCAGTTACCGGCAAAGCCATAAATCTCCCCTAAAAACGTGTTTTTGAGGCACCGGGACCGCAAAACCGCCCCGTTAACCTCCGTAACGATCGAATCGCCACCCATATAATATAAATTGCGGGCATTCGAAAGTCAATAGAAAAATAAAAAATATCGGTTTCGACCTCCGGCGGCCAAGCGTCGCCGAAGCTACCCCGCGACCCAATCGTTGATCCGCCGCGCCCCGTCGTCGATGGCAATTCCCACCTTTTTGGCCGTTTTGAACGGGTCGGCGTACTGTCGCGCGTTTATCTGTTCCAAGGCTTCTTCGGCTTTGGCTTTCCCGTCGCCGTCGTAGGCGACTTTGATTTCGATCACCCACGCCGCTCCGCGATGGCAGACCAATAGGTCGGATCGTCCTTTGCCCGTGTGGGTCTCGGCTAAGGCCAGCACGCCGCATCCGCGCAGGAAGGCTAGGATTGTAGAGCGGTAGAGCCACTCACGCGCGGGGATTCCCGACCGCCTTATGGCCCGTTGCGCGGAATTGGCGTAGTCGTCGTACGGAATGCCCGCCAAGAGGCGGTTCAGCGTCTCGATAAAGAGTTCGGCGTTATCGTCTTTCATAGCGTCCAATATCGGGTTACGGAAATCTGCGAAATATTCGCCGCCGCCGCTCCTGATAATGTTATTTGACGCCAGCTGCGACATGGATTCAAGCACTTCGGCGTTTGGATAATCTAATGAAAATTCGCCGGAGCCGTCTTTCCTGAGCGTCAGGTAACCTGATTGATACAAAAAGCCTTCCGGCGGCGCGGTCTCCATCTCGCCAGGGGTCCTCACAAAATCTTTTGATACCTGCATCCCGATAAACTGCTCCACCGTCAGGTTGCGGTCTTTCATGTAGTCGGCGATTATCTTGGGGCTTGCGCTCTCCATCCAATAATTCGCAAATTCATAGTTTCTCAAAAAATTAAGCGCTGAAAACGGATTGTACACTTTAGTCACACCGTCAAAGCAAAAACCGTTGTAGCAGCGTCTCATCTTCTCAACCAATTCATCTATAGAACAGCCTAATTTTTTCGCCCCTGCCTCAATGCGCTCGCTGAAATTTTCAACAAGCTCCTCTTCGGTATACCCTAACAACGCGCCGAACTCTTCATCAAGCGAAATGTCCGTCAGGTTGTTCAGCGTCGAAAACACGCCCATTTTGGCGAACTTTGAAATGCCTGTCATGAACAAGTATCTAATGTGCTGTTCGTTGGCTTTGAACGTGGTGTAATAACTTCTCATGATATCCCGAACCTTCTGCGCCGTCTGCGGTTCGTTGTAGAACTCAAGGAATGGTTTATCGTATTCATCCACTATCACAACCACGGGTTTGCCGCGCGTTTCGGATAGGTCGGTTATTATCCTACGCAACATCCCTCCGGGCAGGGTAATATCGCTGACATCTATTCCATATTTGCGCGCTATCTCTTTTGTGTACTGCCGAAGCGATTCGTCCACGCCTTCGATACCATGAGCGGTATCCACATTGCTCATATCTAAATGGACTACCGGATAACTCTCCCACACCCAATCTGTGTTGGAAATGGCCAACCCCTCAAACAACTCGCGTTTTCCGCTAAACAGCGCGTCGAGCGTCCAGCACATAAGCGTCTTGCCGAAACGTCTCGGGCGGGAAATAAATATTTGGTCGATACCGCCGACAATCAAGTCATAAATCATCCGCGTTTTATCTATATATTGGTAACCGTCAATTATCATACGCTCAAAAATCTGCTTCCCTACAGGTAACTTTTTCATCGTCCGCCCTCCTCAAAAGTCCTGATCCGTGACCCGCGCGTTCAGCAGCAGTCCCACGAGCACCGCCACGGTCATGGTGAACGAACCGCCGTAGGAGAGGAACGGCAGCGGGATGCCGGTCACGGGAGTCATGCCGAGCGTCATCGCGATGTTTACGAACGTGTGGAAGCCGAGTATCGCGGTGCAGCCCACCGCCGTCAGGTTGATGAAGCGGTTCCGGCAGTTGTAGGTGACCATCAAGCCTCTCACGATAAGTATGGAGAAGAGAAGTATTATCACCGTGCAGCCCGCCAAGCCGAACTGCT
>Ga0268262_10001550_pt1 | contig 28223 bp, 26 predicted proteins | sample TergutNc150P3_FD_190354 | JGI IMG/M metagenome (GOLD analysis project Ga0268262, IMG submission 190354) | Nasutitermes corniger P3 segment gut microbial community from laboratory colony in Florida, USA - Nc150 P3 (SPAdes) (version 2) | ecosystem: Host-associated > Arthropoda: Insects >... | reverse complement strand
CCGGTGTAATATACGCCAGGCTGGGGAGGGTGGCCGACGCGCTTTCAGCGCTCAACGCCGTTAACCGCCGCAGCCCGGTCCTGGCTCCGCTCGCTATGGAGCAGATAGGCGACATAGCGGCGGGGGAGGGGGAAGGGGCGCTCTCCGTGGCCGCCTACGCCTCGGCTCTAAAGGCGGCGGGGCTTCCGGTTAAGTATCGCCAATACGTATTTTCCAAGATCAAGCCGCAGCTCGACAGGGGGGCGTCCGTACCCGCCGCTCCCTCTTGGCTCGACGAGTACCGGAAGTGGGAGCGCGCCCAGCGGCTCTTTGACGCCGCCGGGTTGGAGGCGATTTGCGACTCCCTCGTCGCCGCCGGTCGTGTGGCCGAGGCCGACTCTATCCTTGAGAAGCACATGCCGGAACTCGATAAGGGGTCGGTGTGCCGCTTCGTCGACCGAGTGTTCAAGAAACGCGCTTCCGATACAACGCTTGTTACAACGAAATTTCTGTTCTCGATAACGAAGCAGTCGACGGAGTGCCGCAACTTCGTCACGGCCGAGCGGATGTTGCAGCAGTTGCAGAATCGCGCCGACTTTGCCGCCGCCGTGCCGGCCAAAGAGGCCGCTAAACTCTTGGGGGACGTCGCCTTTGGGCGCGAGCAGTGGCAGAAGGCCGTAGATTTCTACAAGAAGTACGACGCCGCCTACGGTTCGGAGTCTGATGTATTAATGAATATTGCCCGTTCCTACCGCAACCTCGATCAGGGCGGTCAGGCGCAGGCGTGGTACGACCGCCACGTGGAGCGTTTCCCCAATCACCAGAAGACGCAGGAAATACTGTGGCTGCGCGCCTGGAATTTTGAGGAGGCGGGCGATTACAAGTCGGCTGCGGCGGGTTACAAGCGGGTCTTCGGCACCAAGGGCAAGCGGACGGAGGAGGCCTATTTGCGGCATGCGCTCTGTTACTACCGGCGCGGCCTTTACGACAGCACGGTCGCCCACTTAGAGGCGTTCAGGAAGAAGTTCCCGCAGTCGGATTACCAATGGGCGGGGATGTTCTGGCAGGGGAAGAGCCACACGGCTAAGGGGCGTGCTGCCGAGGCGCATAAGGTGTGGGGGGAGATAGCGCGGCTTGACCCGACCGACTATTACGCGCACCGGGCGAGGCAGCTCATGGGCGTGGCCGCCGACAGTACGGCGGGCGGGGGGGTGTTTGGGATGGGACGGATAGCGGTGCGGGTCGACGAGACGCGGTTGCGGGCTTGGCTTGACTCCCTGACGCCTTGGTCGAAGAAAAAGTTGCTTGCCAAAGACAGCCTTGATCTGGCACGCGGCGCGGCGCTGCTCATGGCGGCGAGGCCGGCGGCGGCGGATATGTTTTTGGACAGGTTCGAGAGCGGCTATGCGGAAAACTTGCAGTTGCAGTACGATCTGGCGTGCGGCTACGCCATAGCCGGCAGCAAGGCGCTCTCTTTCCGTGTCGCCCGCCGGCTTGGTTGGCGCATCCCATTGGAGAGCAGGGAGGGCAGGCCGCTTCAGGTGCTGTCGGTGCTCTTCCCGCCGTTTTACTCGGCGGAGATAGGCAGGTACGCGGCGCGTTTCGGCGTCGACCCGTTGCTCGTGAGCGCGGTCATGCGGCAGGAGAGCATCTTCGACTACAAGATCGTCTCCCCGGCCGGGGCCATAGGGCTGATGCAGGTCATGCCGGCGACGGGCGAGGGGATAGCGCGGGAGCTGAAAGAGACGTTCGCGGAGGAGTCGCTCTACAATTACGAGACGAATATCCGCTACGGGGCGTTCTACCTGAGGAAACGCTCGGCGCAGTTTGAGGGCGACAAGGTGCTGGTGCTGTGCAGTTACAACGCCGGAGCGCACAACGCTATTAAATGGCGCGACAAAAATAAAAACTTAGAACCCGACCTATTTGTGGAGGACATAGGCTTCTTCGAGACGCGCGGGTATGTAAAGAAGGTGATGGGCAACTACTGGACCTACCAAGCCCTATTCAAAACGCCCGGATACGAATACGACGACCCTGTTGTGGAGACCGGCTACTGGGGCCGTAACGTCGAAGAAAAGTAAAATGTTGCGTTATTGATTGCAAGCAAGTATATTATTATATAAGGCAATGTACAATTTACAATGTACAAATAAAGTCAAAAGATGAAAAAAAACTAAAAAACCACTAATAAGGAGGAGTTTATGTTGAGATTGAAACATCATGCGGTTGCCGCGTTGGCATTGGCCCTTGCCGTCGCCGTCCCGTCTGCGTTTGCCCAGAAGGCCGCCCCGAAGTCCGAGGAGGACAAGATTGCCAAAGAGGTGATTCACGAGAAGCCCAACGAGTTCAAAATCATCGCCTCCAGGTCGCCGGTCAAGGCGTTTGTTGTGCTTAGGGACGTCGTCTGGTTCGCCACCGATGAGATCGTGGTCTGTCAGTCGCTGGTCGCGGCCAAAGGGGCGCTCCACCAGCAGTACCAGAAACTCGATAAAATCGCCGCCGCGGGCGTGACGAGCATGGCGGCGGACAATCAGGGGAATGTTTGGATTGCCTGCGAGGAGGGCGTCGCCGTCGCCCGGGGCAAGAACATCACCTCCTACACGTCGGCGGACGGCATCCCGGAGGGGAAGGTTCTCGCCGTAGCGTCCGGGAGCGGTATGGACATTTGGATCGGCACCGAGAACGGCGCGGCGCGTTTCAACGGCAGTTCTTGGACAAAATATACCACGAGCGACGGTTTGCCGTCGAATGTTGTTCAAGGGATAGTCACCAACTCGAGGGGCGAAGTGTATCTTGGCACCAATAAGGGCCTGAGCATATACGGCGGATCGAGTTTCCAGAATTACAACGCCAAAAATACCGGCAACAGCGGTTTGGAGTGGAACAATGTGAGAGTGCTCGCCAAGGAGCCGAATTCCGATGTTATATGGATGACCGACGGCCCGAAGAACCTCAACACCTTCGACGGCAAGACGTGGAAGCGTTACGTGGAGATACAGGATGGAATAACCAGCATAATGAACGATACCCGCCGCACATGGTTCGGTTCGGAGGCCGGTCTGCTGAGGTTCAACGGCGAAGAGTGGGTCTCGGACAAAAATATGCACGGCGTGCCGGCGGAGCAGGTATACGCGATGCAGAGGGACGCGAACGGGAATTTGTGTTTTGGAATGGAAAAGGGAGTCATGATTCTGTCCAATCCGTATAGGAGGTAGAACGCGTATATTCTGGATTGCTTCGCCGCGCTCGCAATGACGGGAAGCAATCCAGTCTGTTTTAATGTTTTGTTTTTCATCAATTTAGAAAGGAAAAGATAGCAATGACATCAAAAAGAAAAATTACCGTGGCTGTAACAACGTTTGCGGTCGCGGCCGTACTGACTGTATTGACCGCCGTCCCCGCCTTTGCCGACCGTCAGATTTCCGGTTCCGTCACGACCATTAATCTTGAGGACGGCAGCGAGGTGATCCTTCATCCGGACAGCACTTGGAGCTACAAGAACGCCACGCTGGCCCCGGACGATAACGGCGATGTTTACATTCCGCTCAAGACCAATTATTTGTGGCTAAGGTCGGATTATACCTATACGTTCGTGAAATCGCAACCTCCCAAAACAACTAGGCCGAAGAGCTACGCGGAGATAAACGCTGTCGGTTCGTCGACAATGCCGTCGCTCGATGTCGCGACTAAGACGGCGGTGAACCAAGTTTACGACAAAGTCGCTACCAATATGGACAAGTACACTAAGTCAAAGGATAAGAAAGCGAAAGCCTACCTGCTGGCCTGCATAAAGGATGAGGTGAAGGAGAACGAGCTTGAGCAGGCCTACGTCCAGATCAAGGGCGGCAGCTGGAAGGCCGACGCGAAGGTGTCGATCCCCGGATACCGGATACAGAGGATAATAGAGTGCCTGGATACCCAGCTTGCGCCGGCGGAGGAAGAGGCGGCGGCTAAAGAAGCGGAGAAAGAGGCGGCTAAGAAGAAGAAGTGACTATATATCTGATTGTATAGGAGGCGAAAATCCATGCGATTGACGCGATTAGTATCCTTAAAATATACGGCGGCGGTTATATTGACCGCCGCCGCGTCGGCTTGGGCCGCCCTTCTTCCGTACTCGAATACCATGCCCAAGGTATCAGCCCCCTACGACACCATTCTGAAAAAGACGTGGGAGGGGATAAAGAAGCGCAATATCGACCCCTATAAAACCGGCATGGTGCACAGGCCGAGATCGGAGTTCCCGGGCGACGCGGTCAGCGAGGGGATAAGCTACGGTATGTTTTTGGCGCTGTACTGCAACGACCAAACATACTTCAATAAGATTTGGAACGGCGCCGAGACGTATATGTGGAGCAGCGGCGCTAAGTTGTACAATTGGCGCCGGGATTCCCAGGGCAACGCTAACCCCGCTATGGGGCAATACAACGACGGCCCCGCTTCCGACGCCGAGCAGGACATAGCGCTGCTACTCATATTCGCGGACCAGTTAGTCAAGAATAAAGTTTGGAAGTCCTACACCGACCCCAAAAACAACGCCACATACGCCGGCCGCGCCCGCGATATGCTGGGCACCATAAGGACGACCATGGTGAAAGACGGCAAGATCCTTCTGCCCGGCAATTGGGGGAACGAAGGAGCCGGCACTATAAACCCAAGCTACTTTTCCCCGGCGTCATACGAGATATTCGCCGAATTCGACTCCGCGAACGCGTCCGCTTGGAAAACGCTCTCCGCCGGCGTATACGAAATGCTCGCGAAATCCCCCGGATACTCGCTTGGGCTAGCGCCGGATTGGTTCACCTTTGAGGGCAAATCAACGGGCGGCGCAGGCTACAACGCCTACTTTGCCGGAGACGCCATGTACATGGATGCCATCAGGATATTCTGGAAGATCGGGCTTCACTACCTCTGGTACAAAGACGAGAGAGCTAAGTCATATTTAGGCAAAGCGATAAAATTCCTAGGCTCTCCCGAAAAGGCGAACTTTTTCACAATGAAGGGCGAGCTTCTCCCAGACACCGCTATCGACGCCATAAGCGACGGCAAAGGCGGCATAGTAGAGCGCCCCCGCCGTATGCACAATCACCTGACGGTCGGAATGTGGGGCATAGCGGCTATGGCCGTAGGCGGCGTGGAAATGGCCGAGAAATACAGCGACGAGTTTCTCAAATTCTATGAAACCGGGAACGATTTCTTTGCCCTCGCTTCCGATCCGAAGGGCGGGAACGACACGCTGCACTGCGATATGTACTACGACCAGTTCTTAGGCTGGTTCGGCGCCTCAGTTTTCGGCGGAGCATTTACCAATGTGTGGGAAGACTTGAAAGACGGCGTTCCAAAAGGTCCGCCGGAGTGGAAGACGCGGCCCGTCCTGAACACGAAGGACATTGACGCGAGCAAAGAACCGTTGCGCGTGGGCGCGTCGTTTAACCGCAATGTCCGCTGGACGGTAACCGTCAAACACGACACCACCGGACGCGAGGTATCGTTTAGCGGCAACACAGACAGCGTAAACGTTGAATGGTACGGCCTCTCCCAAACCGGCGATAACAATTTTTATATGCCGCAGGGGCTTTACACGCTTACGGTAAGCGGGGCCGGCATTACGGAGGTCTATACTAACAAAGTATGGCTGGGCAGGCCTTTCTCAAATGTCAATCTGATGGAAGGCAAGCGTCTGCTCGTTGACGATTTTGCCGACGGCAATCTTATTCCGTATATAGGGAGAGAATGGACGAGTTTCTACGACTCCGACTTCGGTCAGTCCGGGAAATCATCCGCCACGCTCAGCGTAAAGAAAGATAACGACGGCAAAATGTGGCTAAGCTGGGCCTACAAGTTGGACGCCGGCAATCTCGGCTTCGACCCGTACGCGGGCTTAGATTGGAGTTGCAAGACGGCGGACGGCAAAGCGATAGACATCACCGGCGTCGATTCGCTGATATTCACGGCAAAGACGGGGAGCGGCACGGTAGGCGTCTCCGTACAATTGGTCTCCTCCGACTTCAATTTCCCGGGCGAGTACGAGTACTACTCCGATTCTATATTCCTTACTTCGTCGTCAACAAAGCCGTTTGCTCTGCCGCTGAAGAACTTCAAGCAACGCAGAGACGGCAGCGGCAAGGAGATGTCGACGACTCTCAAAACGCTAACGTCAATACGCTTCCAAGTGCAGGAGAAAACCGGTACGACCGGAGCGATAATGCTGGAGCGTATGTACTTCACCGGCGACGTCTCCAAGCTCTACAAAGCTCCGCCCGCCCCGCCCAACTACGTGCCGCCCGCAGTCTCTCTTGACGATGACGACGAAGAAGAACCGCCCATCGGTGTCGCGTACCGTAACGCTTCGCAGTCCAAGTACACGATAAAGAGAAGTCCGAACGCTGTAATAATAACGCTGCCCGCCAGCATGTCCGGCGCGTCGGTGTCGCTGATTGACATCAGGGGAAGAACGATGATGCGGTTAAACGTGCAAAAAGATGGAAGAGTGTCGGTACCGCTTAGGGGAGTGGCAAGGGGGTTGTATTTTGTGGATATCAGGGGGCGTGGGGTGAATTTGAAGATTAAGGTTTTGAAGTCGAAATAAAGAAAAGCCCATTTATAATTTAAGGAGGTCGGAAATGGGCGAAAAAATAACGTTATATCATGGTTCCATACACGAAATTGATGCCATTGATGTTTCGAAAGGCAAGCCTTACAAGGATTTTGGGGCGGGATTTTACTTGTCTCCAAGCAAGGAACACGCGGAGAGCCTTGCGCGAAGAAATAGGCAGATTGAGTCTATGAGAATCAAACAGCGTAAAAAGAGAACAACAATAGACGCTTGGGTTTATGCGTATGAGTTTGATTTAGGTCATTTGAACAATCTGAAAACTAAGGAATTTCCAAAGCCCAACGGCGAGTGGATGCGATTTGTTGTGACGAACAGAAACAGTTTGACACGTTCGCACGATTATGATATGGTAATAGGGCCGACGGCTAACGACGATACGCGGGCGTCCATACAAGCGTTTTTTACAGGGGTCTTCGGTGATGTCAACAGCGACAGCGCCATAGATTTTCTTATAAGTTTGATAGAGCCATACCAACTTCCTATCCAATATTTTTTCGGTACGCAGCGGGCCGCCGATTTATTAGTTTTTATGGAAAGGGTGGGTGTGGCATGAAATTAACGGATACAGCGGTACAATTCTGTATCGACGCCGTGACGGCAAGAGTCGCCGAGATGTATGCGGATAAGAAACAGGTCTCACATACTGAGGCCTTGCGTTTTTTTATGGCGTCAGATACATTTAATTTGCTTATTCAGCCGGAATCGTACCTGTTTTTAGAGAGCGCTGAGTACACGTTGGATATGCTGGACGCGGAAATAAAGGGCGACTGGGATCGCTGGTTGTTGATTTAGAGGAGGATATATGATATGAATCAGATTTTATATATGCAAGCCGGTATCGCCAATCTTTATATGAAGAAGCGCGATCTGTCCCCTAAGGAGTTTCTGAAGTTAGACAAAAAGATTGACATACTGGGTTTTATACGCGAAGGGTACGATGTTTTCCATCTTATGGGGGATCAAGGGATTTTGGATGAGATTGAGGAGTATGTTGGGGGAAAAGGGTGATAATCTTTTTAAATGACGCCACCATGGATAGCTTGTTTTAGGGCTTCCGTGAACACAAACTATGAGGAGTTGCTTGATGAAAAGACTAACGATTTTTTTGTTTGCGGCGTGGATTGCCGTAATGACCGCGTCTACCGCGTATGCTCAGGTGAAACGTGTGGCGGTTGTGGAGACGGAGATGGACGCGCAGTCCGGCGCGGCCAAAATGCTGAGTAAGGCGGATGTGAGGCAGATAACCGCTGTGCTTCGCAAGGAGGCCGTTAAGAACCTGCCGCAGGGGAAGTATGAGATTATGACCACGGAAACCGTTATGTCGCAGGGTAGCGCAAAACTGGAAGAGTGCGCCGACGAAAACTGCGTTATCACGCTCGGAAGCAAGATCGGCGCGGATTATATCGTGCGTGGAACAGTAAGCAAAATGGGGACGAAACTTACTGTGTCGGTGGACATCTATGAAACCGAAAACGGAAATTTAGTCGCCTCATCGGACCTTGTCCGCTCGGGAAATATCGAAGAACTTGTAGATAAGACGGCGGCGGCTTGCGGGGAGATGTATAAGACGTTTGAGAGTGTGCGAAATTCGTTACAGAAGTCGGCGCAGAAAGCGCCGGTATCGCAACAGGTGCCGCAAACGCCGCCGCCGCAACCGGTGGTTACCGCGCCGCAACCTACGTACCAATCTCCGGCCCAGACTTATCAGCCTCCGGCTCTTACGCAAACGTTGGGGACGTTCACCGACAGCAGAGATCGGCGGACGTACAAGACGGTTGTGATTGGCGGTAAGACGTGGATGGCGGAGAATTTGAATTATAAAAATGGCAAATCGTGGTGCTATACGAATGATGATTCCAATTGCGGTAAATACGGTCGGTTGTATGATTGGAAAACGGCGAAGACTGTTTGTCCGGCGGGATGGCATTTGCCGTCGCGTCAGGAGTGGGATAATTTGGTGGCGGCGGTGGGAGGTAAAGATGTGGCGGGTAAAAAACTGAAAGCGAGAAGCGGTTGGAATGATTATAATGGAAAGAGTGGTAATGGGACGGATGAATATGGATTTTCGGCCCTGCCTGGCGGCCGCCGCATCACCGATGGCGATTTCTACGATGCCGGCGACCACGGCAGCTGGTGGACGGCTACGGAGTACGGTAGCGGTTACGCTTACTACCGGTACATGAATTACGACTACGACGGCGTGCTCGAGGGCTACTACGACAAGGGCCGCGGTTTCTCGGTGCATTGCGTTAATGACTGATGCGGGATGCGGTAGCGTAGCAACCGCACCCCGCCGAAGTTAGCCGCGTAGCGGCAAACTTCGTGCGATGTTTGATTATATAGATAATGTTGGAATGGTGGATTGTTTTAGTGGTACCCGCCGCTTCGCGGCGGGTCGAAAATTTTGTTGGTGATTTGACATGTTCACCGCCGGTATATTATATTTAATTTATACTGAATAACCATGAGGGGTATATATGGCCACTTTAGTAATTGACCGCACCGCGCTTCCTGAACCGGTATCCGCTTATTTTGCCGTGCCGCGAATAGCGGTAACACGGCAGAAAAGCGGAGATGTCATGCTGTCGCCCGTAATCGACCCCGATGATTACGACAACGATACGGACTACCTAAATGCCATACCTGGCATGATGGAGTCTATTATAGCGTCCATCAACGCGCCGAAATCCGAGCGTGTTACGGAAGAGGAACTTTGGGCTGATGTATAGGGTATATTTCACAAAACTCGCCCAAAAGGACGCTAAATTAGCTAAGCAAAACGGGTACAAGGATAGAATCGACGATCTGAAAGAAACAGTCAAGCGCGATCCTTTCGAGTTGACGCCCGGACATTATTTTGAGAGGCTGAAAGGTTACGACCCGCCCATATATACCCGTAGGGTGAATCGTCATCATCGTTTTGTTTACACCATAGAGCCGAACACCGAAAACGAGAGGAATGAAAACGGCGTACCGTACGATGGGATTGTCGTTGTACATCGTATATGGGGCCATTTCCCATAAACTTTATAAATTTCACCCCATACATTTCTGTATTACAATACAAAAACTTCCAACTTTTCGACACTTTTTGTATTACAGTACAAAAACTCCTAACTTTTCAGCACTTTTTGTATTACAGTACAAAAACTTCTAACTTTTTGACACTTTTTGTATTATAGTACAAAAACTCCCAACTTTTTGGTACTTTTTGTATTACAATACAAAAAATAATTGTTTTTTAGCGCCTTCGCAGGACGGTCGTACCGGTCTGCCCCTACGACGCTTGACCCCGCCGTCGACCGTCTAAACGATCTCAAAATAATTCCCGCTCTGCTTCTTGCACTTCTTCTTCAACTGCGCGATTGCTTTGGAGAACGCGTCTATGTGCAGGCTTCCCGTCGACTTGTTTGATATTCCCGCTATTGACAGGCTCGCTATGGGGAAGCTGTCTACCACGCCGTGTCTGTTTGTGGAGACTATGAAGCCGTTTTCCAGGTCTACGTCGCGGTAGAAGGCGTTTATACCGGCGGCGAATCTCCTGATTATCTCGCGGCAGACCTCCGATCCGTCGTGGTAATCGCATATCACTATGAAGTCGTCGCCGCCGATGTGGCCCACGAACTCTCCGCGTGTCCCGCTCTCCCTTATCGTGTCGGCCACGAACTTGAGGATCAGGTCGCCGTTCTCGAACCCGTAGGCGTCGTTGTAGGCCTTGAAGTTGTCGACGTCTATGTATATGATGCAGTATGGGGCCTGTCCGAATATCCTTCTTGTGATCTCGCCCTCTATTATCAGGTTGCCGGGGAGTTTTGTGAGCGGGTTGGCGCTGATGGCGGCCTCCACCTCTATCTTGGAGTAGGCGTCGAGCAGGTCCTTTATCGTCACCACGCCGTAATACCCTTTTTCGTCCACCACCACTATGGGGTTGTAGAGTCTCTCTTGGGGCCTCTGCATGGCGAGTTTGGTCACGTAGTCTATGGGCATGCGGCAGTCCACCTTCAGGAAGTCGTCGCTCACGACCTCGCCGACCGACCTCTTCGCGTTGAGCCAGAAACCGTACCTGCCGCCGAGAAGTTCGTTTACCATGGAGCGGGTCATGAAACCGCGCGGGTCGCCGCCTTCCACCACGGTGAACTCATTGATGAACTTGTCACGGTTTAGGGCATCGTAGATCGCCTCCACGCTCATGCCGGGCGGGAAGACGGCGCTGGGTTTGGCGAGGGTGCCGATGGCCGGGAACAGCGACACGCGCGCGCCCTCGCTGTACTGCTTTCCGGGTTTGCAATTTCCGCGCTCGCGGTTATTCTGCTTGACATCGGACGAGGTTTCCGCCGCGTCTTTCCCCGTGAATTCTACCTCGAAGTCGGTTTCCACCGTGCAATATTCCACCGAATTGAGCAATTCCTCTATCTCCCGGTGTCCGATGAGCCGCGTCCGATCAGGCCTTACCGCCTTAGCGGCGGGTTCATTCTCGGCAAACGCCGCGTCAAATCCCTCAACCTCGGCCAACGCGTTTTCAGCAAAATCAAGCTCCGCGCTTAACATGGCGACGCTCCTTTTTTGGGTGTGTGTTCCCCCATAACAGTCATAATAAAGATACGTTGGTAGTAAAAAAAGGATGGGAAAGCCGTGTAAAATCATTGTAAAATACGTTCGGAGGTTTAAAAACCGTCGAAAACAAAGGGACGGACACCGCTGTCCGCCCCGTAAATCGCCCGATCGGTACGTTAAGGTAATGGCCTTTACGACCCCGTCGCCGGTTCCGGTATAATGCTGACGCGCTTGCGGTCGCCCGCGCCGCGTGAGAACTTGACCGTCCCGGCGATCTTGGCGAACAGAGTGTCGTCCTTACCCTTGCCCACATTAGTCCCCGGGTGCACCACCGTACCCTTCTGGCGGATGATAATGCTCCCCGCCGGTACCAACTGGCCGCCGAACACCTTCACTCCCAGCCTTTGGGAGTTGCTGTCGCGCCCGTTGCGGCTGCTGCTTGCTCCTTTTTTATGCGCCATATTGTAGCTCCTTGCATTATTTTAGTTGACTTTGATTGAAAATGCGGGGTTCAGCCCCGCATTTATCTATGAAGCCGAAGGCTTCGTCTTAAAAAGATTTTAAAGACTTTGACTTTAAAATAATTACGAATTGATCGACACGATCTCGATCTGCGTGAACTTCTGCCTGTGCCCGTTCTTCCGCTTGTAGTCCTTCCGGCGCTTCTTCTTGATGACCAGCACCTTCTTGCCCGCGCCGTGCTCCACGACCTTGGCGCTGACCGTCGCCCCGGCGACCGTCGGCGAGCCTACGCTGATGTTGCCGCTGTCGTCGGCCGTCAGCAGCACCCGCTCTATGGTCAGGCTGCTGCCCGCCTCGGCGTCGCTGATGAGGGGCACGCGGATTTTAGCTCCCGGGACGGCCTTAAACTGGACGCCGCCTTGTTCGATGATTGAGTACATTTTGACCTTCCTGTTACTGATTTTTATTAATTTTTAGTGTTAATGGCTTTTGGCTGATATAAAGACAGTTTTTCTAATATAATATATGGCGCGGGGAAAAGCAAAAAAATCTTTAAAATCTTTAAAGCCTTTAAAATCAAATTCATTTTTAGACGGAAGGCTACGCCTTCCATAGATAGTTCGGGGGCTAAACCCCCGAACTTCAGTCAACGTCAAAAGAAAAAAGCCTTTTTTTTGACTTTGATTTTGATTGAAAATGCGGGGTTTGGCTTCGCCGAGATAAACAAGTTAGCCCCGCATTTATCTATGAAGCCGAAGGCTTCGTCTTAAAAAGATTTAAAAGATTTAGGACGGGATTTTTGGTCTATGGTGGGCATAAAACCCCGCCTATCCACCCCGTCCGTCCCCGCCCGTCGCCCCCTATTTTCACGTCCAAATCATCCCGTCGCGCCCCGCGAAGCCGTAAATCTACCCGTATTTCTTCGTAATGTCGTGGTGCCCGACGTCTATAAAGAGTATCTGATCCCCGTCAAGTTGCCAAATTATTCGGATATCCATGCTGACACTGCTTTCATACTGGTTTTTGACCTTTGTCCGCAGTATTTTTGTCCGCAGGGAGCGGTGGGCGGGGTTAGCCCTTAAAAGCTCGATTTTTCGGGTTATTAGCTTTTGTTCGTCGGCGGTCATCTGGTAAAAATGCTCAAAAAATACATCCCTATAGGCTATCCTATACTCCATTTGCCGCCTTTCTTGCATTATAGTCCGCCATAGCCTCTTCAAAAGAATCAAAAGTCTTAAGTTCGCCGGTGGCGATCTTCGCCCTCATAATTTCACCCTCGCGCTCCCATAGGTCAAGAAGTTCTTGCGGGTAATCCGTATCGCTGTACGGCACGTCTAATACAACCTGTTCTTCTGTTTCTGTCAGCATAATTACCTCCTCCTATACTAAAGATAATTGATTTGCCTGAAAAAGTCAACGTTTTATAGCAAAAAACACCGATAAAGCCTTAAAACATATAAATCTTTTTAAGACGAAGCCTTCGGCTTCATAGATAAATGCGGGGCTTAAACCCCGCATTTTCAATCCAAATCAAAGTCAACGTCACCAAAAAAGGCTTTTTTTTGACGTTGACTGAAAATCGGGGGTTTAGCCCCCGATTTATCTATGGAAGGCGTAGCCTTCCGTCTAAAAAAGATTTAAAGGTTTTAAAGGCTTTAAAGATTGAAAGCTACCCGCTTGAAATAGCGAAGAGCCAAATTATCCCATCGTCCCCCCGCCATATATTATATTCAACATTAATACGATATTGATGTCGGTACTGATCAAGGGCGGTAAGTATGCGCGAAGTTCCCAAGTCTATAAGGACGCACATCGGCATTTTCGGGCGCGCCAACGTCGGCAAGTCAAGTTTCCTGAATATGGTGGCCTCTCAGGACGTCTCAATCGTCTCGCCTTTGCCGGGCACCACCGCCGACGTCGTCGAGAAACCTATGGAGCTTGGGGCGATCGGGCCTGTGGTGTTTCTCGACACCGCCGGGGTGGACGACGCCACCGAACTCTCCGAGAGCCGGATCAAGCGTACCAAAGCCGCGTTTTCCAGAGCGGACGTTTTTGTGGTGGTCACCGAGGCCGGTCAGTGGGGCGAGTACGAAGAGGGGCTGTGCAACGCCGCCAGCGGCAACGGGGCCGCGGTCGTGGCGGTGGTCAACAAGACGGATATAAACGGGCTGACGGACGAGTTCCGCCGGAAGATAAGCGCCTCCACGCCGCACATCATGGCCTGCTCCTGCGTGGACGGCAGCCGTGAGGCGGCGCTTGCCGAATTCAAGAAGCTGCTCTCCGACGCCGGCGCGGGCGATGGGGTGCAGAGGGCGCTGGTCAACGACTTGGTCCCCGCTGGCGGTCTGGCGGTGCTCGTGGTGCCCATAGACTCCGGCGCTCCGAAGGGCCGTCTGATCCTACCTCAGGCGCAGGCGTTGCGCGACCTGCTGGACGGCGGCGCGGTGGCGACGGTTGTCAGGGATACCGAGTTAAAGGCGTCGCTGGCGATGTTCAGCAGAAAGCCGGATCTCGTGGTTTGCGACTCGCAGGCGGTAAAGAGGGTCGTCGAGGACACGCCGCCCGACGTGCGTTGCACGACCTTCTCCATCCTCTTCGCCCGTCAAAAAGGCGACTTGGAGGAGGCGCTGAGGGGGGCTAAGGCCATAGCGAACCTTACAACCAAAGATAGGGTATTGATAGCCGAAGCCTGTACCCACCACGCCGCCGACAGCGATATCGGCCGTATAAAGATACCGAACATGTTGCGGAAGCACGTGGGGGGGGACATACAGATAGATGTTTTCAGCGGACGGGATTACCCGCACGATTTAGAGCGTTACGCGTTAATAATACATTGCGGCGCTTGTATGATAACGGCGAGGGAGATGGCGTCGCGGATCAGGAAGGCGGTAGGCAAGAATGTGCCGATTACGAATTATGGGATGGCCATATCGTATTTTCAAGGGGTGTTGGATAGAGTGATGGAACCGTTTGGGTTAGGAGACCGATTATAATGCAAAACGACAGTAATAACAGTTCATGGATTTCCGAACGCATCCGCCCGGACCAGATAGAGAAATATCTAGGCGACGGCGGCGTTGATTTTATACCGGATGACAAAATCAACGATATGATAGGCGACGCGAGGACCGTCAGCGCGGCCGATGATAAAACCCGTGTTCGCGAAATCATCTCAAAATCTTTGTCTGTACAAACATTAGCGCCCGAAGAAACGGCTATCCTTTTAAACGTCAAAGATTCAGAACTGATAGACGAGATGGAGTCCGCCGCAGGCGCTATCAAGAAAAAAGTTTACGACAACCGCATAGTAACGTTCGCGCCGTTATACGTGAGTACGGTTTGCGTCAACAACTGCCAATACTGCGGTATGCGGGCCAGCAACGAATCACTCACCCGCGGCGTGCTGACGCTTGACGAGCTACGCGCCGAAATCGAGGTGTTGGCGGGGCAGATCGGGCATAAGCGTCTCATTGTGGTCTACGGCGAGCACCCCAAGTCAGGTATTGATTATATGCTTTCCACGATAGAGACTATTTATAAAACGGAAGTCCCCATAAAAAACCGCCCGTCACGCAAGGCGTCTATACGGCGTGTGAATGTCAACGCCGCGCCGATGCAAATTGAGGAGCTGTCGCAGCTCAACAAGGCTGGGCTGGGAACGTATCAAGTTTTTCAGGAGACCTACCACAAAGAGACCTACGCCGCGCTTCATCCGTCAAATACGCTAAAGGGTAATTACAAGTGGAGGCTGTACTGTATGCACAGGGCGCTTGAGGCCGGTATTGACGATGTGGGAATCGGGGCGCTCTTCGGGCTTTATAATTGGAAATTTGAGGTGATGGGGCTGTTGCACCACGCCATTGAGTTGGAGAAGCGTTTCGGGATAGGGCCGCACACAGTATCGTTTCCGAGTTTGCAGACTGCGGAGAATACGCCGTTTGTAAACGAGAAACAGAGCAAGTATTTAGTCAGCAACACGGATCTCAGGAGAGCGATCACCGTCATCCGTTTATCGATACCGTATACCGGTATGATCTTGACGGCGAGGGAAAACGCCGAGTTGCGCAAAACCTTAGTATCGCTGGGCATCATCACCCAGACCGACGCGTCGAGCAATGTGGGATTGGGCGCGTACAACAGGGCGAAGGGGGCGGAGATACAGGAGTCGACCCGTCAGCAGTTTATTCTTGGCGATACTAGGAGTTTGGACGAAGTGGTGCGGGAGTTTGCGAAAATGGGTTGTATTACGTCGTTCTGCACGGCGGGTTACCGTTGCGGCAGGACGGGAGAGTGCATAATGGACTTGTTGCGTACCGGCGCGGAGGGGAAATTCTGCAAGCTCAACGCGGTGATAACGTTCCGTGAATGGTTAGACGACTTCGCGAGCGAGGAGACTAAGGCGGCAGGGGAATTAGTGATCGCCAAAGAAATAGAAGAACTGAAAACAGCCGTTCCCAAAGTGTACGATACGTTCTTAGACTATTACAAACGTACTGTGGGCGGGGAACGTGATCTTTATTTTTAGTATATGTTGAAAAATACACTAGATTGCTTCGCTACGCTCGCAATGACGGTCATTGCGAGGAGCGAAGCGACGAAGTACCGTGTTTATCGCGGCGAAGCCAATCCAGGAATTTGACTTTTATCATAGGAGGAACAGTTATCGTCATGTTGATACACAAATCAATACGCAAAACAATTCACCGCATAATCCCGGCTATCTTTTTGACGGCGGTTATATTTTCGGCCTCGGCCTCGGCTGCCGCCTCGACCGCCGCCGGCATCCACATTCCCGTATTCTACGACACTCTGTCCAACGGTCTGCGGGTGCTGATTGTCCCGGACTCCAACGTCGCTGTTGTGAGTTGCCGTCTCTACTACTTTGTGGGCGGGATGGACGAGTGGTCGTCGGCTACCGGATTGTCGCACATGTACGAGCACATGCTCTTCAAGGGGACTAAGCGCCTTGGAACCCGTGATTATCAGAAAGAGCTTCCGTATCTGAACGGCATAGACTCTCTCGACCGTCTCTTGCAGGGTGTCCGCGAGGCGAAAGGCGAAGGCGATCCGCGTTACAAGGCCTATTTCGGCGAGATAATGTCGCTCCTTGACAAGCAGCGTCAGTATATAAAGAAAGATGAGATTTGGGAGTTGTACAACAACAACGGCGGGTCGGCGCTCAACGCTTGGACAGCCGACAATATGACTGGTTATATCGTAACGTTGCCAAAGAATAGGGTGGAGTTATTCTATTGGATAGAGTCCGACCGTATGCAGAACACGGTTTTGCGTGAGTTTCACAGCGAACGTGAGGTGGTGACTGAGGAGCGGCGTATGCGTTACGAAAACCGGCCGGTGAACCGTTACTGGGAGCGTTTGAACTCGCTTTTTTACGTTGCGCATCCGTATCGTCAGCCGGTGATCGGGTGGGAGTCGGATATCAGGGCGTTCACGACGGAGAAGCTCAAGGATCATGTTCACCGTTTCTATACCCCTGACAACGCTATTCTTATATTGGTGGGCAACATTGACCATAAGAAGGCTATGGCGGATATAGATTTGTACTTTGGCGGTATCAAGAGGGCGCCGTACAAGCGGCGCGAGGTGGTTACGCGTGAGCCGGCGGCTTTCGGCGGTACGCGGTTTACGGTGGCCGAGGATGTGGAGCCGAGGATAGACGTTCTATTTCAGGTGCCGGGATATCCGAATGCCGATCTCTACAGTTTGGATGTGATAGAGGGGATATTGTCGGACAGGAGCGGGCGTTTGTACAAGCGTTTGGTTGACAAAGAGCAACTCTGCACAGACGCCGGCGCGTCAAATAACATCAGGTTGCACAACGGGGATTTCCACATATACGCCTCGCTTAAAAAAGAGTCTGATCCGGCGCGGGTGGAGGAGATAATAAAGGAGGAGATAGGCAAGTTGGTAAAGGAGGCGCCGACGGATAGGGAGATGACGCGGGTGGTAAACGGTATGCGGATGTCTTTCGCCACAGGGCTGAAAAGCCTTGAGGGCCTCTCCGACCGGTTAGCCGGTTTCGAGCGGTTGGGGTCATGGAAAGACATGTTTGACTACCAGGAAAAAGTCGCGTCGGTTAAGGCGGCCTCAATACCGGAGGCTGCGGGCAAGTACCTGAAGCCGGAGTTGGCGACGTGGGGATTCATAGTTCCTAAAACTACAACCAAAAGGAATAATTAAAATGACGACTAAGAAGACTAAGACGTTATTGATGATAGTTTTATCTTCCGTCGCGATTATCATTGCGATCATCGCCGCTTCCTGCGCGAACACCGTAGGCAAGCAACGCTCATCGACGGATCTGTCTGCCTCTGTAAAGGATACCGCCGATGCCGCCGTCGGCCCCATTGATAACGAGACGTCGACGGCGAAGGCGGCCGCAAAGATAAGGGCGAAGGCCGGACGTCAAATCGTTTCGCACCCATCAGAGCTGAAGTTCGATTCCTTAGACTGGAAAGTACCGCTTGGCGACCGTCATCGCGTGGTACTTGGGTCTGGCAAACAAGCGTCAGGCCCTATCGCCTACGTCGCCGTTGATTCCACGTTGCCGCTCGTTTCCATAGCGGCCTACATCCGCAGCGGTTCATTGACCGACCCCGTTGGTAAGGAAGGGCTTGGCGCGCTCATGGCCAGATTAATGCGTACCGGCGGTACCGAGCGTTACCACGCCGACACGCTCGACGCGTTGATCGATCAATTGGCGATGAGTTTCTCATTTTCGCAAGGGGAGTCGGAGATATCGTTTAGGGCCTCGTTTCTGTCGGAGTATCTTGATACCGCGATGGTTATTATGAAAGAGATGTTCTTCCACCCGGCGTTCAATCCGGAAAAGTTGGAGCGTGAGCGTTCCATTACGTTGGAAGGCATCAGCAACCGTTTTGCCAATCCCGGGCCTACGCTCTCCGTAGCGTACCGCAAACACGCCTACCAAAAGTCCGCGTCGGCGAAAATATCGACGGCGGCGTCGGTAAATTCTATAAAGCGTGGCGATCTCGTAGCGTTGCACAAGGCGGCGTTCGGCTCCTGCGATATAATATTGGCGGCCTCCGGAAAGTTCGACAAGGACGATATGATATCAAGACTCAACAAGGTCTTCTCCACGCCGATAACGCCGCAGAAACAAGCTATCCCTAAAATCGCCGTGGCCCCGCAGACACGCGCGCTCATCGTGCACAAGGATATAAACCAAGCCTACATCCGTATGGGCCTGCCGCTCTTCAAGCGCCCCCACCCTGACTACTACGCCGTCATGCTGTTGGACTACATCCTAGGCGGCAGCGGTTTCACATCGCGTCTGGGGACAAGGGTAAGGTCTGACGAGGGACTCACATATTCCATCCACTCAAACGCCGAATCGAACTATACCTATCCGGCCACGCTGCACATAACCTTCTACACAAAAACAGCATCGCTCCCAAAAGCCGTAACTCTTGTATTGGAAGAGCTTGACAAGATAGTAAAAGACGGTGTGACCGAAGAGGAGCTTGCGAACGCCAAAGCGGCGTTAATCACCGAACTCCCGTCGTCCTTCCGCTCTCCCGAAGACATTGTCTCAACCTACGCCTGGAACGAGTTCTACGGCCGCGCTCCCGACCACTACGCTAAATATCCTGATGAACTACGGAAATTAACCAAGGCGGATGTTGACAACGCTGCGAAGAAGTATATAACTGTGGATAAGATCACGTATACGATAGTAGGTGATACGGCAGCAATTAACGCGGCATCATCAGCGGCTGCCAAGGACGGATACTTTGTGATTGACGCGTTAAAGAGTAAGAAGATTATGACTGCCGATGCGTTGGAACGTTTCGAATAGCAAAGGTGTGAAGGGGTATTTTACTAGCGTCTCTACCAAGCGTCTAATGTGGCGGAAGGCCCTTACAACGTGGCAAGGTTCTTCCACTTGGTGTGTTCATGTTCCCAAAAGATTTTAAAGATTTTGGATTTAAAGATTTTTATTCTTATTATTTGACTTTGATTCTATTAACCTGAACCTGAACCTGAATGAAAAAGGACAACCGACAATATGAACATCGGCATAGTAATCCACACCGGTAGCGGCCACACCCTAAAATTCGCCCAAGCGATACGCGACAAACTCGTCTCCCTAGGCCACGAGGCAGACCTGACCGGCCTGCGCACGTTAGGCACGGTTACCGCCGGCTTGCTGCCTCTTGCCCGTGTGAACTTCACAATCAAAAACCCGCCCGAGCTGCAAGATTTTGACGCAGTCCTCGTCGGCGGCCCGGTGTGGAGTTTCAAGGCGTCGCCAGTCATAATGCGGTACCTTATTGAGGATGTGCAAAATCTGAAAGGGAAGCGTGCCCTCTCTTTCGTGACGATGATTGGGTTCGGCGGCGCCAGAGCGTTGCGGATGATGAACGGCGAGCTTGAGGCCGCCGGGGCGGATGTGCTTGAGGGGGAGGCGGTAAAGTCCTTTTTTATGCCCAACGCCTTGAAGCTGGAGGGGCCGGCGGAGAGGATTTGCGGGCGTATTTGCGGGCAAGGGCAATAGCGTAGGCGCAAAAAAGAAGGCGTCCGCTTATTCCCAAATACTATATTCTATCTTTATGCCGGTTATTGATTATCGGCTGAAGTCAACGGCAAAATCGAAAAAAATAAAATCAACCGCAAAAAGGAGAGAGAAAATGAAAGTCGACATTTGGGACGATTCGCCCCACATCGTTAAGGACATGGGCTTGACCGATTGGGGCCGCAAGGAGATCGAGATCTCCGAGTTTGAGATGCCCGGGCTGATGGCTATCCGAGAGAAGTACGCGAAGGATAAGCCGCTCGCCGGTGTGCGTATCTCCGGATCGTTGCACATGACGATCCAGACCGCCATCCTCATCGAGACGTTAAAGGCTCTTGGGGCTACAATACGCTGGGCGTCTTGCAACATCTTCTCCACGCAGGATCACGCCGCCGCCGCTATCGCCGCCGGCGGCGTGCCGGTCTTCGCTTGGAAAGGTGAAACGCTCGAGGAGTATTGGGCCTGTACCTTCAAGGCGCTCTCCTTTCCGGGGGGCCTGGGGCCGCAGCTCATCGTCGACGACGGCGGCGACGCCACGCTCCTCATCCACAAGGGCTACCAGCTTGAAACCGGCTCAAAGTGGGTGGACAGCCCGTCGGATAGCCACGAGGAGTCGGTTATCAAGGATCTGCTCAAGCAGGTTTACGCGAAGAATCCGAAGCACTGGCACAAGGTTGTGGAGAGTTGGAAAGGCGTTTCGGAGGAGACCACGACGGGCGTGCACCGTCTCTACCAGATGCGCGACAGCGGCGAGCTGCTCGTGCCCGCCGTGAACGTGAACGACTCCGTGACCAAGTCGAAGTTCGACAATCTCTACGGTTGCCGCGAGAGTTTGGCCGACGGCATAAAGCGGGCCACCGACGTTATGATCGCCGGCAAGGTGGTCGTGGTCTGCGGCCACGGCGACGTGGGCAAAGGTTGCGCCCAGTCTATGCGCGGCTTCGGAGCGCGGGTCATAGTTACCGAGATCGATCCCATTTGCGCGTTGCAAGCGTCAATGGAGGGGTATCAGGTGGCTACCGTTGAGGATACGCTTGGAATAGGCGACATCTACGTGACCACCACCGGCAACGTGGATATTATCACCGCCGAGCATCTTGCCAAGATGAAAGACCAGGCTATCGTTTGCAACATAGGCCACTTTGATAACGAGATACAGGTGGATAAGTTGAACAAGTGGCCCGGCGTGAAGAAGGTCAACATCAAACCGCAAGTTGACAAATACGTTTACCCGGACGGCCACGCGATATTCTTGTTGGCGGAGGGGCGGTTGGTGAATTTAGGCTGCGCCACGGGCCACGCGTCGTTTGTGATGTCAAACTCTTTCTCAAATCAGACGTTGGCGCAGTTGGACTTGTGGAAGAACAAAGATACCTACCAGCCGGGTGTTTACATACTGCCTAAGTATTTGGATGAGGAGGTTGCGAGGTTGCATTTAGGGAAGGTGGGCGCTAAACTGACCACGTTGACGCAGAGGCAGGCGGATTATATAGGTGTTAAGATTGAGGGGCCTTATAAGGCGGATTATTACAGATATTAATATGAAGGCAACCGCAATCGCCATACGTCCGCCAATTGCCGCGGCTAGCAGTCCGTCCGTTACGCCTGAACTGCTGGCCAGCGTCCTTGCTCGTTATTCACGTTCGAATAAGGGGCTTGACGCTATTTTGGGTTCTGTTGATAAGTCCAATCCCGACGCTTCTGTCGACGCTATATTTCGCTTTGTTGATTACGGTCATGCCAGCATTACCGGTATGACCGGCGGGATTGCCGTGGCTATTGACGGGCTTTCTATGTTTTTGGCTTATAAGATATTTGACATTGCGCAGCTTTGCGACGGGCAGGAATCTAGCACTCGGTATATCAAGATGGATAAGTCTAGCATTCCGGCGCCGGACGAGGTCGGCATACCGAAAAATTGCGCCGAGCGGTGGGAATCGTTTACCGCGAACGCCTTTGATGTTTACCGCGAAGTTTACGATATGCTTGACGATAAGGTTAAGCGTAATCCGGAGATTATCTCGTTACCGACCGGCGTTGACGAGAAGGTTGTTGACCGAATGAGAAAAAACTACGCTCTTGACAGGGCGAGATATTTGATTCCGTTCGCATCAAAGACCAACGCGGCTTACGTGATGACGGCGCGGGTGTGGGCCGATACGTTGTGTCGGTTGGATTCGTTGCCGCTGCCGGAGGCTAAAGCCTGCGCCGCTTTGGTTCGTAATGAATTGGACAAGTTCGTCCCGAGAATGACGCGCCACAGTTTCAAGACGCCGGCGGGGGAGAGTCAGGCGGGGCAGTTGCTGGCGTATAGCGTCAATGAGATCAAAAGGTACGGCGTTAGCGTTGACAACATTCCCGACGAGGTGTATCTGGAGGTCGCCAATGACCGTCCGGCGTTTTTGCTGGATTTGCAATCTATGCGCGACGCCTTTGACGGGAAGCAAAACCGCTACAGCGAGGCGGGGACGTTTGTACGCCGCGCCATGGTCCGCGCCGCGTGGAACAACATGGCCGTAGCCGAACTGCGGGACCTGAACAGGCACAGAAGCGGATACCGCCTCTCGCCGCTATACCCGCAGGGTTTTTACATGCCCAAAGGGGTGAATCACCCCAAGATAGGCGAGTTGCTTAAAGAGTACAAGGCATTGGTAGAGTCCATAGCCTCGCAGGAGGACGGCGCGGAGGCCTATGTCTACGCGTTGCTGCTGGGGACGCAGGTAGCCTTTGAGCACTCCACGCACCTCGACAAATTCATCTACGAGATAGAGTTGCGGACTGGTTTGGGTGCGCATTTCAGGTACGCGGAGCACTTGGCGAAGGCGTCGGCGCTGTTGGAGAAAAAGATGCCTGGGATTTCGCGGTTCATACAGGAGGGTAACGCGGAGCCGGAATTTTGATGTTTGGGGTGGCAATATAGTATATTATATTTATATAAATACGGGTATTTCGGTACCTTTCACTAATTGACCAAGGAGGATGACGTGGGTAGACGTACGGTGTTTTTGGTTGCGGTTGTTTTGGGTTGTTTTTTGGCGGTCGGTTGCGGCGACAAAAAAGGCAAGGATGCCGCCCATTCCGGATCCGGGGCTGACGCCGCGGAGGAGGCTAAGGCGGTGATTTGGGATGGGGATTATGAGTGCAAGAACGGCGACGCCGAGTGCCGCGACGACAAGGTGGGCGGGGATGGTTTTTACTTCAACGGAACGGTCTTTAACACTATCGTCAACACGGACGCCACCGTGAGGAGCGCGCCCTCAAAGACCGGGGAGACCTTGTTCACGGCGAAGAAGGATACAAAAGTACAGGTGTTCGGCATATCAAAGGATGGTTGGGCGAACGTCACTGTCAGGGACGTCGTGCCGAAGAGGGGCTGGATTTTCGGCGAATACGTTGACTTCAAAGAGGGGATGAATTTCAAGGGTATGAAGACGGTTGAGATGAAGATCACCGAGTTCAATTTCACGGCTAAGGACTCCTCCACCGCCGACCTGACGGCGACGTATGAGATCAACGGCGCCGCGAAGACCTTGAAGTTCGGCGCGTTTAAGGAAAAAGGGCAGAAGTTCTTCACCTTTTTCTACGACGCCTACGTTGAGGGGTCGCACTATAGCATAATGCCCGGTTTGTATACGTGGGATTTTACCAAGAATCAGTTGAAGCACACGGTGCTTTTTACACGCGATCCTTACGTATACAACGACGCCGGTATGTTGTTGTGGAAAAAGGCCAGATTTACCGATGATAAAAAGTTCTTCTTTGTGGGCGACAGATCGGAAACAGGCATAAAAGCGGTGTTTAGGGCGAGCGATAAAAAACAGCTTTTTGACTGGGGTTTTCCCAACGGGTGCGATAATACCCTCTCGTTCGGTTTTAAGAACAACACGGCGACATTCGCCTGTCCGGCCGACGCTCAAATGGCCAAAAACTACCAAAACCTTGAGGAAATGGACGACGCTATATCGGAGTACGGTAACGGGTATGTTGAAGGAAATCCGCAACCGGGTTCCGCTACTCTGGAGGTGATATGCGAGGTGAATTTAGATACCGGATCCAGAAAGATAACGGGGGCGCGGTGGGTGTCTTGTGAATGACGCGAACCTTACGTCAAAGTCGAATCCATTCTTAGTACCAATAGTAGAGACGCAATGTATTGCGTCTCTACAACATTATTAAATATGCTTACTTCCGATAATATGATTTCCAACGCAAACATCCGAAAACGTAATCCGCCCGAACTGCTGGCCCCCGCCGGAAGCCGCGAGTGCTTCCTCGCCGCCGTAGACTCCGGCGCCGACGCCGTCTACCTGGGCCTCGCCGACTTCAACGCCCGTCTGCGGGCGAAGAACTTCACAACCCGCGATCTGTTGACCCTCGTTCCATTCGCTCATTCCCGAAATGTCAAGGTCTACGTTACGCTCAACACGCTGATAAAGCAAAACGAAATCGCCCCAGCCCTAAATGTACTGTATCAATTGGATCGGTTGGGCGTAGACGCCGTTATAGCCGCCGATATCGGTTTGATGAAGTTGTCCGCAAAAGTCTTTCCGAACCTGCGAATACACGGCAGTACGCAGGTTGCGGTGCATAACTCATTTGGCGCTGAATTTTTAGAATGGTTCGGCGTCAAGCGAGCCGTGTTGGCTCGGGAATTGTCTTTAGAGGAGATTGAGGAGACGGCAAAGGCGTCGCCCATAGAGACGGAGGTGTTTATCCACGGAGCGTTGTGCTACTCAATGTCAGGAATGTGTCTGGCGAGCAGTTTCATCGGCGGCGCGAGCGGGAATAGGGGGCGGTGTACGCAGGTTTGCAGGCGGCGGTTTAAACGGAAGGGTGCGGAGGGATATTTCTTCTCCCCGAACGACCTGCAGGCGCTCCCGTTCATTTCAAGGCTGGCAAAGGCAGGCGTCGCGTGCTTCAAGATAGAGGGACGGATGAAGGGCGCGGAGTATGTGGGCACGGTCGTTAAAGCGTATCGCCATGCCATTGATTTTCCGAAGGATATAGACAGTGCGGAAAGGATGTTGCGTTTTGACTTCGGGCGGGCCAAAACGGTCTATTTTATGGACGGCAGGCGGGGGGAGGCTATAGATCCGGAAAGGCCGTCCGGAACCGGAATTTTCTTGGGGACGGTTGTTGAAGTTGATGAGGGAGTGTTTAGTGTTAAATATGTTAATGACAGTATCAACAGTATTGATACATTGACAATAGAGAAAAACGACCGGCTACGTATCCATCCTAAAGACGGATTTGAAGGTATTGCGTGTAAGGCGGCAAGTTGTCAAATAATTGGTGATAATAATGATCGCAGGATAAAGATCACTCCATCGCAATCGATAAAGTGTTCTATAGGCGACAGCGTCTTTCTGATCGGCAAAGCCGGTATTCATACGGATGTTAATACAAGTATCAATACCGCTATCAATAACAATGGTATTAACACCGTTATCGACATAAAACCGACCTATTTCCCGGCCAAGCAAATAGCCGATAGCATAACGCCGTTGCTCGACCGCGCCGTCGTCAACCAAAATCCATCAAAAAAAACGACACTATGGTTCAAAGCTGACCGTTTGCAATGGCTAGATCTCATAACCGCCACCCCCTGCCAACGCCTGATCTTCGACTCCGACATCGACGAGATCGAATCGTTAATCGATTCTCCTGACATCGTAAAGACTTGGCGTTCACGTATATCCATCGCGCTTCCGCCGTTTATCGAAGAGCCTAAATTGACACGTTGGCGCGATGTTGTTGAGAAATGCCTATCCGCCGGACTGCGCTCCTTTACTGTCTCAAACGTCGGTCACTTCCAGCTTGTAATGGGTGCCGATCGTCTCGTCGCGGATTCTCTATTATGGTGCTTGAACCGCTTCACCCAAGAGGAGCTTTTTTGGCGCGGCGTCGACAGATTCGTCTTTTCGTGGGAGGACGAATATCTGAATATCAGAGACAACGTCTGCCCGCCCCCTTTGTCGGGCGCCATATCCGGGGTAGCCCCGATTTACGGCAGACCGCCCCTATTCATATCAAGGATGATACCCGCCATTAACATAGGCGAAACCGCGGTCGACCCGCACGGCGGCGCCTTCTTCGTATCGACCAAAAACGGCCTGTACTACACCCTGCCGACGACGCCCGTATGCCTCTTCGCCAAACGCAAAAAACTCTCCGAGTGCGGCGTAAACGACTTCCTAATCGACGTCTCGTTCCACGAACCGAACTATGAGTTGATAGGCGCGTTGATGAGCGGGTATAAACAAGGCATAAGGGTTGACGGCGGCACGATTTTTAATTTTAAAGCAGGATTAAAATGAAGGGAATTATCTAATGTGGGCGGGATGATCCCGCCCCTGCAGTTATGACCGCACAATTGACGCTAAAAGGACTTTTTGTACGCCCCTACGTACTGCAAATCCCCCTCTTTGGGCAATACTGCGAATTTGAAACCGTCGGGATTGCCAAATGATAGGCGAGAATCAGGGTTACTACGAATCCATGGACGGACAAGATTAAACAATTCTCCGCCAATAAACGAACATAATCCAATGTAACCCAATGTTGTGGTTTTACCTGTTGTACCCAAAAGAGTAGAGGAGTGAACGCCACTCGGTACTTCCTCTTCTCCATAAACCATCATCACAAACCCTCCCACGATAAGCCCGATCGAAAAAGTTCCGCCAAGATAGTCTTTCATCAAAGTCATTGATCCTAAACCCGGAACAAGGTTCATTGCCATCGCTCCCAACCGCCTATTGAACGAGTAACCACCATAGTTCAGTACTTCCATCGACGAACTGTCTAAATAAACACCGACCATAACTTGATGCTGATTATAGTCGAACCCATCATCTGAATATTCAACGCTTACGGCTTTAGATTCCACGTTATAAAACCCTAAAAGCCCTCTATACATAATTTCAAAGGAATTCCATTGGATTTTTAGAAACGGACCGATGAAATCGTAACTGCTGACTTATGATTTAGCATTAATACCTGAAACACTTCTATATTTTTCAGATGTAGAAAACCAAAATCCTGCGGACACGCCGGGGATAATCCGCAAACCATACGGTAAATTCAACGGATAGCCGCAACTTAAACCGCCACCTATATCCATCTCAAACCCATCTCCCTTACTTATGCCAAAGCCCGCATCAAATCCCCAATACGCCCCATTCCATCCAAACTTTCCCCATTCCAGATTAATGCCTCCCCAGTTAACCGCAGACCACAACGGTGTTTTGTATTTAAACGAGAAGTAGCTTTCATTCTCCAATTCACTGTCAGAATTACCTCCACTACTCACGAACGAATATCCATTCACTTTCAGCCACGCCAAATCATTCCCACCGCCAATGCTCAAATTATGAGAAATCCCATCATCCGCCGACACGCTGAATGCAAATGTCGCTAACAAAAACACTACCCGCCCCACAGTCAAAAAGTTAAAGCCCTTCATAAAGCACTCTCCCTTCAATTAAATGTTAGGTTATGTGAAAAGAAATAAGAGACTATCCGATATAAAACCCAAGAAAACGACGTAAAAGAGGCACCCCCGTAAACCGCATTTAAATCGCGTTTACAGCGCTTTGTTGCTAGGGAATCAAAAATGTCTTCCCTATGGCTTATCGTTGATTTAAGGGGCATATAGGCCCCTTTTAAGGGTATTATAAAAGAGGTATCTAAAAAATGGGGGGGGGGGGGGGGTATTTCTCATTTTGTCAAGCGACCCTACGGCATATACGGCACACGCGCCGCCCCCGAGGCGTGCAACCCGCCCGTGCATTGCGGATAAAATAAGCGGTATTGTTATAGTCAATAAAACCAAAGTTATCAATGCCATAACCTATCCTCAAGAAAACGTTTATACCTATAAAGTCAAAGTCTTTAAAATCTTTAATTCTTTTTTAGACGGAAGGCTACGCCTTCCATAGATAGTTCGGGGGCTAAACCCCCGAACTTCAGTCAACAGATAAAGTCAAAAGATTTTGACTTTGATTGAAAATGCGGGGTTTAGCCCCGCATTTATCTATGAAGCCGAAGGCTTCG
>Ga0268262_10001549_pt1 | contig 28252 bp, 24 predicted proteins | sample TergutNc150P3_FD_190354 | JGI IMG/M metagenome (GOLD analysis project Ga0268262, IMG submission 190354) | Nasutitermes corniger P3 segment gut microbial community from laboratory colony in Florida, USA - Nc150 P3 (SPAdes) (version 2) | ecosystem: Host-associated > Arthropoda: Insects >... | reverse complement strand
CCGCTCCCGGGCTTACAGCCTTGCGAGCGTCGTTTTATCCCGACAAAACAAATTATTTGTATTTCCGGCTTGAAGATGTCGCTAGCGGAAGACATTATTTTTCCCGGACTTATGACCAGCATATAAAGGCCGGAGAGTTAATAACGAAACCATCATGGCGTTAATATCAAAGGCTTCCATCGCGGAAGTAAACAGCAGATTAGACGCGATTTCCGTGGTCGGCGAATATGTCCGCCTGGAGAAAAAAAGCGGCCGCTGGTGGGGAAGATGCCCCTTCCACGGCGGCGGTCAGGAAAAAACCCCCTCTTTCAAAGTAGACCCTGATTTAAAAATGTACCACTGTTTCGGCTGCGGCAAGGGCGGCAGCGTTATCAGTTTTGTTATGGAAATGGACAAACTCACCTATCCCGAAGCTATAAAAAGCCTCGCCAAGAAAATGAGCATAGAGCTTATCTACGAAGAAGGCGGTCCCGCGGAAGACGGCGAAGACCATTCAATCAAAGAGGAATTGTACGAGTTATACAAAAGAATGACCGGGACATTTGAGCATTTTCTTCATGAAAAAGACGAGGGCAAACCCGCTCTTAACTACATTTTAGACAGAAGCATAAGCGCAGAGATGATAAAAAGGTTTCAGCTTGGTTTCGCCCCCGCAGATCGGGATTTCCTGCACAAATTCCTTAAACAAAAAGGCTATTCCGACGAATTTCTTGAAAAATCGGGGCTGTTTTCGGCAAAATACAAGACAATCCCGCTTTTTTCAGGGCGGCTTATGTTCCCTATCACCGACAGACAGGGGAAAATAGTCGCTTTTGGCGGCAGAGCCCTGCCCGGAACGGTGCAAAGTGACGGAAATGAGCCGCCAAAGTACATAAATTCCCCTGAAACCGATATTTACAAGAAGGGACAGACCCTTTTTGCCATAGATCACGCAAAACCGCAGATGAGACAGACTAAAACAGTGTACCTTGCCGAGGGTTACATGGACGTAATCGCCCTTCATCAGGCGGAAATAGTCAATTCCGTCGCCCCGCTCGGGACGGCTTTTACCGATGAGCAGGCGGCATGGCTGCGGCGCTGGGTAGACAATGTAGTCCTAATTTTTGACAGCGATGAAGCGGGGCAAAAAGCGGCTTACAAGGCGATTATCACCTGCAGAAAGAACGGAATTTCCTGTTCTCTTGTCAATTTACAGGAGGGATTGGAGAGCGAAATTGACGGGGAAGAAGCCCTAAAAATTAAAGATCCTGCGGATATTTTGCAAAAATTCGGTCCCCAGATATTGAAAAAAGTTGTTAAATTCACTATAAATGACTTTGAGTACCTAATTTCCCGCGGCAGGCTTCAATATTCTGCGGCAGACGGCGATATTAACCGCGCGGTCGAATTTATGTTTCCGTTTTTGGAAGCGTTAGATTCGGAAATTGACCGCGACGACTGTATCACAAGGGTTGCCGATATTTTTAAAATTGAGCGCGGCGCGGTACTGAAGGATTATTCAAACTGGAAATCGACAGGCTACAAAGATTTTTCCGAAAAGCCTGTTACGGTGAAACCGAAACTCCAGATACGCAGAAATGCGGAGCTTAGTCTTTTAACAACAGTAGCGATAAATCAGGAACTGTATCCCGATTTCCGCGCCGCGCTGGAGATTAAAGACATTGACGATCCTGCGGCAAAAGAATTGTTCATTTCGTTGGAGGAATGTTTTAAAAACGACGAGAGCGGCGTTGATTTTCTGCTAAAAAGAATCAGCGACGAAGCGTTACGCGCTTATGTCGCGGAAAGCGGAACTTCCGGAGAGTTCAAGGGAGATTCGCGCAAGTTTATGGAGGATGGAATAAAGCAAATAAAGAAAAAAAAGTTAGAAAAAAGATTGACAGAGATAAACGCGCAGATGCGCGAAGACGAGCGGAAATTCGGCGATGTAGAAAATATTGATGAATTACTTGCGGAAAAAAAAGAAATTGATTCGCAAATAAGGGAACTTGAAGGAAGATAATTAATGTTAAATAAGTTAAATTTTTTTGGTAAAAAAGTACCGTCGCTTGAAAAACATTTTTATAAAAAACCTCTGCACAGAGGAGTGCATTTTCTAAAACAACCTCAAGTCCCGGCGGCAAATGAACAAAACGCGCTTATTGACGATAGCACCGCTTCGGATCCCGCGATAATAAAATTACTTGAATACGCAAAAGAAAAAAAGACCCTTTCCTATGAAGAATTATCAGATTTCCTTCCTGAGCATATAACCAACTCCGATAAAATCGAGCAAGTTCTGGCGCTTCTTGAGGCGAATAACGTTCAGCTTATCGAGGAAGACAGCGTCTCTGATGATGAAGAAAGCGACAATCAAAAAAATCAGGGAGCGAATAAAAAGAAAGCCGCTGGCGCGGATAAGGATTCTTCCCTTGTTGACGACCCGATAAGGCTTTATTTGCGCGAAATAGGACGGGAACATTTATTAACAGGGGAACAGGAAATCGAGCTTTCCAAAAAAATGGAAGAAGGCGAGAACATCGTAAAGAATGTTATAAAAAAATCGGGCATGATAATTCCCGAATTTTTCAATATCGCTCAAAAAACATTTTCCAAACGGGATATAAGAGAGTTAAATCTTTCCAAAAAAGAAATAACCGAGCACATGACGGAATACCGCAGATTAAACCAGTTTTATAAAGATACGTTACGTGCAATACAAGTAGAATTAAGAAATTATATCGACTTAAAAAAAGTATTAATCGTAAAAGATATTGATTACAAAGAAGATAAAGAATGCTCCGCTCTCCGCAAAAAAATAATGAAGACGCTTAAAAATACTCAAATACATCCCGATGAAATTCAGTCGTTTTCCGACAAATTTATAATAGCGTCCAAAAAAATCAAACGTTATATAAAAGAGCAGGAACGCCTTGAAAAACACCTTAAAGTGGGCTCTTTAAAAGAGTTACGCACAATGGGAAGATACCTTACAATCAAGGAAGAGCGTGAAAAACTTGAAAATGAGCTTGGTCTTTCAGCCGATGAAATAAAAGAAAAAATACGTCTTATTCAGGTAACGGATAAAAAATTAAGGACACTTGAAGAAGAATTTGAAGAACCCATAGAAAGTATCAATCAAATGGCAAATGAAATTTATCACGGCCGTGTAATGATGAAAAACGCCAAAGACAGGCTTATAAGAGCGAACTTGAGGCTTGTTGTTTCTATCGCTAAAAAATACACTAACAGGGGAATGCCCTTCTTTGATCTTGTACAGGAAGGAAATATCGGTCTTATAAAAGCGGTTGAAAAATTTGAATATCAAAAAGGTTTTAAATTTTCAACTTACGCTACATGGTGGATCAGGCAGGCGATTACCCGTTCAATATCGGATCAGGCAAGAACAATCCGCGTGCCTGTCCACATGATAGAACAGATAAACAAAGTCGTGCGCGAATCAAGACAGCTTTTACAAACTCTGGGCAGAGAACCTACCGATGAGGAAATAGCCGAGAAACTGGGCTGGCCGGCGTTAAAAGTTAAATCGGTAAAAAATGTCGCGCGCGAACCCATCAGTCTTGAAACGCCGATAGGCGAAGAAGAAGATTCGCTGTTAGGTGATTTTATCGAGGATAAGGACGTTGAAAATCCGGCTAACCAGACGGCGTTTAAGGTGCTTCAGGAACAGATGGGCAGCGTTCTTTCCACGCTTCCGGCGCGAGAGCAGGAAGTTTTAAAAATGCGTTTCGGTCTTGACGACGGATATTCGCTTACTCTTGAAGAAGTAGGTTTATATTTTAATGTTACTCGCGAGAGAATAAGGCAGATAGAAGCGAAAGCTCTGCGCCGCTTAAGGCATCCAAAGAGAAGCCGCAAATTAAAAGATTATTTGGACCATTAAAAGGAGGGGAATATGGTAACAGACAGCGACCTTGATAAACTCAGATCATTACAGGAAATTATTTACGAAAAAATCGGACTGGAAAAAAACATTCAGGAAATTCCGAAATTATTGAGCACCCAGGAAGAACTGTTGAACAGGTTAAAGAAAACATTTATCGAAAAAAATTCCGAGTACGAAAAAATTAAAGCGGAAGAAATCGACTTTAAAAACAAACTCGGCGAAGTTGAATCCACAAGGGAAAAATCCGAAAAAAATATGGACGCTGTAAATACTCAAAGAGAATACGAAGCCCTTGATAAAGAAATTAAGGACGCGTCCGAGAAAGAACAGCAGTACCGCAAAGATTTACAGCAAAGGGAACGTATTCTTTCTGAATTGGACGAACAAATCAGACAGCAGGCGGGCTTAATTGAACAGCAGGAAAAAGAACTGGAAGAACGCAGGAAAAAGATAGAAGCCGAAATTAACGACAAAAAGAAACAGATTGAAAACTTAAAGAAAAAAGAGAGCAAACTGACCGAAAACCTTGACCCGGAAGTCGTGTATAAATTTGAGCGGATTATCAAAAACAAGATGGGCATTGGTATTGTGGCTATTAAGGGCAATGTCTGCATGGGCTGTCACATGATCCTTCCCGTCCAATTCGCCAATGAAGTAAGAATCGGCGAGGAATATGTATTCTGTCCGTATTGTTCCCGTATTCTGTATTACGAGGAATCAGGAGAAGGCGAGGAAGAATTCTTCAACACCGAGGATACGGGCGCTCTTTCCGATCTTGACGAAACGGAAGAAGACGAATACGAAGATGACGATGAGGAAGAAGAGATAATCAATATCGATTCTGAAGAATAAACCGACGTCTAAGTAAAAAAATAAGCGATGAACCATAAGCCGGGTTCTGTTCCCAAAAGCACGCTTTTGGGTTCTGCCATCTGTCTAAAATAGCCGTTTTCGGCTCTTTTTTGCAGTCTACCCGCGCTTAATCGGCGGGACCGCCGACGCGCATATTTAACTTTGCTCCTGATGAGGCTTGCCATTTTCCAGCAAAGCTGGAAAATGGCGAGGAAGTTTTGCCGTAGGCAAAACTTCTGCCAAAATCCAACAAAAGCCGGTATCTTGCCGGCATTGTTGCCAATGCCGAGGTGGGCTTTTACCCCGCCTTTTCACCCTTACCCGGCAAGCCGGGCGGTATATTTTCTGTGGCGCTGTCTGTCATGACCGCCATTAAGCGGTCATGCCCGGGCGTTACCCGGCATCATGCCCTGCGGAGCCCGGACTTTCCTCCCGACATTTAGTCTAACATCGAGCGGCAGTTTGGTTCATCGCTGGTCAAAATATAACCTTTTTTGAACTTGTTTCCAAGCCGAAAATGACGAATTTAGACGGTTTTTTCCAAATTTCATTGACATTATATCGAATTTTAGGTAGAATTCCCATTAAAGCAATGCTAAACAATACTTTATCCAGTTATGGAAGACATATATATATTCTCAAAAGAATTCGTACCTTTGGAATTGTCTTTTTCTCTATTGCGGCGATAGTTTTCTCGGTATTTATTATTTCAAAAATAAAAAACAGTTCAAAGAACGAAAGAAAAGAACTTTCACGCATTTGGAATGAAGGCAATTACGAACAAGCGTATATGCTCAGCAAAGCGGCGCTGCAGGAAAAACCCGTGGATTATTTTTTACTTACTGTTAACGGTTTTTCCGCGTATCAAATGGGAATAGCGCAAATTAACAATCAAAATACGTTATCCTACATAAACGAATGTATTTTTTCCCTGCGAAAAGCTCTGCTTCACAGAGAGGCTTTAAAAGACGGACGCATTTTTTATGTTTTGGGAAAGGCGTACGGTTACAAGGGAATTGAATACGCCGACCTTGCCGTAAAGTATTTGGAAATTGCAAACAGTTTGTCTTACAAAGCTTATGATATTCCCGAATACCTTGGGCTTGCGTACGCCGCTTACGGCGATTACAGAAGCAGTGTTGAGGCGTTTACTCAGGCTTTTGTTTCAGGTAAACAGCCTTCCGATAATCTTTTGCTCTCGATATCCCGATCCTATATCGCGATGGAAGAATACAATATGGCGTTAGATTATCTTAACCGCTGTATCGATTTTTCCGCCGATTCGAAATCCGTTATTTTATCGCGCTTTATGTTAGCTGAAATTTACAGGAACAACAATGATTTTGAAGGCGCGGAAAAAGAATATTTAAGCATTATAAACGATTCAGGCGATAACGCCGAAGTGCATTATCAGTTAGGTGAACTTTACAACCTTAAAGGCGATACGACAAGAGCGCGTTCAGAATGGAGAACAGCTTACAGACAGGATCCGGCTCACGCTAAAGCTAGAGCGCGGCTCAATATATAACGGAGGTAGCCATGTTAGGCAACTTATCATCGGATTTCGGCATTGATTTAGGAACTTGTAATACTCTTATTTTTATAAAGGGTAAAGGAATAGTTTTAAATGAGCCGTCTGTAGTCGCGGTTGAACGCGGCACAAAAAAAATAGTGGCTGTCGGAGCCGACGCCAAGAGAATGCTTTGGAAAACTCCCGAAAACATTATAGCGATAAGACCGATGCGAGACGGAGTAATCGCGGACATTGAATCAACGGAAAAAATGATCCGCTGTTTTATAGACCGCGTCTTCCCGCGCTACCGCTTCTTTAAGCCAAGAATGGTAATAGGCGTTCCTTCCTGTATCACGGAAGTAGAAAGACGCGCCGTGGAAGAAAGCGCGTATAAATCCGGCGCGAGAGAAGTTCGCGTAATAGAGGAAAGCCTCGCCGCCGCAATAGGCGCGGACATTCCCATACGGGAGCCGGCAGGCCACATGATACTTGATATCGGCGGCGGCACTACGGAAATTTCAGTTATATCGCTCGGCGGAATGGTTGTAACAAGCGCTATCCGCACAGGCGGCGATGAATTTGACGAGTCAATTATTAAACATATACGAAGCGTTCATAACCTGATAATCGGCGAACAAATGTCGGAAAAATTAAAAATAGAAATCGGAAACGCCTCGCCTGACAGAATAATTGAAAAAATGGAAGTAAAAGGCAACGACGCTATTACAGGACTTCCGCGCAGGCTGGAAATTGATTCCGTTGAGGTAAGAGAAGCTCTTAAAGATCCAATAACAAAAATTATTGACGAAATTAAAACTGTGCTTGGAAAAACTCCGCCGGAACTTGCGGCTGACATTGTAGACCGCGGAATTGTAATGACAGGCGGCGGCTCTCTGCTTAAAGGACTGGATAAACTTATTCAAAAGGAAACGGGTGTTCCCGCGATAATCGCCGAACAGCCGGAACTTTGCGTCGCTCTTGGAGCGGGTAAATATTTTGATTACATAAAAGGCGCTGACCTTACCAAAAATATTTATGACAGATTAAACGGATAACGGTATGCAGCGCGGATTTGGGAAGTCTTCGCAAGGCGGCGGTAAATCACATGGGGCGCAGATTAATTCTTCCGTTTTTGTATTTGTAATTTTAATTATTATTTCAACGCTAATGCTTTTAATCTCAAGCAGAAATTTTATTTTCGGCGTAAAAAACACGGGACTGTCTCTCTTTTCCGGGGTCAGGGGCGGGTTATACGAATTATCTTCGCTTGTTTCAAGAACCGTGCTGTCAATTAAAGAATTAACAAATTTAAGAAAAGAACACGCCGATCTTTTAAAACAGCTTGATCGTTTTGAAGAATTGGAACGAAGCAACGCCGAAATTTATCAGGAAAATATCAGGTTAAAAGAGCAGTTGGATTTTTCCAAAACGCTTAAATACAGGCGTATACCGGCGCAAATATCGGGAAGAGACCCGAATAATCTTTTTTCCGCTCTTGTAATTAACAAGGGGAGCTATTCGGGAGTTTCGAATAACATGACCGTTGTGGCGTGGCAAAACGGCACTCAGGCTTTAGTAGGAAAAGTAATACAAACAGGCGTATTTGAAAGCCTTGTTATGCCTGTCTTTGATATTAATTCCCTGGTATCGTGCCGTTTTTCAGTTTCGCGTTTTGAGGGAATTGTAGAAGGGCAGGGTGGTTCTGAAAACTCTTTAATAATGCGTTTTGTACCAAGACGCGCGCGAGATGAAATAAATATCGGGGATATAGTCGTTACAAGCGGAATGGGCGGAATATATCCGCCGGGAATTAACTTGGGACGCGTAAGCAGTATAAATGTTCTTGAATACGAAACTACTTTGGAAGTTGAAGTAATTCCCATGATCGATTTTTCAAGGCTTGAGTATATTTTTATTATTGAGGCGGAAAATCCCGCCTATGATTCGCCGGAAGTATTATACTATGAAACAGGAATAAACAATGATTAGAAGCATAATTTGGACAGTAGTATTCAGTATAGTAGCCGCTTTATTGCAATCAACAGTGATCGCTAAAATTGCTTTTTTTAATGTCATTCCCGATATCGCGTTATGTGTTTTGGTTTTTTCCGCTTATGTAAACGGAACCATGACGGGGCAGATTTCAGGATTTTTATCGGGATTATTTATAGATTTTATTTCCGCCGCCCCGCTTGGTATGAATTCTCTTATCCGCACATTGATTGGCGCTTTAACGGGAATATTTAAAGATTCGCTCTTTCTTGGTTATGTAATTATGCCCGTTATTCTTTGCTCGGTAGCGACTGTTTTAAAAGCGTTGATTATATTTTTACTTCATTTAATTATGGGAACAATTCCCGCGTATTCTATAACCGATTCGCTTTTTTGGATAGAGTTGGGTCTTAACGCGTTATGCGCTCCATTATTATTCTTAATATTAAGAAACTTTAAACCTATGCTTATAGGACGGAGTTAGATAATGCATGAGAATGAAGTAACGCGGATAAATGTATTCAGAATTCTGCTTATTATCATTTTTTGCGTTTACTCGGCAAGACTTTTCAGCATGCAGATACTTTCAGGGGATATTTACCGTTCAAGGGCGCAGAATATTTCAAGAAGAACATATTCAATTCCTACTCAAAGAGGGGAAATTTACGACCGTAATTACGACAAACCTCTCGTTGTAAATAAGGACACGTTTGCCGTAAGTATTACCCCGGCTGATGTTCCGCGCGGGAGTATGGGAGAAATTATAGAGTCAATTTCCGGTATATTAAATATTAAGGCGGAAGATATTAGAGCAAGACTGCCAAACCAGAACCTTCAGCAATACCAACCTGTAGAAATAGCGTCTAACGTTCCATTTTCAGCCATTGCGGCTATAGCGGAAAGAAAAAACACTCTGCCGGGTATTACATGGAATATTAAATCGGTAAGAAATTATGAAAATGTCGGAAGCCTTTCGCATATACTCGGTTATGTAGGCGATATTACACGCGACGAGCTTACGTCTCTTTATAATCAAGGGTATCAGCAGGGAGACTTAATAGGAAAATCCGGTATAGAGAAACAGTATGATTCGCTGTTAAGGGGCAAACCCGGATGGGAAACAAGAACAGTAGACTCCAGAGGAAGGCGAATTTCAGGCGATGAAAATGTTACCCGCGTGCCTCCTGATATAGGCAAAAATCTTGTTTTAACTATAGATTCTTCTTTGCAGACTCTTGCGGAAAAAGCGATAGGCAATCAAATCGGATCGGCTGTTGTTATGCGTCCGTCAACGGGAGAAATTCTCGCAATGGTTTCTTATCCATGGTATGATCCCAATATTTTTTCTGACGGGAATAACGCGGATTACATTGCGTCAGTTAACGATCCGGCAAAACCGTTTATTAACCGCGCTATTCAATCAAATTATCCTCCCGCGTCAACTTTTAAAATAATTTTATCTACAGCGATATTGTCTGAAAAACTTTTTTCGCCTGATCAAACTATAGTTTGCAGAGGAGTGATGAGATACGGCAACCGCGACTGGCATTGTCATCTTCGTTCCGGGCACGGAAGAATGAATTTGACAACGGCGTTAAATCAATCGTGTAACATTTATTATATGACGGTAGGAAGGGATTATGTAGGAGCGGAAAGAATCGTATCCTACGCGAAAGAATACGGTTACGGCGAAGCTACAGGCATTGATATTCCCGGAGAAATCGCCGGATTTATACCGACGCCGCAATGGAAAGAACGCCGTTATCATGAAAAATGGGTGTTAGGTGATACAATGAATATGTCAATCGGGCAGGGTTATACTCTTGTTACTCCGCTGCAAATGACTAATTTGGTATGCATGATTGTAAATAACGGTAAAAACTATAAACCGCATATTTTAAAAGAGGTGCGCGATCCTGTTACAAACGTTATAGAAAAAGCGGCTGCGCCTGAAGTAATCCACGAAAGCAATGTCAGCCATTCGGTTTATGAAGCGGTGCGCCGCGATATGAGATACGTTGTAAGCCAGGGAACCGCGCAATATCCGCTGAATATAAAAACTGTGCAGATTGCCGGAAAATCGGGAACGGCGGAAATGGGGCTTGTAGACAGATGGCACTCATGGTTTACGGCGTTTGCTCCGTATAACAGTACAAATCCAAACGACCAAATTGTAGTTACTGTTATTATTGAGGCTTCTACTTATCAGGTTTGGATGGCTTCCGCCGTAAGCGCGATTATTTTTCAGGGGTACTTTGGGAAACAGAATTTTGAAGATGCGGTTAAGTCGCTTGGGTTCCAATATATGGTAACGGCGAGGGGACAGTAAATTGAAGTTACGCAACATTCTTGAAATTGATTATTTATTACTTCTTCCCGTAATATTTCTTATGATGATAGGCGTTTTTTTTATTTATTCTTCGGGAATAACATCGGACGGAATACAGGTTTCAAATGAACATTACAAGCAAATTCTATGGGCGACTGTGGGAGTAGTAATAGCTATTGTAGTGTCATTGATAAATTACAGGAGAGTTTATAATTTATCGCTTTATATTTATTTGCTTTCTCTTTTACCGCTTGTTTATACGTTATTATTCGGTCATGAAATTTATAATTCTTCCCGTTGGATCAAGATAGGTTCTTTTGGACTGCAAATGTCCGAGTTTGTAAAAATTTCCGTAATTATTATGCTTGCGCGTTTTCTAGCCGATACGGATCGCAACAAAGAATTATTTTCGCGTTTTGTTATTTCCTGCATAATAGCTTTTATCCCAATGATAATAGTTCTGCTTCAGCCTGATCTTGGAACAGCGTTAGTATACATAATGATTCTTCTTATAATGATATTTATGGCCGGAGTTCCGATGCGTTATATCGCTTTTATGGTATCGTGTATAGCGTTAACGGGAGTTTTATTGGTTTTACCTTTGTGGCAGTCTTTTATACTGCGTAAGTCAATCGCTTTTATTTCGGCGTTAACAAGAATAAAAATTATTGTTCTTATAATATTATTTTTCGGCGTAATTTCCGCCATTGCGCTTTTTGGATACGTTAAATTCAAGAAAAAATATTTCTTCTGGATTGTTTATGTTTCCGTAATTATTGTGTTTTCGCTGGGCGCTTCTTTTGCCGCGCGTATAGTATTAAAAAATTATCAGATAATGCGCCTTATTGTTTTTCTTGATCCAAACGTTGACCCGCAGGGCGCGGGCTGGAATATAATTCAATCCGTTACGGCTATCGGCTCAGGCGGCGTAACAGGCAGAGGGTTTTTACACGGCACGCAAAGTCATTACCGTTATCTGCCTGAACAAAGCACGGACTTTATTTTTTCCATATTCTCGGAAGAAGCGGGATTTTTGGGAGGGTTATTTGTTTTCGCGCTTTTTATGTTTATCTGTTCAAGACTGTTATCAACAATGAAAACTGTTATAGATCCTTTTGCGAAATATTTCTGCGCCGGTCTTATGGGAATGATATTTTTTCACTTTATTATTAACGTAGGAATGACAATGGGAATCATGCCGATTACCGGTTTACCGCTTTTGTTTATGTCCTACGGCGGTTCTTCAATTATCGCGTCTATGATCGGCATCGGTATCGCATTAAGTATTTACATAAGAAGGTTTAACCGTTAATGTCTGCCGTAAGGTATATAGACCCTGTAAAAGAAATAGGCAGTCTTCTTTTAGATGTTGAAAAACCCGCGCGCTATACAGGCGGCGAATATGGAATACTTGCGGCAAATAAAAAACTGTCAGAAGGCGATTTAAGTTCGATAATAGCGTTTCCCGATCTTTATGAAATAGGAATGGGAAACCAATCCGTGCGGATTATCTACAACAATTTAAACGTCAAAAAAAATATTTTCTGCGACCGCGCTTTCGCCCCCGCGCCTGATTTTGAAAAACTGTTACGTGAAAATAATATCCCTATTTACGGACTTGATACGGGGATAAGCGCAATGTCCGTAGATCTGTTTATGTTTACGCTAGGTTATGAGCTTGGCTTAAACGGCATACTTACAATGCTGGACGTATCAAAAATCCCGCTTCACTGCGAGGAAAGAACCGCCGAACACCCGATTGTTATCGCCGGAGGTCCGGCGGTTTCCAATCCGCTGCCGTATTCGCCGTTTATTGACGCTTTTTGGATAGGGGAGGCGGAAGATGAATTTTTTAACCTTGCGGGGGAATTATCCGCATTGAAAAAAAGCGGGAAGGGCAGGGCGGAACTTTTTAAAAAAATAGCGTCTCACCCAAACGTATGGGTTAAGGGAAAAGAAAAAGCTGTAAGAGCAATTACCGTAAATTTCTCGGAAGAATCGAATGTGTACCCTATTCCAAGCATGAAAATTGTACAGCACCACGGCGCTGTGGAAATTATGCGAGGATGTCCCAACGGCTGCCGTTTCTGCCATGCCGGTTATTGGTACAGACCTTGCAGACAAAAAAATGAAGAACTTATCGCCGTTCAGGTAGACGAAATGGTAACAAAAGGCGGCTGGCAGGAAATAAGTTTGTCCTCGCTGTCCTCGGGCGATTACTCAGGAATCGCTGAATTGGTGGAAAGTCTTAACTCACGCTTCAGCAATCAACACATTTCATTTCAATTGCCCTCGCTTAAAGTTTCCGGTTTTTCGCTTTCAATACTGGAAAAAATCGCAGTAACAAGGAAAAGCGGACTTACCTTTGCCGTAGAAACGCCTAAAGAGCTATGGCAAATGTCCGTAAACAAGGAAGTAACAAGAGATTCTGTTGTTTCGATAATTACGGAGGCAAGAAAAAACGGCTGGAAGGGAGCGAAGTTTTATTTTATGATAGGGCTTCCAGTTCCCGATTGCGGTTTTAACGAAGAAGAGGAAATAGTTTCGTTCGTTGCGGATATCGGGCGCAGATGCAGAATGCATTTTAATATTAACGTGGGAATATTTATCCCTAAACCGCATACTCCGTACCAATGGGCGGCGCAAATTGACAGCGAAACAGCGGAAAAGAAGTTAAACTTTATACGCTCAAAACTGAAACCTTTGGGGCACAAGGTAAGTATTTCCGATCCGCTTATTTCGCAAATAGAAGGCATTTTAAGCAGGGGAGACGAACGATCAGGGTTATTGTGCGAAAAAGCTTGGCGTGAAGGCAGCAGACTAGACCCCTGGAGCGAATTTATAAACAGGGAAGCATGGCAAAAAATAATCGATGATAACCGCGGTATTGTAGACCTGATTTTATCGGGAAAAAATGAAATACCATGGGCTGATATTGATTCCTGCGTAACGACTGAATATTTGCGGCAGGAATTGAAAAAGTCTCATGAAAGCCTGCGGACAGCATCATGCAAAGAAAAATGCGGCAATTGCGGTATCGCTTCAAAAATTACTCCGTGTTTGCCGAGAAATACGGCAATTGCGGTAAATTCCGACACTACTGTTAACCAAGAAAAAACGGAAGTTAACGAAAAATCCTTGAATAAAGCCGACCGATCCACCGATCCGTCGGTATATAGGGTATTATTCAGCTTCAGCAAAGAAGGGAGCGCCGTATTCCACGGGCATTTAAGCCTAATCGAGATTTTTTCAATGTCATTCCGTAGAGCCGGTATTCCTGTCATGTATACTCAAGGATTTAATCCGCTGCCAAAGATGGAATTTGCGTCCCCGTTGTCGGTGGGCATATCAGCGGAACTTGAAATCGCCTCTGTGGAGTTTTCCGAAAATTTTCCGGCGGAACGCTTTATAACGTCTCTTAACGATAGTTTACCGAGCGGTATTATCATTAAACAGGCGGAGTCTTTTTTAATAAAAAGCGGAATGAAAAAACATTCGTTATCATCGTTGTTATGGGGCTTCAGCTATAGATACGGAGAAGAAACGGCTTATGTTAATGTGAAAGAAGATAAAGCTTACAGAGAAAGCAGGGTTAAAGACCGTAAATCTTTGTTTTTGCTGAAAAGAAGCGCTGTTTTGGCGCGTAATGTGTCCGGCAATGCAGGCGAATATGCGCCGTATTTTGACGTATACCGGTTTTTATATCCTGATACGGTTATTTAATAGTCAGTTTTATTGTATCGCCTTCTAAACTCCAGTCAAATTTAATCTGATACGGATATGGATACGGAATAAATCCGACTACCAAGGGGTCTAATGTTCTTTCTTCTTCATCAGATTCCGTTACTGAAAAATTGGGAGTAGACGTATAAATTAACGCTGTTTTTTCTACTTTTTCTTTTATTTTTAAGGTGAATTCTTTTGCATTGTAAGCATCATCGGCACCTGAAACCGCTATAAAATCATCAGCTTTGATGGTTATCGGTATTGATAACATATTTACAACATTTAGAGTAAGCGGATTGTTATTGGTAAAAGTATAAAATATTCCCGACGTACCATTATTCAACGTTTCCAAATTAACGCTTTTTTTATGTCCTGAAAAAATTATGTCTTTTGGAGCAAACCTGCCTTGCTCTGAATTTATGATATAAGTTATTGACGTATCTTTGGCAAGAGTTTTTGTAGTATTATAAAACGTAAACTTAACAGATTTTGACGAATCATTGGTGATTGTATATTTAACATTCTCAAATTCGCCTTGGCATGACCCAAAAAAAACGGCGATAAATAATATAAAAAGCGATTTTCTCATATTTATACGATTATTTTATTGCGATTTTCATCTTTTGTCAACCTCTTTTTCCGGTATAGCGTTGGTCGACAGAATACGCGTTATGAATAGTGAAATATACGGGTAAAAGGGGGAGCCGTACACCGTTTAATACGCTTTCCTCTTGTTAGTTCATATTTGGCAATTTAAAAATATTGATAAATGTGGGTTTGCCGTAAAGTTTTGAAAAATCACTTTTAGTCCCTACTGCGACAATATACATTGCTGCGTAGGCAAAGTCAGATACGCCGCTTTGCCCTGAAACATCGGCGTTAACGGTTGGAATCGCGTTCGCGTAGTCGTTCATCTCCGGCGAACTGAAAAAGTATCTGTAACCGGCGCCGGTAGGTTTTGGATTAAATGCCCCTCCCCCGGTTGAACGATAAATCGGATTATTCTCGCTATTAATAAAAGGTTTTTTACCGTCTATTGGCTGAAATTGTATACTAAAAGATATAGGTTCTTTGCTTTTTTCAAGTATATCTCCTATATTTGATTTTTCAAGTTCAAGTTCATAAAATCCCCTGCCTTTAAATGTGTTCAACGAAGGAATCGATGAAGCGTTTGACGGATCTGTGTACGAATATAACGCGTTGTAATCAGATGATATTCTGGAATTATTACTTATTAATTCGGGAACAGTTCCGTACTCTGTACTGATAATATATATTTTATAGTAAATGACATACCCTGTCGCGTAAGAAATACTTTTTAGAAGCGTTGGAATTGTTATATCCGCTTTGCTGGTTGATTCTGTAGTAATTCCGCTTTCGGAAATCTGCGGTAGATAAGGAATATCTTCAATTCCGCAGGATAATAACGCAAATAAACAAAGCGTAAATATTAATAACGCTTTTAGTTTATTCATTTTTCCTCGATAACCGCTATTCTGCTTCTAGCAAGGTTCTGCCATACAGGCAATTCTGGCCACTTGCTCAAAATAACGCGGTATGCTTCCACGGCGGCTGTTTTATTGCCGAGCGTTTCATGGAGCCTGCCAATTGAAAATTGAGCTCGTGCTGCGGCCGGAAACTCAAACTTGTGGGCTACGCTCTGCTCTAAAAGCCCTATAGCCTGTTCAAGGTTCCCCTGTTCTTCCGCCGCTGCGGCGGCGTTAAATAACGCTATCGGGGCAAGATAGGTTTTATTTCCCTTTTTTGCCGCTGAAAGCCATGCTTCCTGCGCGTTAACCCAGTCTTTTCTGCCGGAATAAATCTGCCCGATTATAGCCCACGCCTTGGTTCCGGCGAATCCGTTTGTTTTTTCCGCGAATTTTTTTATCTCGGCAAGCAGGGTTTCCACTTCCGGAGCATTATAGTCTTCTTCGTTATCCAATTTTAACTCGTCAAACTTGCCGTTTAATTCGTCCAGCGCTATAATCGCTTTTTTGTTAATAGAATCGGTTATAGAAAAATAGGCAATCAAAACTACAAAAGCGGCAATTATTATAAATATAACCGTAAATATCGCTTTTCTGTTGTTTGTAATAAAATTGTTAATTTTCTCGGCAGCGCTTTGATTTTCATTGTTTTGCATTAATCTTACATCTCCTTAGGATTACTTATTTTAAGCTCTTTTATCAATCTTGACAAGTAAGTACGCTGAATAACAAGCGCTTTTGCCGCTTCCGTCTGGTTCCAGTCGTTTTCTTCCAAAACCTTGCGGATAAAGTTCGATTTAAATACATTTATAGCGTTTTTTAAATCGCGATCCATTATTTCTTCCTCGCCGTTTTCATGCGCTGAAGACGTTTTTAAGAACAGGTCTTCCGGCTCTATCCACTTGTTTTTGCCTATTACGCACGCCCTTTCTATGCAATTCTGCAATTCCCGGACATTGCCGGGCCATGAGTAAGTAAGCAGCGCATTAAGCGTATCCTGCGAAAACCCGCTGAATTGCTTTTTGGTTTCACGCATGAAATTTTTAAGGAAAAAATGAGCCAATTCGCCGATGTCCTCGGGACGCTGGCGAAGGGGCGGAATATAAATGGGCAGTACGTTCAGGCGGTAGTATAAATCACTCCTGAACAGGTTCTTTTTAACTTGCTCCTCAAGGTCTTTGTTGGTCGCCGCTACAATACGCACATTCACGGTTATGGTAATATCCGACCCTACCTTTTCAAATTTTCTCTCCTGAATAACCCGCAGTATTTTTGCCTGCAATGAAAGCGGCAAATCCCCTATCTCATCAAGAAAGATAGTGCCGCTGTCAGCCATTTCAAAACGTCCTTTTCTGGAAGCGATGGCGTTTGTAAAAGCGCCTTTAACATGACCGAAAAGTTCGCTTTCCAGCAAGCCTTCAGGGATCGCCGCGCAGTTAATTCTTATAAACGGGCGATCTTTTCGGGCGCTCTTTAAATGTATCTGCTCGGCGAATAATTCCTTGCCTACTCCGCTCTCCCCCAAAAGCAAAACGGACGAATCGGTTTTAGCAACCTTATCGATAATTTCCATTATTTCAAGAATGGCGGGGCTTTTTGTAATGATTGTATGAAACTGATCGCTTTGCAGTCTGTCCTGCAGATTTTGAATTTCACTGCGGGCTTCTTCCATTGTTTTTGCGTTGATAATCGCAAGCGCCGCCTGATTGGCGAAAATCTCAAGCCATTCAAGGTCTTCCTGCGTAAAACCTGTTTCGTTTTTTTTATTTATAACTTCAAGTACGCCGATACAATCGTCTTTTACCCTCATGGGAACCGTCATAATTGTTTTTGATTTGTAATTGACCGCATCTCCGATATTGTGCATATGACGCTTGTCGTTTTCAACATCGTTTACAATTAAGGATTTATTGTTCTGCGCCGTCCAGCCGGCGATACCCTCTCCCATTTTTACGGTATACTTTTTAACTTCACTGCCCTTTGAGCCGAGAGCCACTTCAAAATAAAGCTCGTTTCTTTCTTTATCCAACAAGAACAAACTGGACGCATCGGCGTCTGAAAGACGGGTGGCGGATTCCATTATTTGGGATAAAAGACTGTGAATATCCTTATAATTTGAATTTATAAGAGCGTTTATCTCTATGAGAGTATTGAATTTATCGATATCGATTTTGGACAGCATAGCCGTCTTTAGTCTTTAGCCGTTATCCTTTGAATCGTCGTTTTTAGACTTTAAAACTGAGCCGAGAGTATAAGTAGAATCTGACGATTCGTCATCTTTAGACATATAACGGGATATTTCATCACGCTGAACTTTCTTCTGATAATCACGCAATGAAAAAGCCGCTTTTTGTTTATCGCTTTGAATTTCAAGGACAATTGCTTTGACTTTATCTCCTACTTTGTATTTTTTTATCGCCTCTTCCGGATCCTCTTCCCGATTTTCCGTAAGATTCGATTTATGGATAAGCCCTTCTATACCGCCGGGAACTTTTATAAAAATGCCGAAGTCGGTAATAGAAACAACTTCTCCTTCCACAGGAGAGCCCGGTTTGTAATTCTCGCAAAAATCTTTCCACGGGTCTTCCGATAACTGTTTTACGCCGAGTTTAATATTCCGATTGTTCGGGTCTACGGATAAGATCATTACTTCTATTTCCTGACCCGCTGTAAGCGCGGAATTTTTATTTTTCTTTAACCATGACATATCATCGGAGTGTAAGAATCCGTCGATGCCTTCTTCGATTTCAACAAACGCTCCTGCGTTGGTTACTTTAACAACTTTTCTGTTAATTCTTGTCCCGACAGGATACTTTTCTTCGATAGTTGTCCATGGATTATCTTTAACTTGTTTGAGCCCCAGCGATACCCTGCCCGCCTGTAGATCGTAACCAAGGATCATGCACTCAACTACATCGCCTATTTTTACAAGGTCTTGCGGTTTTTGAACTTTCTTTAACCATGAAAATTCCGATATATGCGCAAGTCCCTCGATTCCTTCTTCAAGTTCTATGAAAGCGCCGAAGTCGGTAAGTTTTGTAACTTTGCCTTTGACAATATCGTTAACGTGATATTTTTCCTCAAAGTGAACCCAAGGATCGTCGGAATAATGTTTAAGGGAAAGATTGATTCTTTTTTCCTGTTTGTCTATTCTGATAACTTTTAATTTTATTTCCTGACCCTTTTTCACAAAATCTTTAGGGCGTGTAACGTGCCCCCAGCTCATATCGTTAATGTGAAGAAGTCCGTCAAAACCGCCAAGGTCGATAAACGCTCCGAATGAGGTGAAACTTTTTACAACGCCCGTTACATCGGCGCCGATGGGAGTTTTTTCGAAGAACTCGCTGCGTTTGTTATCGAGATTTTCTTCCATGAACTTTCTTCTGTTTACAACGATATTTATTTTTCCGTCAGAATAAAGTCTCTCGACAAAAACTTCTATTTTTGTGTTAATTATTTTTTCGGGCTTATCAAGTTTCTGTACGTCAGCCTGGCTGATGGGAAGGAACGCATGCACTCCCGCTCCCATGTTTACGTCAAAGCCGCCTTTAACTTGTTTTTCTACGGTTCCTATAACCGATTTTTTATCCGTGAACGCCTGACGTAAATTTTTCCAGAAAAGTTTCGCGTCGGCTTTTTGTTTTGAAACAATAACTTCGCCGTATTTATTTTCCTTAGCTACAAGGATAACGGATACGGGGTCTCCTATTTTTGGAATTTCGGAAAATTCCGATATGGGAATTTTTCCCTCTGATTTGTAACCTACGTCGATGAACACTTGATCGGAAGTAACCTGAACTACCTTACCTTCTACAAGCTGACCTTCTTCAAGCTGTTCAAGGGATTTCAGGTATTCTTCCTGTAACTGAGTTTGAATGTTTTCTCCCTTTGCCGGACTAGTGTCCGAGCTCACTTCCTTTTCTGCCATTTTCGTCTCTTCCCTTAATTATTTGTTATTACATCTATCAATTTCTCATAAACTTGAATAATGGTCAAGTCACTGGTATCTAAATAAGTGACTCCGTCGGCGATTTTTAAACTGCCCTCGGTTTTATTCCTGTCTATCTCATCCCGCTGTAAAATGGCGTCTTTTATTTCCGGCAGGGTTAAATTTGACACCCCCTGCTCAAAACGGCGTTTTGCCCTTGAATCAGCCGAGGCGTCTAGGTAAAACCTGTATTCGGCGTCAGGAAACACCACAGTGGTCATATCCCTGCCCTCTATGACGATATTCTGCCCTTTTGCGATATTTCGGATTAAGTCGTTCACAATGTGCCTTACGGGGACGATAGCGGAAAGGGGCGCGGAAAAGCGGTCGATTTCGTCGGTATGAAGCAGGGGGGTAACATCTTCCCCGTTAAGAAAAACCTGTGTTTTTTTATAAGAAATGTTGATATTTTTGGCAAATTCTATAACTTTTTCGCTGTCATTAATATCGATTTTTGCCCGTATACAGCCTAAAGTGATAGTCCTGTACAAATTTCCCGAGTTAATGTAGGTATACTCTTTCCCGTTCTGCCCTTTGAGTTTTTCTGCCAATAATTTGGCTATGGTGCTTTTTCCCGAGCCTGCCGGTCCGTCCATCGCTATTACCATGTATTCTCCCTTTTTTCCTTTTTTTGTCCGCCTCGCAAGGCGTTTATTTCCTCGTTTGAGAGGGGTCTTGATTCCCCTTCCTGTAAAGCTCCAAGCCAAACGGAGCCTATTCTTACCCTTCGCAGTAGGGACGGATGCAGATGAAAGTGCGAAAACACCCTGCGGATCTCGCGGTTTTTGCCTTCGACAAGAACGATACGCATTGTTTTCCGCCCTGTTTTTTCGGCTTTTTTCGCCTTGTAAAATTCATCTTCAACTGTAATACCTGAATTAAAGGCGTCCGCCACTTCGTCGGGAATGACGCCTGTCGCCTCTACGATGTATTCTTTTTCAAGTTCCGAGCTTGGGTGTCCAAGCTCGTTGGCAAAAGCGCCGTCGTTTGTAAAAAAGATTAAACCGCAGGACAGGAAATCCAGCCGTCCTATATTGTACAGCCGTTCTTGTGTTTTTGGAAGTAAACTGACAGCCAAGGGGCGACCCTGCGGATCGCTGGAGCTGCAAATGTATCCAGGCGGTTTATTAAGAGCCAAATACAGTAAACGTGTTTCAGGCTGAACGGGTTTGCCGTCCAGCAGAACAATGTCGCCGTCTTCTACTTTGCTCCCCTGAGCGGTAATTGTTACGCCGTTTACGGAAACTCTGCCCTGCGCTATTATGTCTTCCGCCGCCCTTCTTGAAGCGATTCCCGCGTGGGAAAGATAAACTTGAAGCCTAATCCTTTTCCCCCTCAAGCTCAAATTTTTCAATATCGCTCTCGCCGAGCTTGGGAAGCTCTGAAATCGAATTTAAATGAAACTGCATTAAAAATTCTTTTGTCGTGCCGTAAAGAACGGGACGCCCTGGAATATCTTTTTTCCCGACTTCACGGATAAAACTTTTTTCCAGCAACAGGCGGATCATATTGTCCGCCGACACGCCTCGTATCTTCTCTATTTCCGCCCTTGTTATGGGCTGTGAATAAGCGACAATCGAAAGCGTTTCCATCGCCGCCCGTGAGATTTTCCCCTCGTTTTTTCTGCCGTATCGTTCTTTTAAGTTGTCCCAATATTCCCTTTTTACTGAAATTTGCAGTCCGCCGCCGACCTGCGACAACTCAAGTCCGCTGTCAATGTTCGCATAACGTTCTCTTAAATTATCCAATGCGCTTGTTACGATTTCTTTTGAAATTCCGCAAATGCGGGCGATTGCCCCTTCGTCCAAGGGGTCTCCTTCCATGAATAAAATCGCCTCGACAAGCGCCGTTTCTTTTTCGATATTTTCGGTCACAAAACTCTCCGTTTAATTTTGTATAGCGGGTTTTATCAGTATATCGCCGAATAGGCGGTTTTGGTAGATCACTATCATGCGGAATTTTGCGGCTTCAAGGACTGCCAAAAAAGCGCATACAACGTCCAGTGTGCCGGCTCTTGTAATTAATTCGGTAAATCTGCATTCTCCTCGGTTTTCAAGGAATTCATTAAGCAGGGTTGTTTTTTCGTTTACCGTAACTTCTTCGTAAAGGTCGATAATTCTTTCGGCAGGAAGGTTAATCGTTAAAGACGAAAAGCTTTTTAACAAGTCCCAAATATCGACTTTTTCCCAAATATTGTCGTCGGAAAACGGCAGGTTGTGCTGAAGCCTTTTGCGCTCGATTATCCATTCGTTTTCCTTTTCTTTTTCTTCCATGAGTTCCGAAAGTTTTTTATATTTTTGGTATTCGATTAATCTTTCGACAAGCTCCGCCCTCGGATCCTCGCCTGAATCTTCCGTAATTTCCACAGGTAAAAGGGTGCGGCTTTTTATGTACAGCAAGGTAGCCGCCATTGCGTGGAAGCCTGTAAGCTCGTCAATATCCATTGACTGGGCGTTGTAAAGGTACTCTATGTACTGCTCGGTTATCTGGGCGATTGGGATATCGTATATATTTATCTCGTTTTTGCGGATCATGTACAGCAGAAGGTCGAGGGGACCTTCGAATTCGCTTAGTTTGAAACTGCGGGCAGGTTCGGATTTTGGTTCCATTGGGGGAATTATAGCAGAAATGGGGCGAAAACGCTAGGCTAGTCAACTTGGATATAGTTAATTTTTATGCTATATTTACCAGAGAAGCGCAACAGCGTCTGAGAATCCGAATTTTAAGGAGTTTCTTATTATGAATCCGAGCAAGGGAAATTTGACTTTTAAAAATGGGTCAGTGTACCAAGGCGATCTGCTTGACGGCGTCCCCCAAGGCAAAGGGAAACTGACTTTTAGAGACGGCTCTGTGTATGAAGGTGATTTTGTTAACGGAAAATTTCACGGCAAAGGAACATTAAAATATATATACGGCGACGTGTACGAAGGCGAATGGGCTAACGGCGAGCAAAACGGTCAGGGGAAAATGACCTATGACGACGGTACTGTTAGAGAGGGGATATTTGTGAACAGTGAGTATTCAAAATTTGATTAATATATGGCTATTGAAAGAAATTAACCACGAACTACGACAAGATATGTACAAAGTTCGTGGTTAAAAAATTTCTTACTCTGCCGCCGCTTTCTCTTCCTCGTCCCCGTCGCCCTTCTTCGCCTTCCCGCTCTTCTGCGGTGCGGCGGCTTTAGGCGGTTCTCTGCCCGGGAAAATCTGCGCTCTTAGTTTTGTTTCCAAGTCTTTTGTAAAATCGGGGTGTTGTTCAAGGTACTCTCTTGTGTTGTCCCTGCCCTGCCCTATTTTCTCGTCGTTGTAGGAATACCAAGCGCCGCTTTTTTTGATAATGTCGTACTTTACAGCGCAATCCAAAATACTGCCTGTCGCAGAAATACCCTTGCCGAATATCAATTCTATTTCCGTTTTTCTGAACGGCGGCGCTACTTTGTTCTTTACAACTTTAACGCGCACCCTGTTGCCGATAGCGTCGGCGTCCTTGCTTACCTCGATTGTTTCCGTTTTACGGACTTCAAGACGTAACGACGAATAGAACTTCAGGGCATTGCCGCCTGTGGTGGTTTCGGGGTTGCCGAAAAAGACGCCGATTTTCATGCGGATTTGGTTGATGAAAATTAAAATTGTGCGCGATTTACCGATGGTCGCCGTAAGTTTGCGCAGAGCCTGACTCATTAAACGAGCCTGCGCTCCCATCTGCGCGTCGCCCATTTCGCCCTCAATTTCCGATTGCGGTGTAAGAGCGGCTACCGAGTCCACGACAATTACGTCTACAGCGCCGGAGCGGACAAGGCTTTCGGTGATTTCCATCGCCTGCTCTCCGTTATCGGGCTGGGAAATCCAAAGTTCGTCGATGTTTACGCCCAAGTTTTTAGCGTAAACGGGGTCGAGGGCATGCTCCGCGTCGATGAATGCGGCGTTTCCGCCCAATTTTTGGGCTTCTGCGATTGCGTGCAGGGCAAGAGTTGTCTTTCCTGACGATTCGGGACCGAAAATCTCGATAATTCTGCCCCTCGGATAGCCGCCGATGCCCAGCGCCTCGTCCAAAAGAATAGAGCCGGAAGGCACTACCTCGATGCCTGAGGCAGCGTCGTGCGTCCCCAGTTTGATTAATGATCCCGCGCCAAATTGCTTTTCAATCTGAAGCCGGGCCGCTTCCAGGGCTTTTGCCTTTTCCTCGCTTGAAGCGTTAGGATTACCCCTGGTTTTTTCTGTGTCATTTGACTTTGCCATAAATATCTCCTCCCCCCTATATGGCAGCGCAGGTTCACGGCGCTTTACCGAAACATAAAAAATCTTACCTTATTTTTGAAAAAATGTCCATAGACAACTACATGTTTGTAAAGTATTTTTTTGACCAACTTTCATTGAATTAACCCGCCAAATGGGTGATAATGAACTATGAATTCTTTCATTGTCTGCGCTACACGCTCTATGCGTAATTACGCTTCCCAGGTAATTGAGTGTTTATCCAAATTTTTAAGTTTTTCCAAATTGACGGATCAAATTAACGGACTGGATTTATTAAATACCGATATTTTCGCCAACGGAGAAATGGAAGTTTCCGTCAAATATTCCATTCGGGGAAGGGACGTTATTCTTTTTTCATCAAGCGCAAGAAACGAAGCCGATATCAATGTGAATGAATCAAAAGTCGAATTGTACCACGCTATAGACGCTTTGATACGCTGTCAGGCGAACAGGATACTTGTTTTTGAGCCGTTTATTTCATGCTCACGCTCCGACCGCACCACGCACAGGTCATCGGTAGGTTTATGGGTTCATTTAAAAATGCTTTCCTCTCTTGGCGTAAAACATATTGTTACTTTTCAGCTTCATTCCGACAAGTCAAAAACCATGCTGGACCCGTCAATTTGCGCCATTGACGACGTACCCGCTTTAACATTGCTGGAAAAATACCTTTGCGACACATATATCAAAACGCACGATTATCTTGAAAACGAAGTAAGAAAAAATTGGGCGTTTTGTTCCGTAGACGCCGGCGGCGAAAAAATCGCCCGTATTTTCGCAAACTCTTTCGGCGCTCCGTTGGTTGTCGCCCACAAACAGCGTGATTATTCCAGACCCAATACCGTGGAGTCCATTAACATTTTAAGCGCCGACCCCGTGGAAAATAAAAGCCTATGGATTGTAGACGACATGATTGATACCGCAAGCTCCATAGAAAAACTTATCCGTGTTCTTGCGCAATTAAAACCCAAAGAGATAAACGTCATTTCCGTACACGCCCTTTTCTCTCCGCCAGCCGTCCAAAAACTTGAAACGCTTTTTAAAGAAGGACTGTTAAACAGACTGATTGTAACGGATACCGTATCCTGCGGCAGTTACAAAGAAGTTTTTCCAAAACTGGAAATTGTACAATCGGCGGAACTTGCGGCGGGTATTATTAAGGCGATAATAAACCATGAATCAATGGGGAAACTTTTACAGCCCTTTAACGCAGGGGAATATTTGGGCGGAAAGTGATATTTTAAAAATATTTTAACACAACTAACATGTTAGTTGTATTGACAACGTTTATTTTTGAAAGATAAAATAATAAAAATAAACAATTTATTAATTATATTTTAGGAGAATTAAAATGAAAAAGATTTTATGGATTGCGATTGCTTTACTCTTGGCAGGAATTGCGGTTTCGTGTAAAAAATCCGATAACACCAACGTTATCATTTACACCAGTACCGAGGATTTTCGTACTGAACACATGCAGGAACTGCTAAAGGAAAAATTTCCAAAATATGACATTACATTGCAGGTACTGTCAACAGGAAATCACGCCGCAAAACTTAAGGCGGAGGGAACACAGACTGAAGCCGATATTATTCTGAATCTTGAAACAGGTTATTTGGAAGGACTTCAGAATATTTTGGCTGACCTTTCTTCCTATAATTTATCGGAGTTTCTTCCCGAGTTGGTTCCTCCTTCCAAAAAATTTCTGCCGTGGGACAAATCATCGGGGGCTATTGTTATAAACCGTTCCAAGTTGGAAAGCGCAGGTCTTCCCGTTCCGGTTTTCTATCAGGATTTACTAAAGCCTATTTATAAAGGACTCATTTCCATGCCGAACCCAAAAACTTCAGGCACGGGTTATATGTTTCTGGTAAGCCTTATCAACGCTTGGGGCGAAGATAAGGCGTTTGCGTATTTTGACGGGCTCGCAAAAAATATTCTTCAGTTCACCACTTCGGGTTCGGGTCCTGTGAATGCGCTGATTCAAGGCGAGGCGGCTATCGGATTGGGTATGACACTTACCGCTGTTAACGCCATTAACAACAAGGGTATTCCTCTGGAATTGCTTTTCTTTCCCGAAGGAGCGCCTAATATTACTACAGGTTTTGGAATTATCAAAGGGAAAGAAAACCGTCCTATTGTGAAAGAGGTTTTTGAATTTGTCATGACAAAATTGGTAAAAGACGACAAGGAATTGTACTGCCCTGAGCCGATTTTCAAAAATCAACCCAACAATATCGCCAACTATCCAAAAAATATTCCTTACGCTAAAATGGACGGTGTATACGATCTGTCTCTGAAAGAGCGGTTATTGGAAAAGTGGAAATATTAAACGGAGTGCGTCTGTGGCGGTAAAACTTGAAATAAAAAATTTAAAGCATGTTTTTAACCGCAATGAAGTGCTCCACGGATTGAATTTTAATGTGAACGATGGAGAGTTTCTCTCGATTCTTGGTCCTTCCGGCTGCGGTAAAACCACGATACTGCGAATTCTTATCGGTCTTTTGCCGCCTACATCGGGGCGGATTATCAAAGACGGAAACGATATTACAGCCATGCCTGCTTCAAAACGAGGTATGGGCATTGTGTTTCAGAATTACGCTCTGTTTCAGAATATGACCGTTCTAGGCAATGTTGAGTACGCGCTGAAATTCAATAAAGAGCAAAAATCACGTTCACGGGCAATTGCCGAGAATATCATAGAACAAGTGGGGCTTACGGAACACATTCACAAAAAGCCATGGAAACTTTCAGGCGGTCAGCAGCAGAGGGTCGCCATTGCCAGAACTCTTGCCTGTAACCCCGAGATTATTCTTTTTGACGAGCCTATGTCGGCGCTGGACGCTGCGACTCGGCTGTCGTTACGTGACGAGATTAAGAGGATACAAAAGCAGTTCCGTACTACAATGATTTACATTACGCATGATCAGGAAGAAGCGTTTACTCTTTCGGATCGCATAATGGTAATGGATAACGGTACTATTCAGCAGTTGGATTCGCCTGACGCTATTGTCTCAAATCCTGCCAATGATTATATACGGGAATTTGTTATTAACAATCTGCGTCTTAAAATAGATTCTCTTGTTAAATATGTTCAACCGGGGAAAACCGAATGAGCGTCGGAGTAAACGCCGTTCGTCCTTTTGTTCATAGCCATGGCTATCTGCGCCGATCCGATTTTGTCAAACTTTTACTTGGAATTTTTCTTTTTGTCGCCGTTGTCTGTCCGCTTGTAACAATGCTGTTGAATATGACCGCTTCTGATATTTCAGGAGTTCTGAAACTTCCCCGCTTTAAGGAAGCGCTGTTAAATTCAATTTATGCCGCGGCGCTTGCCACGGTAATTTCCATTGTTTTTGCGTGGGGTTTCGCTTACTGTGCAGTCCGCAGTAATCTGCGTTTCCGTGAAGTGTTTTCCGTTTTTGTTACTATGCCCATGCTTATTCCTTCTATTTCTCACGGCATGGGGCTTATATTACTGTTAGGCGCAAACGGTATAATTACTCGATTCTTCGGGCTTAACAGCACAATATACGGTTTTAAGGGCATTGTGATTGGCTCTGTTTTTTACGCTTTTCCAGTCGCCTTTTTAATGTTAGCCGACATTCTAAAATACGAGGACGGCTCTCCCTATGAAGCCGCCAAAGTATTGGGAATTCCTCGGGCAAATCAGTTTTTTTCGATAACTTTTCCCTATTTGCGTAAGCCCCTCATCTCGGTAATTTTTGCCGTGTTTACATTGATATTTACGGATTACGGCGTTCCATTAATGATAGGCGGCAGATTTATTACCCTGCCTGTAATGATGTATCAGGAAGTAATAGGATTGCTGAATTTCAGCCGAGGCAGCGTAATAGGCTCTTTTCTGTTAATTCCTGCGATAGCCGCTTTTGTATTTGACCTGCTGAACAGGGATAGGGCTAATCAGAATTTTATCATTCATGAAAAAGCAAAATCTGAAAACAAACTGCGAGACACCGCCGCCGCATGTTATGTGATATTTATATGTTTAATTATCGCCCTACCCGTATTAGTTTTTGCTTTTCTCACATTTATAAAAAGTTATCCTGTGGATATGAGTTTGTCGTTAAACAACATCGCCAAAACCATGAACATGGGAGCGGGAAAATACTTACGCAATTCTCTTGCCATTGCCGTTTTTGTTTCGATTATAGGAACGGTATTTTCGTGGGTTACCGCCTATTTTACCGCGCGCACC